>Ga0114957_1000890_pt1 | contig 35887 bp, 24 predicted proteins | sample BantaG_FD_87175 | JGI IMG/M metagenome (GOLD analysis project Ga0114957, IMG submission 87175) | Marine algal microbial communities from Bantry Bay, Ireland - BantryBay_4 metaG | ecosystem: Host-associated > Algae > Red algae > Unclassified | place: Bantry Bay, Ireland | collected 2014-11-21
TAAAGTTGAAAAATGAATTAAAGTTGAAAAATGAATTAAAGTTGAAAAATGAATTAAAGTTGAAAAATGAATTAAAGTTGAAAAATGAATTAAAGTTGAAAAATGAATTAAAGTTGAAAAATGGATTAAAGTTGAAAAATGAATTAACTATAATATCCAAGGTATAAAAAAAAACTTGAATTTTATCTTAAAGCAAGTTTTATTTCCAACATTCATTAAAGGGATAGGTAAATCCTAAATCGTAATAATGAGTTTTGACATGCATACTTAGGAAATAGTATAATCTAGATAGCAATTTTTTTGTAACTAAAGCATAAGTGAAGTATGATAAGTGTGTATCTAGTAAAGTGTGTCTCTAGTAATATAAGTCATTGGATGTGATGAATGGTTTTAAAACATCTGTTTAAATTAAATGTATTTATAACATACTGAGTAAGTTGGATTTTTGTATCAAATCAAAGTATTTGGGATATAAAAAGTAGAACATAATTCACACAAAAAATAATGATTTTGTAGAAAGGGAGATGGGGAATTCAAATGGGAAATCATATATATTTAATTTAAAACGAAGAATTTTCTAGTCTCTTTATCTTGGCTATTTAGCAAAGTCATGAAGTACATGCCAGTGTGTAAATTGAAATTCTCCAGAGACAATCTGCTTTCGCCGAATAGAGAAGATGGTATTTGTTCTACATACATTAGTCTCCCTTGAGTATCGTGAATCAATAATTCGTGTGGAGTTATATTAGGTGTCTCCAAGATAACTTCGATGGGGTTTGATCCATCAACTAGATTTTTAAGATTAATTGTCATGCTTTCTGCAGTAACGCCACAAAAATCACGCAATCCTAGGATCGACGCAAAAGCATTAAGTCTTCCACCGCTCACAGTAAATCCTGCTAAGCTTGATCTTTGATCTACATTTTCCAATATTAAGCTTTTCACATTTAAAGCGGATTGTGATGGATCACTATCTGCAAGATTTTCGAACTCAGCACAAGCTGCTCCATATACAAGGGCAATCGTTCCAGATACATGTGGAGCCGCTGCTGAAGAGCCTCCAAAAAGATCGTAAGTATCAATAAGTCTTGTAGATATAGTGCCTTCTCCAGGAGCACCAAGATCTATTAGTTTAAGTCCTATTGCTGTCCCTACAAATAACTCATCAGTTTCTGTATCAACATTCGTAACTACAATTAAATGGTCACTGCTACAATCCGCTGGGATATCGCCAATCTCGTCAATATCCACATCTCTATTTGGACCTGCCACCACAGATAATACACCTTCTGCCCCAAGTGCTTCATAAGTTTGACACAAAATTGGTTGTTGGCTAGCAAATTGATTTGGAATTCCTCCAGAATAATTTGAAGCGACAATGTATGCACCTTCAGCTCCATTCGTTTCATTAAATCTTCTCCTCATGTTAAGGATATAATTATTAGCTTCTATGATGTCACCGGCTGTATTGATCCCACTGATTAATAAAAGTTGAGCATCCCAAGCAACGCCAGTTATGCCTAAGCCATTGTCGCCTCTTGCTCCCAAAATACCTGTCACACCTGTGCCATGTGATCTTATATCAAGGTCGTCATTACCGCGATTTACATTCAATCCAATAAAATCGTCGATATAACCATTGTCATCATCATCAATGCCATTATTAGGAATTTCACCTTCGTTATTCCAAACGTTTGGAGCTATATCTTCGTGGCTAAAGTCTATACCATCATCCATGATTGCAATGACAATTGGTTTGCCACCGACTGTCATGCCGCCAGTAGAAAAATCCCATGCTCTTTCAGCTTGAATAATGTCCAAACTTCTTTGAGTACTCAATTCTGGGTCATTAGGTGTACGTCGCAATTCTGTTTTGACATTCAGGTTACATGCGTGAATACCCTTTACTGCAGCAATATTGTTGACGTTTATTTGCTTAGATTTCTTTGTTTGTTTAAGTGTTAGCTTATAAATATGGTCTTCAAAAATCTTTTTCAATTCAAATTGAGAAGCATCTACTTGAAGCGTTTCACAAATTCGTTTATTTAATACTGACTCGACCACATGAGCTTCGATGATATACTCCTGATTATCAAATCCTTGTGCATACAATGATTGACTCAAAGACAAACTTATGATCCCAATTAGAAAACAAAGGATTTGATGGCGCATATTAGCTGATTTTACTTCTCCAAACATAAGATATTCAAGCAAGTTCATATTAACAAAGTAATTAATTTAATACTCTCCTTACGGACTAACGTATCAGTTATTGGTAATTAGTAACGAAACAAGAACCATTATATGCAAGAATGAATTAAAAAGTTGTCTCAAATTTTACTAAATGACTTTTCCCCTGCATTAATCTCGACGTTTAAGTGATTCTCTGGCGGAGGAATAGGACAATTATACCCATCTGAGTAGGCACAATTTGGGTTAAAGGCTTTATTGAAATCGATTGCTAAGGTGTTGTCTTCCACGAGTGATTCTTCTATGTATATGTATCGACCGCCACCATAGGTAGTGATGCCATTAGTCTCATCTTTAAACATGATGAAAATTTTATTTTTGTACTGTGGCATCTGCATGGATTTTATGCCTTTAAAGGCAGTCAATTCCTGGTCTTGTCCACCGAGATTGAAACTTAATTTTGCGTATTCTATATAGTCGTTTTGTTTGCCAGAATAAGTTGGAATAACTGTAATAGAATCGGCTTTGATTTTTTGGTAAGAAGCGATGACTTTGAACGCTTCATTCGGAACAAAATATTGTAAGCCTTTGGCTGTATCTGGTGATAATGGTCCTTGCTGAGTTGACAAGGTAGACATGGCTTGTTGCCGATAGAGTTGTATTTCGTTATCGTATGCAGAAGATGGTATATCTTTAGCTTTACAAACAAAACCTATGAATAGGATGGAAATAAATATAATTCTATTTTGCATTAACAATGATTAGACGGTTACCTTTTTGAGCTAAGCGATTGATGTTTTTGATTCCGTATGTCTGAAGGTCAGCCATTTCTTTCCAACTTTCAGGATCTCGCAAATCAAGTCTATAGAGTTTGCTTTTACTCCCCATTAATATATATGAAGGTTCCATAAATACCATATCCTCAGAGTTTGGTAATGCAGGAGCAATCACTTGGATTTGATTAAGAGACGGATCATAACTGTTGATGTTCCAATTGTCTTTATTTGATTTGTCGATGTAGATTAATTTTCCATCAACATTTAATAATGATCGACCAGGATTATCAGCGATTTTCATTTTGCTGTCCTCAAGTAAATCAAAGATGACCAATTGATGGGGTTCGTCGACTAGAAATGTAGCCACTTCTGAACCTGATAACCAACAATGATAACCGACTCGATATTCGTTTTCTATGAGAAGATTTCCGCTGTTGGCTTGACTCAATGGATATCCCCAAAGTACTTGGTTAATGTCACCACCCATTGTCTCTTTAATGACTGAGAAATGTCTTCTGTCCATCATCAGGGTAGGAGAGTATTCACCTTGCGATGTTGCTGTTACGCGAGTCAATGTTTCTTTTGCTAAATGAAGTCTGATAATATCAGTCTGATTCGGATCAAAATAATTCGATGTGATCAGTAGCTCGTTATTATTGATGAATGACGGTTGACTGTTGTAACCAGCATCATTGAATCCTGTCAGATATTTTGCGTTACTGAAAGTTACACTATCATCAACGGATCTGATATTGAACGCGTAGATTTGAGTCGAAGGTAATTGGCTGTAACCAACAAGGTGTATTGCCAAGTAACAAGAAATAAGGAATACTATTTTGTACACAGCTAAATGTTTTTTCTAATATAGACATAATAACAAATAGAATTCATTTTGGGACATTCGACTTTGTCTTTTGTTAGCTCTATTCATTGAAAATGTTAGCGAATACCTGTATTTACTGTGCTTTTCGATTTCATATCAAACAAATTAAAGGCTGACGCCTTTGTGAGGACTGATTGGTCCGCTAGCTGGCGGATCAAAGCAAGTAAATCTTGCTTTGAAGGGAAGGAACCACTTCATAAGAAGCGGGTGGGTGGCAGCATAAAGGGTAACCAAATGATACTCAGCTTCAGATTATGACCACCCCGTCTCTCGCGCAGCCAGATCCACCCCTCTGAATGGAGAGGAATTTTGCCCTAACAATTAAAAGAGAGTTCACATAATGATAACCAAAAGCGAGCTTGCGAGCGCCCCAAAGTGAGCGTGCGAATGTCCCAAAAGCGAGTTCACGAGCGTCCCAACAGCTAGTTCACGAGCGCCCAACAAGCGAGTTCACGAGCGCCCCAATAGTGAAGTCCACGAGCGCCCCAATAGTGAGTCCACGAGCGCCCTAAAAGCGAGTTCACGAGCGCCCTACTTTAATTATTCGCCGACTTAAATATACGATCCCAATTGATGCCATTTCGAATGTTACCTTCCTTGGTAGAAAACCAAATAAATAATGGTTTTCCGACGATGTGATCCTCAGGGACAAATCCCCACGTTCGCGAATCTTCTGAATTGTGCCGATTGTCTCCCATTGCCCAGTAATAGTCTTGTTTGAAGGTATAGCTAGTGGCTGGTTCTCCATTGATCAAGATATTGCCATTTTTGACTTCTAAATCATTATCTTCATACACGTCTATGGCTCGTCTATATAAGATTAGATTGTCATCTGTTAATTGTATCATTTCTCCTTTTTTGGGAATCCAGATTGGCCCAAAATTGTCAACAGTCCAGCCAACATATTTGCTAGCATGATTTGGAAATAATCTTCCTGGTTCTGGTTGATGGATGACAGGTTCAACAACAACATTTGGTCCCAAGCTTTTTAATTGCTCGACTTGTTTGTTGTCTAAATGATATCCACCGCCCCATCTGTCTCCGTAGTCAATGCCCCATTCATCAAGTTTACTTGCATTTACACCAGAAGGCAGTGATACCCTATATTGGAATTGCATGTGCTCTGGATTTTCAGAAGGGTTTCCATTAATATAAATTTGCCTATTGATAATCTGTAAACTGTCACCTGGTAATGCCACGCAACGTTTGATGTAATGATCTTTTTTATCAATAGGTCTAGTGATGAATTGCTTATTTTTCATTTTTTGCGCAAGTTCTCGATCTCGTTGTGCGTGGATTGGAGTTTGATTGACTTGAGCAACACTATAAGGTCGTATAGCTGTCACATAAACAGAATCTCCCACTGGCCAATTAAATACGAATGGTGAATTGCGCTTTATTTCACTAAATGCAGGTAGTCGCTTATAATCTAATGATGGCTTCTTGAGATAAGATTCTCTATTGATAATAGGAATTCGATTATGCAACAATGGTAGCATCGCTATTGTCATCGGCATTCGCATGCCATAAGATGTTTTACTGACAAATAGAAAGTCTCCAACATTTAAGCTTCCTTCCATTGATGGTGTTGGGATAACGTAAGCTTCAACAAGAAACATTCGGATAAAAGCTGCAGCAAATACGGCAAAGAAAATGGATTCAAACCATTCTCTCATCGCTGATTTTTTATAAGGGTTTTCTTGTACTAGTTTTTTATATGTACGTTCTTTACCTGAATCTTTTGCATCAAGTATCTTTTGCTGATAGGCTTTTTCGTCAATCAGATTAGGGCCGACATATTTTTCCTCGTCTTTTATACCTAAATAACCAATAAATGCTGGAGCGAAAATCGTTGCTGCTGCAGTATGTTTGAAATCTAATTTACCAAATGATCTTCCTAGATCAACTGCCATTCCAACGAAAACAAACAAATTGACAATTGGTATGAATAGCAAAGCGACATGCCAGCGAGGCTTTCCGATAATGTCGCACCAATCCATAAAATTGACGACTGGTATCAAGCCATTTATTGCTGGTTTCCCGCATTTTGGAAATACAAAATAAAGCGCAATGCTCACTAATATGTGGAAAATCAAGAAGAATATTATAAAACTCATATATCTCTAATCTGAAATTAAGCTCAAATATATAAAACACCTGATGTTATCGCATTCTTAAATGTCCTGAGTGGCTCAATTGAATCTACCAAAACACTTATAAATCAGATAAATACCAAATCTACATCTCTTTTTTGAACAGTATATGAGTTAATTATTCAATTTATTCAGTATTTTATCTAGGCTCAAATTCCCAATACTTCCAAGATGTGTATGAGAGATTGATTTTTTGGGATGAAAATTACCCGATTCTATTTGTTCCTTCACAGTTAGATAAGCTTCTCTAAATGGCATACCATTCTGGACAAGCTCATTCACCTCTTCCACACTATATAAACTATTGTATGCATCGCCTTCGATGGCGCTTTTATTGATTTCAATTTCAGTGATGCAATGTGTCAATATCAAAATGCAATCACTCATGGTAGCCAATGCGGGAAATACCAACTCTTTCAATTGCTGAAAATCTCGATGGTAGCCAGAAATCAAATTATTGCAAATAAGCATGACTTGATTAGGCAGAGACATTAGCTGACTTGTTTTCGCTCTGATCAATTCGAATACATCTGGATTCTTTTTGTGTGGCATAATCGATGAACCTGTCGTTAGGGCTGTCGGCAATTTTACAAGGTTTACATCTTGATTGCAATACAAGCAAATGTCACTTGCAAATTTATTTAGCGTGTAGCAGATTCCTGTAAGCGTGTTTGCTAAAAGCAGTTCTGATTTCCCTCGGGTAAATTGCGCATACATAGAATTGTAACACAAATCATTGAAGCCGAGAAGTTTTGTGGTCATCTCTCTGTCCAAAGGAAATGAGTTGCCATAACCAGCAGCAGACCCTAAAGGATTTTGATCTATCACTTTAGCTGTTGATCGAAGTATTCTTAAATCATCAATCAAAGCTTCAGCAAACGACCCAAACCACATGCCAAATGACGAGATCATCCCAATTTGCATATGCGTATATCCTGGCATCAAGTCCTCTTTATGCTCGCCACTTTTAGCAACAAATTTTTCTATTAATTCCATAAGTTGTTGATCAATCTCTAAAAGTTTTTCTCTATAGTATAATTTCAAATCAAGCAGCACTTGATCATTTCTTGACCGACCTGTATGTATCTTTTTACCGACATCTCCCAATCGCTCGGTTAACATAAATTCTATTTGAGAATGCACATCTTCTACACCATCATTTATAGCAAAATGACCAGATTCAAATTCTGTTTTAATTTTGTCTAATTCTGAGATGATTCCTCCTAACTCGTCAGCACTTAACAATTCTATACTATGCAGCATCTTAGCATGCGCTTTCGAACCTATGACATCAAATTTTGCCAATTCCAAGTCAAGGATATTGTCTTTTCCAATCGTGAAACGTTCAATTAATTTATCTACAGAATCAGTTGAATTCCAAAGCTTCATATGTTGTGTTTGTTGATGTTTAAATTCTGTAATAATAGTGTATATGTTTCTAATCCTTGTTGTAGTTCACTGTGGGTAATGTACTCATCAGCTTTGTGCGATCTGCTCGTATCACCAGGACCAATCTTCACACTTGGGCAGTTAAAAAATACTTGATCAGAAAGTGTATTCGAACCGTAACAATTTATGTTTAATGAGTTGGCTTTTTGTACAATTGGATGATCAGTAGCTATGGTAGATGGATGCAATCGAATGGACCGTGGAGTCAGTATAGAGGAGCAATTGACTTTAAGTAATTCTAACACACTTTCCAAACTGTAAGCATCTGTCACTCTACAATCTATGACGAATTTGCACGTGTCTGGCACTATATTATGTTGATAGCCTGCTTCGATTTGAGTGACAGTTAATTTCACTTTTCCTAAAAGCGGGCTCTCATTTTCAATGCTAGAATTTTCAATCCAATGGATATCTTTTAGTGCAGCATAGATGGCGTTGTCGCCCCATTGATTTGCGGCATGTCCTGCGATTCCTTTTGCTTCGGCGTCAATGACCATTAATCCTTTTTCAGCCGTTGCCATTGCACAACTTGTGGGTTCGCCGACAATAGCTAAATCTGGTTTAAAATCTAATTGAGTTAATGCTAATTCTAATCCATGCTTACCTGAAATCTCTTCTTCTGCAGATGCAATGAATATAAGATTATACGGGAGAGAATCGATTTTAGAATAATCTAAATACGTATGAAGTAAACAGACAAGTGGGGCACCAGCATCGTTACTGCCTAATCCATAAATTATCTTTCCGTTATCCTCAGCACCAAAAGGATCTTTGGTCCAGCCTTCAGAAACTTTAACTGTATCGTGATGACTATTTAAGACAATATTCGGTTTATTAGGGTCTAATGGCATGTGGCAAATGACATTATTTTGAATGCGAAATGGAGACTGCCCTTGTTCTCGTAAATAGTCTTCTAATATGGTTGCCGTTTCTGTTTCTTGTTTTGAAAATGATTCTGTAACAATTAGTTGTTTTAATAATTGGATAGTCTCTGCTAGTCTCATTGTTCCATTTCATTATAATGAATAAAGCTAGTTCCGGGATTATCCTCATGGACATGTTGGATCCCACATATATGTACAGATGCTATTCCAGCATCCAATGCCTTAAATGCATTTTCAACTTTTGGTATCATTCCATCAGCAAAAACACCAGAAGCAATGTATTCTCTAGCAGAGTTTTTTGTAACTGTTTGAATGATTGACTGTTCATCTTCTAGATTTTCTAAAACACCGTTATACTCAAAACAATATTTGAGCACTACAGAAGATTGCTGACTCATTGCTTTAGCAATCGCCGATGCAATTGAGTCCGCATTTGTATTTAATAACTGACCATTTTTTGAATGTGTGACTGGGCAAAAAACTGGGATCAAGTGCTGATCTAAAAAGCTTTGTATGAGAGTGGCATTTACGTTTGCGATATCACCAACAAAGCCATAATCTACTGGCTGTTTATTGCGCATGACAGACTCTATGATATTGCCATCAGCACCACTTAAGCCAATGGCATTAATACCCATTTGCTGCATTTTACTGACTATCTGTTTATTGATTAATCCAGCATAAGTCATCACAGCAACATCTAAGGTTTCTTTATCTGTCACTCGTCGACCATCAATCATCTTCACTTGTAATCCGAGTCGTTCGCTGAATGCAGTTGCAGCGCGACCACCTCCGTGAATCAAAATTTTATTTCCTTTAATTTGATTAAAAGACTGCAAAAATTGATCTAATAGGGTAGTGTCATTTATAATCTTACCTCCAATCTTTATAATCTGAATAGAAGGTTTCATTCTGCAACAATTGAATTGAGAAAAGGGATGTCAACAGTGGTCCAATCATCCACATGATGTTTGATACCTTCACTCATTAATTTTTCCTTATGTTCTAATCCAATGCCTAGCAACGGTAGATTTAAATTTTTAGCTGTCCGGACATCCCATAAGGCATCACCGCAGGATAAGATTTTATCGTAGTTGTTTACTTGGAAAAAACGCTTTGCAGCTTCTTCTGCAGCTTCAATTAACCCTTCTCGGGATTCAATTTGATTAGAGGCGATAACAAGACTTGGTTTGAACTTTACACCTGCATCACCTAATTTTTTCAAAGCTATTCTGTAGAGTGAACCAGTAGCAAAAGTAAGATCCCAATCGTCATTGTCCCACACTTTTTGAACGAGATCTTTGGCCCCAGCAATTTCTTTCATTTTAGGCAACTCCATTAATTTATCTAGGGCATGTTGTTCAAATTCTTTAATGTCTTCTGCAGTAGCTGGTCTGCCATTATTTTGCTTAAATACCTTCGAAAAAATATGGTTATCTGTCACATGATCATAACCAAACCAGTTGCGATCTATCTCTAGACAATTCATTTTTTTAAAGGCATAATCTATGGATTCATGATGTTGATATGCACTATTAACTAGTGTGCCATCGATGTCAAATACAACTAGGTTTGTAGGCATAATTTAATCTTTAAGTAAATGGTGAATGACAGCTTTGGCTGCATGTAAGCGGTTATCAGCTTGTTGGTAAATAACTGATCGATCACTATCCATGACACCATCAGTAACGACAACATTTCTGCGGACTGGAAGACAATGCATGAAGATGGCATTATTAGTCAACTGCATTTTCTTTTTATTGACCATCCAGCCTTGATCTTCTGTTAGGATTTTCCCATAATTTGTATACGAAGACCAATTTTTTGTATATATAACATCTGCACCCTCAAATGCTATTTCTTGATTCTTTACGATAGAACAATTTGAAGTAAAATTAGGGGATAGTTCATAACCTGCTGGATGAGTAATTACGATCTCATGGTCAGTGTGATTGATCCATTGAAGGAATGAATTAGATACAGCTTGGGGCAGTGCTTTAGGATGTGGTGCCCAACTCAATACAACCTTTAATTTCTTATCACCAAACTGCTCTTTGATTGTCATGAGATCTGTTAATGATTGAAGTGGATGATAAATAGAAGACTCCATATTGATGACAGGGACCGTTGCATGAGCCATGAAATTCTGAATTAATTCGTCTCTGTAATCTATACCTCGGTCTTCGAGTCCAGGAAAAGACCGTATTGCAATCACATCAGAATATTGACTGACAACTTGAGCAGCATCTTTAATGTGTTCTGCTTTGTCTAGATTCATAATGACACCATCATCTAATTCCCACTTCCAGCCTTCAGTAGCATTCATGCTGATGGTGTGAATGCCAAGTTCTTGAGCAGCAAATTCTGTACTCAGTCGTGTCCTCAGTGAAGGATTGAAAAAGATCAAGGTCATTTTTTTGTCTTTCAATAAACCATTATATGAAGTTGTATTTTTCTTCATGGCAATGGCTTGATTGACAAAAGCATTAATGTCTTTTATACTGTCTGCCGAATAAAAATGAGCACGCTTATCCATGAGTAATTCCAGCTTTTAGTTTTGATAAAAATTCATCTGCTTCGCTTTTAGTAATGTTCAGCGGTGGGAGTAATCGGATCACATGTTTATTAGAAGAACTACCTGTGAAAAGATGATAGTCAAATAATAATGTCTTGCGCAATTCTGCTACAGGAAAATCAAATTCAATACCTATCATTAATCCTCTGCCTCGAACTTCCTTTATTTGCGGAATATCTTTTAAGGATTCAATTAAATAATCGCCAATTGATTTAGCATTCTCTAATAAATCTTTATGTTGGATTGTATCTAAGACAGCAGTGCCCGCAGCACAAGCCAAATGATTTCCGCCAAAAGTAGAGCCCAACATGCCACGCCAAGCTGGTATTTTATTTTGCTTAATGAGGATACCTCCAATAGGAAATCCATTCCCCATTCCTTTTGCCATAGAGATCACATCAGGTTGTATCCCACTTTGTTGATATGCAAAGAAATCACCAGTACGTCCGTAACCACACTGGACTTCATCAGCGATAAATATTGTATTTGTCTCAGCACAAACCTGACTCAACTTGTTCATGCATTTATCAGGTACTTCATAGATGCCTCCAATACCTTGGACTGCTTCTATAATAACTGCGCAAGTATCTTCTTTTCTGAGTTCCTTTACCATTTTACGTATGTCGTTAATGGAGTAATGTAAGACCTCAAAACCTTCATTTATTGGAGCTATTATTTTCTTGTTATCTGTAGCATTTACTGCAGCAGATGTCCGTCCATGGAACCCACTATTTAATGATAAAACCTTTTTACGTTTATTGTGAAATGAGGCGACCTTTAAGGCATTCTCGTTTGCCTCAGCACCTGAGTTGCAAAGGAATAATCCATAGTCAGACAAACCACTTGCAGCACTTAATGATTGACATAATTTGTATTGTAATGAATTTTGTACTGAGTTAGAATAAAAAACTAACTTTTCAGTTTGTGCTTTGATTTCTTTAACGAAATGAGGATGGCTGTGGCCGATTGATATGACGGCATGCCCGCCATAAAAGTCAAGATATTGTTGCCCATCTTCAGTATAAACATAAGAGCCTTTCCCTTCTACAGGTTCAAGGTCAAACAGTGTATAAACGTCATACATTTCCATCAGTAAGCCATAGATTTGAGGTTTAGGCCCATGCGTTCATCAAGTCCAAAATGGATATTCATATTTTGAACTGCTTGACCAGATGCACCTTTTAATAAATTGTCAATCGCACTTATAATAAATGCTTTGTCTTCATGCTTTTCGACATGTATCAAACATTTATTTGTATTGACGACTTGTTTCAAATGGATATTATTATCGCTGACATGAGTGAATGGTTCATGTGCGTAATACTCATTGTACATTTGAGTGAGCTCTTTTTCTGATAAACTAGTTTTCATATATGCACTGATCAGAATTCCTCTAGTAAAATCCCCGCGTAATGGGATGAAATTTGTATCCACCTTACAGTCTTCTTGGCAACGCTGAATCATCTGTCTCACCTCTGTTAAATGTTGATGAACAAATGCTTTGTAAATGGATATGTTATTATTTCGCCAACTAAAATGAGTAGTGTCTAATTTTGCTTGACCAGCACCTGTAGCACCAGTGATGCCTTGCATGTGAATATCTTCATGCAATTGTTTTTCAGAGGCCAATGGCAAGAGAGCGAGTTGGAATGCTGTAGCAAAACAACCTGGATTAGCAATTCGATTGTTTTGCTGAATATTTGTTCGGTTCATCTCTGGCAAACCATAAGTGAATCCATTTTCATTTCCCAGACGAAAATCGCGACTTAAGTCGATAACGACAGTCGAAGCTGGGATCGGATTGTCTGTTAAAAATTGTGCAGATTTACCATGGCCTTTACATAGGAAGATAACATCTACATCTTGGTCAAAATCTGCAGAAAATTCTAAGCCAGTTTCACCAATGAGATCCGAATGCACCTCTATGACTTTTTTACCAGCTTGGCTATCACTCATAATGTAGGATAGATTGACTTCAGGATGATGGATTAATATTCGTATTAATTCTCCTGCTGCAAATCCACCGCCTCCGATTATTCCTGCTTGTATCATAATTCTATTTTAGTCTTATTGACACCATGATAAATTTTATACTGATTGGCTAATATTTTGATAAAGCCTTTTGCTTCATCAGCAGACCAACCTTTATTCATTTCGCCGTATTGACCGAATTCACTACGCATCAAATCATGTGGTGATTCGATACCTTTCAATAAAAACTGATAGGGTCTTAGCGTGACAAATACATTCCCTGTTACTGTTGACTGCGTGTCTGCTATAAAGGTTTCTAGGTTTCTCATCACGGGGTCTAAATACTGTCCCTCATGTAGCATCATGCCGTACCAATCTGCTAATTGTTGTTTCCAATGATTTTGCCATTTTGACAACACATGTTTTTCTAATAGATGATGAGCTTTTATTAAAATAAGTGATGCTGCCGCTTCAAAACCAACACGGCCTTTAATGCCGATAATGGTGTCACCCACGTGGACGTCTCTGCCAATACCATAAGCTGAAGCAATGGACTCTAATTCTTTTATCAATTCAATAGGATGTTGAAATGACTTGCCATTTAATGTTGCAACCTCTCCTTTTTTAAATCCTATTTCAATATCAAGAGGTTCTTGAGCACTTACTTGAGAAGGGTAGGCTGATTCTGGCAATGCTTGATGTGATGTCAGGGTTTCTTTACCTCCGACAGATGTGCCCCAAATACCAACATTGATGGAATAATTCTTTTTTTCTTCACTCCAATGGACACCGTGTTTTTCTAAAAAGTCAACTTCTTCTTGACGACTTAAAGAGTTGTCTCTAATGGGCGTAATAATTTGTATATCTGGAGCAAGACTTTGAAACATTAGGTCAAATCTGATTTGGTCATTACCTGCTCCAGTGCTTCCATGAGCGACATACTTTGCATCATTTTTTCTACAATAGTCAAGGATTGCCAATGCTTGAAATGCACGTTCGGAACTGACAGACAGCGGATAGGTTTGATTTCTCAATACATTACCAAAAAGTAAAAAGCGCAAACATTTTTCATAATACTTTTCACTGATGTCAATACATTCGTAATGGCTTGCCCCTAAGGATAGAGCTCGTTCCTTTATTTCTATTTTTTCATCAGATAAAAACCCACCGGTATCGATGGTTACTGCATCAACCTCATAGCCTTGTTCTATCAAATAGGGAATGCAAAAAGAGGTGTCTAGACCTCCACTATATGCCAATACTAATTTATCCTTCATCTTTTTCTTTTAATTTTCGTTTTGCTTCTTTTACAGCTTGTTTGATAATTTTTTTCTCCTCTTTCTTTTTTCGCTTGCGTTCTTTTTTTTCTTTTTTAGAAGGTGCTAGCATTGCAGTGCATAGACACATTGCTCTTTTATTTTTTTGTAGTATTTCGTAATTGTTACAGCTTGAGCAACCATTCCAAAATTCCTCATCTTTGGTTAATTGTTTGAAAGCAACAGGAATGTATCCTAATTCGCTATTGATTTTCATGACAATGTCACTAGTTGTAATGCCGAATAATTTTGCCTTTGGATAATTGTTTCTTGCAAGAGCTACGGCTTTCTTTTTTATCTTTCTAGCAAGACCTTGACCTCTAAATTTTGACTTTACGATTAAGCCAGAATTAGAAACATACTCTTCACTACTGAAGGTTTCGACATAGCAAAATCCTGCAAGTTCATCTTCATGCATAGCAATAATGGCATTGCCTGAGTTTATTTTTTTTCTCAAATAATCAGGCTGTCGCATGGCAATGCCCATGCCCCTTTCCTTAGCGGACAATTTATATAAATCAGAAATTTCTTCTGCTAAATATGTATCAGCAATAACAGCTGTACGTATCTCGAAATTCATGTGTGTGCGATTAAAAAAATAAAAATGTGAAAATCAAGGTTGCCCTTGGTTAGAGGAAAATGTGTCAGGCCAGAACGGCCCTGCATCTATTGGTTCTATTAAAATGAATTGTTTTCAAGTGCCAAATATACTTAATTTCTTGAATTCTTAGATTTATCTGGAATCATCTTGGATTATAGCTGAGAGTTGAGAGTTTGTTTCAACGATATCGATTTTTGATAAATAAGCACTTACACCTACCAAATTGCGTAGTTTAAGTCTTACAGAAGTATTAGAAGCCTATTTTCTTTTTTCCAAATTTCACTTTGGCATATTCGTAACCCTCATTCCACCAAGCCTTCATCTCTGTTGGGTCGAATAGAAATGACAGGTCTGTCAAAACTCGTGGTGTGAATATAAAGTTGATTTTGAGATCATTATTGTAAATACTCTCTAGATGTCCAATCATGAGATCATGCCTACCCAATTGATAATTCATAAACTGCATCGATCTCAGTAAGACATCAAATGCATTCTTTGTTTTCGCTTTCATAACTTGATGATGCCTTGGGGAGAGTACAATGACATCTATTTCTGTTGCTCCAAGATTTATGGCTTCTTCAAGTGGAATGTAATTTCCAAAACCACCATCGGCATATTCGAAACCATTTTTTGAGACAATGCTCATAAACGGGACAAAGCTCGCAGATGCCCACATCCAATCTAGGAAGTCATGATAATTACAATCCTTTGCATATTTATACTCGACTTTGTTGGTTGTGAGATTGGATACTGTGACAACCACATGCTTACCGGTATTTTGAAGTTGCTCAAAGTCATCTTTTGTTATGACACGTTCAATTGTTTTTCGAAGAGCCAAATGTTCTCCAAAGGTCTTCTTGCGCTTCAGAAACATTTTCAAGGTATTGAAATGATTTATCGATGTGACCTTATTGCCATGTTTATCTCTCTTAGTTCTGAAGGGGCATGTGCTGTAGACATCAGATTGACTGACATTCGTATAAATGCTTTTAAGCTTATCTATTTTTCCTCTTGACAATGAAGGGACAAGAAGACTACCAGTTGAAGTGCCTACAAAGATATCGTAGTTGTGTTTCATGTCTTTAATCAAAAATTCAGCAACACCTCCTGCAAATGCTCCCTTGGACCCGCCTCCTGAAATTACTAAAGCCCTCATTGATTAATTTTATACATATTTTTTCAAAACGTAAATGTAAGGATACATAAGTTAATAATATGACGTTAAATGGTCAGTCCCAGCACAGTAAAACTAAATTTAGATTGAAGAATTATGCTTGATAGTTAAATGTATAAGTTATATAAAATCAGCACATTTAATCAACTTTGAATTTAATACTAGCATTAAAGGTGAGTATAATAGGAATTTTAAATCTGCCTTATTTCAGTTTAACAGTATACGTATACGTTTCTTTATTCTTGTCTGATTTCTTAGGACTGACAACGGTATATGAAACAGAAGGAATTGAAGAAGCGGAGGTGATCTTTGGTTTTTTCATCACTATTCTTTTTGTCTCTATTTCTTTTTTTGGAAGTCTGAAATTGATCGTAACCGTTTTATGAAACAACACTCTCATTTTTCTTGGTCCTTTTGGCACCTCAAATTTGAGCATTTTAATGATGCGAATTGCTTCATCGTCACATCCATGACCAAGATGACTAAGCACTTTTACATCGGTAACTTCACCTTTATAATTAATGCCATAGCGTAATCTGACTTTACCTTTTATTCGTTCTTCTAACGCCTGTTTTGGGTATTTAAGATTTGATGTGATAAAGGTATTATAAGCCTTCTTGCCACCAGGGTATATTGGCTTTCTTATGAATCGATTGTCTCTGCTATCCTTATCCATCTGCTTATTTAGTTATGCCATCAAATGATAATAATATTATTCACTTAGGTTTTTTCCATACCAATCACGCAACACATCTATAGCCTTTGTTCGCTGTGGAGTGAAATATACATTAGGCCTTTCTGGTCGATTACGAACCCGTCTCAATGAATCATACCTAGCTTCGCGAGCTTTAAAGTATTCTGCGAAATCTTTGTGTTTGTGTGTTGTATTAAACCATTTCCAAATAAAAAATCCATCAACCCATGTTTCATAATATAATGCCTCAAACATAGCTTCGTACAGATTGATCTGGGTTTGATCTGATTGTTTTACAGTCTCCCTGTCCATTTTTTGTGGCCAAGTCCATGGTTCGATTGCAGAATCAGCAGTATTCTTGTAACCAATTTCAGTAAACACTATTTTCTTATTATACTTATCAGCAACTTTTTTCATTGCGTGTTTGTGCTTCTCCCAATTTTGCAACAATTCTTCTTTGGATGGTTCTTCAGAAGTACTTAATGGAAAATATGCCTGAATACCTATATAATCAAGTTCGTCCCAGAATGTAATGTCTTCATATTCCTTATACCAGTTGGCTGCATAGGTCAATTCTCCATCATAAATATCTCTTATTTTATGAATGATAGCTCGCCACTTCTCAGGATGATGCTTTGTCGTCAAATGTAATTCTGTACCGATACATAATGATTCTATATCCATAGACTGAGCCAACTCAGCATAATGCATAATCATGATTTCATAGTTGTTGAACCATATATCCCAGTCTTCTTCGTTTTTCATTTCGAGATCAGATCTCCATTTACCATTTGCTGACCGTAACCATATATGTGGTTTCAGCATGACTTTGATGCCTTCTTCTTGGGCTATTTGAGTGGTGTGTATCAAGCCTCTATCAGCTTCTCCCCACCATGCACGATCGTTATTCAAATGGATTTCAGGTCCATGAATGTCAGGTTGCCATGCGAATGGGGTCTGAGATATCCAATTTGCGTGCACATCTTTCAGTTGATCAAAATTATGATTGGTAATAGAGTCACCTGCTACCCAACAAACGCCTAATCTTGATGGATTATGATCAAGAGAAGCCGTGGTAGATTTTGAATAATGATTGTCATCTGTGACTTTACACGTTTGGTAAAGGCCAGCAATCAATAGTATGCAAATGGTAACTCTAATCACCTAAGCGAGTTTTTTTGTCCAATATCTCATAATACCATGTAAATCTGCAAGTAATGCTCCTCCATTTATAAATGTATCCAGTGTATCTTTATCCATACCTTCTTTACTAAATCGGTCGCGAGCGAACTCAAGAAAAGGCTGTAAACAGTCATTAGTATTGCTGCCTTGCTCTACAAAAGGCTTAACAAACTCAGAAAAACTTATTAGTACATCCTTCATTCTTTCCATTTGATCTTTGGGATCAGAGACAAGCCCACCGTGCGTGACATAATACGTATCAATCTCATCAATGGTAAGCATTCGATTGATTTGTATAATCCATTCATCAATATCAATATCGGGTGGAGGAGTAGGTGCTATGACAGCTCCTGATTTTCGTTTGATTCCTGCCAAGTCACCAGCGAACAATATTTTATCTAATTGCCAAGCAATATGATGTTTCGCATGACCAGGTGTATGCCAACTGGTGAACGTTTTGTCACCGATAGTCAACTGTTCTCCATCATCCAAGGCATGTAATTGCTCAGCAGCGATTGGCTTTAATGTTCCCCACATCGAATCCATCATATCGCCATATATCAGTTTGGCAGAGTTTAATAGGCGAGTTGGATCATGCATATGTTTATACCCAAGCGGATGTAAATATACATTTGCACCATGTTCGGCAAAACACCAAGCACCACCCCCATGATCAAGATGGATATGGGTCAATAAGACGTGTTTTACATCTTCTTTGCTATAGCCAAGTTTTTGCAATCCAGCGGTCAGGTTATCAAGACAAACTTGAGGGCCAGTTTCTATAATAATAGGTCCATCAGATGATTCTACGATGAACGAATTGATCTCTAAATCAGACCCTTTGTATTCAAGATTAATGCAATGGACTGTGTTGGACATGTCTGTACTGTTAATAAGCGACAAAAATACTATAAATAAGATAGTTGATGTCTTTTGTGAATCTTAGAATAACTTAAATTTTTTTCACTAGGGGATATTTATTTAATTTGCGTCATCATATATTAGATAGCTATAATGAATATCATATTGACTTTCAATTACTAGTAATTTTGATGAGCTAAAGCTTGATAATATATTGATTCTTAGATAGTTAATATTTTTTTATTAGCTATCTTCAACCTTTAATCCTAAGTAGTCATATCTGAATCCAGCAGGTTAAACTTTCCTGCAGTATGTAAAGCAACCATTAGATGACATCCTTCGTATGAAAAACAATATTATTAGTGCATTAATTTCCTTGGCAGGCATAACGCTCTTTTTAGGTGTTTTTGAGCTGACTAAACAAAAAGCAATAGTTGAGCAAGTAGATTGTGTCTCTAGCTTTACTATTGATTCTGCAAACGCATTTGAGAGCGTCGGTGAGTTCTTTTTATTGCAAGCAGCTGAGGTCGCTACACCAGACCCTGGTAATAGCCTATGTATCATTAGAGCAATTGATTTTGATGCAGGATCTCTTATTGAGGGTGTCGATACTGTAAGATTTAGAGGCTTTATAACCTATCCACAAGTCAACACTTGCCAAGCCATTGGTGATACGGTTGTCAATGGGGTTGATACAAGATTTGTCATATGTGAAAACCTTCTGACACTCTGCGAAGAAGAAATGGGAGAATTAGAAGCTGTCGTTTTCGAACTCGATAGTGATAATCAAATTGTTGATCAATGTCGTGTAGCACTTACTTTTCCTGAGGTGAATGTAGATTCCATGATGATGATGATGGATACAATGATGATGGATACGATGATGATGGACACGATGATGATGGACACGATGATGATGGATACGATGATGATGGATACGATGATGATGGACACGATGATGATGGATACGATGATGATGGATACGATGATGATGGACACAATGTTGATGGATACGATGACAACGGGGCCAATAACATTTGGTAATGGTCTAATGCCATGTAGTCTGGGAGGAAATACTGTCAGTTTCAGAGTGACATTCCAAGACGACATTCAAACGTCGGGTCAAGAATTACCTCTAATGTCTGATACAGAAGTTTCTGTGTTGATTGGTGGAGAACCAGAGGTGATTTCTATTGCTGATATTTGGGATCTAGACTTCAGTCATCAATCAGTCAGATTCCTTTGGAATCCAGTAGGTGTAGATGCAAGGACAATTAGAGCTGGACAATTTTATAGATTGTATTTTGATTTTGGGACGGACATTAATGAAATTACAGATGCCGCTAGAGATGTGACATTAGAGGGTAATCCGACAGTCACATTGCTAGGAGATAATGTCGTGGTAGTCCAATGGGGACCAGGTACAAGTATTGGCTCTATCTTCGATGCAACAATAAACTTATCACTTGATCAATGCCAGGTCATCGAAGAGATGGAGATGGATACCATGGTCGTTATAGCACCTTCTGATCAGATCGATACATCTGTTGATTGTGATGATTTTGCTGCTCTCAGTTTTGAATTGGCAGAACTTAGCGATTCTACATTTAATGTCACAGATACCTTTATAGCTTCTGGTACTGACCCAATATTAAGTTTTGCTTTTGATGGTGTGGAATTTACAACTGATTCAGTATTGGTCATTGATTCTACATTCCTTATGGATACAATTATTACAGTTGATAGTATTGCAATTATAGATACTTCAGAATTAATTACAACAAGTATAGTGATCGATTCTACGTTGACAGGGACGGAACAAGTTGCCATATTTGATTCTATATTTATGAATGACACGATGTTTGTTCTTGATACCTTAGGGTTCATTGTAGATACGATGATCACCATTGATTCTTCAGAAGTTGTTAATCAAATAGTAGTCAGTGTTGATACCTTAATGTTTACGGATACCACATTTACTATAGACACCATGTTTGTTTCAGATACACTTACGGTGCTTGATACAACATTTACAACAAGTGAAATGACTGTTGTGGATACATTAGGTGAAATGATCGACACCACGTTCACTATTGATACAACACTAGTAAATGGAATGGAAGTCATAGATACCACCTTTACCTTCGATACCTTATTAACCTTGGACTCAATGTTGGTCGTTGATACACTTGACTTTATGGTTGATACGATGACCACAATTAATCAAATAGTAGGAACGATAGACACGTCGTTCACCACTATGGATGTAACTCAATTAGATACCATGTTTATGCTTGACACAATGATCGTTGAGCAAGAGATACTGACCTTAGATTCAATGTTGTCGATTGACACTACTATGATTAATATCACGCAAGTCGTTACCTTAGATACCTCTTTTGTTTTCCAAAATGTATTCGAATTTGATACGACGTTTATCATGGACACCATGACAGTTATCGGTCAAGTATTCGTGCCAGATAGTGTCTTAGTTATACAAAATACGCTGACGAGAACAGATACCTCGCTGGTAGTTAATACAAGGACAGTCATAGATTCGCTGTTTGATATTGATACGATGACAATCATAGATACGATGCTTGTCAATGATAGCATTTTAGTCTTGGATACGATGCTGGCTTTTGATACAACTTTTGTAGAAGAAAACATTTTAACATTCGATACAATTAGGATCATATTTGATACCATTTTTGATGCGGATAGTATGATTGTACGTCTTGATACAATTGCATTTGCAATCGATACGATGGAGATGGTGGGTACAGTCCCAGTCATAGATTCAAGTCAGACAATAGATTCTATGTTTGTTACTAGAATCACGCCTGTCATTGATACGATGGATGTATTTGACTTTACTTTCTTAGGTCTTGATACAATGGTTATAACTGATTCAATGTTAGTCATTGATAGCACTTTTACTCAGGACACTGTATTAAGAGAGCGGCAAAACGTGATGATTAATACGACGCTGGAGATTGATAGCACGTTTGCTATTGTAAATGATTTTAATGTCATGAATGGAGATACCATCTGCGGAAACTTGAGGCTTGGTCCTGTTGAGGGTTTAAATTCACTCAATTATGCCTTGAGTTGGAATCCTGATGAGTATGAATTGGTCTCTTGTAGAAATGGAGAACTACCATTATTTAATTGTGAAAATTCAAATACAGATATACAGACTGGGACTATTCAGAATGGAGCCGATAGTATATCCGTAACTATAATTGCAAATACAATTTTAGCTGAATATTGTGTTGTTGTCCTAGATGAAACAATTGATTCGCCACAACCATTCATGCTTGAACAAGCATATAATAATGCTCGAACAATTACTGAGAGTGAATTAGTCTCTGTTAATTCTGGACTAAGCCTCGGCAGTTTTGGATTAAGTGAGTCAGAGACTTTATCTAACGATGGAATATCGTCATTTATAGTTAACAGATGTCTTGTCCTAGGTACAAACTTTGACAACGGTGTTGCCGTTTTAGATGGACCAGGTTTGGCTTTTCAGTATAGTGCTGGTTGCACACCTGACGGAATGACTTCTCAATCTATTCCGTTCGAATTGTGCGATTCTAGAATAGAGACTTGCTGTGATAACCTAGGAACAGAAGATGTTGTACTCATATCATTTACTTCAGAAGGGATCATAAACACCTGTCGATTCCCACTGACAGTTTCTGATGTACAACGAACATGTAATCCAATTGCAACGTTTGAATGCCTAGCTGAACAAACCGTGAGTACCGATGACATTCAAGACAATGGTGATGGTACATTCTCTATTAGTCTAGATGCTTTTGGTCTAGGCGGTTCTGAAGATCACTGTATTATAAAAACGGTGGATTATGATGAAGGGCCAATTCGTTTGTCTACTGGAAACCTTGTGATCATCGATGGTGATATTGCTTATCCTGCAACTGGCTGTACAACAGACGATACATTTATAGAAGAAATTAGAGATCAAAATGGAAATTTGATTGAACAAGTTACTATTGAATATGTGCTTTGTGATGATGCAGCAGAGTTCTGCTGTGAAGATTTTGACGGGCTCGAATTAACAATTGTCACACAGCCTTTTGATGGAACGGTCATTACTGATGTTTGTCAGACAACTATCCGAATTGAAGATGCTGATTTGTCTATAGATTGTCAACCGATACAAATAACATGTATTGATGACTTAAATGATTCAGAGCTTTTACCTGATGTATTGAGCTCAGGAATCTGTAGCATCAGTACTGAATTATCATTCATTGACGATTTAAGCTCCTTAGACACATGTGGTATTGGTATTGTAACGAGAACTCTGTTTGTAGATGAAAATGGAGATGGAGAATTAAGTGAGACTGATGCAAGCTGTGTACAACAAATTACTATTGTCCCTTCAGAAAACTTTGATCCAGTATCAATCAGATGGCCGGTTTCAAGAACGTCGATTGATGTGACAAGTGGAGTAGTCCTAACTTGTTCAGATGCAATGACGACTTCTTCAACTGTTAGTGATAATATACAATTAGGTGGACCTCTTTTCTGCTCTACAGGAGATGAATTTGGAGAAGTGACTTGGTGTGAAGCAGGATGTCAACTTATTGGTTATACAACAGAAACAGCTACTTCACCAGGTGATTCAGATGGCTGTGCAGAAGTGGTTATTACACATACTGTCATCGATTGGTGTACCTACACGTCTTTAGGTAGACCTGATGATAATATCGAAGATTTGGATATGGGTAATTTTGAAGCAGTTCAAGATGAACGAGATGGATGCGAGGACTGTGGAGAAGATGGTCCAGCAACATACTTAAGATACAGAGAAGACGCCCTAAATGTTGATGGAATTTATACCTATTTACAAACCATCATTATAGAGGATGATCAAGATCCAGTTATTAATGCTCCAGAAACATTTGTTGTCAGTACTTCACGAGTTACTGATGGCTTTGGGAATGTAACAAATTGTGAAGGAAGAGATTCATTGAGAATGAGTGCTACTGATTTTTGCGGCACAACTGAGCTCAGTGGAGAATTAACTTGGAATGTCAGAATTAGAAATTTTGTTGCTTTGCCAGTGCCTGATGAAGATGGATTAAGTTCTTACACATTTACAGGTAATGAATTTGCAATCTCGACTCGTACAGGAGAGCAAGGAGAACGCTTCTTTGTTACTATAGATGTAAGAGATGCGTGTGGAAATAGAGCAACACAAACAACCGTAATTGATTTTGATGATATTGATCCTCCTATTGCAAGTTGTGTAGAGCTATCTCCACTTATTCAGCTGGAAGAAGATAGTGTGACCACAATTAATGCTAGTACTTTTGACGATGGTAGTACGGATAATTGTTCAATCCAAAGTGCTTTAAGATTTAGTGTTGTAAGACCTGGGGTTGAACCAATCAATCCAAGAAATGTCAATTTTGGTACTCAGCGATCTATCGATGTCGCTTGCAATGATTTTCAAGGTATATCAACGTTAGATGTTTGGGTTTGGGATTTAAATTTCAACGGGTCTAGATGTTCAGTTAATCTTAATTTTGATTCATCCAATTGCGGTGAAATTGAAATTGACACATCGGCTTCAATGATTGCTGGTAATGTGCGTACGCCATTGAATGCACCACTTGGAGATGTCGTTGTATCGTTGAATTCTAATTCAGCTGCTGGTAATTTCCCTAAAGTTGTTCGGACAGACGATAATGGTCAATATACATTTGTCAATAATCAACGAGGCCAGGATTATCAGTTGAGTGTGACATTTGATGGTGACATTGGATTAGGATTGTCAACGATAGATTTGGTGTTAATTCAGCAACACATTCTTGGATTGAATCCGTTTGATAATCCATTTCAAATCATTGCTTCAGATGCAGATGCAAGTGGAAGTGTCTCTGTAAGTGATGTCATTACTTTTAGAAACGTGATCATAGGTACAATGCCTAGATTCCCAAATAATAATAGTTGGGTTGTGATTCCTGAAGAGCAAGAATTCTTTGATTCATTGTCTCCTTTCCCGTTTATGACAGAGATTGATATTTTAGGTTTGGACAGTAGCCTTGTTGATCAAAACTTTGTCGCCATTAAAATTGGAGATGTTAATTACTCAGCAGACCCATCGACTCTGTCGTCCACCGTCATAAGATCAGACGAAAGAAAGCTAATCACAATAGCAGATCGCGAGATTAATAGAGGTGAGATAGTAGAAGTAGATATTAATTTAAATGGTATACAAGAATTGAAGGGATTCCAGTTTGCATTAGAACATGCAGACCTTGAATTAGTGGATTTACAATCAGAACATTCTATAGACAATAAAAATTATAATACTCAAAATGAGTTGACTAAGTTTAGTTGGAATGAGCATTCATTTGTTGATGCAGAATTATCATTCACACTTACCTTTAAAGCCAGATCTAATGGACGTCTTAGTGAGTTGCTTAAGTTTAATGAGTCAACTATGGATGCTGAAGCTTACGGAGAAACAGCTATAGTTTTATACCCACTAGGGATTGAATTTACTGAAACGAGTAGATCATTACTTGTCTTTCAAAATGAGCCGAATCCATTCACAACACAAACAAGTATTGAAGTTACAGTCTCTGAAGATAGTGATGCAAGACTTTCTGTTTTTGATGTCACAGGAACTCGTGTATATGAAAAAGAGTTCGCATTGAGACAGGGAAGTAATCAGTTGACATTAAATGCTGAAGACTTTAATGCACATGGTGTATTGTATTATCAAGTCGAAGCAAATGGTATATCGACGGTTCAAAAAATGATTATACTTAAATAAAAGGCATATGAAGCAGCTGTTAATATTGGCAGCTGCTTCTTTTTTTCTTCCTGTACCGTTATCCTTTAATCTTCCTACTCCCCCCCTTACCACTTTTCTTGCTATCTTAATGATGCAATTTTGTATGCCATGAAAAATCATAGAAAAATGGAGTCAACAATGGTCCCCAATAATCAACATAAGAATATACCCGGAAATCCTTCCACAGCTAAAAGCAGTACTAAAGGCCTAAACCAGAGACTGGACAATGAGCCACTACAATCGTTGTCTGAAGAACAGTGGAAATTTTGGAGACATAATGGATATATCATTATCAAGCAGGCTGTCCCTAAAGAACAAGCCGAAAGGACCGCCCAATTTTTATGGGAATTTGAAAATAAGAAATTTGACGACCCAAGCACGTGGTACACAGCCGCACGAGCAGAAATGCAAATGAAAGAACTTGCTGGAACTGGTATGGTCGAAGTGTATAACAATCAACATCTATGGAACAACAGACAGATGCCGAAGGTGTATGAAGCCTTTGTTGATATTTGGGGAACAGAAAAGTTATGGGTGACAATTGATCGAGCAAACTTGAATTTTCCAATTCGCCCTGGATTTGAGTATACAGGATTCATTCATTGGGATTACGATCCGGAGACGAAACCTCAAAATGTGCAAGGTGTACTCGCCTTAGGAGATCAAACGGATGAAAACATGGGCGGCTTTCAATGCATTCCATGGCTATTTAGAAATTATGATGAGTGGAAAAAAACACAACCAGTTGATAGGAATCATTTTAAACCTGACATTACAGGCTTAGAAGATAAAATAGAGAAAATAGGATTAGAAGCTGGTGATTTAGTTATTTGGGATAGTCGTCAGCCACATGGGATTCGACCGAATCATTCTAAAGATAAAGTAAGAACGGCGCAATACATTTCGATGATGCCAGCTCAAGAGGATAATCAAGACCTAAAAGATTGGCGAATAAAATCATGGAGAGATAGAGTCGCTCCTGAAGGTTATGCCTTTCCTGGTGATCCGCGCAATTGGGAACAAACTAAGTATGACACGGCCGAATTGTCTGAGCTGGGTAATAAGTTGTTGGGTTTAAAAAGTTGGGATTAAATGGATTTGCAATTACAGAGTAAAAAGGCATTCATATCTGGCTCTACTTCTGGTATTGGTTTTGCTATCGCTTCTTGGTTGCTAGCGGAAGGAGCTGAAGTGATCATTAATGGGAGGTCTGAATCTTCAGTACAAATAGCTGTAGGTAGATTAAAAGATCAATTTCCTCAAAGTTATGTTTCTGGTATTGTAAAAGATTTTGGACATAGTGCTGGTATTGAGTCTTTAAAAAAAGAGCTTAAGGATATCGATATTTTGATTAATAATGTTGGCATCTATTCCTCTGAATCATTCTTTACAATTACTGATGAGACATGGTTGGAGCAATTCGAAGTAAATGTAATGAGCGGAGTAAGATTATCAAGAATGGTATTGCAATCAATGTTAGATAAAGATTGGGGCCGCATCATTTTTATATCTAGCGAATGTGCGTCTTTAGTGCCTACAGATATGATTTCTTATAGCACAACAAAATCTGCAATGCATGCCGTGTCAAGAGGCTTAGCTAATATGACCAAGGGGACTGGTGTTACTGTAAACACGGTTATGCCTGGCTCTACATTAACTGAAGGTGCGAGGACCTTTTTGGCTCAAGTATCCAAAACGGAAAATAGACCTTTGGAAGATGTATCAAAAGATTTTTTTACAAAAGTAAGAACGAGTTCATTGCTTCAACGCTTCGCTTCTGTAGATGAGATAGCAAGCACGATCTGTTATATTGCAAGTCCTTTATCTTCTGCGACGAATGGCGCTACCATTAAATTAGAAGGTGGTAGTACAGGAGGTCTCATGTAAATCTAAAGGTATACCAACAACATAAAAGTTCATGTTTTTTTGAGAGGTGATAAAAGAATAGCTAAGCAATTTCCAAACTGGTATCTTTTTATTTTAGTTGGCTTTTAAATTAAACTACTAAAAAGAAAGAGAAGCCATGACGACTTCTCTTAATTTGTTCAGAGATTTATGCCTTTATAAAATTGTCAAATGCACCCATCTATCATTGCTTCAAATTTTGCGTTTAATTTCACTTCAAAACCAGAATCTAATTCAACAAAATTTCCAGCGTCAAATATGACATCTGCTTGATTATCAACTGTACCAGTTGAGTGAATTGATACTTGAGTGCGATATATATCACTAGGTATTGGACTATTATTGATGTTTTTTGTCATCGCACAACCAGAATTCCCAGCAATGGAAACTATGCTTGAACTGAGAACTCCTTTATTATTCATTTCATCACATTCTGATAAATCATCCATTGGGTCTATAATGTATCCAACGTAATAATTACCACTTGGTAAATTCAACGTATTTAGATTAAAAGAAAATGCAAAATTATACAACGCATTAACTGCATGATTATTAATTACAGCAACATCTCCAATAAAAATGTCTGAAGTGGAAATATTAAGATCTGAAGATAAGTAAGCCGAAACTTTATAATTGCTGGCAATCATGTCACCGATGTTCTCAGTAGAAACGTTTGAAACATTTACAATGTTTGCAATTTGAGTTAATCCACCCTCATCGTTAATGTGAATATCTGCACATGTTGGAGTTGCTATTACTTCTTGCTGGATATTATAAAAGACTCCAAATTCACCAATAAGAGAAAGTTCATTTCCTGCAACAACAATACCTTCTAATTCTGCTGAATTAGGAATGGTTGGCTCTACATCTGCTTGAGATAATAAATTTCCACACGGATCAAATTCTAACATGATTCTATCGAAAAGACCATCATCATTCTCTGATCCTTCAATTGATGCCAATGCTAAAATGTTACCATTGTCGAAAACTTCAAGACCATGAATACTATATATATCCAAATTGAGATCATCAAGATTTACTATTTCTGTAGGGCTAATTGACTGACCATTGATATTATTTGGAACATCAAATGAATATATTATGGGATCATTCTTTTGCATGCCAAAATACATAGTATTAGAATTGACGTTAAAGGCAACGCCTTCTATACCGCTATTGTTTCCGCAATTAGGAGCAGTGAAACTTATGTTGTCAAATTTTAAAAAGGAATTATCAGGAAAGCTTATACTCGTTTGATTATTTGAAATCTCAACGAAAGTGATGAATCGTTCTCTTTCCTCAGCGATAGCATATCTGTATGTATTTGGGGAAACTTGACCCATGTAAGTGATTGCTTCTATATCTCCGAAGTCAGTCGTACTACATGAGTTTCCGCTCCAATCATTTATATCTATATCTGTCCAATTGCCTGAGGTATTTCTTCTGGCTAGTTTACCATCATCAGAGACCACAAAAAATTCTCCAGTAATGTCATTGTATGTCAGTCCAGAAATTTCTCTGATTGTAGACATTGGCACTGTTTCTTGTCCAACGAAAAGTGAATAAGTAGGTAAAGAGTTGATGGTAGTTGCGCATTGTCCTATCATTTCTATAGATACAAGCATAAGCAGCAGGGTGCGGAAGATTTTCATTTATAAGTTTTAAGTTTGATAAGGTTTGCACATAATGATACGTGCAGGTGTCTAAAAACGAATTGTACAATTAGGTACAATTGTCTAAGGATGTGTGTACTTATAAGACTTTAAATAATCATACAATCAACACTTTTAGTAACCTACAGAATAACTAACAATAACCTACAGATGGACGACAAGGAGTTTTGCCCTGCTTTAAGAGAGAGACCCTCAACTAGTAGTATGATTCTTTTATCAACATAGACCATCTGATAAAGCGGTGCAAATTCCCCTCCGCGGAGGTGTGCCCGCTAGGTCGGGGTGGCGAACACGCAACGTGAGGAATCCAATGCCACTCAAGCAAAGGACCACCTCCTCATCCGCATAATGGATGATGCCCCTTATCTATTGGAGGAGAATTATGCTCTGCTTTAAAAGAGAGCCTTTCCACTTTTCGGATTATCTATTTTTATCAACATAGACCATTCTATAAAGCGGTGCTAATTCCCCTCCGCGGAGGTGTGCCCGCCAGGGTGGGGTGGTCGAACACGCAACGTGAGGAATCAATTGCCATTCTTGCAAAGGACCACCTCGTCATTAGTCTGTGGCTAACTACCCATTCTCTCCAGAAGTCGAGGTTCATTCCTTATAAAGATGTGCATTTAGCACATCTTATCCCGCTAGGGCGGACCAGTCAGTCTTTCCAAAGAGGAGAATTTTGCTCCGGTTCAAGAGAGAGACCCTCAACTAGTCGTATGATTTCTTTTATCAACATAGACCATTCTATAAAGCGGTGTAAATTCCCCTCTGCGGAGGGGTGCCCGCAGGGCGGGGTGGTCGAAGACGCAATGTGAATCGTTAAGACTGGAAAATATAAACTTTATTGGAGAAAGACCACCTCTCCAATTCTTCCTACTTTATGCAGTAGTATTGGATTCAATTAAAACAGCATGAGTGTCAAAATACGTGTTCTTAGTTTTTTTTGAATGTTGTAGTCTAATTTTCCGCTAATCTATACCAAAATTGATTTCGTCCTAAAGCAGCAAATCCTAGAAAGCCTCTGACCTTTAACTTATCATCGCTTTCTAATTCAAGTTTACAACCATAAATTTTACCTGATTCCGGATCTAAGATTTTTCCACTGTCCCATTTATTTTCCTTATCGTGTTCCATATTCCAGAATATCTCTAAACCTATCACGGGTTGATTTTTCTTATCACCTTTGCAAGATTCGCAGAGTGGATTGGTGCCTTTATATTCTTCTTCAAGGATCTCAGATATGTGGCAATATAACTTGCCATCTTTTTCTGATATCGTAACAATAGATTTTTCAATTCCTGTCTTATCATCAATTGTTTTCCATTTACCAATTGGTGATTGGCCAAATGTGTGGGTGGTGAAAGGACAAAACAAAATCAGTAAAGAAAGAAATGTAAATTTCATAGTTATATATTAGAACTAAGCTATAACGACTAAACTTGGTTTTCGTTTGATCTTATAGGTTAATTTATATAACCTTAACAATGCTTTCACATTCAAGCATCATAAGTAGCAGTCTAATTCTTAAGAAGATGACTAAGAGTTGATTTCTTATTGTCAAAGCCAACGATAATGATATATCATCTAAGAATCAACAACTTGTCTTATATTGGAAAAAATAAAAGACAAATGGCAAATAAAAAAGATGAGACAGTATCTTTCGTATTGCGATTTACGCAGAAGATATATGAGACCGAAGCAGGTGAGCAAAATGTACAATGGAGAGGCAACATCAAACATGTACAAGGAGAGGACGAAAAACGCTTTGCCGAATTTGAGGATGCTGTTGCATTCATGCAAGGAAAATTAGCAGACTTAACCTTACAAGGTATAGAGGATAAATCGCCAAAAGAACAAAAGGGGATTTTGGCTAAAAATTTTGAATTGTGGAAAAAGATGACTGTCGAATCACCAAAGCTTGTTCTAGATGTTTTAAAGGATCCGAAAAAACAACTCTCACAAGTGCAGGCACAAGTCTCTCAATTAGGCGATACAATTACTCAACGGATAGAAGATCGAATTGGCCAACGCTTGGATGTTGATGAATGGAGGGCTTCATCTAAATCTGATCATAAGCAATTGGTGGAGAAGATGGATGAACTTACAAAACAATTAAGCACCTTGACAAAAACGGTTAAAAAATTATCAACTAAAAAGAAGTAGTCCTAACATGAGTATGACTGCAGTTGATTTTGAAAAATTGATTCATCAAAAGGATCACGCAATAATTAAAGTTGAAACGCTTGGCCAATTTTTTATAACAAGAGATGGTGAGCAAGTCAATAATAAAGAGTGGGGTAGAGATCGCACCCTACAGTTGTTTCAATTTTTATTGACTTCGAGAAATCGACGAGCATTGCACAAAGAACAAATTGCAGACAGGATATGGGAAGACGTCTCTGGGAAGTCGCTAGACCAAACACTTAAAGTTGCTGTACATGGGATCAATAAAGTCTTAGAGCCAAACAGGCAAAAACGAACTGATCCCAAATATCTAATTAGACAAGGAGCCACTTATCGTCTAAGCATCAATGATTTATTTTTAGATGTGGAAGCTTTCGAAACATTCATCGCCATTGGAAATCAACACCTTTCAAATAATTCGAATTTGGCTATATCAAGCTATCAAGAAGCGTTGCAATTGTACAATGGTGTCTTCTTACCTGAGCGGATGTATGATGATTGGACGAGTTCAGAACGAGAACGTCTACAGTTAATGGCATTAAATACAATGGTAGATTTAGGTGAATTACTACTAGAAACTAATCCAGCTGAAAGCATCCGGTTGTGTCAACAAGCACTACAAATTGATCATTGTTGGGAAGAGGCTTATCGGATTCAAATGCATGGCTACTTTCTAAAAGGAAATCGACCAATGGCCTTGAAAACCTATCAGTTGTGTACCGAAGTTCTTAAAGAAGAATTTGGTGTGGAGCCTTTGCCGGAGACAAATGCTGTTTATAAGAAGATTAGGAATGCATGAGTTTAAGCACGCAAATGCCTGCCAGTTTCAATCCTTATTCTAATGGATGATAAATTCTAAGAAGCCAGCCGCCATCACTGACAGCCGACAATGAAGTGTTTCAATCCTTATTCTAATGGATGATAAATTCTAAGCAGACCATAGTGATTCATTAATGATGACAAGGTGGTGTTTCAATCCTTATTCTAATGGATGATAAATTCTAAGAGGAACAATGGTTTCGGGAAACACTGAAAGCGGAAGTTTCAATCCTTATTCTAATGGATGATAAATTCTAAGTTGGATATGGCTTTAGCCCTATATCAATCATTTTATGTTTCAATCCTTATTCTAATGGATGATAAATTCTAAGAGGTAATTGACTCAATCAAAGAAGCTGACATTTCATGTTTCAATCCTTATTCTAATGGATGATAAATTCTAAGATCGTGTGTTAATTCGCTGTGCAGGTCTAGTATATGTTTCAATCCTTATTCTAATGGATGATAAATTCTAAGGAAATTGACTTTTTCAGAGGACCAGTACAGGCAAGGTTTCAATCCTTATTCTAATGGATGATAAATTCTAAGCTGTCCGGTGAGCATCCTATCCATTCATTCAGCTGTAGTTTCAATCCTTATTCTAATGGATGATAAATTCTAAGTGGTTTACCAGAAAACAAGCGCAAGATATAGGCTTGAGTTTCAATCCTTATTCTAATGGATGATAAATTCTAAGACTTCAACTTTAGCACTGTCAATTATGCCATTAGAGTTTCAATCCTTATTCTAATGGATGATAAATTCTAAGCAAGTTAAGCTAAGTGCGAGTCCTGCAGAGCTGTTGTTTCAATCCTTATTCTAATGGATGATAAATTCTAAGTTCGTTAAGACAGACAACCCTGAGAAAGATTTTGAGTTTCAATCCTTATTCTAATGGATGATAAATTCTAAGTAGTGCTTCTGTTTCACATTCTACCATCCTAGGTGTGTTTCAATCCTTATTCTAATGGATGATAAATTCTAAGAACATCCTAAAAGTAAACCGATAACCAATAAAAAAGTTTCAATCCTTATTCTAATGGATGATAAATTCTAAGTGAAAGGGACCAAGAATATATCACACACTTAGAAAAGTTTCAATCCTTATTCTAATGGATGATAAATTCTAAGCCTCAACAATTTCAATTTGGGGAGATGGTGTGGGTGTTTCAATCCTTATTCTAATGGATGATAAATTCTAAGTGTGATATTCTTCTATGGTCATTTATAGTGTGTTTAGTTTCAATCCTTATTCTAATGGATGATAAATTCTAAGATTGATCCGGAGGCAAAAGAATGGAATGCAAATATAGTTTCAATCCTTATTCTAATGGATGATAAATTCTAAGGTTGCGATTCAAATTGTTTCTTTTTTGCAAATAAGGTTTCAATCCTTATTCTAATGGATGATAAATTCTAAGTTAGAAAAAAGATTATCATTGGTAAATACATTATCAGTTTCAATCCTTATTCTAATGGATGATAAATTCTAAGCCCTCGTTATAGTCATCACCATTTTATCCTTGCCAGGTTTCAATCCTTATTCTAATGGATGATAAATTCTAAGTTTATATTCGTGATTGTACATAAAATAATTTTACATGTTTCAATCCTTATTCTAATGGATGATAAATTCTAAGTTTTTTGGCTTTTCACCTTCCCTGACCTTTCTGTCAGTTTCAATCCTTATTCTAATGGATGATAAATTCTAAGAATTTGGACCAGCAGGTAGTATGCTACCTCCATATAGTTTCAATCCTTATTCTAATGGATGATAAATTCTAAGTCATAAATGATTGTTTTTGTAATTGGTGGATTTTCGTTTCAATCCTTATTCTAATGGATGATAAATTCTAAGACCACCACCGCCTACACCAGCTAATCTGCTTTGCAAGTTTCAATCCTTATTCTAATGGATGATAAATTCTAAGTTGATTTCATTCATCAAGCACGTTGATCTTGGGAAAGTTTCAATCCTTATTCTAATGGATGATAAATTCTAAGACCACATTATTAAACTCAAATCAAAATTAAATGAAGTTTCAATCCTTATTCTAATGGATGATAAATTCTAAGCTAGTTAATTCACTCGTAAACAATGATCCAAGGAAAGTTTCAATCCTTATTCTAATGGATGATAAATTCTAAGTATTGGTAGGGTAGTTGATGGACAGGAGGCTTTAAAGTTTCAATCCTTATTCTAATGGATGATAAATTCTAAGAGGTAATTGACTCAATCAAAGAAGCTGACATTTCATGTTTCAATCCTTATTCTAATGGATGATAAATTCTAAGAAAGGCTCTTGTAGCGTTGAATCTATAGACTCTAAGTTTCAATCCTTATTCTAATGGATGATAAATTCTAAGTTTAAAGGAAGATTATGACTTCACTCTTCAGAACCTGTTTCAATCCTTATTCTAATGGATGATAAATTCTAAGATCTTTACTAGGCATCAATTAGATTTTCTGGTACAGTTTCAATCCTTATTCTAATGGATGATAAATTCTAAGTTATCTAGGATAGAAAGCGTATTGGTTCGGTTGGAGTTTCAATCCTTATTCTAATGGATGATAAATTCTAAGACCAAATAGGTTGTTAGCTTCTTGGCTTTTCAGTCGTTTCAATCCTTATTCTAATGGATGATAAATTCTAAGATGCAGGTTAACTGAATGGCATGTAAATTCTTCTAAGTTTCAATCCTTATTCTAATGGATGATAAATTCTAAGCAGGGACTGCAGGCTTTTTGTTCACAAATTAATTTTGTTTCAATCCTTATTCTAATGGATGATAAATTCTAAGGGTGGATTTTATAACGATTAAATTAAAATGAAATGAGTTTCAATCCTTATTCTAATGGATGATAAATTCTAAGTGTGATATTCTTCTATGGTCATTTACAGGGTGTTTAGTTTCAATCCTTATTCTAATGGATGATAAATTCTAAGATCGTAAGAAATACCTACAGCAGTGCCTAACACATGTTTCAATCCTTATTCTAATGGATGATAAATTCTAAGTTTAAAACAATTTCTATACTAAAAACTGATCTTACGTTTCAATCCTTATTCTAATGGATGATAAATTCTAAGAGGTATTATTTTGTTTGGACAAGTTAGATGATCTACGTTTCAATCCTTATTCTAATGGATGATAAATTCTAAGTTGGATAACTATTTCGTTTAATCCTGTTGTTGCATGTTTCAATCCTTATTCTAATGGATGATAAATTCTAAGTTCCTTCTTGTTTGTGTTTGCGCCAAACGTTGTAGAGTTTCAATCCTTATTCTAATGGATGATAAATTCTAAGACAGACATCAACACATAAACGCTATCAACTTTTGGGTTTCAATCCTTATTCTAATGGATGATAAATTCTAAGAAAGGGTAGGCATTCAGTAACTATTGAGAATTTATAGTTTCAATCCTTATTCTAATGGATGATAAATTCTAAGTACAGTCGTCAACTTCAGTTATTGGAGGCACGGGTAGTTTCAATCCTTATTCTAATGGATGATAAATTCTAAGATTTAAAGTTGAAGAATCTGTATTTATTGAGATGAGTTTCAATCCTTATTCTAATGGATGATAAATTCTAAGTGGGCATCCACTACCGTAGTTTCTAGTTCGATTATGTTTCAATCCTTATTCTAATGGATTGTCTATTGACCTAGCATTGACCCCCCAGTTGACGGAAGTTGACCCCCTGAGAAGAATGGCATAATAAAGATAAAAAAAAGGAGCTTAAGAACGTTTTCGTAA
>Ga0114957_1000893_pt1 | contig 35863 bp, 35 predicted proteins | sample BantaG_FD_87175 | JGI IMG/M metagenome (GOLD analysis project Ga0114957, IMG submission 87175) | Marine algal microbial communities from Bantry Bay, Ireland - BantryBay_4 metaG | ecosystem: Host-associated > Algae > Red algae > Unclassified | place: Bantry Bay, Ireland | collected 2014-11-21
TATTATTTACGCTGTTTACTTTTACTGGAAATATTACTGCGGATCTTCAATGGCATGACACATATATGTCATAACTGCTTTAAACATTGCAATTTTTCTATCGGTGTTTTTAGCGTTCTTAGGACGTATTTATTGGATACTCAGATCGAACCATTTGCATGATAAATTAAGCCTTACGCACTCTATTGGATCCTCGTTATGCTTGTTAAGTATTGCCTCGATATCTTTATTTCTTGAAAGCTCTTACGTCTTTAGAAATATTGAATTATTCGGAATATTTAATACAGTCAATACAATCTTGATTCTAATTTTAATGGGCTTACAGATTCTCTTTTTAGTAAATGTAATTATTGGAATACAAAAAGGTAATAGGTGAAAATCAATGAAGCTGACTCCCCTTTTTTCTAAGGTTTCTTGTGCACGGCAACTTAGCTAAGGTCACTTAGGGGTTTAACGCATGTCCGACTCGTAGAGGCAGGAAACGCTTTTGTGAAACGCTCATACGGACTCAGATTGCATCTCTATCGCTGGCGAAACCACCTGAAAAGACCTAAGCATCTCTCACTTGCTCCAGGTACCTAAGGAACAAAAAACGCTCACTTTTCATTAACCATTGATCATTAACCATTCACCATTAAAAACAAAGCGGCTCCCCTTTCGGAGAGCCGCTTTTTTCTATTTCTTCGCCGCTGCCTTCTTCTTAGCAGCAGGCTTTTTCTTCGCCGCCGCTTTTTTCTTCGGAGCTGCCTTCTTCTTTTTCTTCTCGGCAAAAGCACCAGGGATTTCCCCCTCTACCAACTTCTTGACTTCTTCCAAAGTATAAGCAGCAGCATCCTCTTGGCTGATACGCTTACCGTCTTCGTTACGAGGGAAATTGATCTGCTTCTTTTTGAATTTAATCAAAGGACCCCAACGACCATTCTGTACAGACAAGTCGATCTCGTCCCATCTATGAATATATCTATTTGCTTCCTTTTCCACTTTCTTAGCGATCAACTCATGTGCATCATCCACGCTCAGCGTCTCTGGATCGTATCTTCGTGGGATATTGATAAACATATCATTCCACTTCAAGAAAGGACCAAAACGACCCTTGCCACGCGTATAGTCGATGCCTTTATATGTACCAATTGGAGCATCCGCTCTACGCTTTTCTTTAATCAACTCGACTGCTCTATCAAAACCCAATTTGTATGGATCTTCCTCTCTAGGGATAGAGATAAATGTCTCATCAAATTTTACGTAAGGTCCAAATCTGCCGATCGCAACCGTTACTTCCTTATCTTCAAATGAACCCACCACCTTAGGTAGTTCAAACAACTTTAGTGCTTCGTCAAATTCGATCAGCTCAAGAGATTGCCCTTTGCGCAAGTTAGCATACTTAGGCTTTTCATCTTCGCCTAGCTCCTCGGCAATACCGATTTGCACCATCGGCTTACCGAACTTATTCACCCTTACGAGTAAGGTTCTACCCGTCTCAGGATCCTTACCAAGTCTTCGCTCACCACTAGCACGCTCTGCGTTCTCTAGAGTATCCTCTACTCTATCGTGAAAAGGTTCATAAAATTCGCCCAACACATTAGTCCACTTATGGGTACCATCGGCTATATTATCAAACTTCTTTTCTATATCTGCAGTAAATCCATAATCCATGACCGTCTTGAAATGCTTCAACAAAAAGTCACTCACGATCATCCCTATATCAGACGGATACAATCTATTACTAGTCGCACCCGTGATTTCAGAGTCCTGCTTTTTCTCTACTTTATTATTCTTCAGTGTGAAGACATTGAACTTACGCTCATTACCTTCTCTAGATTCTTTCACCACATATCCTCTCGCCTCCTCCATGATCTTAGAGATCGTAGGTGCGTAGGTAGAAGGACGACCGATACCCTCTTCTTCCAATTTCTTTACCAGACCTGCTTCCGTAAATCTCGCAGGTGCTCTAGTGAATCGTTCGATCGCTGTGATAAAGTCCAATTCCAATTCTTGATCCACTTTCAGTGGAGGCAAGATCCCTTGCGCTTGTCCACCTTCCTCGTCATCGTCATCATTTGACTCTAGATATACCTTGAGGAAACCGTCAAACTTCAATACCTCACCCGTAGCCTTTAATAAGGCATCAGGATTGGTAGACACCGCAATATTCACCGTGGTCTTCTCCAATTCCGCATTAGCCATTTGGCAAGCTATGGTACGCTTCCAGATCAATTCGTATAGACGCTGTTGGTCTCTATCGTTTGTCACGACCTTGTTTGCTATATATGAAGGACGAATCGCTTCGTGGGCCTCTTGTGCATTAGAATTTTTCTTGCTTTTATATTTTCTTTCTTCTGAGTACTTCTCTCCAAAAGCAGAAACAATCTCTGTCTTGATCTGCGTCAGTGCCGTCTCCGACAAGTTCACAGAATCCGTTCTCATGTAAGTAATAAAACCTTGCTCATACAATTTCTGAGCATTGATCATGGTACGCTTCACCGAAAATCCAAGCTTTCTACTGGCTTCTTGCTGTAACGTAGAAGTTGTAAATGGAGCAGATGGCTTCCTCTTGAGTGGCTTTATTACAATGTCTTTTATCGAAAAAGTACCATTGACACAGCTATTCAAAAAGGCTTCGGCCTCCTTTTCCGTATCGTATCTCTTCGGTAATTCTGCCTTGAGTTCTACCTTTTTCCCTTTATCGTTATCTACTAAAAATATCGCATTTACTCTATAAAATGGAGCCGCTTCAAATTGCTGTATGGACCGTTCTCGATCTACTACTAGACGCACAGCCACAGACTGTACACGACCTGCAGACAATTTATTTTTTACCTTCTTCCAAAGAATCTCCGAAAGCTCAAAACCCACCAATCTATCCAAGATACGACGCGCTTGTTGCGCATCTACTAGATTGAGATCCACCTTTCTAGGCATGGATACAGCCTTCTTGATAGCAGGCTCTGTGATCTCGTGGAAAACAATACGCTTCGTATTATTTACATCTAAGTCTAAGACCTCGCAAAGGTGCCATGAAATAGCCTCTCCTTCGCGATCTTCATCCGTCGCGAGCCACACTTCATCTACCTTACTGACCCATTCCTTGAGATCAGCAACTACCTTTTCCTTATCTGGAGATACCCTATAGTTGGGTTGGAACTTATTTTCTATATCTACGCCTTTCTTGCCTTTTTCAAGGTCTCTAACGTGACCATAACTGGACTTCACCTTAAAGTCTTTACCGAGAAATTTTTCTATCGTTTTTGCCTTGGCTGGTGACTCTACGATGAGCAAGTTTGATGGCATATCGATTAGCTATTTTATTTATTATGAGTTGTTATGCAGTAAACTAGTAACTACATTAAGGTCTATATTGTTTCATTAGCAGTATTTAAGGGCTGCAAATGTATAAAATTTAATGGCACTATTAAAAAGAATTTATAATCGCCGCAAAGTCCGCCGCCTTCAGAGATGCTCCACCTACAAGCCCTCCATCGATATCCTTATTGGTAAACAACTCTTTAGCATTAGCTGGTTTTACACTACCTCCATATAATATAGATGTCGCTTCTGCTATTTCCGTACCATACTTTTCTGTCAACAATTTCCTGATGTGCGCGTGTATCTCCTGCGCTTGATCTGGCGAGGCCGTAACCCCCGTACCGATCGCCCAGATAGGCTCATAGGCTATGACAATATTCGCCCAAGCCGACGCCTCCAAGTCAAATAAGCTTTGTTTTATTTGCTCCTCCACAAACACGAAGTGCTTGCCACTTTCTCGTGTCATTAAACTTTCACCGCAACAAAAAATAACCTTAAACCCAGCAGCCAATGCCGTCTTTGTCTTTTCCGCCAGCAGCTCATTTGATTCTTTTTGATATTGTCTTCTTTCGGAGTGCCCCAAGATCACCGTATGGATTCCGATAGACTTCAACATCGCTGTAGATACTTCTCCTGTATACGCACCGCTTTCCTTTTCGTGGCAGTTTTGTGCCGCTACAGATATGCCTACATTCCCATTCACTATATCATTTATCTGAGCCAAATATGGATGCGGCACGCCTAATATCACCTCCGTACCGACAGGGACATTAAACTTTACTAAATCGTTGCTCAATGCCTTAGCATCCGATAAGGTCAAATTCATTTTCCAATTTCCAGCAGCAATATTTTTTCTCATGATTTACTTTCTTGATTATTCCACAATGGCTCAAAAGTCTATTTTTTTACGATCTTCTAATATTTTTTACTGCCTTTTTTCTAAATTTTATGATTCTTTGCAAGCATTAGGTCATGATGTGGGGCCATCACGTTCCCAAAAAAATGGGACGTGACGTGTCATCCGCTACTTCCGATGAAAAAATCGGAACCGCTTCTACCACTTGTCCTTGCGCCTTCCAGGCGACTCGCTTGGGCACCTTCGGTGCGTCGCACCAGTTAGATGCATGAAATGCCTACCTATTTTGTATAAGTATGGCAAGCAGGGATTGTAACAGCCAATGGTTTACTGTCCGATTGACTAGCGTCATCTTGATCATACAGGCAACCCATCGGAAATTTACAAAGAAGATCAAGATTCAAATTAAAGTATGAGCCCATTCTGAAAACTCACAAAACTAAAAATTTTTCTTTTATGGATATTTTTCATTTACTTCATAAACTTATAATGAGGCTTCAGTCAAAGTCTTACTTGCTACTGCTTGCTTGTGTAGAACACTTATAGATATTCTTCACTATTGACTAGTTCTAGCAATATTTAACCTACAAGACTCCCAATACTCAATCAATTTCTCTAGTTGCTTTAAGTCATAATGAGATCTAATTTCAAAATCTAGTCTTGAGTCCACTCCTCTATTAAAGATTATTCTCAACTCTTTCTCGTCAATTTCCAATAACTTGTTTCCAAGAATGGAATTCATGCGTTTTTGATTACTTAAAATAGCAATAAGCATCAAAATATAAATCCCAATCATTGCAATGCATAGCCAAAATGGAAACTGAAAGTGATTGACAATAATTGCTAATGGAATAGTTGGAAGCAGCGCTAGTAGTAACTGTCTTAGCCTTAATTTATAATAAGCATCGTTTTGAATTATTTTGGCTTTGAACATAAATTCAGTTTTTATTATTAAAAATAAAACTAAGCTTCATCTAATCAACCACAGCTCTAGGATCCAAATACACATAAATGATATCCACCAGCACATTGATCATCACAAAAGTAATCGCCGTAAAGATCACCGAACCCAACACAATTGGGATATCGAAATTGATTAATGCTGTTACCGTTACTTCACCCAGACCTTTAAAATTAAATACATTCTCCACAAAAAAAGCACCCGCTAACAAAGCGGCAAACCAACCTGATATGGCGGTGACCACAGGATTAAGCGCATTTCGCAGGGCATGTCTCAGAATCAGAGTGACCTTACGCACACCCTTCGCCTTTGCCGTTCTAATATAGTCCATTTGCAGTACATCCATCATCGAAGACCTGGTCAATAAAGTGATGATCGCCACAGGTCTAATCCCCAAGGCTATCGCAGGTAAAATCAAATTTTTTAGTACTATTTCTTTATCTCCAAAATCGTCCAGCTCTATGATACTCCCCTGTATATTCAAACCCGTCCAATCCCCTAAAAAATAACCAAAAATCAAAGCTAAAAGTATAGCAGTTACATAGCTGGGCAGGGAGTATCCTATCACCGAGGCAATCACAGCGATATGATCAGTAATGCTATTTTTGTAAACAGCAGAAATAGCTCCTAGAAATATTCCCAGTATAGTAGCTAAGCAAATCGAAGCTAAGGCAAGCAATATGGTCTTGGGTATGGCTTCAGTCAAAATTGCTGACACACTCCTACCCGTTTGATAAGACTCTCGCAAATAAGGCTGCTTGAGAATGAGACTTTTAGACCCGAACGACACTACATTTATATAACTATAACGCCTTTCATCAATGGCACTTGTCTTCATGAAATTTATCGGAGATATATCTTTTAGATAGTACCACATCTGTACGGGTAGAGATTTATCCAGTCCAAGTGCTTCTCGTTTTGCAGCTACTGCTCCGGTATCAGCTCTCTGCCCGAAGGTCAATTGAGCAGGATCTACGGGCGCTAAAAAAATGATGGTCGTGATCAGTACCACTATGGTAATCACGACCAGCAATCCTAACATCAATCTTTTAGCGATGTATCTTATCATTTATTTTATACGATCTGAACTAATTTATCCTCCTTGGATTTCATACGACCTATTTTAGTAGCTTGGTATGAAGACGAAGAGATGAATTCCTCGAATGCGATATGTTCAGCCTCGGATACCGCCATCAAAAGCCCTCCGCTAGTTTGCGGATCTGCCAAGATATTCATTTGGTAATCACTTAGCTCTCCAATCTTGTGACCATAACTGGCCCAGTTCCTTTTAGTACCACCAGGTACAGCACCCTTATCTAAATAATAATCAATTGCTTCTTTGTTCAAAATCGGTACACTGTCAAATGTCAATTCCGCTGTTGTATGCGATGCAGCGCACATTTCAGTGAGGTGACCCAACAAACCAAAACCAGTAACATCAGTCACGGCGTGAACATAATCAAAGTTGGCTACTTCTGCACCCAATTTATTTAATTGCAGCATACTATCGGTAGCGATATGATCGTGCTCAGGAAGTCTAAGTTTTTTCTTTTGCGCTGTAGATAGAATCCCAACACCTAGACCTTTAGAGAGATAAAGATAATCTCCTACTTTAGCACCTCCATTCTTCTTGAGTTTCTTAGACTCAACAATACCCGTCACAGCCAATCCAAAAATTGGTTCTGGACTGTCAATACTATGACCTCCTGCCAGTGGTATACCCGCTTCAGCACAAGCGGCGCGCCCTCCTTCGATCACTTGATTTGCAAATTCTACAGGAATAGTATTGATCGGCCAACCTAAGATCGCAATAGCCATTAGAGGCTTTGCACCCATAGCATAGATATCGCTGATCGCGTTGATACTGGCTATCTTGCCAAAATCCATCGGATCATCGACAATCGGCATAAAGAAATCAGTAGTACTTACTACGGCCATCCCATTTCCAATATCCATGACAGCAGCATCATCTCTCTCGTCATTCCCAACCAATAAGCTTGGAAAGCTGATCTTTTTTAATTCTGATTTTAAAATCTCATCTAAGACCTGAGGACTAATTTTACATCCACAACCTGCACCATGACTAAATTCTGTAAGCTTTATTTCTTTAGTTTGCATTTACCGTTATTTGCTCTTTAAAAGTGATAAGTTCAGCTGCGATTTTATCAAAATCGCCGTTGTCAAATTTAAGTCTATATATTGGATCTGCTTCATTACGCTCCAGTAATTTTGTATATGATTTGTCATAATACAAAAGCGCTATTTCGGCGGCCTTTTCTAGATCATTATTATTTAATGCTTCCATTGCGTTTTGTACATTCACTCCTCCTAGTCTTTTCTTGATTCTACTAAATGCCTCTCTAAGGTCATCAACATTTTCTGCATTATAGATATGACTCAAGTGCTTGACACGTACTGCGGTTGGAATATCAATATTAATTACTGGACTGATTTTCAGTCTATCCCAAAATTTTTCATAGATTGGAATTCGTCCAATCATTCTGCTTTCGTTCTCTATCCATACCACTCGCTTAGCATCTAGACTTGACAAAGTTTGAGCCAGCATATTTTCAAAATGCTCAACGGCTGGTTGTGTTTCTTCACCAATCCATCCAAAAGCTGATCCTTTATGATTTGCTAAGCCCTCTAAGTCAATAATCTGCTCGCCTTTCTCCTGCATTTTCTGCAATAAAATCGTTTTTCCAGATCCTGTTTTACCGCCTAGAACCAGCATCTTACAGGGATGCTTTTCCAATAAACGTTGAACTCTATTCCTATAAGCTTTGTACCCTCCTTCAATAGTTTGTGTATGTAAACCCGACATATTGAATAACCAAGACATAGAATTGCTTCTTTTACCTCCTCTCCAGCAATAGACAATTCCTTTTTCATTACCAAGATATTGTGCAGCGGCAGTCACAAAATGAGACATCTTAGGACCTACTAAATCTAGGCCTCGTAAGAATGCAGTCTCTGGACTATCTAGCTTAAACAGCGTACCTATTTCAGCACGTTCTTCGTCGTTTAGCAATGGAATGTTATGAGCGCCGATAATGTGCCCTTTTGCAAATTCTGAAGGGCTACGGACATCTATTAAACGTAGTGTTTCATTGGTATCAAATACCTTGTCCAATACATCATGTTGTTTAGCTGCTTCTTCAATCACATTAGTGTTTTTTTAACTGCTTTTTTCCAACCTTGGTACAATTGCTTCCTTTCCTTTTCTTCTATCTCAGGTTTAAAGTTGCTGTTTCCTTTTTGATGTCCAACCAGTTTTGACCTGATATAAAATCCTGTATGAAGACCTGCTAGATAGGCCGCACCAAGCGCTGTTGTTTCCACTACTGCATGGCGCTCTACACCAACACCTAAAACATCAGCTTGAAATTGCATCAAGAATTCATTTGCTGATGCACCACCATCAACTTTGAGTTTTGCCAATTTTATTTTACTATCTTTCTCCATAGCACTAAGTACATCTTTAGATTGATATGCTAAGGATTCAAGAGTAGCTCTGATGATGTGATTTTTGTTTACGCCCCGTGTGAGTCCATAAATGGCTCCCGTCGCTTCCATATTCCAATAAGGGGCTCCCAGACCAGTAAAAGCTGGAACCACATACACGCCTCCGCTGTCATCCACAGTTTTAGCAAAGTATTCGGAGTCTGCAGCATGATCCAATATCTTCAATCCATCCCTTAACCATTGGATGGCAGCTCCTGCAATAAATACGGAACCTTCTAGAGCATAGGTAATTTTCCCATCTAGCCCCCAAGCAATTGTTGTCAGTAAACCATTTTTAGAACTTACTGCTGTTTCACCTGTATTCATCAGCATAAAACAACCTGTGCCGTAGGTATTTTTAGCCATCCCTTTATCAAAGCAAGTTTGACCGAATAGAGCTGCCTGTTGATCACCAGCTATTCCAGTAATCGGAATTTCTGCACCGAAGATTGATGCATCTGTATGTCCAAATGCACCACTACTATTTTTCACTTGAGGCAACATAACTTTTGGAATTTTTAGATAATCTATAATCTTCTTATCCCAGCAAAGTTTTTTGATATTATAGATTAGCGTTCTACTGGCATTGGAAAAATCTGTAGCATGTTCTTTCCCTTTTGTGAGGTGCCACAGTAACCACGTATCTATGGTACCACATTTAACTTGTCCTTTCTTTGCCTTAGCTCTTAGACCTGAAGTGTGATCTAAAATCCACTTTATTTTCGTGCCTGAGAAATAGGCATCTAACACTAGACCAGTGTTTGACCTAATATATCGTTCCAAACCAGCCTTTTTCATCTGGCGGCAAATTTTGGCAGTCCTACGATCCTGCCACACTATAGCTCTACTTACAGGTTCACCTGTTTCAACGTCCCATACTACAGTCGTTTCCCTTTGGTTTGTGATTCCAATAGAGTCTATTTCTGATGCATTTACTTTATTTTTTCGAAGAACATCCCTTGCTACTTGTAGTTGGGACTTGAGTATTTCTTTAGCGTCATGTTCAACCCACCCTGGTTTAGGAAAGAACTGAGTAAATTCAGCTTGCTCCTGTCCTTTAATCTTACCTTTTTTATCGAAAAGAATAGCTCTAGAGCTGGTGGTTCCTTGATCTAAAGCAAGTATGTACTTTTTCATTTTGTCGAATAATATAATCAAATCTAAATCCCGTGAAAATAACAAAGCTGCATCCAATACCCAAATGGTACATAAATTATATATTTATTTGCTGCAGAAACTTACCTTTGGTAAAATTGTTATTAGGCATATATGGAATCAGCAATCACCCAAAATATTGGCATTATGTTTCAAAAGTCTTTCATCCCGTTTGAAGATTTATCCCAAATATCAGATAAAGATTTGGCATATGTCAACCAAGACCCAAGACTAAGACCCTTCTATAAGTATGATACGAATCTAAATGAATTTGAAGCAGTTATAAAAGATAAGCAAGCGGATAAGACGGAACGGAAGCTTTTATCTAATGTACTCAAAAAGCAGTATGCTAATTTCAATGTCTCTGAATCTACTGCAAAAAATATAAAGCTGCTTGAGGATGAGAATACTTTTACGGTAATCACTGCGCATCAGCCATCTTTGTTTACTGGACCCTCCTATTTTATATACAAAATATGCTCTGTTCTAAATTTAGCTAAGCAGCTCAATACTAAATTTGAGGGCAAACATATTGTACCCATTTTCATTACTGGTGGTGAAGACCACGATTTTGAGGAAATAAGCAGCACCTCAATATTCGGAAAGAAGATAACTTGGAAAAATTCTAAAGGTGGCTCTGTGGGTAAATTGGACAACGGTTCCTTGACGGATGTGCTCGCCGAACTCAAAGAAATATTAGGGGGTAGACCTATTGCAGCTGAGATTTACAACACTATTGAAACGGCCTTTACTAAGTTCAAAACCTATGGCGAAGGTATGCGCTATCTGGTAAATGAACTTTTTGAATCTTATGGTTTAGTAGTAGCAGATATGAGTGACGCTGCATTAAAAGCATCATTTATCCCAATCATCGAAAAGGAAATCTTTGATAGAAAATCCATAAACTATATCCAAGCAACAGTAGAGAAATTAGAAGCTGCCGGCTTTAGCAATCAAGCTTATCCTAGGGAAATCAACTTCTTTTATTTAGGAGATGGGTACAGAGAGCGCATTGTATTTGAAGATAATAAATACAGTGTTCTTAATCAGAATTTATCTTTTTCAGCAGAAGAAATGAAAACCGAAATCAATAACCACCCCGAGCGCTTTTCACCCAATGTAAATATGCGTCCCATATTTCAAGAATTCGTTTTTCCAAATTTGGCCTACGTTGGAGGTGGTGGTGAGTTAGCATATTGGATAGAAAGAAAGAGCCAGTTTGATTATTATAATGTCAACTACCCTATGCTCATCAGAAGAAATTCTGTATTGATTGTAGATCGCGGAACGGTAAAAAAAATGGACAAACTAGAAATAAATATGGATCATCTGATACAAGAAGAGCATCAGGTTGTCAATGCATTTCTAGATATCCATTCACAGAATCAACTTACTTTAGAAAAGCAAAAGAAGTCCATAAATAAATTATTTGATCAAATTGTAGATCTTACAAAGAAGATAGATGGCTCGCTTGTAGCAACAGTTGAAGCAGAAAAAACAAAGCAGATCAAAAGTTTAGAGAACTTAGAAGGAAGGCTCAAGAAGGCTGAGAAAAACAAGTTTGACGTTGGGATTAATCAGGTAAAGTCAATTAGAGAAAAGCTATTTCCCAATAACAGTTTGCAAGAGAGAAAAGAAAACTTCTTGACCTTTTACACTAAATATGGTAAAGATTATTTCGAATACTTAGTCGACAATTTAGACCCTTTCGAAAAGGGATTGATATTAATCAAGGAAGAGGTGTAGTTTAATTTACTAGTATCAGCTAGGCTCTCGCTGAATTAAAAAATGCCAACATTTCACTAATTCTTACAGCCAAATCTTTACGGTCTACTATAAAGTCTAAAAATCCATGTTCTAGTAAAAACTCAGAACGTTGGAATCCTTCAGGTAGATCTTTTTTGATTGTTTCCTTGATGACACGGGGACCAGCAAAACCAATAAGTGCTCCAGGTTCAGAAAAATTTATATCCCCAAGCATAGCGAAAGAAGCCGTTACGCCACCCGTTGTTGGATCAGTCAAAAATGAAAAGTACGGAAGTTTATTCTTTGCGAGCAAGGTTAGCTTTGCACTTGTCTTAGCCATCTGCATAAGTGAAAAAGCACTTTCCATCATTCTGGCACCACCCGATTTACTAATAATCATAAATGGAGACCCTACTTCAATGCAATGATCAATAGCTAAGGAGATTTTTTCTCCCATTACGGAGCCCATCGAACCTCCAATAAAACTAAAATCCATAGCTGCTATTACTAATGGCATTTTATTGACTTTGCCAGTTGCCACTGTAATAGAGTCATTCAGTTCTGTTTTTTTATATGCAGATTCTAGTCTATCATTATAACCTTTGAGATCAGTCCACTCTAAAAAGTCTTTAGATCTAAGATCTGTAAATAGCTCTGTAAATTTACCACTATCATATATCAACTCAAAATAATCATGAGACCCTATTCGTTCGTGATAATTGCAAAAAGGACACTTTAAGAAATTCTCCTTTAACTCCTTAATAGTAGCGGTTTCATTGCAATTTTTGCATTTAAACCACAATCCATCTGGGGCTTCTTTCTTATTCTGTGTTGCTGTTTGTATTCCTTCTCTGAGGCGTTTAAACCAACCCATAAACTATATCTTGATTCATTTGAATTGCCAAAATAGGTTTCAAAATCCAAAAATTCTAATTAAAATCTACTTAGCTACCATATTTACAGCTTTTGACTGTATTTACGAAGGTTTTTACGGCTTTCAGTGGAGTATCAGGGTAAACACCATGCCCCAAATTAGCTATATGTGAGCCGCCAAAGGTCTTAATCATATCCTTAGTCTTGGCCACAATCTCATCCTCAGGCGCGTACAAGAAGCAAGGATCTAAATTGCCTTGAAGTACTTTGCTTGGTGCTTTATTTTTTGCCCATTGAGGGTCTATCGTCCAATCTACCCCTAAAGCATTGCAAGGAAGTGATCCAAGCTTGTCAAAAGAAAACCATGCTCCTTTTGCGAAAACTATGGTAGGAACACTGTCGATCGCTTCACAAATTCGTTTAATGTAAGGCAAGGCAAAATTATCATATAAATCAGGGGTAAGGATACCAGCCCAAGAATCGAAAATCTGAATAGCATTCACACCATTCTCTATCTTGAGTTTTAAGTATTCAATTATTGTTTCTGTTATCACAGATAGTGCCTCGTGAGCAAGAGCCTCCTCTTGATATAGAAATTTCTTCGCTTTGCTAAAAGTTTTAGATCCGCTCCCTTCTACCATATAAGCTAGTAGCGTCCAAGGTGCACCACTAAATCCAATCAAGGGCACACGATCTTCTAGTAAGACCTTAGTTCGACGAATAGCATCAAAAACATATTCTAATTCTTCTGCGGCTGATTTGCCATATCTCAAGTTTTTAACATCTTGCCCACACGAAATAACCTTCTCGAAAAGTGGACCTCTTTTCTCTACCATATTATAGTCGAGTCCCATGCACTCTGGAATCACCAAAATATCTGAGAAAATAATAGCAGCGTCTACACCCAACTCATCAACCGGTTGTACGGTGACTTCCGCAGCTAAATCTGTTCTAGCTAATAATTCTTTAAATCCTGAAAGACTTCCTCGAATTGCGCGGTATTGAGGCAATATTCTACCTGCTTGACGCATCAACCAGACTGGAGGTCGCTCCACCGATTCCCCATTAATTGCTCTCAAAAATAGATCATTCTTTACATTTGCCATTGGACAAAAGTAAGCATAGAACTATTGAAAATAGTTTAACTAATGTAATTAATTATAAAATTTTCGACAAAATTAAAAGCCAATGAATTGATCTAAATCACCAGAATTTTAAACGCTACTGCTGTAAACCGTTCCGCTGGAATTATCATTCTTACTTTGCCTAGTCTTAGGAGCATTTAGATCTTGCAAATCAGACCTTTCTGCAGAACGAATCTCATTTACCTTTCCATCCTTACCAAAAAGTTCTATTGACTTTTCGTTATAGGCTAATGCTGCTTTTTCAGCAGTATCGAACATACCAATATGAATTGATTTACGATTTACAGAAATGACAGCACGAAAACGGTTGTTTTCTTGGTAAACACCAGTGTAACCAGTCTTAGAACTAGTCTTACGTTTGCGACTTGCAACGGCACGCGAGCGCCAGCACAGGTTTTCAAGTCTACAGTCTAACTTATTACCATTTTTAGCACCTACCAATTCTTTTTCCCCCTTCTTTTGGTCGAGTAAATATTTTTCAGCGATAAATTTGTGTAAATAGATAGTTTTCGTAGCGTAGCCACCTTCAGGTTTTTTGGTTGTCTTCTGGAATACTGCGCAACCGCTTGAATGACGTCGCAGATTGTCTAGGAACTTTACCTTCTTAAGATAAGGCTCACTGGTCAGAAACTCGTGGACATTTACGTCTAGGAGAACCTCTTCTAGAGAGTTTTTTAGTTTCACTTTGTAGAGCATTATATGTTTTTTGTGTTTGGGTTATTACGTTTCTTGGGGATGTAAAAACCACATTATGCAATATCATTGTAAATATACTTAAAAAAAAGGTAGTTTGTTGCTTTTGCAAACGCAGACACATGCTTTAATTGAGCCGTTTATGCCAATTTTGAAAAAATATCTGATACAAAGAACTTTTGATTTAGCCCGTTTGGCGATGGGAAAAGTATCGCCTAATCCTATTGTTGGCTCAGTAATTTCAACACCTAACAAAATAATTGGAGAAGGCTACCACAAAAAATATGGTGAAGCCCATGCAGAGGTGAACGCTTTGTTATCTGTAAGACAAAATAATTCGAAAAAAATTACAGAAAGTTCAATTTCTGTTTCACTTGAGCCGTGTAATTTTCATGGTAATACACCCGCATGTACCGACTTAATCATAAGTAAAGGAATACCAAGAGTCAATATTTCAACCATAGATCGAACTGCTAAAGTCAATTCAGCTGGCTTAGATAAGCTGAAAGCAAATGGTAATGAAGTATCCTATGGAATTATAGAGTCTAAGGGCAGATTTGTCGCTAGAGTCAGAAATACTTTTGTAACACAAAATAGACCATACATCATCCTAAAGTATGCTCAAAGCAAAGATGGATTTATCGGTCAACAAGGGAATCAAATATGGCTCTCTAATTCTTATTGTAAACGCCTTGTACACAAATGGCGCTCGGAAGTAACTGCTATTATGGTGGGTACTAATACTGTATTAGTTGACAATCCTGAATTGACCACAAGATTATACTCAAGTAAGTCTCCGCTCAGAGTTATCATTGATAAAAGCGGCCAGATAAGTCCACAGGCTCATGTAAAAAACGACAAAGCATCCTCTTGGATTTATACCCATAAAATCAATCAGCCTAAGTCGAAAGCAATAGAATATCGTCAGATAAAGTCAGATGATACCTTATTATCACAAGTCTGCTTAGATCTCTACGATAATAGATGCAATACTTTGCTGGTAGAAGGCGGTGCAAAGCTACTTAATAGCTTTATAAGTGCTGGATTATGGGATGAAGCCAGAATCATAACAAGTCCAAATTTACTTAGTCATGGTATCCCAGCACCTCCCTTAGAAGGTCATAGTATTTCTAAATTTGATATGTATACAGACGTGATTGAGCTGGTGATAAACCCAAATAATGTTATTTATAGTTAAGATTATTTTAAATTCCCTTTAGAGAAGCATAGTTTATTTGATTCTACGGTTCTAATGTTGTTAATTTATGATACATTTTGAATATAGTCCAGATGTTTAAATTTATTTCAACCTTACTTTTTATTAGCTTCCTTACGCTAGATTGCCTTGCACAGGCACCTTTGAAATGGTACTCTTTTGAAGAGGCTTTGGAACTCATGAAGGTCGATAAGAAAAAAATAGTAATAGACGTTTACACAGATTGGTGTGGATGGTGCAAAAGGATGGATAAATCTACTTTTCAAAAGACTCAGATATCTAATTATCTCAACGAAAATTATTATCCAGTCAAACTAAATGCAGAACAAAAGGAAGTGATCAATTTTGCTGGTCAACAATTCAAGTATATAGACCAAGGGAAAACTAAGAGTTATCACGAATTTGCACTTGCCGTCACAAGAGGACAACTGAGCTACCCTACGGTAGTATTTATTGATGAAGAACTCAATATCATTCAGTCCATTCCTGGATTTAGAACCGCGCAAGAATTTGAAATGATAATGACTTATTTTGGAGAGAACATGCATAAAGAAGTACCTTGGTCATCTTACCAGAAGAGCTATGTCCCAATGCGTATTAAATTTAAAAATGATATAGACCAAAAGACAAAGCCAGTACTACCTGCAAAGTTTAATCAGGAAGACAGATGATCTAATCTATACCTAATGCCTTTCTTAATACGGCTTCTATCTTTTTTTGATCTGCAGATTCAGTAAGTAAAATTTTCTTCTTCGATTCTTCTAGATACAATAGCAACATAGCATTTTGTCCTGATCTCTTTTTTGTTCTTAAGGACTTACTGTCTTTTATGTGATCTATTTTAGAGTTAATCGTATCTAATTGCTTCTGAGATAGCTTTCCCTTTGCTGGTTTTCCGCCCTCATATTTTCCCGTGAACGAAGTATCTTTAGTAATAGGCTCAAATTCAACTTTGAGCTTTTCTACAGTAAATACATTATTATTGATATCTAAATATCTAAAATTTGGTCTTCCCATGGCAAAGTGCTTTATGCGATTTCTAAGTTGCACAATATACAAAAATTTCAACGTCTCACCTACAGCGTAAATGTAAGCTAATTACTCTTCTTCGTTTGGCTTACCGCTAGTTATGCTCGCTAGTTGTTCGATTTCTACCTCTCTTGAATGTTCAGACTGTACATCTTTTGGTTTGTTGCTATCTACACTCTCTGTTATGGTCCAGTGATTCTTTGCCCAACTTTCTTGTGCCTCAGGACTTAGGAAGGTCCAAGCTAAAACTCTACTACGCTTATTCCCTTGACCCATTTTTAGTACATTTAATTCATAGGCTCCTAGATCTTCGATGAGATTACAAAAGTAGTCTACGTTTTCATGTTTCGACACCAAACTTGAAAACCAAAAAACACGCTTGCCAAAGGTCTCACTCTCTTCGATCAATCTTCTAATAAATTTCTTTTCCCCACCTTTATACCAAAGCTCATTACTTTTACCTTCAAAGTTTAATTTGGGCGGTCCGTATAATTTCTCTTTCTCGAGGTTACTATTCTTCTTTAGTGAGCCATATCGTGCCTCATGAAGATTAGCATGAAATGGCGGATTGCAAATTACCAAATCATAAAACTCTCCCTTACGGATGATGCCTTCATACATAAGCTTCTTATCAGGCTGAAGGCGAAATTCTATTTTTCCATGGAGATGAGGATTTTTGCGAATTATATCATTTTCTGCATCTAGTGACTCTTGTTCTATATCAGATCCAATGAAAGACCAGCCATATTCATGTTGTCCGATGATAGGATATACACAATTAGCACCTACTCCAATATCTAAGCACCTAATATGCTCTCCTTTCGGGATGACTCCATCATTCTTAGCAGCTAATAGATCTGCTATATTATGCAAATAGTCTGCTCTACCAGGTATAGCTGGCGTCAAAAAACGCTTTGGAATGTCCCAATATTCCAGTTTATAAAAGTGCATCAACAGGGATCGATTGAGCGATCTTACTGCTGCAGAGTCACCAAAATCAATGGAATCATCTCCATACTTATTGACCCTCACAAAGCCTGCAAGTTCCGGATTTGTCTCGGATAACTGCGCTAGATCGTATCTCGCTTTATGTGGATTACGCTTATGAAGCTTACCCTTCACTTTTGCTTTCTTCTCTTTCTTTGCCAAGATTTATTACATTTTGAGCCGCAAAGGTAGCACAAATATCGCGGAAGCGGATAGCTGTAGCTAGACAAGGCGGAGCCGCGTTAGAAGCTAGTGATAGAAGTGGTATATCCATGAGGGAGGCTGCAGAGCCGTTGCGGTGCAACGGCTCTGCTTCGCGTAGGCATGGATGTAGGAACGGATAGCACGGCACCCCCGTTTTTTTCGGGTGGTGCAGCTCCCAAAATACTGCTATTGAATCCTTTTCATCATATCCTGAACGATATGAAATACGGCAGGACAATAGTGGGCATTCTTAGCATGGAGGCCAAGATTGTTTCGGAACTGACCAGCATCGGTGTGTGGATACTTGCGACATGCTTTGGGACGGGCATCATAAACAGAACACTTTTTATCCTCGAGCAGAAATGGGCAAGGTGTAGTATTCATTACCCAGTCGTCGTCATCGTCTTGAACTAGATATGTCCGTGTAAAATCTCGCTCCGAAATACCTATGGCCTTAGATAAACGCCTAACATCGCTACGGGTTACAATGGGTGGAATAGAGGTACAGCAATTGGCACAATCCAAACAGTCCAATTTTCGAAAAACGCTATGATGCAAGTCGTCGGCCAAATGATCAAGATTTTTATTTTTGCGAGCGTTCAAGCTATTCACGAATTTGCGCATTGGCTTCTTCTCCGCACTTCGCTTATTTTTCCATATCTTGATCAATTGTTTCGACTCCATAAAATGTGCTATTTTCTTAATGCAGGATTTAGTTGATAGGCTCGCTCAAAATGTTGCTTGGCCAAATCAGGATTGCCTCCATCCCTAGTCGCTTGACCTAGATAATAATGTAAAGTTGCATCTTTTGGTTCATACTTGATAGCTTCTTGAAAATGAGCTATAGCTTCTGCAAATTTGCCTTGCATCGCTAGAACAGATCCAAGATTGCGCCGTGCATCCACGAAGCGAGGATCAATCTTTATAGACTTTCGGTACACCTCTTCTGCCTTATCTAAGGCTTTGGCCTCAAAGTAAATGATGCCCATATTAGAATACACCTTAGCATTATTTTTATTGATGCTAAGACTCTTTTCATAGGATGCCATTGCATTTTGTTTATCATTTTCGCGATAGTATGCAAGACCAAGTTGCGCCAGGGCATCTGCATAATTTGGCTTGATGGATAATGCTTTCTCAAACTGCTTTTTAGCACTAGCAAGATACCCTTTGTCTTTAGCAGTCTTATTATCCAAACCAAGTTTCACGAGCTCTAAGCCATAATGGTAATTTAGTTTTGCACTGGACGGCGACTTCTCAATATCTGCATCATAGAGAGTATAACTTGTCTTCCAAACTGGATTTCGAAGCACTGTCAAAACAGAACACATCATGATAAAAGCCCCCATAATTAAAACAGGGATTTTGCTTTTCTCAAAACTAGTTTTAAGAGAGTCTTTTGATTTTAGTGGCACCTTAAATAAGCTGAATAAGGCATATACTAAAGCAATGCAAAAACCTAGAAGTGGATAATATAATAAACGCTCTGCATAGTGCACTCCGATCACGATGAAGATATTAGAAAGTAGAGAAATACTCAAGAGAAAAAATAATACTCCGAATGCACCTATGTCACGCTTTTTGATTTGCAGAATGGCAAAGACGCCTAAACCTGTAAACAATAAAAACGACAGATAAAATTTCCAATCACTGAATCCCTTAGGGTCAAACTCTGAAAATCCAATCTCATGTACCATTTGAAAAGGTAAGAACATCTTGTACAAATAGAGACCCAAAATAGATATCGCGGAAGCTATAAAATTTAATTTATCAGGAGCCGCCATCAAGGCGTTGTCAAGCATATCTGGGCTGCCTACGCCAAAGCTACCGACTACCATATACCGAGCAATCAAGAAGATGACAGCGGGAATAAAAAGTGTAGCTGCAGGAAACACATAGTCATTCATTGGATCACTTCTGAACACATATGCCATCAGGGGTAAGATGGCTACAAAGGTGATGCTGGATTCTTTTGATAATAAGGAAAGCATAAAAGCAAGCATTGTTGCTATTAGCCAAAGTATTTTTTTAGAATCTAGATAGTTCCAAAAAGTAATAATACTGGTAGCTAGAAATAGAAATCCTAATATTTCATCTCGGCCCTTGATATTAGCCACACATTCTACGTGGACTGGATGCGCCAAAAACAATGCCGTGACCAAGATCGGAATCCACTTATTATAATCTTTAAAAACTCTAGAGAGAGCGATAAAAAGTACAAACCCTGTGAGCCCATAGAAAAGCACATTGATCCAATGTGCATAGCTAGGGTTATCAGGCGCAATCGCCCAATCTATATTGAAGGTCGTCAGTGTCAAAGGTCTATACAAGGATGCGGTGCTGTTCCAATATCCATAGCGATAGTGCTCTTTCCAAGCGGTTGGGATTCCACTGAGACCTTGTTGTGTAACGTAGTTTTCTTTGATGACCGAAAAGTCATCTAAAGTATAATCGTGTTTAAGTGTATTTGCGTAGAGTAGAAATCCAAAAGCGAAAAATAATGCCGCTATGGTTAGTTTTGACTTTTTAGTTTTTGCAGCATCGCTTTTTGAGGTTTTGCTTTGCTGATTTTTTTTCATATGCTTTAAAGTTCCTGGATCAGGAGGTTGCATCCTCTCAAATCCGAATTATCCAATCGACCCAATATTTCAAATGTTCCATCTTGATACTTTCTACCAAGATCATCAGTAGCTATAAAGCTAATAGTCGCGAAATTAGCTAAATCAATAACATTTATTGCACCGATTCGGCCAAAATTTAAATTATTAAATGGGTCGTTCAATTCACGAATGTTGACATCCATACTAGGAGTAGACCTAAATCGCCCCATCTTTGTAGAGTATGCTTGAGAGAACATCTCCGTCATGCCATATTCTGAATAGATACTTTTGGGTTGAAAATACTGATTTAATAGTGAATAAAGCGCTGATTTTGTAAGCTCCTCTCTTCTCCCTTTCATACCTCCCGTTTCAAAAACAGTGACCTCAGAAAGATCCATCGTTGACCAATCTCCAAAATCTAGGAGACCAAATGGAACTCCAAAAAGTATAGTGGGTATCCCCTTCGCTTGGCAATCTAGCAATGTCTTTTGTAACTGCTCAAACTGATTCAAATAGAAACCACTTTGACTATACTTACTTAGCGAAATGAAATGATCAAGCATGTAGACCAAGGAAGAACCCTTTCGCTCTAAGTAACTGGGCAATAAAGCTAAAAAGCAATAGTCTTTCACTTCTCCAAAGAAATGTTGAAACCCTCTCACCGTATTTTTTAGATACAGAGAAGGATCTTTCACCGGGTGCTTGCTCTGCACTTGACCCGTTCCACTAGACAAAAACTGCATTTTGGGCGCCCAATTACCAGATAGTACTGACTTAGTCTTAAAGAACGCTATCGGAAGATAGGGTATCTCAGAAACCTTCTGAATATTATCGGGTTTAATACCTAGGAGCTGAATATATTGCTTGTACAACGCATTAGCTGTAGCCTGATATCGAAATATATCAATGGCCAAGGATTCAAATCCATTTAAATCTTCATAGAGGTGTTCAAGTTGCTGAGCAAATAGTGCCGTAGACATAAATATCAGTGATGGAGTAGTTTACACATTTTAACTAAAATATGGCAATCAATAAAAATTGCGATATTGCGTTAGTAATATAAAATAAGTTTTCATGTACAAATATATACTATTCATCGTAGCTTGTATAAGCTTATTCGGCAGTTGTCTATCTGAGCCTACTTTCGACTTAGTACCGCATATCGAATTTGAAAGTATGACCAAGAATAGAATGAATCAAACCACCCCATCTACTCAGGATTCTACCTTGACAACCATCTACTTTGAAGATGGAGATGGTGACATTGGTGGTGACGACTTAACCATTTTTGTGGTGGATACACGAACTGGTATAGCTGATTTTCAATATAGAATAGCAGAAATCGAAATAGTCGGTGTGGCTAATGCCATCAGTGGTACTATTGCTTTTCCTATTTTATCATCTTGCTGCATCTATGATTCTGGACAGGTACCATGTACGCCTAGTGTTCCCTTGATAATGCAGGATGTTGTTTATGAAATTTATATTAAGGATCGTGCAGGGAATGAATCGAATCGGATTGAGTTGACTCCAATCACTTTGGTATGTCAGTAAATTAGGTATTAGCTGATAGCTGTTAGGTTATGTTAGGTTAGGTTTGAATGCCTCAATTTACGGAGTAAAAAAAATGGATCTGTTGGAATAGATTTGTGTGCGTTGGTCTTGTTTTTCCCTTTCTAACAGCTAGAACCATAATTTAAACCAGTTTTTTAATCACTTGCTCAATTAGCCTATCCACTGTTTCCTTTGGATTTGTACTGAAAGTTCCCAATCTTCTATTAGCCAATAAAGCGTTACACGAAATAGCCTTATGCCCTAGTAGATGACTCATTCCATAGATACCAGAGGTCTCCATTTCAAAATTTGTAAAACGGTAATCTCCACTTTGAAAGTGTGATAAGGCGTTGACAAAAGGGGTGAGTTTAGAATTAATTCGCAGTTGACGACCTTGAGGACCGTAAAATCCAGGGCAAGTCAATGTAACACCCGTATGATCATTTTCTTCTTTCAACTGATTGAGTAAAACTTCATTTCCCTTGTGCCAAATAGTAGCATAGCGGGGTGTACCAGAACGTGAGCAAAAATCTTGAAAATCTGTCTGTATACGTATCGTAGATTTGTCAGAGACAGTCTCGTAAAAACTAAACAGATTGTCAAGCCCTACCGAAAATACAGTAAATAAGAAGCTATCTATAGGAATATCATCTTGCAAGCAACCAGAGGTGCCGATGCGCACAAATGACAATGAAGTCAAATCATCTTTGATCTGGCGCGTCTCCATATCAATATTGAATAACGCATCTACTTCATTCAAGACGATATCAATATTATCTGTTCCGATTCCTGTACTGATCACAGACAATCGCTTGGAGCCGATGTATCCAGTATGCGTGGTAAACTCTCTATTGCTTTTTTTGACTTCGATACGATCAAAGTGCTTGCTTACCGCCTCCACTCTATTTTGGTCTCCTACGGTAATAATGGTTTCTGCTAGATCTCCAGGTTGCAAATGCAAGTGGTAAATAGACCCATCAGGATTAACTATCAATTCAGAAGGGGTTATTATATTTTTACTCATCAATGATATATTATGCTCTATATTAAGCTATTTTCGCAGCAAAACGAACTCAAATGAGAAAAATATTTCATTTAGCTAATTGTAATACTTGCCAAAGGATTATTCACGAACTAAATGATGGTGATGGCTTTGAATTGCAAAATATAAAGGAAGATAATATATCCGCTAAGCAATTAGATCAAATGCACAAAATGGTAGGATCGTACGAATCATTGTTTAGCAGAAGAGCGATGAAATATCGATCATTAGGCTTAAATAATTTGAACCTAACAGAGCAGGATTATAGAAAGCATATCTTAGAGGAATACGCTTTTCTAAAGCGTCCTGTGATCATTATTGATGAGGAAATATTTGTTGGCAATTCAAAAAATGTAGTTGCTGCGGCAAAAGTAAAATTAAAGATTTGATTCAAAAAGAAGATATAGCAAATTGGTTTAAAGGCCTCCAAGATGACATCTGTCAGCAACTGGAATCTGCAGATGCTGGTAATGAATTTAAAGAAGATATATGGGAGCGTTCCGCTGGTGGTGGTGGTCGTACACGTGTGATCACTGGCACACACATCGCAAAAGGTGGGGTCAATTTTTCAGAAGTATACGGGCCCCTTCCAGAGCAAGCAGAAAAGAGTTTAGGCATCAAAGGAGATCGTTTTTACGCCACTGGTATTAGCATCGTTTTGCACCCAACGCACCCTTGGGTACCCATTATCCATATGAATGTACGTTACTTTGAGATGGATGAAAACACATGGTGGTTTGGTGGAGGTATAGACCTCACGCCACATATCATCGTCCCAAGTGAAGCCAAGAATTTTCATGAACAACTCAAGTCTACCTGTGACCTGCATGATGTGGACTATTACCCAAAATTCAAGGAATGGGCGGATAACTATTTCTATCTGCCACATCGTCAAGAGACACGAGGTATAGGCGGTATATTTTTTGATCGTTTGAGCGCAGATGATTCATTTGACAAAGCATCTCGTTGGTCATTTGTGCAAGATGTTGGCTGTTCGTTCTGTCCGCTTTACCTACCACTTCTACAGACCAATAAAGAGAAAGAAACTCAACACAATGACCATGCATGGCAAATGCTCCGCCGAGGTAGATATACGGAGTTCAATCTGGTTTGGGATAGAGGTACTAAGTTTGGCCTCCATACCAATGGCCGCACAGAGTCTATTTTGATGAGCCTCCCTCCTGTCGCTCACTGGCAGTACGATGCTGACTTATCCAAGCAGTCCCCATATTCAGATACTCAAGCTAAGCTAAGAAAAGGTATTGATTGGCTAAATGTGGAAGTGTAAATAATTCAGCAGGTATAACAAAAATATCTATTTCCATTTAGTATGCTGAAGCTTAAATAATAGTCGAAGGATACCAAGTCCTATATAAAAGACCTGATCAATATGATTACTCTTGGAGCAAGCTATTTGATTGTCAAAATGCTTAGGACATTACTCGCTAACTACATGATAAGAGAAGATAATGACAAAATTAATAAACCAAAAAATACTCTTTTAGTGAAGTAAATACACGAAAGAAAACTTATACATTACTCTTGATCATGAACTACACAGAAAAACTTGACCTTCTAGGGTAAGGCGTAGTTCTTAAATCTTCTTTTATGGATTGATATTTATCACAGAGATTCTTAGTGGTAGTAAGCAGGCTTTCTAATTGCAAATTAAGGTTGTCGTCTATCGCCACATCTTCGAATAGAAGATCATTATATACTCTACAATTAAGAATGTGTAACTTTAGTTTATAAGTTAATTCAAAAAGATCTGTTTGAATTCTTACGAAAGGATTACCTATTAATTTTATTTTGGTTTTCTTAAAATCCTCGACATGTACTTTCAATAAATCATAATCTAGTAGCACTTTTTCGTGAAGGTCATTCAAAATGATCAGACTTGATAGAAACTCCTGAGAGGTAGAAACTTCAGAATAAGATCTAGTTGCTATCGGTACTACTATTGCCTTTTGATGATTATTGATCATATTTCTAATTTCTATTGTTTATGTGCAAGACTATTCTAGAAAATTTCTTCCAGAATCAATCTTTTATTTTACAAATTATAATTTACGTATCTGTCTTGTTAAATGTTATCCATTAATGCTATTTTTTATCTTAATATATACGCTATCTGCTACTTATACATTGCTTAAAATACTCTTTAATGTTATAGAATAATTAGCCTAATAGCAAATCTTTATTTAAAATTACCGCTTACTTGCAAATACCAACCGCTTCTATTTTATTTGTGAATAATCATCAAGAAATATATTATCACACAAAGTCATTTAGCCTAAATAATTGTTGTAAGAATAGTTAGTTTTATTGTTAGAAATATTAGAAATTCATATGAATCAAATTCACGAAGAGGTTAAGACATACTACGGAGAGACGCTCCAATCGTCAAATGACCTACAAACCAATGCCTGCTGTACGATTAGCAAGCCACCTAAACACATCCTTGAAGCACTACAATTGCTATCCGAAGAAGTGAAAGACAAGTACTATGGATGCGGTCTTACTCTACCGTCTGCTGTCAAGGGTTTAAGTATTATGGATCTAGGATCTGGTAGTGGAAGGGACTGCTTCCTTGCCTCTAAACTGGTTGGAGAAGAAGGTAAGGTGATTGGTGTAGATATGACAGACGAGCAAATAGAAGTAGCGAAATCAAACATAGAATTTCATCGAGAAGCATTTGGTTACAAAGACTCCAATGTCCAATTTATCAAAGGCAACATCGAAACTTTGAATAAATTAGAATTAAAAGATGGATCACTTGATCTCATTATTTCAAACTGTGTGCTTAACTTAGCAACAGATAAACAAAAGGTTTTGAATGATGCTTATCATTTATTGCGACAAGGCGGAGAGATGTACTTTTCTGATGTCTACTGTGATAGAAGGATTCCAGAAAGTCTGCAAAAGAATCCTGTCTTATGGGGAGAATGTCTTAGCGGAGCTCTGTATTGGAATGACTTTCTCAACTTTGCAAAGCGGGCAGGTTTCATTGATCCGAGAGCCTACAGTAATGCACCAATCACAGTCGAAAATGAAGAACTGCAAGAACTAATAGGAGATATAAAATTCTACTCCGTCACATATCGTCTCATGAAAATAGAAGGTCTAGAGTCCGACTGTGAAGACTACGGTCAAGCAGTCAGCTACCAAGGTGGAATACAAGAAGCTCCTCACGGATTTAAGTTGGATGATAATCATTACTTTCCTAAAGGCAAAGTCATGCCCGTCTGCGGCAATAGCTACAAGATGTTATTTGATACCCGCTTTAAGAAGTACTTTAAATTCTTCGGAACTTGGGATACACACTATGGTATCTTTGAAGGATGTGGTGGAAATATGCCGTTTAGTGAAGGTGAGAATGGAAGTGACGAGAGCTGTTGCTAAGCAGAGCTAATTCATTACTTAATCATTCTTAGCTTATGTGGTGATGTTTTAGGGATTCGCTCAATAATTTGGCGCGCTTCTAAATCTAACTTGACAGACACGACATACCAAACCACTTTTCCATCGAAGGTAGTAGCAAGGTCAGCCTCCGCTTTATCACTCAGATCTTGATAAGTAATCTCACCTTCTTTCTCGATGATCTTCAGAATATATTTTCTGATCAGATCATACCTCCTCTTCAAGATATTAACACCCTTTTTCCCTTGCGGATGTAGTGTTAAGAATTTTTCTTCGTCAATTGCCATGTTGTGCATTATGTAGGCGTTAATTAAAATACTAACTTAGTAAAAATCACCCCAATTGATCCAACTTCAGCGCGGCATCCTCCCACGCCCCCATTGCTTTGCTTAGAGAAGTTTTTTTAGATTCGTATTCTGCTATTTTTTTATCTTTATTTTCACGCTCATAGAAATCAGTCTCCCCCATCAAGGCTTCTAATTTGGCGATTTCGTTTTCTAATTTTTCAATCTTTTTCTCAGCATTCTGAACATCACGTTGGGCTTGTTTTCTTTCTTTATGATCTACTTCAGGATTCACTTCCGTCACTCCTTTGCTTTGCTTATCCAATTCTGATCTCTTACTTAGGAGGCGCATATCTTCCACAGCATGACGCTCAAGGAACTCATTGATTCCTCCAAGATGCTGATGAATATTCCGGTCTTTAAATTCGAAAGTGACATTTGTTAATTCTTCTAAAAAGTCTCTGTCGTGAGAGACAACCAAAAGGGTACCCTCATAATTCATCAAGGCTTGCTTCAAGACATCCTTGGATAAGATATCCAAGTGATTGGTAGGTTCATCTAATACTAGCAAATTGAAGGGATGCAACAACATGGCAGCCAGTGCTAGCCTTGCACGTTCTCCCCCAGAAAGTACAGATACTTTTTTATCTACATCATCTGCTTTGAACATAAAACTACCAAGGATAGACCTCAATTTGGTACGCTGCTCTGGAGGTGAGTTATTCTCCATCACTTGAAGTAGCGTTAAATCTCCTTGAAGCTCATCTGACTGATTTTGAGCATAGTATCCAATCTCTACGTTGTAACCTAGTGTATAGTCTCCTTTCTCCGCTTTCAATCCGTCTACTATGATCTTAGCCAAGGTTGTTTTACCCTGTCCATTTTGGCCAACAAAGGCAACTCTTTGACCACGTTCGATCTGAATATCTACACCTCTTAATACCTGATTTGGACCATACGATTTATGAATATTCGTACCTTTGAATACAATTTCCCCGCAACGCGATGGTGGAGGAAAACGAAGATTCATCACACTTGAATCCTCTTCATCCACTTCGACACGCTCCATCTTGTCCAACTGCTTTTTCATAGATTGAGCCATCTTCGTTTTATTAGCCTTTGCCATAAACTTGTTGATGATCTTTTCCTTGTGGGCAATGTTCTTTTGTTGGTTTTTAAAAGAAGCAATTTGCTGTTCCTTTCTTATAGCTCTTTCTTCAAGATATTTGGTATAAGCCATTTTATAATCAAAGACTTTTCCCATCTCTACTTCAATCGTTCGGTTCGTTGTATTATCCAAAAATCGCTTATCGTGAGAGATTAGGATAATACTTCCCGGATAAGTCTTGAGAAAATTCTCAAACCAAAGGATAGATTCTATATCCAAGTGATTAGTTGGCTCATCCAGTAGCAAGTAATCAGGTTTTTGTAGGAGGAGTTTAGCAAGCTCTACACGCATTCGCCATCCACCAGATAGTTCTGCTAGTTTTTTGTCAAACTCCGACTCTTTAAATCCTAATCCCTTTAAAACCTTTTCTGTCTCTCCACGAAAGTTCTCCCCTCCTAAAATACCAAAACGCTCAGAAAGATCTGTAAACTTGGTGATCAATTTCGCATAGCTATCACTTTCGTAGTCCGTACGTGTGATCATCTCTTCATTAAGCTTAGCTATACTCTTTTGCATATCTAGCATTTCAGAGAAAGCAGACATGCACTCTTCGATCACAGATACATCATTACTCAAAGGAATATCTTGGGTCAAAAATCCTAAAGTTCTACCATTAGGAAAATCTAGAGCCCCAGCGTCTGGAGTTTGCTCCTTTGCCAATACCCTTAGTAAAGTTGACTTACCAGCTCCATTACGACCGACTAAGCCCACTTTATCATTGTCCTTAATGACAAAATTGATCTCATCAAATAAGATTCGATCACCAAACTTTAAAAATATATTCTGCGCTGATATCATTTATCTGTTCAATTTGAAAGCGCAAAGATATAAGACATAAGCTTGCTAAGCAATAAAGAACAGCTATATAAAGCCTGAATTTGAACCGACTTTGAGTCTAAAACTAATCAAATACAGCGAATTTTGTATCTTAGAAAGTAAAATAACACAATATGAAATTGGGAAACTTTTCTGTAAGCCTTAGCGTCAAAGATCTTGAAACATCAAAGACGTTTTATGAAAAATTAGGCTTCACAGTATTTGCAGGAGAATTGGATAAAAAGTATCTGATCCTGAAAAACGAATCCACTATTATTGGATTGTTTCAGGATATGTTTGAGGGTAATATTCTCACTTTTAATCCTGGTTGGGATGAGAATGCTCAGCTGGTGGAAGGTTTTGATGATATTCGAACTATACAGAAAAAACTGATAGCGGACGGAGTGCAAGTAGAAAAGTCTATAGATGAAAACAGTGTAGGCGCAGCTAGTCTGACTATAAAGGATCCAGATGGGAATGTGATCTTGCTGGATCAGCACGTGTAGGTTGAATAGTAATTATGGATTATGAGTTTTGGATTCTGAGCTATGAATAGATGGGAACGTCTAATAAACGATGAGTGTAATGTAGTGTAACCTTCCAAAAGTTTGAACATCATATAAGGCCTGAAAAACTTGCTACGTAACTGTGTTGGGAACAGCAAAAATATCTTCCCTGAATTTCCTTGCGTCCATGTTTATTTTTATGCTACGGTAGGCTTACAACATCTCCCTCTCTCAGTCGAGCTAGGCTAGTTTTCTATCTTGACCCAATATCAATATTACCACCATCGGGGAGTCCTATTTAAAATATCGATTGATAATCTTGATCACATCATTTTTGTAGCCAATCCCAAACATATTGAGATGGGCTAAAAGGTAATAGAGCTGATAGATATCCATTCTATCCCTGTAGCCTTTCTCCAGAGGACGTGCCTCATGGTATGCATCATAGAAGGCAGGATCAAATTTGGCAAAGAGCATAGACATGGCAATGTCCATCTCGCGATGTGCGTATGATACACAGGGGTCTACAAAATAAGGATCCCCATTTTCGTTGCAAAGAATATTACCGCTCCACAAGTCTCCATGAATTAAGGTGGCTGACTCACTCGGGCTCACGATATTTACAATCTTTTCCATAAATTCAACACTCCCAAAATCTGAAGTGTTTAGTAGGCCCTTGTCCACCGCCATACGGAGCTGCGGCTCTAATCTTTGCGCTACATAGAAACTGTTCCAATCATCGTGTAGATCGTTTGGCTGATACAGGGTACCGATGTATCCATCACGATCAAAGCCAAATTTGTTGGAAGTGATCTTGTGCAAGTTGGCGAGGCTTTGCCCCAGTTTTTGCCAAAATACTTTAGACTTTTTTGCGTCCGTGATCCAAGAAAGGAGTAATACCTTAGGTGCCGTCGCCACTATCTCGGGAACATTGCAGTGTCTTGATAAGACACTCAAACCATGAGCTTCCTTCTCCAGAAGGTCAATACCGATCTCTGAGCTATTCGTTTTACAGAAGTAAAACTCGCTATCGGTTTCTATTTGAAAGGTGAGATTAATATCGCCGCCTGGGATAGTCTTAATTTCTTCGACCGGCTTTTTTAGTAAATCTTCACATATTATCTTAAGCTCTTTTTCCTCCACTAAATGCGTTTGCTATTTATGATTTTCAAAATATCATCCTTGTAATTTTTACCTACAGGGATAATTTTTGATGCTCCTTTTTCAGTAACCTCTATACTGTTACCTACTAGAGCATCAATTTTATCAATAGCTACAATGTAAGATCGGTGAATACGCTTGAACAGATTATCTGGAAGTTTAGCTTCCAAACTCTTCATGGTTTGCAGGGTTATCACTTTACTATTGGCCATGCGAATTATCACATAATCCTTTAGTCCTTCAATGTAGATAATATCATCGTACTTGATCTTAATCAATTTTTTGTCCGACTTCACAAAGATAAAATCTTCCCCATCATTTCCAAGGTTAGAACTAATATCTCGCGCAAGAATCTCTTCGGCTTTTCCGACGGCTTTCATAAAGCGCTCTAGTGGAATAGGTTTAACTAAATAGTCCACAGCATCTAATTCAAATCCTTCGACTGCGTAGTTAGGCAATGCAGTAGTAAAAATAGTAAGTGGTGGATTGCTCAATGATTTTAGAAATTCGATCCCAGTGATCTGAGGCATTTGAATATCTAGAAAAATAAGATCAACATCATGCTCTTTTAGTGCATTGCTAGCTTCTATAGCGTTGGCACATTTAGCCAGAAGTTTGAGTTGTGGCATTTTCGCTACATAACTTTCTAGGATCTCTTGCGCTAATGGCTCGTCCTCAACAATAATTACGTTTATCATGTGTGTCGTTTTTATATTAAAGTGATAAATCTAAAATGACCCGATAGACATTTGGGCTATCCTTGATGGTCAACATGTGTTTTTTGGGGTACAGTATGTTCAATCTTCTATCTAGATTGGCTAAACCTATGCCTCCTGATTTCAGTTCATGGTTGGCCATTGGAAAAGTGTCTGGCTTATTATTCTCTACTTCAAACTGAAGTTGGCTTTTGTCTTTGACTCGCATAATCACATTGACGTAGCCAGTTCTAATGGTACGACTAGCTCCATGTTTGAAGCTATTCTCTAAGAAGGGAACAAATAGTAGCGGTGCCAACATCTGTCCATCTACCTCACCCTCTAGTGAAAAATCTATGTCAATTTTACCTCCATGGCGCAGCTGCTCTAAGGCCAAATAGTTCTTTACGTAGTTCACTTCTTTTTCTAGTGGAACTAATTTTTCGTTGCATTCATAAAGCATATAGCGAAGCATCTCGGAAAGCTTTACTACGATCTCAGGCGCAGCATCCGATTTCTTTAATGTCAGCGCGTAGATACTATTTAAGGTATTGAATAAGAAGTGCGGATTGATTTGCGACTTCAGAAAACGTAGCTCTGACTGTATATTTTGATTTTCTAAAACGGTTCTTTCTCTCTGGTGTCTAAACCAATCCATGATGATATTGGCTAAAGTAGAACCGCCAGCTATAAATATATTTGCTAGATAAAAATAGTGTTTCTCGGAGATCAATTCACTCTGCAATATCTCGTTGCTTGAAAATCTAAAATGCAGAATAAACATCTTTATCGGAGTAATAAATATAGCAACTGCAATCAAAAGCAAAAAAAAGCTGAAGTAATGTTTCCTTTTTAAGAAATGTGGGATGAGGTAATACAGATTGATATAGACAATTACTGCATAGAAAAACAGATTAATAGCCTCATTGATGAGTGTATCCATCCAACCGAAATGACCAGGCTCTAAGATCACAAGCAATATATACGCACATAACCAAAACAGGGAATGGTACACCACCCTACTACTGAGAAAGTTGTAGAGTTTATTGCGATAAAAGTAATTGCTTCCTTCTTCCAATAATCAATTTGGTTTAGCTATTGGACATTTATCTTCAGTCCTGTAAAATTCAAATATGTAGTTTTATTAATGAAAAGTTGACAAATTTCGATAAAAGTCGTTCAAAATAAGATGAGAAGATCTAGAATTAATAAATATTGCTGATTTTTTGCTGCTCCCTGAAGGCTAGCCCCGATTCTTCTCTGAGGAGCTATGATTAAAGGAAGGGGTCACATCCAATTGTATATTACAAATATTCACGGCATTAAGAACCCGTTGATTCTTAGAATATTCTATTTTATTAGGGCTTGGGCGCATCCAGCTATTCCACCAAGCCACGTTTTTGGACCGGGCTCCTGCGGGCTCCCTATTCGGTCGGTGCTGCGCACTGGCTGCTATCGCATCCACCCTCCATATCCCTTGCGCAAGGGCAGTTTTGAGTTTCGAGTCTTGAGTCTTGAGTCTTGAGTCTTGAGTCTTGAGTCTTGAGTTTTGAGTCTTGAGTTTGATTTTTGAGCAAGAAAAAGAAAGTAAATAACAGCAAGAGTAAAAGCAGATGAGCGTCATGGGCGAGAAGTGGGCGGAATGGTGCACGGGCACTGGGCGGAAAGGTGCGGGGTCGTAGAGAAAACGCGATGCTTCGCGTCTCTACCAGGCATGACTGCAGACCACCCGATCACGCAAATCATTGAACATAGAAATCGACACAAACACAATACAAAAAATTATAAAATGGGGGAAACGGAAATCTATACATACATCATGTAAAATTAAATATATTGGATACCCACACACGCAAGACTCGATGAATCGCGTCTATACCACGGCATATACCTCCCGACGGGCGTGCCGTACAGGCTAAGCGCTGCAAGTGGATACGCGTCAGAGGCAAGTGGTAGAAGCGGCATCCCTTTGTTTCGCTTTGCGAAAAAAGGGATACAGCGGATGGCACGGTCCAGCCCCGATTTTTTTTCCGGGGTCTGGATGACCCCAAATCATCTTGAATAATCCCTTCCTACAAAAGGTTTCAAACTTAGATAAAATAGCTTATTTTCGCGCAAAATAAGTTAAAGAGAATTATGATATTTCTGACGAGAAGAGCGCGATTTAATGCAGCACATAAGTTATGGGTGGAGGAATGGTCTGCAGAAAAGAATAAGGAAATATTTGATAAGTGTGCTAATGAGAACTTTCATGGACACAACTATACCCTATATATTACGGTCAAAGGGGAGCCAGATCCCGTCACAGGTATGCTGATCAACGCGAAACAATTGTCCAAGATCATCAAGGATGAGGTGACTGATAAACTGGACCATAAAAATCTCAATCTGGACGTGGACTTTATCCCAAAAGGAATGCAAACGACCTGTGAAAATCTATCTATTTTGATATGGAAAATTATTGAGCCAAAATTACAACAATGTAAGTTGCACTCTGTTAAACTTGAGGAAACGGAGAATATTTATACCGAATACTATGGTTAATTTAAGCAAAGAAATGTCTTATAAAAAAGTTGAAACTTACGATAAAGAAACTACTAACCGCCTGATTGATTCCTACAATGTGATTCTTGACAAGATTGGAGAAGATAAGGAGCGAGAAGGTCTATTGAAAACACCCGAGCGCGCTGCAAAAGCTATGCAATTCCTTACTCAAGGATATGAAATGGATGCAGAAGCTATATTGAAAGCTGCCATGTTTAAGGAAGATTACAGTGAGATAGTCTTGGTGAAAGATATCGAAGTGTATTCGATGTGTGAGCATCATATGTTGCCGTTTTTTGGGAAGGCGCACGTCGCTTATATACCGAATGGTCATATCGTAGGACTTAGTAAGATACCTAGAATCATTGATGTTTTTGCCAGAAGACTGCAAGTGCAGGAGCGGCTGACAGATGATATACTTAAATGCATCGACAAAACTCTGAAGCCGTTGGGTGTTGCAGTGATTATCGAAGCTAGGCATATGTGTATGATGATGAGAGGTGTACAGAAACAAAATTCCGTCACCACCACCTCTGCATTCACGGGTCAATTCGAAAAAGAGGAAACTCGATCAGAATTTCTTAACTTAGTGAGTTCAAAACTACACTAAACGAAAAAATGATAGCATACTTATTTCCTGGGCAAGGTTCCCAATTTGTCGGTATGGGCAAAGATCTGTTCGACGCACATGCTCAAGCAAAAGAAATATTTCAACAAGCAGATGAGATTCTCGGTTTTTCACTTTCGAAGACGATGTTCACTGGAACGGAAGAAGAACTCAAGGCAACAAATGTAACACAACCCGCGGTATTTGTCCATTCGATGGCTAAACTAAGATGCGCTGATGGATTGGCAGAACCAGATGCAGTTGCGGGACACTCTCTTGGCGAATTTTCTGCACTTGTGGCTGCTGGAGTACTCCAATTTGAAGATGCCCTTCCCTTAGTCGCTAAACGCGCTGATGAAATGCAGAAAGCTTGTCTATTGACGGAATCTACGATGGCTGCCATTATTGGTCTTGAAGACGAGCAAGTAGAGCAGATATGCAAAGAAACAGAAGGTGTAATCGTTGCTGCCAACTATAACTGCCCTGGCCAATTGGTGGTATCTGGCAGTAAAGAGGCCATCACCGCTGCGATTGTCACATTTAAAGAGGCTGGAGCTAGAATGGCGGTAGAACTATCTGTAGGAGGTGCATTTCACTCCCCGCTCATGGAGCCAGCAAGAGAAGGACTCAAATCAGCGATCGAAGCCACCAACTTCATGGCTCCAACGTGTGCGATCTATCAGAATGTAGATGCTGTCGCCGAAAAGGATCCCGAAAAAATAAAACTCAAGCTCATTCAGCAACTGACAGCTCCAGTAAAATGGACTGCTACCTTACAAAACATGCTTAAAGATGGATGTGATCATTTTGTTGAGATTGGAGGTAAAGGCAACGTATTACGCGGAATGTTAAAGCGTATTGACCGTAAAATACCCTCTGAAGCAGTATAATACCATTAACATTCATAAAAAATTACTCTTTTATGGTATAGGATATTGTGTTCTTGTTTTGTATTTTGCGAATGCATCCAAGGAATGTTTGGAGCCAAAGACCAAAAAACAGACAAACTTATAATTCAGTATGGACACATTAAATATTACCAAAGGTAAGCTCCTGCTTGCGGAGCCCTTCATGGTAGATACTAATTTCAAACGAACTGCAGTATTGCTCTGTGATCACTCTAAGACGGATGGCACAGTCGGTTTTATACTCAATAGACAGTACAAGGCTAAAGTAGGTGATATTGTCCCTGAATTAGAAAGCTTCGACTCACCCCTGTATCTTGGAGGTCCTGTCCAGAAAGACACGCTACACTATATTCACAACGTTGGCGACCTGCTAGAGGAGTCCCAGCCGGTAGGCCAAGGCGTCTATTGGGGCGGTAATTTTGAGAAGCTAATCTTCCTTATCAACAATGGAGTCATCAAACCAGAAAATATCCGATTCTTTTTGGGATATTCTGGATGGTCTGCTGAGCAACTTAAAGAAGAGTTTGAATTAGGCTCTTGGGTTACGGCTGATCTTGATCATAACTATGTCTTCGGTAGATATACGAAGAAATTATGGTCTACTGTGATGAAGAATAAGGGGAATACCTTTAGTGTAATATCTCAATTACCAGACTACTTTGCGTGGAATTAATACCTACGAAATTTAGAAGATTTGAGTAGTACTTCCTTCTGTTTCTAGATAACTCTCAGTAGCAAGGTTTGATATTTGGTATCACAAGCCGATACTCTTAGCCACAGTCTTCTTGTAATTTTTATCCGAATATTTTGAGGTATGGTTTTCTTTTTAGTAAATTGGTGCAAATCAACTATACTTTTAATATGGCAATGTCAAAAGAAGCAAGAA
>Ga0114957_1000894_pt1 | contig 35853 bp, 21 predicted proteins | sample BantaG_FD_87175 | JGI IMG/M metagenome (GOLD analysis project Ga0114957, IMG submission 87175) | Marine algal microbial communities from Bantry Bay, Ireland - BantryBay_4 metaG | ecosystem: Host-associated > Algae > Red algae > Unclassified | place: Bantry Bay, Ireland | collected 2014-11-21
CCTTCAAACCTGAAATATCACACACAAAAACAAATTATGAAATATTTTTTCACAATCATTCTAAGCGTTTTTGCCCTGAGCTTCACGCAAATACAGGCTCAACGAACAAAACCTGTTTTACCAGAAGGTAAAGGAGAAACAACCATTGACAAAAGTAAGGTCAGGCTAACCCGTCAAAACTGGACCGCTTTACCACAGGTCAATCCTTCGGTTTTTGATCCACCGGCTTTTAATGCTGGTTCCGTAGGGCCACTGGTAAAGCCAGTAAAAGGACAGGTACAATTGGCCATCGTAAAAGACGAAGTCACAAAATTGCCAACCTGGATAAAAGGAAATCCTGACATCCCTGCAATGAGCAGTCGCTCCGCTACAGACATCAGCCAAACTTATTTGAACGCCATTAAAAGTCTGATTCAAATTGAAAGGCCTGTAGATGAGTTTGCATTACAGTCTGTTCGGGAAGACAAAAAAGGGCATCAGCATATCCGCCTTCAGCAAATGTATCAAGGCCTGAAAGTTTTTGGTAGTGCAATCATTTTACATGAAAATGCCGGAAACGTTTATCTCTTTAACGGACGTTACCATGCAACACCTGCATTGGAATCGGTAACCGCACAGGTGAGTGAGACTGAAGCTAAAAATATTGTGCAAACAGAAGTGGAAACCATCACCAGTTTCAAAACGCTAAACACAATGGAGCGCCAACTAATGGCTGGTGACCAATTGGAAGCGGAACTCGTCATTTATTACCTTAGTCCAACTTCAGATGCTCAACTGGTTTGGCACATCACTGCCCGACCAAACGTCGTGGCCCACTACGAATATTTTGTCGATGCTAATACAGGTACAGTCATCCAACATTACAATGGCATTTGCCAGATTCACGGAGGTCGTTGTGCAGCAGCACCGCACGGACGTGACCATGCGCCTGAGCTTGCATTGGAAATGTCAGCTGCTGAAAAGTCATTCGATTTCAACATGTTGCCTCCTCCTCCTGGTCCTGAAGTTGCCAACGCAACTGATCTGACTGGTGCAAACCGTACCATCAATACTTACGAAGACGGTGGAACCTTTTTCATGATTGATGCTTCCCGCTCCATGTTCAATGCCAATTTATCGGACATTCCAAACGAACCAGTAGGTGCAATTTGGACGATTGATGGCAACAATGAGTCACCACAAAATAATAGCTTCCAACCGAGTCACGTAACTTCCGGTAATAACAACTGGAATGATCAAACAGCTGTTTCAGCACATTACAATGGCGGTGAAGCATACGAGTATTTCAAAAATACATTCAATAGAAATTCCATCAACGGACAAGGCGGAACCATCGTTTCATTGATCAATATCACCGACTCTGATGGCTCTCAAATGGATAATGCGTACTGGAATGGAAACGCCATGTTTTATGGAAATGGTAACCAGGCCTTTGATGCCCCTTTAGCAAAAGCATTAGACGTAGCAGGACATGAAATGGCACACGGTGTTATTCAAAGTACTGCCAACTTGGTTTACCAAGATGAACCCGGCGCTTTGAATGAATCTTTTGCAGATATTTTTGGAGCAATGATCGATCGCGATGATTGGAGAATAGGAGAGGAAGTAGCCAGTAGCGTTTTTCCAAGTGGTACTATGCGTGATATGTCAAACCCACATAATGGCGGCAACTCGCTTAATGATTTTTACTGGCAGCCAGATCACTACAGTGAGCGATTTACCGGATCACAAGACAATGGCGGTGTTCACATCAATAGTGGTATTCCAAATCATGCGTACTATTTATTTGCAACCAGTAGCAGTGTTGGAAAAGAAATAGCGGAACAGGTTTTCTATACGGTGCTGGAAGATTATTTGACGGCTTCCTCCAACTTCGCCGACTTGAGAAATGCAGTGGTTGAGGTAGCTCAAAATGATTATGGAACATCTGTAGCGAATGCAGCAGCAGCAGCTTTTGATGCTGTTGGCATTGGAGGATCTGGGGGTAGCGGACCTCCTCCGGAAATCGAAGAAAACGAAGGAGATGATTACATTCTTTATTCAGATTCCGGTCTAAGTAATATCATGAATTTGAATGGAAATAGTTCTCCAAGCGGACAGCTATCTACCAATAATCACCTTAGTAAACCAAGCGTAAGTGATAATGGTTCGATCATCAATTATGTTGGTGCAGATAACCATATTTGGGAAATAGTTATTGACTGGACGACTGGTATGATAGATAACGAATACACTTTGTCGACTGATCCGATTTGGAGAAATGTAGCCACGTCAAAAGATGGTTCTAAAGTAGCAGCGGTTACTACCGATATGGATAATTTGGTGTTTGTGATTGATTTCAATACAGGTGCTTCAGAATGGTTTGAATTATACAATCCTACCTTCTCGCAAGATGTAACTACTGGTGATGTTGACTTTGCCGACGTACTCGAGTTTGATGCGACCGGAGAGTTTTTAATGTACGATGCCCGTAGTACCATTAGTGGTGATTTTGGAGCGGATATTACTTACTGGGATATTGGATTTATGCGCGTTTGGAGTAATAATGCCAACACCTTTGCAGGTGGTGAGATTTCGAAATTATTTAGCGGTTTGCCTGAAAACGTAAGTGTAGGAAATCCTACTTTCGCAAAAAATTCACCTTACATTATTGCACTGGACTTAATTGAAGGAACGGATAACGGAACCAATTATTCAGTGATCGGTGTCAATCTTGAAACCTTCGATCAGGGAGTGATTTGGGAAAACAATACGTTAGGCTATCCAAGCTATTCCCGTGATGATAATCAAGTGCTTTTTAGCAATAGCTACAACAATGTTGACATCATTGGAAAGGTAGGATTAGCTTCCGATAAGATTAATTCAGATGGCAACAACGGAGAGCTCATAGTTGAAGACGCTATATGGGGAGTTTGGTATGCAACCGGTGACCGTATATTGACGGATACTAAAGAACCGATTATTGCGGATAAGCACCTTTTCATTTATCCAAATCCATTTAACAGCCTGTTGACTTTAGAATACGATGCCTTAAATTCCGGAGCAGGAACCATTCAGATTTTCGACATGATCGGAAAGCTGAAGTACAGCGAAAACATGGAACTAAGCTCAGGTGCTAACAAACGAGACCTTAATGTTGGTAAGCTTGCACCTGGTACTTATTTGTTGCAGTTGAGCACTGCTGATGGGGTGGTGTTGCGGAAGCTTAGTAAGTTTTAGCGCACCCATAATCATCATAAGGAGGGAGTGTATTCTCAAGGTTTAAAACAATGACATAATCATTTCCAAGCGTTATAGTTACTTCGGGAGTCATACTGATTCCAAGAGATGGTGCATTTGTGTCGAGTACCACATCAATGGTTTCCGTATTTTCACAACCATTGGCATCTACCACGCAGACGCTGTAAGTCCCGGAGCTTTGTACCAGAATAGAAGCAGTTGCATCTTGAGTATTCCACCAATAACTAACATCATCAGTAGAAGTCGCATTGATTGTAATCGACGGAACGTCACAAATGGTTTGCTGATCGTCCAACTCCAAGGGTACCGTGATCGCATCGACATTAACTTCTTCATCGATTGCACACAAAAAACCAATGGATGCATTGCACCTGAAATGTTTGTAAAAACAGCTAAAAAAAATGTTAAATGTTAAATGTTAAAAATATTTAACCCTTTGAAAATCAATTTATTTACATATTGCAATTTTGGATCAATTATTGCTTTCAATTACATAGTTACATTAAATATTATTTAACTCACTTAGGAAAAGTGCAATAAATACATATATTTGTACAAGTTCTAACGAGCTTAAGAAGGAATTTTCTTCCTTGAATTCGTTCAAGGAAACATATTTATCACTTAGAAACACTAAATACATACCTGATGGGAAAGATCATTTCTCTACTCAACCACAAGGGTGGTGTTGGTAAAACAACAAGCACAATCAATATTGGTGCAGGACTAGTTGAACTAGGAAAAAAAGTTCTATTAATAGACTTGGATCCTCAAGCTAACCTGACCTTATCTCTCGGCATACCACGCCAAAAATATTCATTATACGAAGCGCTCAGAGGCGAATCAGAACTAGTTCCTGTAACTTATAAGGAAGGTTTTGATGTTGTAACTTCTTCTTTGGATCTGTCAGGTGCAGAGATGGAGCTGATCAATGAGGCTGGTCGTGAATATCTTTTGCGAGAGCTGTTTGAATTGGTTGTTGACGATTATGATTTTATCATTATTGACTGCCCGCCCTCATTGGGTCTTTTGACTCTGAATGCACTCACATCGAGTGACTATGTTTACATTCCTCTTCAAACGGAATTTCTTGCATTGCAGGGACTTGCCAAAATGAAGCAGGTAATCGACAAAGTACGCTTCCGCTTAAATAAGAAGCTAATTATCGGTGGTGTTATTGCTACGATGTACGACCAACGCAAAGTGTTGAATCGTGATGTTGTGGAAACCATTCTCAAATATTTTGGTGAGAAAGTTTTCAAAACTAAAATCCGTAATAACGTGGCACTGGCAGAAGCACCTGCACAGCGTATGGACATTTTCTCCTACCAGCGCTCAAGCCCTGGAGCGAAAGATTATCTGGCATTATGCCACGAGATTATCGATCGTTGTGAAAATGGTATTCCTGAGGCTGCACCTAGAAAAGCGGCTGTACCTGTTGCTAAAGCAACGGCTGCACCGGAAGTAGAAAAGGAAACTACTGTAGAAAGAATTCGTGTAGAAGGTCCGGTGCCTCCTGCAGTGATTCGTACAGAATCTGGCGTAGAGCAAGTATAACAGACTCGTTCAGTAGGCGCTTATTTTTCTATCATTTAGCTTTAAGATTGTGAGTAAAAAAAGATTTATATACGGTTTTGAAAGTCTTTTTGGGGGACCCGATGAAGGGATGCCACAAGAAGAGACTCCGGTGATCGCACTCGAGCGTTCCCCGGATGAAGACGAGAAGCCAAAGCCAAAGAGAAGACGTCGTCGTCCTGTGCGGGTTGCTGCTAACGCAGTAGCAGATACCGAGCAGCAAGACAAGCGCTCTTCTTCTAAAAACTTTACTTCAGATCTCGAGTCTCTTTTTATGGATGCCATGACGGATTCCTACGAGGAAGATATTCAAGAAAAAACAAAAGAGCAGCCAGCCGCAGCTGAGGCTGTTGATTCTACAACCGAAGCCGCAGCAACTGCTGCTGATCCGGAAAAAGATAAGAGGCCTGAAGAGGCCGCTCCTAAATCAAAACCAGTGCGTAAGCGCCGGGTTATTAGCAGCCCTCGTTCCAGAGGTGGCCTTGATTTGTTGATCAGACAAACATCTGAGGAAACGTACATCGAGTACCAATCTGAAAACAAGCGGGTAACTTTCGTATTTGATAAAAAAAAATTGGAGAGACTGAAGAAAATTGCTAAGTCTCAAAAGGCATTCCTGAAAGATATTATCGGTGATGTTGTTTCCAAGTATATTGAACAATACGAAGATTCCAACGGTGACTTGGCTTAACGAGTAGAGGCAACATTTCTTGAATAGAGTTTATAGCTTCGTATGAAGGTGTAAACTCTATTCCTATGTTTGGATGTTGTTGGTCACAGCTCCGCAAAGGATGGACTCACCAATTGACGAGCACCAACATCCTTTACGGCCCGCGTGCGCCGAAGCCTTTCTCAGGAGCCGAAGCCTTGGCGTAGGATCTGGCATAGGATCTGGCGAAGGAGTCGCAAAGCGCACGTAAAAAACATCCAACATCCGACCAGTTTTCATTTTTGAGTTTGATATCGACTTTTTGATTCGCGGCTTTATCTGCGTTAGGCAGGTTCACCGCACCTTCACATTCAAAATTTGCTTGTCTTATGCAACGTCTGGAGGACTTTCGACTTTTCTATAATCATACCATCCACCCTGAGTTGATGCGTATGGAAAAGAAACGAAAGCGACTACTACTGCTCCTCTTTTTTTCCATTCTACTTTTTATTTCAATTATTATCCTGGAAATTTATTTAGATGTTTTGGCCCTGACCCTCTTCTTCATGGTGCCTATCGGATTTTATGCCTCCTACCTGTTGATTCAGATTAAACGTTTTGTAGATGCCTTCAAACCTGGAGTAGTGGACCTGGTACTCGACTTTATTGACGATGGTCCAAATTTTGGAGATTTGAAATACGATTCTAAAGGGCTTATTCCCAAACAACGCTTTTTGGATAGTCGCATTTTTGCCACCAAAGCTCCTGAATACAAGGGCGAAGACTTTATTTTTGGTAAAATTGGAGAGCTGGATTTCGAGCTTTGCGAGTTGAACGTAAGAGAATCTTCAAGAGTCCAGGCTAAGATGGAGAGCGTTTTTAGAGGTGTTTTCCTCCATGCAAAGACAAATATACCTACACAGGGGGCAATTATTGTCTGGCCGAGAGAATTTAAGCAATATCTTACCCGTTCTATAAAGGCATTTACCGCAAAAGGTGGTGATAACATTGATGAAAGCTTAGAGGTGGAATCTTTTAGAGAATTATTCACAACCTACGCCACACCTGATGCTTCCATATTCAAAACGTTGAATTACGAGATGCAGGTGGAGCTGGCTAATTATACGATCACAACAGGAAAGGAAATTTTTGCATCTTTCATTGGAGATGATATTTATGTGGGAATTTCTGAACCAAAAGACATCCTCGAACCTTATATCTTTAGATCGAATGTAAGTTTTGATTTGGTAAAAGAGTTTTTTGAAGATTTACAAATGCTTTTCTCTATTGTGGATACCTTTGATTCTAATAATTAATGAGGAGTCAGGTGTCGGGAGTCGGGTGTGAGTTTCCCGCTAACGTTGCCTCCGTCGGCCAAAGCCTATGGCGGCGGACGATGGGACATAGATTTTCGCGGATTGGAACAGAGAAAGGACGGATTTTTACGTAACACGTATTTGCGATCGTGTAAAAAATCCGTCCTTCTTCTGTCCTCATCTGTGTAAATCCGTGTCTAATCAAAAAAAAGATCGCTTTAGCGATCCGCGTTAGACGAAGCTGACTCCTGATACCCGTTACCTGACCCCTCAAAAAAAATAATCATGAAAAAAATAACAACATTGCTCGCGCTGCTTTTTGTTTTCAACTGGGCCACTGCTCAGATAGAAGTGGCAGAGCCAGCTCAACCGGCCCTAGCTTCAGAGGAAAAGCCGCAAGCTTCGTTGGCGCCCACGGCTGATGAGAATTCTTTACTTTGGGAAATTAGCGGCAAAGATTTAGAAACACCTTCCTATCTCTATGGTACTATTCACATGATTGGAAAAGAAGATTTCTTTTTGACTGACATGACAAAAGAAACCTTTGGTAAAACAGAACAAGTGGCTTTCGAAATTGACATGAATAAGATGAACGATATGTCGGTTATGTTTTCTTTGATTGGTCAGGTGATGATGAAAGATGGTATTGGCCTAAAAGATTTGTTGAATGAAGAAGATTACAACCTGGTCAATGAACACTTTACAGAAATGGGTTTACCGATGTTTTTGTTTGAAAAGGTGAAGCCCATGTTTTTGGCATCGATGGCTTCCGGTGATATGTCGGCAGGGGGCGACATGACTTCAGGTGATATCGTTTCTTACGAAATGGAGTTCATGGAAATGGCAAAAGAACAAGAGAAAGAAGTAGATGGACTCGAAACTATCGAGTACCAAATGTCTGTTTTTGATAGTATTCCTTATGAGGATCAGGCAAAGATGCTGGTAGAAAGTATCGGCTCGGAATTGATTGGCGACAGCCAGTTTGATGAGATGGTGGAGATGTACAAAAAGCAGGACCTGAGTGGCATGCAGGATATGTTTGCAGCCGACGAAGAGGGGATCGGAAAATACGAAGACATTTTCCTAAAGAACCGCAACGAAAACTGGATTCCAGTCATGGAAAAAATGATGGCTTCTAAACCAACCTTCTTCGCAGTAGGAGCGGGTCACCTTGGTGGAAGTGTGGGCGTGATTGCTTTGTTGCGTAAGACTGGGTACACGGTGAAGCCGCTTTATTAATCAAAGTCGAAGTCAAGGTTAAAGGAGTGCATAAATCAGGTTCATCCTATAAATCCGATCATAAAAAAAGACGCGTTCGATTTTCAAAAAGTGGTACCTAACCTGTTGCACACTCCTTCGATTTTGACTTTAATTCTTTTTTTGCAAAAAAAAAGCATGGCTCTAATAAAAACAGTAAAAGGAAAAACACCCAGCTTCGGCGCCAACTGCTTCCTCGCCGAAAATGCCACCATCCTCGGAGATGTAGAAATGGGTAAAGATTGCAGCGTTTGGTATCAGGCAGTGATACGTGGCGATGTGAATTCCATTCGCATAGGCAATAAGGTCAATATCCAGGATGCGGCGATCATTCACTGTACCTATCAAAAAGCAGCAACCACCATTGGCAATAATGTGTCCATCGGTCATCGGGCGATTGTGCATGGCTGTACCATTCACGATAATGTATTGGTTGGAATGGGCGCTATAGTCATGGATCATGCGGTGGTGGAGGAGAAGGTATTGATTGCAGCAGGAGCCGTAGTTTTAGAAAATGCGCACCTCAGATCGGGCGGCGTGTATGCTGGTGTTCCTGCTAAAAGGATCAAAGAACTCAGCCCGGAACTATTTAAAGGGCAAATCATGCGAATTGCTGATAATTATAAGATGTATGCCTCCTGGTTTGGGGAAACAGATGGCTAAAGGGAGCCATTAGAATTAGGCGCATCCCTCAGTGTTGCCCTACGATAATGGGTATTTGTGTTTGCACCTGATACTGGAACGTGTACTTTTTAAAATTCAAGCGCAAGTATCAGGTGCAAGTTCTCTGCCCTCGGTTCGCAGGAGCTCCCTGATCAAGGCGAGCTGACTAGCAACGATTAAAATGAAGTTGACCTGATAGATGATAGACTGTTTTGGTGGAGGCCCATTTTCGCTTTGTGTTCAATAAAAACCGTAACTGTTCAGTTACTTTACTATTAGCTGTTAGCTTCCCTCAATCGCGAGTAAATCGCGTTAGAAGGAAGCCAACAGCTGAATAGGTGCTGTGTTAAAAACCTTACTTTTCGGAATATTTTCTCAAAAAAATTACCGTTTACCCGACTTTTTACACCGTTTACCCATATTTTCGCACAGAAAAAATTCAAAAGAATTCGAAAACGAGACAGCACATCTCTATCTCACTCCGTTATGAGAGTGTATTCTATTGAGAAACATCCCACCTGATTGCACCTTTTTAAATAATTTCCGAGAACCATCGGCCTGTCAAGCCTAAATTGATAAGCCGTACTTGTGGTTGAACTTGCTGAGGCATACTGCTTTAGTGTAAGGTCATCCTAAATTCCGATAGTAAACGTTGTAGTTTACACAAAACGGTCTGTTAATCCCTTATCGATAGAGCAAGTATAAGATGAGGTGGGAGCAGATTTCAGATTTTAAAAGGGGTAGATTTTGGTGCGTTTTTAACTATATCTACTCACAAAGAGACTTCTATACTTTTAGAAGTATAAGTCCTGTTAACTGACTTTGTAAGTTGTAAAAGGTTTACAATTCCCAAACTGGAACCCCTTCTCTGCGTCTTTGGATAAAGAGAGGGGGATTTTTTTTGAATACGAAATTGGAATGTGAATTGGAATTGGAATTTCCCCCTAACGTAGTTTCAACTCAGTGTCTCAGCATCTCGTTCACTGCCGTAGCCTTGGCGAAGGAGTCTCTAAATTAAAAAACACGTCAACGGGCCATTCCAATTCACATTCCAATTCTAATTCGTGTCCTTCCCCAGCCAAACCCCAAAAAGTATCAGCCCCATCCCCGCAAAATGATAAACCGTAATCGGCTCGCCATCCACCGCTCCCCAAAGCAAAGCCACCGACGGAATCAAATAACTCACCATAGATGCAAAAACAGCATTCGTCATTTGTACCAACTTAAAAAATAAAACCGATGCAACCACCGTGCCCACCAAAGCCAATATCGTAATGTAACCCAATGAAACAAGGCCAGCTTCATGCGTTGTCAAAACCTCCATGAAATTTGTAGAGAATAAATAGCAGAGTCCCGGAATTCCAATTATGAAGAAGCTAACCGAGCTCAAGGTCAATACATCAACATCCTGCAAATAGTTTTTTACCGTGTTGGCGCTGATCGCATAAAGTATCGTTGCCAATACCACCAATAAACCATAATAACTATTGCCATCCAGTCCAGCCTCCTTACCAAACAAAATCAAAATGGCTGCACCACTCAGCCCTACCAATACAGCAGTCATTTTCCGCCAACTAAATGCAATTCCAAAAAACAACAATCCCAGAAGCATAGTAAAAAGCGGACTCAGGGAACTCAACACACCAGTGATGGAACTATTGATTTGTGTTTGCGCAAACGCAAAAAGAATAGAAGGGATAAAACTCCCTGCAAAACCGACCACCGCGTAATACTTCGCCTTACTCCAGTCAATCGACTTGTAACGCAATAAGAAATAGGGGAGTAGGGCTATGGCCGAAATACTGATTCGCAAACTAGCCACCTGCTCCGGAGAGTAAGCCACCAGTCCTTTCTTGATAAGAATATAGGAACTACCCCAGGTGAGTGCCAAAAAGAAAAGGAATCCCCAACTTAATGGAGAGATAATTTGGGTCGTTGTTTGGTTGGTTTGATTCAAGTGGCAAATGTAGTTAAAGTTTTGCTGGAAGTTGGAAGTTGGAAGTTGGAAGTTGGAAGCTCACTCGATCGCGGGCTCCGCGTTAAATGGAAGCACCCTCTAACGCACCGCGCTAGAGGGTGCTTCCCACTTCCCACTTCCCACTTCCCACACTAGTTAATCACCACCTTCCGGTAAATGACATTCGTACCCGACCCAATCCGAAGCATATAAGTACCAGCCGTTAAGTAGCTTATATCAAAAGTCTTGTTCAAAGAACCATTGCTAAAGTCAAGCATTTCATTGGTCAGGGTTTGACCCAAAACATTTAGGATGCCGACTTGCAGTTCTGCTTTCGCAATGCCATTTATTTGCAGGGTGAAATGACCATCATTAGGATTCGGGAAAATGGTGATCTCGTCAAAGGTTCCCAGCTCGTCTAAAGAAGAAACCAGCACACTTACTGTCTGTTCCGTCGTATCCGAACCACAGGCATTCATCGCAATCAGGACAACAGTATAGTCGCCAATCGCCGGATAGAAATGTTGCAGTTGCGTATTGTTGGTCGTACTCGTACTGCCATCACCAAAGTCCCAAAGGTAAGAAGTCGCACCTGTCGAAGTATTTGTGAATCCAATCGTGTTGTTAGATTGATCAAAGGTGAATCCGGCATTCGGAACATCATTCACCGTGATCAGGGAATTTTGTGTCAGCGTCGAACTACCGGCAGGGTTGGTGACAACCAGGGTGGCATTATAAGTGCCGGGTGCATCGTAAACAACCACCGGGTTTTCTTCCGTCGAGGTGGAAGGCGTTCCTCCCGGGAATGTCCATGACCAACTGGTTACATCTAGCCCTGACTCATCCGTGTAATTTACCGTCAATGGTAAGCAACCTTCGCTTACATCTGTAGAGAAACCAACGGTCGGAGGCACACTCACTACTATAGTTTCAGTCGAGGTGCTGGTGCCACAAGAGTTGGTGGCTACGAGTTCAACAATATAAGTACCATCGGTCGCATAGGTGTGTTGTGGATTGGTTTCCGTGCTGGAATTGCCATCACCAAAATCCCAACTGTACATAGTAGCTCCTGTTGTACTGTTTACAAAAGTAAACGTAGAGCCACTTATATTAATGGTAAAAGAAGCTTGAGGTGCTTGTGAAATATTAATGTAGGAAAACTGTGTGCTCACATCACTTCCTCCCGCACCCGTTACTTCCAACATAACATTGTAAACACCGCCAGCGGAATAGGTAACGACTGGGTTTTGATCGGTAGAAGTGGCAGGAGTTCCACCTGGGAAAGTCCAGTTCCAGCTGCTTGAGTTGGAAGATGACTGATCCATAAAAGTAATCATCATTGGAGCACATCCGAACGTAGTGTCGGCAGTAAAGGAAGCCACCGGCGCTGTCGAAACAGTTACCGTTTGCGTACTTGTAATGGTGCCACAATCATTGCTGGCAGTCAGTACAACCGTGTACGTTCCATCTGTTAAATAAGTGTGCGTCGGATTTTCATCCAAACTTGTATTACTATCGCCAAAGTCCCAGCTGTAAGAAGTGGCGTTGGTAGATGTGTTGAAGAAACTGAAGTCCGGGCCAGTTGCATTAAAGTTGAAACCAGCTGCAGGCATATCCAGAATGTTGATATAATTACTTTGAGTTGAAACGCCCGTTCCCGCAGGGTTACCCGCCGTGAGTGTCACGTTGTAGCTGCCGCTTGTTGTATAAGTGACAACCGGGTTTTGATCTGTTGAAGTGGCTGGTGTTCCACCGGGGAAGTCCCAGTTCCAGCTCGTGGCATTACCAGAAGACTGATCGCTGAAAGTTACCGTTAAGGGGGCACAGCCTTCCAGATTATTCGCAGTAAAGGCAGCACTTGGAGTTGCTGTTACTACAGTCACGGTTTCTGTACTGGTCACCGTTCCGCAATCATTAGAAGCGGTTAGTATAACGGTGTAAGTTCCGTCGCTGGTGTAGGTATGTGTTGGATTTTCATCCAAACTCATATTGCTATCGCCAAAGTCCCAGCTGTAATCTGTTGCTCCGCTAGAAGCATTTTGGAAGCTAACAACACCTGCATTGGCAGTCAAGCTGAAATCAGCAACAGGAACTTCCAGAATACTGATGTAGTTGGTTTGAGTTGAAATATCTGTTCCCGCTGAATTACTTGCGGTAAGCGTTACGTTGTAGTTGCCACTTGTTGTGTAGGTAACCACTGGGTTTTGATCCGTTGAAGTTGCTGGTGAACCTCCGGGGAAATCCCAGTTCCAGCTCGTTGCATTAGCAGAAGATTGATCGTTGTAGCTAACGGTCAATGGTGCGCAACCTACCGTAGCATCTGCTGAGAAAGCAGCGCTTGGTGTTGTTGTAATGACAACGGTTTGTGTTGTTGTTACAGCACCACAATCATTCGTTGCCGTAAGTTGAACCATGTAGCTTCCATCATTTACGTAAGTATGATTTGGATTGACATTCGTACTTGTATTGCCATCACCAAAGTCCCAGAGATAAGTATTTGCTCCGCTTGAGGTGTTGAATAGACTAATGTTATTACCAGAAATGCTGCTGCCAAAGTTCGCCGTTGGAACATCGGTCACAACAATGTAGTTGGTTTCACTAGTTGTGTTGACGCCCGCCGCGTTGGATGCCGTGAGAATGACACTATAAGTTCCGGAAGCGCTGTACTCTACTACAGGGTTTGCAGCTGTTGATGTTGATGGTGTACCGCCCGGGAATGTCCAGCTCCAGCTGGTTGTATTTGCAGAAGACAGATCCGAATAATTTACTGTAAATGGTGCACAACCTGAAGTCGCATCGGCCATAAAGCTGGCAGTTGGAGGCGTTACGATAACGACGTTTTGAGTGGTGGTTGCTGTACCACAATCATTCGTCGTAGTCAGGGTAACAGTATAAGAACCATCTGTCAGGTAAGTATGATTTGGGAATGTTTCCATGCTGGAAGTACCGTCACCAAAATTCCACATATAAGCATCAGCGTTGGCAGATGTATTTGAAAAACTGACCAATGAACCAGCAACGTTTGTTGTGAAAGCTGCAGTAGGTTGTTCGTTTACGACAATGTAATCTGTTTCTACTTGGGTATTGTTACCTGCGGCATTGGTTGCCACCAAAATAACCGTGTAGGTTCCTGGCGTGAGATAGGTAACTGTTGGTGGATTCTCTGCAGTAGAATTCGCAGGATTTCCGCCAGAGAATGACCAGTTCCAACTCGTTGCGTTGGGGGAAGAGAGGTTGTTGAAGCTGGCGGTGAATGGTGCGCAGCCTGTAGCTGTAGACGCGCTAAAGTTGGCAGTAGGTGCAGTTAGATTGCCAGTTGAAATTTCTACCTCGTCATCATCAGAAACACTTCCACAGCTATTGGTTGCAGTAAGTGTCACTATATAATCGGCATCGGTTGCGTAGGTGTGGCTTGGGTTTTCTTCTGTGCTTGTCGTGCCATCACCAAAGTCCCAAAAATAACTGTCTGCAAAATCAGTGTTATTAGTAAAGAAAGCATCAAGTCCATTGACACTTACGTAAAAATCTGTATCAGGTGAAGCCTGAATGTCGATGTAACTTGATTCCGTAATACTATTTGCACCAGCGGAATTAGAAACTTCCAATGTAACCGGATACGTTCCTGGTTCATCATAAGTGATGATCGGGTTGGCTACCGTTGCCATAGAAGGTGTACCTCCCGGGAATGTCCAAAGATAGTTGGTGGAGTTGGCCGTGGAGGTACTGGTAAAGTTGACCATGACCGGATTACAACCAGAAGTAACATCTGCTGTGAAGGACGGTGTTGGTGGAACGACAGGAGTGCTATTGTCCGTAAGGAAAATAGGTGTACCTGTAAGTTCAATTCCTGCTGATCCGATAGTTGTCACCTGACTGGTTTCTGAAAAGTCCCATTCTCTTTTGTCGAGATTAGTAATATTCATGCCAGCCGGGAAAGTGTAAGTGGCCGAAGCAACTTCCGAACTATCTATTAATGTTTGTGCCCAAAGCACATAAACGTAATTGTTGTCTTGATTTAGAAATGCAGCGCCTCGTGTACCCGTTGGTAATTGCAGGGCATCTGTTTGATCCTGATCGTATTCCGCTTTGTAAAGTAGGTCGGCAGTTGTTTTGTAAGCAAAGGCTTCCTGATTCTTAGTAGCCTGATAAGGTTCGTCACCGGCTATTTTTTCGTAAAGACCTAACAAGTCAAATTCATCTTGAGCAGTCGCATAGTCTGTTGTTTCCGCAAGGTTGAACATATGCATCTGGTGGTAATCATTTCGGTGCGCTGTCACCAGTGCTTTGATGACCCAGTTGACCTGAACTTCATCGTCTCCAAAACTTTTACTTCCGAATGATCTTCGCGGAACGTTTGTTTCCGTAATGATATATTGCTTCTTTGGATAAGTACCTCCATCATAACCATAGTTATCTAAAACGGACTGGAAGTTATTTCTTCGATCAATCATGCCATCGGCAGCAGCATCAGAATGGCGGTAGTATATAAAATCAAAAATATCGTTGTTCCATTCTCTAAGGCTACCATCAATGTTTGGGTAAGAGTGAAAACCCATAACATCAAAATAAGCGCCACCGCCATTTGGATATTCGGCAGTCACACTTCCATCAACTGGGTTGTCGGTGTTTCTCAGGATGGCATCCAGGAAAGCCGGAAAGCCAAGTCCTGCAACAGATACCTGTCCGTCAGGATCCTGTGATTTGATCACTTCATAACAAACACGAAGTGTGCGAATGTAATGGAAGATAGGAGCTCTTAGTTTATAGTCACAAGGCTCTGGATTATTTTCCCACCAGTTGCCGGGAGCTCCCGGAGGTAGCCATCCACGTGCACCTGTATAATCAAAACCGGGTTCGTTCCAGATTTCCCAGAAGGTGATATAGTCGCCATAGTTTTCTACTAGTTTGTAGACATATAGGGCGAGGTAATTTTCATCATTTACAGGAGTGCCGTTTTCGCCGTTGTCCCAGATGTCGTCATACAGATTGTCAAACATCTCAGATTGCGCGCTGGAGCAATAAAAGTTTGGATCTCTATGCCAGTCCGCTGGAAAACCAACGATGGTAGTCAGGTCTTGCAGATCAAGGTTATAATAATGCTGATAAGTTTCTACCCGGTAATCGTAACCCCAGTTTTCCAAAAAGTGTTCTGGTAACGAAGGTCGTACACTTCTTGCACCAACACCGTCGACTCCTTCCGCTGGGTTTCCGGCAGCGAGGTCCGCCAATTCTTCGTCGTCCCATGGAGGGAAATATCCCATGTTAGTTCCGGGACGAAAGTGCCCTTCGTAAATGGCAATGGTGTCATTAGCAGTATATCCAGGAGCCTGAGAAAAGGAGAGGCTGATACTGAAAAGAACTAGTAGAGTAGTAGCGATAAAAGATTTCATGATTCTGATTTTGATAAGCTTATGAGGGTAACAAATATGTTTGAACCCAATTAGGATTAACTTCAGTTTGTATAGTTGTTAAATCGTTTTTTCAAATGGTAAATGCGCCAATTGGGGAATCCAATTGGTTTTTTAGATCGGAATGTGCTTGATGTTGCGTATTGGGTTGAGAATAAACCTCCTAGAAAGGTATAAATACCTAAGGCTTTCAGGCGTCAAAGATATGGAATTTATAGATAAAAAGGTGGGATTTTTTAAATGTGTGGGGCTAAGGACGTTAAGAAGACGAATGGAGGTAGGTTTGTATTAAGTTTAGGGTATTTGGGGGTTATTTTTTTGTTAAATATGATGGGTTTGTTGGGGTGAGTTGGAGTGTGGGGCCTATCCGCCAAATTCATCCCAATAAGTTGAGGACAAGTTTTGGCTGGACCACGAATTAATTGAATTGTAAGTAGTTGAACCAGCTCAATAAATGTTGTGCGTCGTAATGTTGTAAATATTGTATCCATTAAATCGCCAAAGAAATGGTGTCTCTACACGTAGAATTTTATACGGTGCTCTTTTAGCGTTTTTTTGAAACACATAGTTTTTTTAGGGAGATAGCACACTCCTACGCCAGATCCTTCGTCAAGGCTTCGGTTCCTGAGAAAGGCTTCGGCGAACAAGCTCTATGGTGGGAGAACGCATAGTTATTTTTGCTAGAAGCAAAAATGATAGTTCGCAGTAGAAATAGTATAAAGTATCCTATGTATCAATACAGATCGCTATTGCGCACTTTGGTTTGCTGCTAGTAGCAAACGCCTATGCGTTCTCCTGAGGTCGAAGGCTATTTCTCTCTTAAATCTATGTGTTTCAAACGGCGTTATAGAAGCTACAAATAGCCGTAGCTAGCAGGTGCTGTCAGGCGACCCTTCGTTCCTCGGGCGTCAGACAACACCTGCTAATCCAGTACCAAAGGTTCCGTTTGTCAACTTGATGTTGGAAAATTTGGTGTTGGCCTGAGAGGGTCGCCTGACAGCGCCAAATGAATTCGTGCGGCACAGATTTTTTGATTTGTGGAAACTTAATATGCTTACCAGTCGAGTAATAGCCCAGTTAAATCAACTCACTTCTATATAGTTTAAGAAAAAAAAGGTATTAAAAAATATAATAATATGGATGTTTTTTTTTTTTTTTGAAAACAATTTGTTATATTTGGTTTGTTGAATAGTTTTTAGCTGTGTAAGAAATTCAACGTCCTGCCCTTTGTTTGTTATATAAAACCATAGCCATGAAAAAAATACTACTCTATTTGTTCTTTCTGATTTCCTTTACCTGTGATGCACAGGTAAGTTGGAATACAATAATAATGGAAAGTGGAACCTGTCCGCAATGTTTTTATCTCAATATGATAAAAACAATTGATGAAGGCTTTGTGCTACCTTTTACCATAGGTGATGGTTCTGGAGGTTTCCCCAGTCTTGAGCATAGAATTGTAAAATATGATGAAAATGGTGACTTAGTGTGGGATAAAGCATATAATTTTGGCGCAACTTCGGCTGGTACTGATTGGGGAGGGCTTGAGTGGGGGGGAGGGCGTGCTCAGTCTACGCTACTGGAACTCGATAACGGTGATCTGGTGATGAACGGTCAATATCTAGATGCCGATACTTCTTTTTACTATTTTTTTAAGACGGATAGTGAAGGGGACAGCCTTTTATTTAGAGGATATGGGCCCGATTATCCTTTTTTTCGTGGAAGAATGTTCTTGAGTAACGATGGGGAAATATATGGTATATGGGAAGATGATGATTTTAGATATTTATTACATCTGGATGAAAATGGAGAAGTGTTGAGTGAAAATATAATTGATGAGTATTCTTTACAAGAATTCGTTGTTAATAATGATGCTCTATTAACTTCTAGAACTAATTCGACAGAAACAATATTTAGAAAATTTAGTCTGAATGGTGGACTCGTCTCAACGTTTTCATTCGATCATAATTATGGGCGATTGATAATCCCAAATGAAATAGGAGGTATAACTGGTTATTCTAAAGGACTTATTAAATTGGATGCCAATCTGGAAGAAGTCTGGCATACTCCAATAGAAGATCTTTTTATTAGTATGGGAAGTCTTGATTATGAAGGTTTTGCGATTACAGCCACCCCAGATGGAGGCTATATATTAGCTGGCCATGCCCGGTTATATACTCCGGATGACGCCTTTGTCTATCTAGTTAAAGTAGATGAAAATGGGGAAAGAGAATGGGGAGGTTTATACAGTCAAGCGTCCATAGGCTTGAATTTTATATTTGACGTAGAGCCGGTGGATGACGGCTATGTCTTTACCGGGGCTAGTTTAACAACCGGATTAATGTGGTTGGCTAAAGTGAATTCTGAAGGTGTTTTTGTTTCTACAGAAGAATTGGTCTTTCAAGAGGAAGAGGTTGTGGTATTCCCCAATCCTGCAAGTGAAGTGGTAAATCTACGTTGGCCGGAATATGCGAGTGGGATTTTAAATCTGTATGGTCCATCTGCTCAGTTGTTAGGGACTCATTCGGTGCTTAATCAAAAAGAATATGTATTGTTAGTGGATGATTTGATGCCTGGAATTTATACGGTTCATCTAATGGATGAGAATAGGAAGGGGCTTGTTTTTCGATTTGTAAAAATTTAGTACACTTATCAGTCGAGTAGTAGCCCAATTAAATCAACTGACTTCTGCACGGTTTGAAAAAAGAGGTATTAAAAAATATAATAATATTGATGTTTTTTTTTTTTTTGAAAACAATTTGTTATATTTGGTTTGTTGAATGATTTTTAGCTGTGTAAGAAATTCAACGTCCTGCCCTCTATTTGTTATATAAAACCATAGCCATGAAAAAAATATTACTCTATTTGTTCTTTCTGATTTCCTTTACTTGTGATGCACAGGTAAGTTGGAATACGGTAATCTATGAAACAGGCGACCCGCTTACTGCCAATCAGAAAATGATTAAAACATTTGATGAAGGTTTTGTGCTACTTCTTCCCGGAGGTGATGATTCTGGAAGTTACCCCAGGCTTAAGCATAGAATTGCAAAGTATGATGGAAATGGTGAATTAGTATGGGATAAAGGATATGCTTTTGGCGCAACTTCAGCTGGTTCTGACGGAGGGCTTGAGTGGGGGGGGGGCGTTCTAGGCCTACAATTCTGGAACTCGATAACGGTGATCTAGTGATGAGCGGCCGATATCTAGATGCCGATACTTCTTTTTACTATTTCTTTAAAACGGATAGTGAAGGAGATAGTCTTTTATTTAGAGGATATGGGGCCGATTACCCTTTTTTTCGTGGAAGAATGTTCTTGAGTAACGATGGGGAAATATATGGTATATGGGGAGATACAGGTTTTAGGTACATATTACATTTGGATGAAAATGGAGAAGTGTTAAGTGAAAATTTAATTGACGAATCTGATTTACAAGAATACGTTGTTAATGATGGAGCTCTATTAACGTCTAGAACTAATTCTACAGAAACAATATTTAGAAAATTTAATCTGAATGGTGGACTTGTCTCAACGTTTACATTCGATCATAATTATGGGCGATTGATTATTCCAAATGAAGTGGGAGGTATTACTGGCTATTTTAAAGGACTTATTAAATTGGATGCCAATCTGGAAAAAGTATGGCATACTCCGATAGAAGATCTTTTTGTTAGTATGGGAAATCTTGATTATGAAGGTTTTGCGATAACAGCTACTTCGGACGGAGGGTATATACTAGCTGGCCATGCTAGGTTATATACTTCTAGTGATGCTTTTGTCTATTTAATAAAGGTAGATGCAAGTGGAGTAAGAGAATGGGGTGGGCTATATGGATCGCAGACAGTAGGATTGAATTATATTTTTGATGTAGAGCCGGTGTCGGATGGCTATGTTTTTACTGGGGCTAATGTTAATACTGAATTATACTGGCTGGCAAAAGTAAATTCCGAAGGTGTTTTTGTTTCTTCGGAAGAATTGGTCTTTCAAGAGGAAGAGGTTGTGGTATTTCCCAATCCTGCAAGTGAGGTTGTAAACCTACGTTGGCCAGAATATGCGACTGGAACTTTAAATTTGTATGACCCATCTGGTGAGTTATTAAGGACCCATTCGGTGCTTAATCAAAAAGAGTATGTATTGTTGATAAATGATTTGGTGGCTGGACTTTATACGGTTCGTCTGATTGATGAGAAGAGAAAAGGGCTTGTTTTTCGATTTGTAAAAATTTAGTACACTTATCAGTCGAGTAGTAGCCCGTTAAATCAACTCACTTCTACAAAGTTTGAGAAAAGAGATATTAAAAAATATAACAATATTGATGTTTTTTTTTTTTTTTTGAAAAAAATTTGTTATATTTGGTTTGTTGAATAGTTTTAGCTGTGTATGAAATTCAACATCCTGCCCTTTGTTTGTTATATAAAACCATAGTCATGAAAAAAATATTATTATATTTATTTTTTCTGATTTCCTTTTCTTGTCATGCGCAGGAAAGTTGGAATACGGTAATCTATGAAACAGGTGACCCGCTTAATGCCAACCGGAAAATGATTAAAACATTTGATGATGGCTTTGTTATGATGCTACCATCAGCTGATTCAGGAGGAGACTTTTTTAAAAGACAACACAGATTATCGAAATATGATGGAAATGGAGATTTATTATGGGATAAGCGATATGATTTTGGGGCAACATCAGCAGGAGATGACGGTTGGTCGATTTGGGGTGGGGGAGAGTCTTCTTCTAGTCTTTTGGAATTAAGCAATGGTGACTTGGTGATGACTGGCCGATATATGGATGCAGATACTTCTTATACTTATTTTTTTAGAACAGATAGTGAGGGGGATAGTTTATTGTTTAAGGAGTATGACGTAGCGGGTAATTTTTACGGTAGAATTTTATTGGAACAAGGTGAAATTTACAGTATTAGTGCTGTTGATGATACAATTCTCTTGTTGCATTTGAATAATGATGGAGAAGTACAAACGTCAACGGCTCTAGATGAATCAAATTCTTTGTATTATTCTATGTCAGGCGGTGCATTGTTTACCTCAAGAAGTTTCTCAGAAACTATTTTTAGAAAATTTGATTTGAATGGTGAATTGTTAGCTTCTTTCCCTTTTGAAGGATACTATGGACATTTAATCATATCTAATGATGAAGGTGGAATAACCGGTTATTCTAAAGGACTTATTAAGTTGGATGCCAATCTGGAAGAAGTCTGGCACACACCAATAGAAGATTTATTTACAAGTATAGGTTCTTCCCTTACGTATAGAGGTTTTGCAATAAAAGCGACTCCTGACGGTGGCTATATTTTAGCAGGACATGCTGAACTTAATACTCCGGAAGACGCTTTTGTCTATCTAATAAAAGTAGATGAAAATGGGCAAAGAGAATGGGGCGGTTTATACAGTCAAGCGTCAATAGGCTTGAATTATATATTTGACGTAGAGCCGGTGGATGACGGCTATGTCTTTACCGGGGCTAGTTTAACAACCGGATTAATGTGGTTGGCTAAAGTAAATTCTGAAGGTGTTTTTGTTTCTACGGAAGAATTGGTTTATCAAGAGGAAGAGGTTGTGGTATTCCCCAATCCTGCAAGTGAAGTAGTAAACTTACGATGGCCGGAATATGCCAAGGGGACTTTAAATTTATACGGCTCATCTGGTGAGCTGTTGAAGATATATCCAGTTGTTAATCAAAAAGAGTATGTATTGTTAATAAATGATTTGGTGCCTGGACTTTATACGGTTCATCTGATTGATGAGAAGAAGAAAGGGCTTGTTTTTCGATTTGTAAAAACTTAATACGCTTTCTAGTCGAGTAGTAGCCCAGTTAAATCAACTCACTTCTACAAAGTTTGAGAAAAAAGGTATTAAACAATATAATAATATTGATGTTTTTTTTTTTTTTTAAAGCAATTTGTTATATTTGGTTTTTTGAATAGTTTTTTTGCTGTGTAAAAAATTCAACGTCTTGCCCTTAGTTTGTTATATAACTACCATTAGCCATGAAAAAAATAAAATACATTCTTTTCTTTTAGTGTTATCAAACACACTACCCATATTCTTATTTACTATGAGTATGTCTAACTCTGTTGCCATAATATTTTTATAAATTATTTCGCCATGAAAAAAATATTATTCTTTTCCTTTCTTCTACTCTTTTCGTTTAAAGTGTTTGCACAAGACACTTGGGCTACAATCCTTCCATATAATACAGATGATGCCTGGTTGGTAAGTAAAATGATAAAAACGAGTGATGATGGTTTTGCTCTTTTCTTTAAACATTCAGGGCCACAGATGTACTTGCTTAAGTATAATTCGGAAGGAGAATATGTGTGGGAAAAGGAATATTTCTGGGGTGAGAGCTACCATCTTCGGCCCAAAGATATAATAGAATTACCAAACGGGGATTTGGTGATGGTTGGGGCGATTAATACACCTGCCTGGTATCAATATATTTTCATTGCAGATGCTCAGGGAGATAGTTTGTCTAGGAAACTTTATTCTGAATATATAGTTTTTGGAGACCTAGATAGCGATGGGGATAATTTGTTTTTAAGAGGACTACCGAATAATGGTAGTATTGACTCTATTGCATTATTAAAATTTGATGCTTCAGGTGTGTTGCTAAGTGAGAGTAAGGTGCCTAATCTTGGGCAGACGAATGTAAATGGCGTAGGGGAAGATATAGTGACCTTGGAGGAACAATTAGATTCTATCGCATTTTTTAAATTTGATTTTGAAGGACAATTAGAATTGCAACGTACTTATTTTAATGAACTAGGAATGAATGGTAGCGCATTAATAGGTAGAGGTGAAAGCGGAAACATTGCATTTTATCAGGAAGAAGGCTTGATGGTCTTAACGGGGTCTTTTGATATACTTTATACACTACCCGCTGATGATGATAATTTAGGTTTTCCTGAAACGAGTTGGCAATTAAGGCCAGAACAAATTCTTCCAACTTCAGATGGTGGTTTTCTTTTGTCAGGTCATACCTGGAATCCCGACCTCCCTTTCGAAACGAGTAGGGCTTATTTAATCAAAATAGATAACCAAGGACAGATAGTATGGAAACGGCTATATGATATGTCTTCATTGCCTCTAAATAATCTCCCATATATGGTGGAAGTAGAAGGTGGTTATGTAGTAACTGGGGTTCAACTGAATGAAGGGCGTATATGGTTGATAAAAATGAATGATCAGGGAATAGTAGTAGCTGTAGATGAAATTATAGGGTCAAGTGGCTTGTCTTTATATCCAAATCCTTCTGTTGAAAAAGTGAATCTGCTTGTCCCGGAATCATTGGTTGGAGGGAAGATTTATGTATTTAATTCACAAGGTCGGGAGGTGTTGCAACAAAATGTAGCGAGTGAAAGAGAAGAATTACAAATAGAAGAACTTCCAAAAGGAGTATACTTCGTTAAGGTTTTAAAGAACGATTATACTAAGGTCTATAGCACAAGATTCATTAAAATATAAATTTCAATAGCATCTTTTTCTAACCTTCTAAATAGCGTTATTATGAAAAAAATATTCAATATTAAGGCACCAAAGATTAAAATCGTATTTGTACTGCTTTTTTGTAGTTCAATAGTGATAGGGCAGGGGACTTCAGATTTTATCTGTCATATGGTTCACCAAGATGATCCTCCAGGCTCTGCGGTAGATACTATTGGTACAGCAAGTTCCCAATTTGGTCGGGCTTTTACACCAAAAGGTAATATGCGTTTCCTTTTGGTTTATGCTGGTTTCAAGGGCTATGAGACTCAGGATGTATTTTTAAATGAATGGGGAAATCATACAGGGGCTTTTAACGAAGCACAACTACCAACCTATCTAGACTATCAGGCAAAGACTACGCATCCGCTCTTTTTCAATGCTCCAAGTGACTTTGAATCAGGTGGTCCAATTGATAACCCTGATAATGTTAGTGCTTCAAAGATTTTGAATGTCATGTCTAAGCCTAATGAAGATTTTCGTTTTTTTGGTGAAGTGTTTACAGATTCTACAGGAGCTCCGGCGATGGTAGTCGTTGACCCTTTTGTTGATCCGAATACTGGACTACCTTATTTAACAAATGATGATATCCCAAACTCTTGGTCTGAGACCAATCGAGCTGTTATTAGACAAATGCATCAAATGAACCCTGACTTTGATTGGTACCGATATGACGAGCGGGAAAATAATCCAAATTATGTTTTTGATAATAGTGCTAACCCTTTACCGGACTCTATCATAGACTATATCGTTATTGTCTACAAGTATAATAATAACACTATCGGAGATTGGACAAATCAACCTGCGGATACGGTTATTGTGGATGCCCCAGGAGATACCATTAGAATTAGGCAAAGGACTTGGACAGGTTCAGGTGGTGGTGTTGATCAGGTATCTTTAGGTGATGTGACATTAGCTAATGGGGAGACTATTTCTTTTGGGCCAGGTTTTACAATGCAAAAAGGAGGAGGTCTTCCAATTAGTTTATTTGTGCATGAATCGGCGCATTCTATTTACCATTGTCCACATTATTTTGGAGCTAATAATGTTGTTGGAAATTATTTTTATAAACATTCGTGCGGTTGGGGGGCTACAGCAAGTATCAGAACTTCTCGGTCGTATACAGCCTGGGATCGTTGGTATTTGGGATCGTTGGTATTTGGGTTATATTGATGGTACTGATGTGCAAGCGAGTGGAACATATGAATTAAACGATTTTATTACATCAGGTGATGCTCTACGTATTGAAATTCCATTCTCTGGAGGGCAACATTTATGGATTGAAAACCATTCAGGAGAACATGAATTAGACGAGCACCAATGGGCAGGAGCCGATATATTACAGGGTATAAATTTAGGGGACTCTCCAAATGGGGTTTATATGTATGTTGAGAATATTGCAAGTTCAAGAAAGATTTTTGGATTTACTAATGTGGCTATAGCTGGGGCAAATGGAATGAAATTTATTAATCCAACAGGTAATTGGGATTTTGAAGTGGACACGACTATTGCTCCTGTTGTTGACTTTTTTCAAAATGGAAATTTGCGATATGAACGAAAAAGAGAAAACCCAATAGCGGGAATGAGCCCAAGCTTGATGCATAGGTTTGATTATAATGGGGATGGACAGATAGGACATTCTACAAATCATAATGGAGGAGGAGCAAATGAACACCAGCAAATTAAACGAGAATATGTGAATGATATTGACGAATTTTTGTATAGAAGTTTTAATGCAGATACTAAAGAAATTCCGGGTTATACTAGGAAGACTGCTTTTCTTCAGGGAGATTCTATTAGTATGGGAACCAATCCTATAATACTGAACCATGCAGAGTATAATATAACATCAAATCAATGGCAACCATTTTTTTTAAATGGTCTTCGTATTGATATCACAAGTATAAATGATTCAGGAATTGCAGTGATTGATATACAGTTTAAGCAACCTAATATATTGAATGATGTACGGTGGACTGGGAATATTGTGCTACCAGACATTTCCGAAAGTGCTGCAATAGCGGATCTTATTTTAGCTGAAGATAGAGAAATTATATTGGATATGAGCGAAACTAATAATAGGCGAACTATCCATCCAATACATAATGACTTTATCAACCCAACAACTTTCACCATTGAGTCAGGCTCAAAAATCCATCTTAAGGATCGTGCCCGCATCCGAGTAAAAAACAACTCCACCCTAATCATAGAAGAAGGTGCAGAAGTATTACTAGATCAACATGCTTGCATCATTGTGGAAGAAACAGGTACACTATACTTAAAAGGAAATAGTATCGATCTAAGTGAAAATAATTCTGTCATCATTTTAAAAGGAACCTTAAAAACAGATGATGATGTAGATTTTACTTTCACCGGTTCGGGGTTTATTGACATACATCCAAGTCATCAAATAGATATGGGATTAAATAGTAATTTTGTTATTGAGCGGCCAATAACTTCCGATCAAGAACGTTTTATGCGGCTCCGTGATAATACAGTGTTGGGTTTGAGTGACAGAGAATTGAGGCTTCGATATGGAAAAGTAATTTATGGAGAGAATGCACAAATTGGTGTTACAGATGGAGGCATTGTTGCGGTGGGTACCATCTTTGAAGGTAATAATAATGCCATAGGTTTAAGAGGAGTTGACTTGGATGATTGTCAAATAAATTTCAATGAATTTTATACGATGGAAAGAGGTATTGATTTGTATGGAAACAATACAGTGCCGGTAATAAAGAATAATTTAATGGAATGGAATACGAATGGTATTGTAGCACAGCAGATGGATCAAATTATTCTTAGAGACAATCATATTTATAACTTTATTACGGAAGGGATTCGCTTGACAGAGATCGACAATGCGGATATCACAGGGAATGTTATAGATGGTAGTACTTTTGGAGACGATGGTATGGCACTTGATGAGGTGAATGCTGCCTGGATTGGCACGACCTTTATTCAAAATTGTCAATTTAATGGGATACGGGCGCATGAGAGTAATGTCATACTCAGTGGAGGTTCTACGATTGAAAATAACCTGAATGGCGTGTTTTTCGAAAACAATGCCACTGCCGAATGGGCATTATCGGTAGGGACTTGTAACTGTGCACATATCATCAATAACGATACTGGTGTAAAAGGAAATAATTTGGTCTTGCATATTGATGCCAAAGAGAATGCAACAACCTGCAATAGCGACATGGATATGCCTCCGAACCGTTTTGACGGGAATACCCTTGTATTTGATATTTGTTATACCGATTTATCGTTCCCAACGACCACTGCGGTTTTAATGAGAGGCAATTATTGGGGTCCTCAACCACTTTCTATTTCGGGTAATTATAAAATCCGAGGAAATGGTTGCGCTAATCCTACTTCAGGTCTACCTATTGATGATAGCGATGCAGTAACGGACATCAACCTCGTACCCAATTGTAGCATTATACAATCACCTAATCCCGGACCTCCCAAATACCCAGAAAAGGAAACGGATTGTGAAGTGGTAGAACTTGGTACAACTGTTTTAGTCCATGAGCAGGCGCGCTTAGCATTTGCTGATTTTTATGATAAAAACACAGCGGCGGCATTGTCCGCTTATCAACCTGTTGCTGATTTGGATCCTTTAGTTCACAATTCACCAGCTTGTGTGCATAAAATAAATTTTGCGAGATGTATTGTTGAAGCATTGGAAAATGATCAATACGCAACGCCTAATTCATCCGAATGGCACAAGGAGGCTGTTCTGAAAAATTCAGTTGCTGATCCAGTACGTATATCACCAAACCCTGCGACTTCAAATATAAATTTATTGGCTCCTGCTGATCAAAGTTATAGTTTGGAGGTGTATGATATTATGGGGCGTGTGGTTTATAAGCAATCATTTGTTGCAAACCATGAAGTATTGGTTGGTGATTGGGAGCGTGGCTTGTATTTGTTCACTATTGTGGATGAGAAAGGGCAGCGGGTACAAGTAACTAAGATTAATTTGATGTAGTAGCTGTCTGATTAAAGTAAGAAAAAACTAATTAGAGTTATCTCGAACTTCATTATTCGAAGTTTGGGATTTCTTTTTTGAATTAGTTAAGACCCATCACTGAATGAAAGCTTTTCCAAACAAGTAGTTACCAGAAGCTTAGGTGTGTATTAATTTTGAATAACCTATACTCCCCCTGTACATACTTTACAAACACCTTCCAACTGAATTGAAACTTTATGTATTTCATAGTCAGGGATTGAAACCTGAAATGCTTTGTTTGGTTGTACGCAAGTGACGGCTTCGCAACTGGTACATTTGAAATGAAAATGATCGTGCTGGTGCTGGTTGATATGGCATTGCTTACCACAAATGGCGTAATAGGTTTCATTGTTTTCGTGAAAGGCTTTATGAATGATGCCTTGTCCTGTCAGACTTTCCAGGGTTCTGTAAAGTGTGACCCGGTCAATGGATTTCATGGCCTGTTGGATGGTGGAATAGGGCATTGCTGATCCAAATTTTTGCATTTCGCTTAACAAGTTGAGGCGAGGGTTGGTGGCTTTTAATCCTCTGTTGTTTAGTAAGTGCTTGAAGAATTGGTTGTCCATTGTATTACATGTTTTTAAAAGTCTAACGTTTTTTTTTGACAGGATTTACAGGATTAAAATGATTTCTCGTTTAACGTAATTGATTGACAGGATACTTCGACTTCACTTCGGCATCGCTCAGTGTGGGCCGCTCAGCACAGCGTTTTTTCGTTCTCTTAAAGCTGCGCTTCTCAGAAATCCTTACGTAGAAAATTGTATATTTTTTGAGTATCAAAAAATTCAATTAGAGAAATCTTGTTAATCTCTGCGTTAGCCCGCGTGCCGCCGAAGCTTTAGCGGAGGAGCATGGCAATCTTGTTAATCCTGTAAATCCTGTCAAAAACCGCATTCGCCCGAATGCTATCAAAATTTAAAACTAGCACCAACGACCAAACTTATACCAACATCATCTGCAAAGTATCGTTGCCTGTTTAAGTAATCCCGATATTGTGTATTGAATAAGTTGTCAACTTTGGCAAAGCATCTAACTTTGTAATGTGAAAAAATTACGTTTGTAGAAACCTTTAAACCAAAAAGATTGTAAGTAGGAGGAGGTGGCGCGAAATCCTGCTCTGCAAGAATATTGTTTTGTTTTAAGACCAATCTGTTGTTGATGCCTATTTCTGATTGTTCGATGATTATGTTTTTAGAAAACCGCATTGTTTTTTTAGCCCGATAGACAAGGCTTCCAAAGAAGCTGTTGGGAGGCATGAAAATCAGGGGCCTATTATTTTTAGCCTCATCTCCTTTGATAAAACTGTATTTTAATAGTCCAAAAAATGAGCGGCTAATGGTAAATTGAGTGGAAATATCTACTCCATAAATATTCGCATTCGTTTGTGCATACTTAAAGACGGGGAAAGCGCCACGAATAGTAAGACGGACCTCATCTTGTGGGTTTAGAAAAATATAATCTTTGAAATGTTGGTGGTAGACTAAAGCGTTTAAAGAAAAGTTGGTGTTTGAAAACCATTTGTATTCCAGCGTGTTTTTAAATGCTTTTTCTGTTTTTATATTTACATCTCCTTCTTCGATACCGCTGACTCCCTGATGCAAGCCATTGCTGTATCGTTCATTTATGGCAGGATTTCGCATGGCATAGCCAGTATTTAAACTGAGGAAATGCGTTTTTGAAATATTGTATTTTACGGCAAAAAGACCAGAGACATTGTGAAATTGGTTGTTGTATCTAATGATCTCTTTCGGTATGGTATTGCTTATGGTTACCACATCCTGGTATTCGTAATCGTATCTGATGCCGATATTAAATTGAGTGTTGTTTTTGGTTTTTGAAAGTGTTCCAAATAATCCACTTTTCCAGGAGAAATAATCCGGGATTAGGGGTAGGATATTTGTTTCCGGATTGTTGGTGTTGTCTGTGGCTATGTTTTGACTCCCGAGTTTAAGGTTCCAGTTTTTACCAAATTTGTTGGTGTACTTAAGTTCTGAATTAAACGTGTACTGAGCGAGATCCAATGCCGGTATATCGCTTCTGTCCCCTCTCCTTATATCGAATTCTTTGCGGTTGTTTAACTGACCTGCCAGTACCAATTCGATCAATTGATTTTCGTTTAAATAACATTTCGTTTTGACTTTTGCCAGGTGGTGGGATACCTCTTGTTTGGGCGCATCAATGGCATAACTAAAGTCAGGTTCCGTAAAAAAGGGAACTTCGTTATTTAAAGCTTCTTCCAATTGGGGGACATTTCCAATATGTGAGCCCCTCAATACACCCAATCGGGTATTAAAAGAACTGGCGTAAAATTCTAAGAAGAGTTTGTCTTTCCAGGATTTTTCTAGTTGAAGCGAAAAGTTAGCTTCCTCTGCGCCTGTATTGTTAAGGAAATAGTCGGCTGTTTTTCTATCTCCGTATTTCTTCAGGGTACCGTTTATTCGCCAGGCGATTTGGGGGCTGTATTTTTCTAAACGGGTGTTGATCGTATGTCCCCTTCCATTGGTTTCAAAAGCATAGTTGACCTGACCGTGTAGATGGGGTTCTCTTTCAATTTGTTTGGGTTCAACCAAAATAACGCTGCCTAAATTACCTCCTCCAAATTCAATGGCACTTGCGCCTTTTAACACGGTGATTTTATCGGCAGAGAAAGGGTCAATCTCAGGACTGTGGTCATTGCCCCATTGTTGACCACTTTGTGAAATACCATTGTTGAGAATGTTTAATCGATTGCCATATAAACCTTGAACGACAGGTTTGGAAATACCGCTGCCGTTTTTAATCAGGTGAACACCCGTTTCATTTTCAAGGAGGCCAGACAGGTTTTGATTGGCATTGTCTTCAATCGCTTGTCTGTTTACCGAAAGGTTGGGTTGGTTGCTAAGGTTATCTTTTTTTCCTTGAATAACAACTGCGTCTAAAAAGGTTTCACTATGCGGCAAACTGATGCTTAAGATAGTATCTTTCGAAATCTCTAAGTGGATTTTTTTAGCGTCACAACCAATGTGAGAAAAAATGAAATGATATTCCCCCGGGCAAATGTTATGGAATGAAAAGTTTCCTTCCTCATCCGTGGTAGTTCCATCAGCAGTTTCCTGAATAAAGATATTTACATAGGATAAAGGCAGGTCAGATCCTTCATCAAAGACGTAACCCTTAATAAGTACGTCACAGTTTTGAGCACCACATCTCAAGGCGGTACTCAAAACTATGACAAGAGAAAAAAGAAATTTACTATTGAACATCTACTGGGAACGTAACTTCTATATCCGTTTCACCACCAGCATTAGTAATGTCTCCGTCTGATACGCCTGTTGCCGATTTGCTCGGTTCATGACGAAGCGTAATTGTTAGCGTTCCTGATGCGGCATCTCCTGTAGTTAATGTGCTGCTCAGTCCAATTGGGTTGCCGTCTCCATCCTGGTCGCCATAGGCAACCATTAAATTAGAAACGGTTGATGTAAAAAAGAACTGGTGTTCGTCGTCTTCTTCATCAATTTCCTCGGTGATATCTTCCACAGGTGATTCTGCTTCATTTAATAGCTCCAGGCTACCAGTGTAGGTATGGTTGGCCTCAAGTGTACCTCCTGTAATGGTAGGGCTGTCACCACCGTCACCATCCAGATCCTGAAAGCTTAGGGTAACGTCTGCTCCCCCACTGGTGGAGGTTAAGGTGTAGTTTACGCTTGTGATTAGTTCTTCTTCGTTTGGAATTTCGGGATCATCTTTTTTACAAGCTGCGAAAAATAAGACAGTGGCTAGTGCTAGTGTGCTGATAAGGTTCTTATTCATTTTTTATGGTTTTATATTAAGAATGGCGCAAACATAAGTATTTATTGCAACATTGTTGCATTAAGCTTATTTTTTTCTTTGCTTTTGATTGTTGCTGGCATTTTGTGTGTAGGTTTACGTACTTGAAAGGAGGGGAGTTGTCTATTGTCTGGCGCCTGAAAAGGTCGCCTGACAGGGCCAAAACTTGTCCTCGAGTACTCGGGATTTATTGGAGCGGTATAGATTTTTGATTTGTGAAAGTCAGAGTATTATTAGGATAAAAGAGGGCTCTTGGCAAATTTAGTGGGTTCCCTTTGAAGCGCGTTTGTGAGCCGAAGTGCTCAGCTGATAGGCTGTCAATTGATTACGTTACACGAGAAATCAGGTTCATCATGTGAATCCTGTCAAAAAAAAATACGCTGGAAGGGAAAACAACAACTCAACAATTAGCAACACACTACCGCTGAATGACCACCTTAGCAAACACAGCGCTACCGGAAGTCTGCACCTTCAGGATATATCCACCCTCAGCCAACTCACGCAAATCAAGCTCCTCTTCCAACAAACCATTCCCAAAAGGAAAACCTTCCAAAAACACCCGCTGACCAAGCATATTATAAACAGATAAAACAATCTCCGAATCAGGAATCCCATTTAAGGAAACCACAAACAATCCACTTCCCGGATTAGGGAAAACAGTAAACGATTCAATGGTCGCTAAATCTCTGGTGCGGGTTATTGCTATACTCACCGATTCAGTTATCGTATCCGAAGCGCAGGTATTGGTAGCTATCAAGGTGATGTCGTAGGTGCCTGACATGTCGTAGGTGTAGGTAGGATTCATTTCAGTACTGGTAGCGCTATTTCCGAAATCCCAGTTGTAGATGTTGCCATTTACAGATGTATTGTTGAACGTAAGCGTGCCGTCCGTTTGGTTGAAGGTGAAGTCGGCAGTAGGTTCGTCAAGAATGCTAATGTATTGCACCAATGTCAGTGTGTCGGAGCCGAGTGAGTTGACAGCGATTAGTGTTACATCGTAAAGTCCGGGATTGTTATAAACAACTAAAGGATATTGGTCGGTCGAAGTACTTGGGTCACCTCCCGGGAAATCCCAAACCCAGGCAATAGTATTGGACGAAGAGGCATCATCGTATTGTACGTTCAATGAGGGACAACCTGCTTGTATGTTTGCCGAGAAGTTGGCCGTTGGGAAACTGGAAACAGTAACGGTATAAGTGATCGAAGTTTCACCACATTCATTAAACGCCGTCAAGGTAACTTCGTAGTCGCCACTGGTAGCATAAGTATGAGAAGGGTTTTCTTCAGTACTGCTATTGTTATCTCCAAAGTCCCATAAATAACTAGTCGCATTGTTGGCGGAATTGAAGAAGAAGGCGTTTAAGTCAGACGTTCCGAAAGTGAAGTCAACGGTAGGCCCATCATTGGAGACAACTACAAAATCTGCTTTATATTCTGTATTGCTGCCGGCATCATTTATAGCAATCAGCTTTACAAAATAAGAACCGGGTGTATCGTATACAACCACCGGATTTTGCTCCGACGAAGTACTCGGATCTCCTCCTTGGAATTCCCAAAACCAGGATGTTGTGTTAAAGGTAGATTGATCAATAAATTCAACGGTCAATGGCGCGCAACCAGCAGCAACACTCGAAGTGAATTCAGCAGTCGGTACCACATTAGTCGGATCAACAATAATGGTTTGAATCAGTGTATCACTTCCACAACCATTGCTTGTAATCAAAACAATATCGTAATAGCCAGGCACCGAATAAGTATGCGTCGGATTGGGTTCTTCAAACATAAAACCATCATCCATATTCCAATGGTAGGAAAGCTCGTTTTGTGAATTATTGAAAAAGGCAACCACCAATCCGTTGACCACTGCAGTGAAATCAGAACTTGGTAAACCTTCGCTAACGACCACTGTATTTTCTTTGACCAAAGTCTCAGAACCAGCCGCATTGGATACTACTAAAGTGACATTGAACTCACCTTCCTGATTATAAGTAACCGTTGGGTTTTGGTCTGTTGAAGTTGCTGGTGTGCTACCTTCAAAAGTCCATTGCCAGGAAGTCACATTGGTAGAGGACTCATCCATAAAGCTAACAGAAAGTGGCGCACAACCCGTAATGTCTGTAATGTCAAATCCAACAGTCGGCGGAATCAAAACAGTGTTGTTCACATCTTTCAAAAAGATGGGACGACCATCAAGCGAAACGTTGGTGCCACTAATGGTTTGCATATTTGCTGTGTTGCAAAAATCCCATTCCCGCTTTTCCAGATCACTGATGTTTAAAGCAGTCGGAAAATTATAAGTGAAACTGCTCGCTTCTGATTGATCAATATATGTTTTTGACCACATGACATAAGTGTAGTGACCGTCGCCATCTAAAAAGGCCGCACCTTCCACTTCGTCAGGTAAATTCATCGCCGCTGTTTGTGCCACATCATACGTTGACTCAAACAAAAGGTCGGAAGTTGTTTTGTAGGCAATGCCCTCGTTGTTGACAACTTGCTGGTAAGGGTAAATGTCATAGAGTCGCTGATACAAGCCCATGAGCTGAAATTCATTAACCGCATCGTCATAATAAAACGGTTCTGCCAAATCGAAAATATGCATTTCCAGCATGTTCTGTTGAATGGCTTCTATGTATGCTTTCATGATGAAGTTGACTTGCGCCTCTTCCGAACCAATGTAATTGCCAAATTGTTTTCGCGGAATATTGATCTCCGTGATCATCCATTTTTTTTCTGGAAAGGTAGTTCCGTCATACCCATAATCAAAAAGCACATCCTGGTAAATGGTCTTGGTACGTTCGATCCCAAAGGCCGCCATATCGGAGTGTCGGAAATAATCGAAATCCTGAATATCGTCGTTCCACTCGCTCAGTGTTCCATCAAAATGCGGATAAGAGTGAATACTCACCGCATCAAAATAAGCACCTCCTCCCAGTGGGTAATCGCCAGTCACGGCTCCATCATTCGGATTATCTGTATTTCTCAAAACAGCATCCATAAAACTTGGAAAACCAACAGCCCCCAAAGTGATAAAAGCATCCGGATCAATGTAGTTGATGACCTCATAGGAAATTCTCAAAATACGGACGTAGTGAAAAATCGGCGCCCGCAGTTTGTAGTCGCAGGGATCGGGATTGTTTTCCCACCAGTTGCCCGGTTCTCCCGGAGGTAACCATCCTGTTAGAAAAGTATAATCAAAACCCGGTTCATTCCAAATTTCGTAAAAACTAACATTGTCTTTGTAAAGGTGTACGAGTTTGTAGAGATATAAAGCCAGTGGGTTGTCGTCGTTTACGGGAGTGCCGTTTTCGCCGTTGTCCCAAATGTCGCTATACATGTTGGCGAAGAGTTCGGACTGAATGTCGGGACAGTGATGTGTAGTGTCTTTGTTTTCCTCAGAGGGAAAACCAACGATTAAGGTATTTCCTTCAAGGCCAAGATTTCCATAATGTTCAAATTCATCCAGTCGAACATCGTAGCCGTATTGTGCCATGAAGTGCTCGGGTAGGGAAGGGCGAATGGCTTTTGCGCCAATTCCTTGTACTCCGACTTCAGGGTTTCCAGCAGCGATGTTGGCGAGGTCAATGTCGCTGTAGGGTGGGTTAAAACCCAAATTGGTACCTGGTCGAAATGGTTCGTCGTAAGGTGCAATGTATTCGTTGGCGTTGGTGGCGATGGCTTGATAGTTGCCGCCGATGACGACCACTTCGAGGTAGATGTTGGTGGTGCAATTATTAGATGCTTTGAGTCGGGCCACGTAGGTGCCTTCGGCTGTGTAGGTGTGTACGGGATTGATTGCTGTGCTGGTGTTGCCGTCGCCAAATTCCCAGATGTGGGTGTCGGTGTCGGTCATTTGGTTGGTGAAAGTCGTCGTGTTGCCAGATATCTCATAATGAAAATCGGCTACTGGTGCGATGTCAAAAATTTGCACTTGTGCGGTTGCGGTATCGCTGCCATCTGCGTTGGAGGCGATGAGTGTTACGAGATATTCACCTGGTGTGTTGTAGTCGATGACCGGATCCTGATCGGTAGAAGTTGCCGGCGTTCCGCCTTCAAAAGTCCAGTTCCAGCTGGTGGTGTTGTCAGAAGAATTGTCGATGAATTCTGTCGTGTGTGGAATGCATCCGCTGGGTTCGGCGATAGCGAAGGCCGCTTCTGGTGGTACATCATCAGCGCAAATAGGATTTTCGTTGTTAGCGTTTACTGAAAAGCTGGCTAAAAGCAGAAAGAAGGCGCAGAATATTGTCAATTGCTTAGTCATGAGCAGATGAATTTTAGAGTCAACCAATATTGGTTGTACTTGTACTTGTACTTTACTTTAGGGGGATTGTGCAAAGAAAAAAGGTATAATAGAGTTTATGAGCAGAGAATTTGTATGGAGTCCAAAATGACCTTTTTAGCCCTTCCTTCGTCACGTCCTCATCTTGGTAGCTTAGGCTACCAGATTCCGGGCGCTCCTCGGCTAGCC
>Ga0114957_1000897_pt1 | contig 35775 bp, 23 predicted proteins | sample BantaG_FD_87175 | JGI IMG/M metagenome (GOLD analysis project Ga0114957, IMG submission 87175) | Marine algal microbial communities from Bantry Bay, Ireland - BantryBay_4 metaG | ecosystem: Host-associated > Algae > Red algae > Unclassified | place: Bantry Bay, Ireland | collected 2014-11-21
GTGGAGAATGCAAATCCGCTGGGGCTACATGGCGCACGCGGTATGGCCGAGCCACCCCTCTGCGCCGGAATGCCCGCACTGGCATCCGCAATCCGCGACGCAACGGGCGTGACGATCACCGAGACACCGGTTCGGGGCGAGACAGTCTGGTCCGCAATGCAGAAAAACGGGCAGAGCTAGGACACGGACGAGTGAAGTTGCTGCGAGCCAGCAAGAGTCTTGTTGTTTTAAAAGGGGAGCGGCGAGAATTGTGATTCTCGCACCTCCCCTTTTTTGTTGTGTGGTTTGAAAATTGAATGGCAGATTTATAGAGTTTGACTTGAGCAGACAAAGTTATTTACACATTTGTGGAACAGTCCTTGATACGTCTTATCTTTTTTGTAATGTGCTCATTTTCACTGACTTGTGATCGGAAGATAATATAGATATGGCGGTACAGGATTTAACAATGTAACAGTATCTTGACAAAGATCGTTTTTCGCAGAATCCCCAGAGTTACAATTGCCGTCACTACTAATGGTAACAACAACTTCTGACTTCAGAATTTCTCGGACGTGAACAGTTTGCAATTGACTAATCGTTGAATCACTCTTAATCTTTGTGACTAGTCCATTAAATTCTACGCTTGAATCCGAACTGTCGAGAATGATATTATCTTTAATACACTCTGTATCTTCTGTTGACACCACCTCTCTCTCTGTTACTTCTTCTTCCGCTTTTACTCGGCATACAAGTATATGTGAAATTTTGATTTCATCATCGGAATTCTCAACGAACACATCGAAGTCTAAGTTAAACTCTCCGCCCGCTTTAATTGGCATGGTTTGAGTAAATTGATGGGTTTGACTAACTCTAAAAGTCCCTGGAGCAAGTGGATTGCTCACCTTATGTTGCTTGTCAAACTTAATATGAATTTCATAATCTGAAACCACTTCTTCTGTATTGTTTGTCACTTTCACAGTATATGGAACTCCTTCATTTAAGCGTGCTGTTGTGGGAGCAATGATGGAGGCCAATAACCCGCCATTATAATTCACCGTATATTCTAGGATTTTCTGCATGCCCTGATCGATTGACAGATTAGAGAATGTGATTTGCTTTGTCCCTGTCTCCGAACATTCAAATTCACTATTAGTAGGTTGCATACAGGCGGTACTCAAGGGCAATTCAATTTCTGCATTTAAATTACTAGCATTACCTTTTCCATTCCGAATAGTTACTCGATATTGTATTTGAGCATCGGGCTTAAGAATCTCATCTTGGCTATTCAATGCATCACCAATAGTTTCTAACCGAACAGATTGAATACCGGCTGATGCCGGATTGATGGTTACCGCCACTGTAGCAGATGAAGTATCAAAGCCGTCTGACACAGTATAGCTGATATTATAACCATCAAAGTCGATTTCACTATCTAATGTGAGCGTGCATCCATCCTTTTCTGGATTAACTTCAACGCTTGCGCCTTTTGAATCAGGCACGCACTCTATGACCGTCAGTGTGTCACCATTTGTATCGCTATCATTGGCGACTAAATTACTCAAGTTATAAGTATTGGCAACTAGGTTTTCATTAAATTTACGACTATCATTGGATGCAATCGGGACTGAGTTTATTCCATTCTGATATATTGATCTCTGGTAGCTAAAATTCTCTCCAACTTTACCAATCCCACCGATTGCATAGACCAATCTTTTGTTCTGATCCGCAGCGGTGCCGTGCTGCACAGCAAGTGCATGGCGAAATAGTGGCACGGGGAGGTCTGTGCGTGATGGCAGAGGTGATTCTACTGGACGATTGTTTTCATCTAATCCAATGCTATATACCTGCTGACTAGGTATCATTGTTCCATCACTCGTCAAGATTCGTCCTCCTATCACCACAAGGCGATTTTGCGTTGTAAATGTGGCGTGATAGTCCATTGGATGTTGTAGTGTAACCGAAGATTGTTCCCATCCAACGCTTTTATCGTCGCCGTGTATATAAGTTTGAATCAAATTTCTATGACTGGTTCCATCATATCCACCTGTGACAATGATTGTATTGCCAGAAACTGTTGCCGAATGGCGGCGTAATGCCGTCAATAGCTGAGGTTTTGGCTGCCATGTAATATTGTTCTTAGTAGTATCTAGCGCATAGACTGACGCCGTTGTTGTTCCATCTTCAACTTCTCCACCCATTACATAAATTGTACTGTTCACCGCAACGGCGTTGTGCAGAGCAATCCCTGTTGGATAGCCACCGTGTTGCACCCATTGACCTATTCCACCGTTACTTTCAATTGTTGTGCGCCACACTTCATCACGTCGTTCTGAGCCATCCCACCCTCCGATTACGTAGATATAACTAGTTCCTGATTGATCTCTAACCAGTACAGCAGCGTGCGCGTAGAGTGATTCTGGCAGAGATATCAGGGAGGCAACGCTTAAACTTCCGCCTCTTCTCTTCAATAAGTATACGCTATCGGTAGGTTGACCCGACGACAATTTCCCACCCATAACGTATATATTAGAGCCATTTACAACGGCAGCGCTACTGGCAAGCGCATTGGATAATTCGAGCGCGTTGAGTTGCCATGATGCGATGGGAAAGGCACTTTCATTCTGTGCGTTGACTGTATTGTATAAGAGACTAAAGATTAAGATAGCGGCGCAGGTGTATAGGATAGCGAATGCTAATGTCCACTTATTCATCAACCACACCTTGCCCGTATAAAAGAGGCGCAAAAATGTAATTTACTGCAGGGTTTGCAATGGGTGATGTTGTACATTTCGCTCCTTTCTCATTTATTTTTGTCACAAGATATTCCCAGAAAACACACGCAGTCGTGGCATATACGGGCGGAATATATTGTTGTGTAGGAGCAATATCGGGACTTGAATTATGTACAACTATACTAATCGGATCAAATGGTTTTTCGACTGGTGCAAAAGAGCTTCCATCTAGTTGTTTTGCCCTAACATTGTATTGGTCATGTAGTATGACTGAACCGACTGCATCCCGCAATATGGTACCTGAAAAAGAGACGGTGATTTGCTTAGATGGAGCCAACTCAAAGTCGCTAAATGCCCACTCTAGTATAGTGGGTCTGCCATCCCCTGGAGGCAGAATTGCCGTCCCATCCGCTGGCGAGAGGGATGATGAACTGACAACAATGTGATTAGGTATCGTACTGGTAATCACGAGTTGCGTCGCCGTGATCGGACTGTGGTTTGTAACCGTTAATAAGTACGTCTTGTTCGGTCCCGGCACGGTATAGAATGGTGCGATTCCTTTAATAAATAAGCCAGTTGGTTTCTGAATTGGTACTCTTGCCTGATAGGATGCAGTGGTTCGCTGGTTAGCGGCAAGATTATCTATTGTCCAATTCACCACGTTCTCAACATTGACGGTTGCGGTCACAGGAAGCGTAGCTGTTATAACTTCTAGTTTGCTCGGCACAGGGTTTGCAATCGTCAGGTCGGTCAGTGGGAATTCACCATTTTCGATGTGAATCGTGTAAGTGACAATATCTCCGACATTGAGTGTGTCGGTCGGCGCATTGGTCATGCTTATGGATTTGATGCCGGGTGTTGGTTCTGGTGTAGACGTTGGTGAAGGTTCCGGCTCATCTGGTTCCGGTGAAACTTCTGGTTCGACTGTTTCTACTGGGATGGTTGTTTCACCAGGTTGAAAAGTTTCATTAGGTGCAGGTTCTGCGTAGGTAATAATTAGCAGCGGTGCAAAGTTGCTTGCTCCACTCGCACAATTATTCTGAGCACATTCAGTAGATACAAATCCAACGTAGCTACTGACATCTTCTTGTGCTGATGCTAGTTTAATTGCAAATGTGCGGTTACGATTGGTTTCCGCTTTCCATTCTAGCAACAGAGATGATACATCACCTTCCCATTTTGTAAATATTGGTGGGGTTTCTGCAGTATTGACAAGCGGTTGCCCCGATGAACTGACAGTTGGGCTTACGATGAAATTTGCACTAATTGATTGATCTGTCCAAGTAAGGGTTTGATTGAACTCACTATCAACCCGCTGAATCCTGACATCTACCGTGCCTGAAGTATCTACACTATACATAACCAGTTTCGCTGAAGCGATGGTCTTCGAGAATACGCTTGTTTCATTTAGCGTAAACTTTAAGAATGTTCGCCGTTTGTTGAGACCATCCCTGTCCCAATTCCCTATCCATAAACCGTTTTCTTCAGAGAAAGATTGCGTTGGTTTGCCGTCGGCAACAAACATATCTAGCTGAGGAGGGATTGACTCTGGTTGTTGGCTATATAGTGAGTTCCCATAACTATTAGGGCTGATTAGAATACTAAATAAAAGCAAAATAGCAAGACTTGATATTGTAAGTGACAATCGTAAATTATTCATATCGCGATAACCATATAACTGGGTTGTGGCTCACTAAAAATTATTTCGAGAATTCCCGAACTAAAATCGTTTAATGCTAGTTACTCCAATGGCATTTCAAATTTGTGCAGCTTCAACTTTTAACATAATGTGCATGATGGCTTGGTAGGCTGTGGGTCTGGTTTATCGGGAGATGAAGTATTCGAAGAATCATTAACGTATAACGTACGTGTTTCATCACATTTCCGTTCTGCACTCCACTTATATGGCTGTTGAAAAACTACAACACACCACTGGTATGTGCCCCCTTGTTTCAACTTTAGTGTATGTTCAAAATAGTTTGAGGGAGATCGAACCCAATCCTTTTTGGCTTTTGCGTCAAATAATCCATTTGGGACCCCATTAACCATCTGTATCAGTTCGAATCCATATCCTTCGGGCAATGAACTCTCTAGATAATCCCAACGAAATGTAATGGACGTATCGACTTTTGCCGATTCTTCATTCCGCGGTTCAATAAGTATAGGCTGAAAAGTTTGCAAATCACTTACCCCTTCTTGAAGAGCTTCCGGCTCAGACTCGACTATCGACGGAGCCGATTCAGTAGTTGTGAATGATGGTTGCACTGTAAATGCCGGTGGAGGAGAGGTGTCTGCAATTATTGGTGCAGGTGACACCGGCGTAAAGGTTAATGTTGGTGGTATTGGCGTAGGCTGTACAGTTGTAGGCACAGGCGAATTAGTTGGTGGTATAGGTGTATCCGTTGGAATGGACGTAGTTGTTGGAATAGGCGTAGCCGTTGGAATAGGCGTAGCCGTTGGAATAGGCGTGTTAGTGGATACAGAATTATCTAAATTCTCCAACGCATCAGGTTCTAAAGCGAGGTTGGATATAAAACCCTCTTCACCAAAACCATCGGTATCACCAGCAGTTCCACGGTTGCTTTCTAAACTATCTTCGGCACTATTGCTTTCAGGTTCATCCAGTCCAGCAACTTCATCCTTACCCCCAGAATCGCCTGTATTAGGAGACTCATCTTCTTCCCTACGATCTGTTTCTGAAATGTCTGATTCCGCATTGGGAGAGATAATCGCACCAAGCCCAGATAGAATATTTTCACTATAATTCCACCCTGCCCAACCCAATCCAACTAACAACAGCAACCCCAACAGAGCTGGCACCACACGACTCAAATCAAGCGTACCAGTATTCTGTTTCCCTGATCCCCCAAGCACGCCCACATCCACCAAGCTAAACGTACTACTCTTCTGAATTTCGACCGCTTTATGCTGCTTCTCTGGATTTGAACGTGAAGCGCTGGTCATCAAGTGTCCACCACTAACCTGATTGAGTCGCTCATACTTTTGATATTCGGGTGTAACCTGAAAGTTACTGCCAAGATAGGCTTGGTTGCCTGTGCTATTGAAGAGCGTGCGCGGTCCCTGTTCTATGGAATCGAAATTGAGTTGGACCTGCCCCTCACCACAGCGTGCGACATGCAGGTTGTATTCTTCGGCAACACAAAGCATGAGGCTAAACTTAGTTCCCTGTGCATCAAGATTGTTCAATAAATAATTGTAGACTTCAGTATTAGCCTCATTTGCCGCTCGTCGCAGACGCGTTTCAATTGGCTTACTTGACGGTTTTCCTAAAGATGCGTTGATCTTGTCAACAATGGCAGGCTGCAGCCCTATCGAATGGCGCGGGCCATCCTCTTGAGTTAGTGCAATAGCAACCGGTAGCGACTGACTCCCTGGCAATGCTAATTTAGATGTTGCAGCCACAATTGTTTTACTATTTTTCTCATCTTTCGGGTCAATTAGCGGCTTAAATCGAACTTTGCTGCTCATGTTTTTGTCCGTTTAGGTCTGCCTCTATATTTATCATCTTCATCATTTGGTTGGTCGTTAACCGCTCCTTCATCCTCATTTTCGTCAGGTAAAAATGCAACCATACGAATTTGGGTAGTCATATCATCTTCTTCGCGCAGGCCATTTGGGATCGCCGATTCTGATTGTTCTTCATCCGATCTGATTGCTGATTGTTTGGATGACTGTGTGGTGGATTTAAACTGTGCCGTATCTCCAGACTCTGTCCTGTCTGTCGATGATGGCGGTAAACGTTCCGAAGCTATCTGTTTAGCTAAGCCATCACGCTTAGTACGTTCACTATTTCTGTCTGGTGGGTTTGCTAAAGACGTTGCTTGTCTTGGTCTGGTAGCCTCAAGATTAGTTTTCCGATCGACATCATCTTTTTTTTTGTCATCTACCTTGCTTTCTTGGGTAGCATCCTCAATCGGCTGCTGCACACTTTCTTGGTCCCCAAGAGTTGATTTGAGCGGCTCCTCTTTTGAAAGATCGGGTGGCTGGACCGCGGCGGACTGATGCGATGTAGAGCTTGTCTTTGTGGGGCGGTTTGGGTAGCCCGACGGCACGCTTTGCTGCGTTGAATCGTCCGACCCTATACCAGCCTGAAAAGCCTGAGGCTGACCACGATCTGCTGCTGGTTCATACGGTGACGGTGGTACCCCAGATTTTAGGTTTGACCGTTCTGACTTACCGATTTGAGCTACCGCTTGAGAATGATGTTGAGCATTGTCCTCTTCTATGTGTGACGCATCTTGATCTGCAACAAAATGATCTGTTTGCTGTATTGTCGAATCAAAAGATCCATTACTTTGCGTTTGTTCTTGAATAGCATCAGCGACCCGTGAAAGTGTCTGTTGCTCACGAGTAGCCTGTGCTGGATCTCCCCAAAGTCTTGCCCAGAATCCTGTCTGCTTTTTACCTTGAGATGATTGTCGGGATTTCATCTGGCGATTGCGCAATCGCCAGTCGTAGATATATGGCTCTGGATTGACAGTACGTTGATTTCCCAAAGGTGTTTGGGAAGCTGCTACATCTCCTAATGGTTCCGTCTGCTGCATTTCATACGATGTTTTGGGTTGTGCGTCAGATGACCGCTCATAGAGATCATTATGAGAGGCGGGTAGAGCAGAATCTTCAGTAGCTGCCTCGTTTTCAAACGCTCGCTGTTGCAGTAAACGCGATAATGGATTGCCGTTTGTTCGGCGCTCACGTTTATCTTGATGGTAAGCCATTCGCCTTCCGCCAGCATATCGTTCGTTTAGCACAACTCTGTATTTGATGTGATCCCCCACGCGGATAATATCGCCAGAAGATAGATGTATCGGAAAATCGACCACCTTGTTATGATTTGCAACTTTTTGATCGTTGAGATAGGTATCAAAGTTTATATTGCTATTATTTTCAGTTGCGCGGTTCTCTTGATCTGGCATTGTTAAAGAAACTTCTGAACCGGATGTGCCTAGATCGCGGATCTCAAGCCGATTATCTGGTATGGGTCGAATGTAAAATTGCATATCATGCATGGAGCCATACTGCGATAAGCAAATATCCCGACCCGCAGTTGCACTTCCATTACCAGAACGCAGATGCCGAACCTTCGGATTTGCGCCAAAGTTCATTACCTCATTCGAAAGCTGAACGATGGGCGCGGCATTCATGCCATAAACAAGCAGCAGCCGCCCAATCATAGGCTTTCCGTGATCTTCGGCTGACGCGCCAAGGAAGGCACCTTCTCCAACTGTCGAAACAGGAATATAACCAGTTGTGTCTTCATCGATCAGTTCGTAACGAGGGCGCTGCATCCACTGCACTAGTTGCTGTAAGGCCCAAAGCAGCAACAACAACCCTAAACCAGCAAGAACCAAGATCAGTGGCAAAGGCCATTGGCGCGGCGGCACAACCTCAAACTTTGCAGTATTTGGCAGAAGTTGTTGAGCGGCTTCGCTTTTACTAGTGAGTTGTAATTCATAATTCCCGGCGGGAAGTGATGAAAGCTGTACCTCAATTTGATTATCGTTTATTATCACATTCCCTTCATTAAACACATCTAACGAAATAATTTCACCCGTCACGGTCTTAGAGAGTAATTGATATTGAATATTTTGCTCGGCTAGCGTTGGCAACGGTGGTGAAACCCAATCTATCTGATTTGACCGGAACAATACGGTTGAGGTAATGATGTCTGTCGGGATTCTTGTCCATGTGATTCGATTAGTTGGAATAAACTGCTCTAGTTCAAATCTGGTTTCATTCAAAAATGTCCGCTCTTGATCAAACAGTCGTATAGTGGGATTCAATGAGCTAAATTGCTCAGCCTGGAATGTGACTGCTGCTGTTCGTGGAACCGTTGTTACTGTCTGTCGTAGAATCTTGCTTAACTCACTCTTATATCTTGTATCTGTATCCAAGTCCTGAAAAATATAAATTAGTTCATTCTTAAACGCGTCAGCGAGCTTATTTAAATATCGTTTCCCATGATAGTTTTTGTTCTTAATGGGTGAAAAATAGATAGGCTGAATTGTGATGTTGCTTTCTTGGTAGTCATTTACCAAATTTTGTATAGCTTCTGATTCCTCATCTTTGGCTTCTTGTTCGTAAGCATAATCTTTTTCAAAAATATTATTGCCAATCCGTTTGTTATGTAGCTTAAAATCATGACCGTTAGATATTAGAATAACCAATCGTTGCGTTGCGTTAGAATTTACTAACCCAATCTCGTCACTAAGAAATTTTTTACTTAATAGATCGGAAAGATGTGCATGATTATACTCCGACCGCATATCGTTTAATGTCAATTCATTTAACTTCCGCGTAATGTCTGCAAGATCGCCCTGCCAAGTGGTGTATAAATTGAATAAAGATGGAACCCCCGACTCAACAGAATCTTGTGGAAGTCCCGTTCGATCCATTTGGGTTGTGAATATCGCTATCGAATCATTTTCTGTGTTCCAATAAGGATCCAATTCCTCTAAAATACTACTGGATAGCGGCTGAATTGCGGCAGCCAAATGCTCATTGTTGTGTGGGTGTCTTTTATCGTCCGCATCGATGGTGCGCCACAGATCAATATAGAGAGCAATCTGAAGACCACCCTGCTCCGTAATTCTAGGCTCCGAAAATTTGCTGCCTTCTATCATCAGTTGTTCAAAATCAATGTCTGACTCGCCAGAATAGCGAAATATCCAAGTAATAGACTCAGGCAGGTTTGAATCATCAATCTGAATATCAAGAGCACTTTGAGCGTACATGGATACACTCCCTAACTCAAGCCATGCTGAAATTGCTAAAAAGGCTAAGCTGATCAATATACAATTCTGAATTGACGCAGACTTATCTCTCATCACTCACCCAACACGCTTGAACTGTCCACCTGCACAGTACGTTTTTCATTCCACGTGATCGCTTCGCCATTTGTATCGATGTACTCAATCCGCCACTTATACTCTGTCGTCTCACCAATACAAAATTCACGAGTGAATCCCACATTATCAGCACTTGGCTCATCTGCCTCGCCCTTGCCATTATTGAAATAAACCTTTTTCACATTTTGAATCGTCCACGAGACTAACACGCATTCACCCGGTTCAACTTTTCGATCGCTCACCGAGATCTCAATGTTTGGTGGTGATAATGCTGTTTGTGTTGATGTGGGCATCAAAGTCGGTGTCGGTGTCTCTGTCGGCGTTGGTGTGAAAGTCGGTGATGGTGTTATCGTTGGCGTTGGCGTTGCTGTAGGTTCCGGCGTTAAAGTCGGCGCGAAAACCTCTGGTACGACAACAGGCAGCGACGACGCTGCACCATTTTCTTCGGTTATGGGACTGCCTGATGTAGATTCTTGAGGCGGTTCTGGTGTTCCATTCATCTGTGCGAGATCACCATTTTGCGCATTTGTCGACTGACCTGTGCTAGCCGAACTAATCGAAGAAACTCCCCCATCCGAGCCTACATCACTATCTTCATCAGTGGGCGCTTCATTATTATTTATAGATCTACTTGCTGCACTGTCCGCACTCATTTGACCACACAACATTGAATCGGAGATAGAATCACAGCGAATTGTCGATCTTGTCACACCATTTGGCTCAAAGGTACAGGTAGCAGCCCAGCCCACTTCGCCACTCCCTGCAATCGAGATATTTGCCCAAACATGTGGATCGTCATTTTGTTGATAGTTGGCGGGTGCCGATAACAGAACAACCTCGCTTCCCGCGACCAAATAGTCATTTCCTAATTTAGGATAATTTATACCCGGAGATGTACGCAGAAATATGCCTTCTATGACCTGACAGGACTCTTTCTGAATCTCTACCTTAACCGTCTTTGTTACGACCTCGGCCCCATTGAGCGACATAATTGACATTTTGTAGGTTGTATTTCTTGTCGGCGCAGCAACTTTACCGACGGTTGCCGACTCGTCACGCTCAATTTCAGGGCTAAAATGCAGGACGTGTTCGGAACTCAGGTTTTCAACCTCCCATCGAAAATCGAGTGTATCGGTTTCGCCTTGATAGATAATTAGAGGCTCCTTTTCTCGATACTGTAGTAATCCTTGTTTGTCCTGTTTTGAAATAACGCTCTGCTTACCAAATGTAGATGATGGCAGGATGAACGCAATCGACTCGCTCAAATTACAGTTAGCAAGTTCGTCATTATTGCCACCGCGAGCAACGCAAAAATCAGTAATTTTTGGCTTAGGCAAGACCAGCTCTGTCACGGCAATGCGTTCTTTTGGTGCCAGAAACGGTAGCCATCTAGTCACGCCATTATTTGCCTCAAGTGCCACTTCGTAGACATCTTGATTGGGATCTTTAACGGGAACAACGAGACAATCTGATCTTGCTTCTTTCGTATTAATATTCTGATTAACAGGATCTGTAAACGTAATTGTATCCGCTCGTACTGTGTAGCTAATGCCTATCGAGGGGCTGCTAATCTCGTCTTCGGGGACACATGGCACCGCGCTCACAACACGATCAATACGCGGACGATTTAACAAAATGATGAGCAAAAACAGTGCCACAATCGATAAGAGAGCCGTAATCAGTGACCAAGTGGGAATCAGGCTGCGGCTGATGACCTTTAGTGATTTATCATCATGCTGAATCTTTGTACGTTCTCCTCTGGCATTGACTTGCTCGATGCTGTATTCATGTTCGCGTGGCCGACCAAACCAGTGTGGGCGACGCAGCTTTGGTTGAAAAGTGATCGTTTCGGCTGCACCCGGTTTCAGCACCACGCGTACACGGTTGATGGGGCGATCCTCTACCGAGAAGCTCAAATCTGCCTTCTGATCTTGCCACGTATAAGTTAAGTTTTCGACTACGTTTCCGCTATTTGTGACGCGCAGCCGCTTTTTGCGACCAGCAAGTGTTGCGATCTCGGAGACGGTGGCGCTTGTCTCGTATACAGGGTTAATGTCAACAAACATATTTTTTTCAATTGTTTGTTGCGTATTTCGATTTTGAGCGCGAACAATTAATTTATATTTTCCGGCTAACCAGACCGCGCCTTTGGGTGGCGGTGTAAAAGTGATGCTATGTGAAATAACTTCTCTCTGATTCGGACTAAGTTGACCATCCATAGGATCAATATGAACCCACTTAGCTTGCTCCAACTTTCCAACGATCAAGAGACTATAAGGACTAATTCGTTTCCCTTTCAACTTGATATTGAAGGTCTCGACAACACTTTGAGTGCTGCCCGGTGTCAGGATGACATGCTGTTTAGGCCAGTTCTCAAATACGATATCGCGGTGTTCGTCTTCAACAGGCTGAGGTGAATTGGGCTGACTTGACGACTCTTCAGATGGTGTAGGCGAATCGCTACCAGTAATGGGCGTGATCCGGTCTTTAATGGTTCGCATCGTTGCGCAAATGTTTGATAGCGAATAATAGAGAGCATTGGATGGTCCGCGTGGTGGTTGGATGCGCTGCAGACCATTAGTTTGTGAATCAAGCTCACTGTTAGCCAAAACACGACCCAATTCAGAGGCCATCCAAGAGGGTTGCTCAAAGAGTGTCTCTTTGCGTTTTGCCAGTGCTATCAGTATAACGCGCTCCAGATCGCGCCAGAGTTGTGGGAAAATTACTCTTGGTGGAACCAGTCGATTTTGATATTGCTGCGGATCCTCAAGTAGATTAAGTATGTCATCATCTAGATCGCTTATACCATTCCCATTTACCGGAATCTGATAGTCCGCTGCATCTAATCTTGGGTGGCGACCAACCGTTAATTGATAGAGTATTTCCCCCAGATCTTGAACCTGATCACGCGGTTCGGAAATGAAATCGTGTAGCCGCTCCAATCCTAAACTTGTCAGCACCACCCGCTCATGCCCCGTTTGCGGATCGATCGCGATCAATATTTTTCGCGTCGATATTTCACGAGGTGGTGCGCTATTCAAACCCAAGTAATCAACCGTGGCACATAGGCTTTGCACAATTCGTATCGCGTCGGGCAGATCAATGAAATAGCGTTTATCCTTGCGTGGCAGATCATCATTCTCTGCCGACTCATATTTGCAATATTTAATGATGCGATCTAGCGTCACACCCTGAGCAACCCACTCGAAGACCAGATAAAAGAGCTTCCGCCGACGGTCATAGCCGTGGTGATAAAGCGTTGCAATTCCCGGCTCCTCTAACCCTAGAAGACTGTACGCATATCGATCAAATTTTTCACCAAAGTTTTCTGGGCTAGCCAAATCTTTATCAATAATCAATAGTGCAACTTCGCGGGCATAGCGCGGCTCATACGACGGTAAATCGAAGCTCTGTTCTGGAATAATTTGTCTGGTAATGGCGGACGTGTCGTATGCGCGAAAATAGTGGCCAACGCAACGATCTTGGTTTTGCGGCGTATGTTCCTGCGGTCTATTTTCAGTTAGCTCAGGAGCCTTGACTATCTCAGGACCAAGATAGTCCTGAAGATAAAAACCAGCTCCAATTGTTTGGCGTTCTAGATGCTTCATAAGTAATCGTAAAGAGCTTTCAGTTTGGAAGGTATTTTCCAAACCTTGTTAATAGTCTTGTTACCGTGTAGATAGACAAACCGCCACCTATAATTCCGCCACCAACAAATAGCAATGCAAAAATCCACCATGCTCCAAAGATCTGGCGTAGATAGATGCCCCCAAATTGCCTGTTGCGCAACTGAACAGAGGGCAACACACGACGTTCAAATCGCTCAAAGACTGGCTGCGGCGTAAATTGACTGCTATCGCTAAACTGTGCCGTTTTGTAAAGTGTCAAGATGTGTTGCTGAAAAAAGAGTGATGCACCAACTTGCCACGCCTGTTCTGTATTGGGCGGGATTATAATCTCGATCTGATTATCCACTTGTTTTTCTTGCGGTTCATCAATATGCTGCACTGAGCGTTCTTCTATAGTTGCATCGACATTATCTTTATATCGTCGTTTTTTGAAGCCAACTCTGCGCCGATTTTCACCATGCGATCTGCCGTCAATGTAGACACGCTGGCCTACTTGTTGAATCGGCTGCGTGCTATGATTGTGTACAAGCACTTGATCATCCACAGTAAATTGCACCGCCAAATGTTTAGATTCAATGCCAAATTCTGGCAGAATCAGATCACAAATATTTGAATTGCTCCCAATTAAAAAAGGCGTAGCCGTACACTTAACAACCATCTGTTCGCCAGATGGCAGTGTACACTCAAATAAATACTGCTGGTGTGGTGCTGATGTAGCCGCTACAGGTACAGGCTCTGATTGTTCAACATTTAGTTGTTGAGTGGATCTATCGGGTTGGGTTTGAATATGGGTTGGGTTTTGGGCCATATACTACCAGTGCATTTTGTATGATATGGATGTATGGATCTTTAATGCGAATACAATGTGATTCTCTTACACATCGTATGCGCAGGCTTGAAGTGCTCGACAATTTGCGCAACCGTATCGTAAATTGGTTCCACTTTGCGGATTGCCTCGTCGCGCGTCGCTTCGGGATTAACAGTCATCGTTGTCAGCATATGTGACTGAACCTCTTCGCGCGTTACACCCAAGTTGCTAACATTTACGGTGATGCTAAATTCGTATGGGGTCAAATCTGATGCCTCTTCTTCAATAGAGGGCATCGTTTCAGTATAAATGCCAATCGTCTCTGATAATGCCCATTTTGTTCCACGTCTAGCATAAAGCTTATCCATATTTTGGAGCAGTGCAGCACGTTTTTCAAGTGGCCATGTATTGGCAAAAGGAATACCAAACCACGTCAGCATCCAATTCATGTAAGCCGAGGTAGTTGTTTTTGGATCGAGCAGAAGATCGGCTGCGTCAACCATCCAATCTAAAGGCAAGTAGACCGATTCGAATATTGCAAGCAGTCGCGATAAAAAATTGGTTGATGGACCCGAGAAGCTGATATGCATCGCGTTTGAACCCTCATGCACATTAGATTGATAGATTTCGGGTAAGTGTCGCAGATAAAACAAGCTCTGTAGCGAACAGCCAGGGGGAGCTATCCCTTTATATGGACGTGCATTCTTAAGAGCGGGTAACAAGCGAATCGGTCCAAAATCGCCAAGCTGAGTTGGTTGTAGCTTTCGCCTGTTTTTCTCCTTCGCCCGTGAATCCTCCAGTACAAGCTGTGTCTGGTTGCCGATCCATACTCGGGCACCGGGGCTAAGCTGCACGCGCTCGCCAGAGTCTAGGCGTCGATTGTCCACAAACGTCTCAAGACCGCTTTGTAGATCCAGTATCCAAACATCGAATCCGCTGAATGTGATGAGTGCATGGTTAACCGCGACCGACTCACGTGGGATGATCAGGTAGTAATCTGGCTCCTGATTGTCAAGGTAGACCAGATCGATTTCCAGCCTCTCAGCGCTTCCAATCAAGGTGTTGCCAAGCTGTAAAGGAAATTCGAGTGCTTCTTTACCCGAATCGAGTATGACAAATTTCATCAGGGTTTTGCGATCACAATTTGGTGCCGCAGCGATGCAATAACACCATCCGGCGCAACATTTATATGACGTCGCTCTTCAAGTTTTTGCGTATCTAAATCAACCTCCGCATCTTTATCATTGTTTTTCTCTTGTTTCCCCTTATCGCGTTGAAAGATTTGAATGTGCAACACACGGAAGAGAGTAACGTCTAATTCATCATCAGCGTATGGGTCCGAAGGGCTACCCTGCATTAGGCACTGAAATATCTCCCAATTTTGCAGATCATGACCAAATGGCCACCCTTTTCGGTCTAGCCCACCACACAACGGATTGAGAAACTGATAAAGTCTATGCAGGACCTTTCTCTCGATCTCGTGAACCGATGCACCAGCCACTGGGCGAATTGTGACTCGGGTTGCTACCCAATGATAGCGTGGGAGACCAATGCTCAACTGTGTACAAAGTAAGCGACGTTCGTCTAAAAAATTTTTAAGCAAGTCGACTGATGAAGCTGGCAAGTCAAGTAGCTTGTTTGGCTCAATTGGTCCCGCTTCATCTTTGATGTATGGTATGACGCGCAGTTCAATGGTTGGCACGACTATCTCAGGCGCGTTATTTTTCTTTTTTAACTGTTCAATCTGCTGTGTAGTTCTCGGCAGATCGCCTAGCTTTACCGGTAGACATTTTGCTCGCCCAAACTTACCCGAAAATTCACTCATCGTGAGGTATTCAAAATCTTCCAGAGCAACTGCTCGCTCGCGTGAACGCAGCCGATTTGGAGCAATCAAAAGCGCTTCTTCGATATCCTGTGCATTGGCTCCTCCTGTCGCTGCCGAATGGTTTAAAACACGTTTCACATATGGGATCGACGTTTTGAGTGTATTTAGCTCTCCCTTTTGCACATTCCCCTCAATTCCCCCTCCGCTACGGTATTTGGCAAATCGAACTTCTGTTTGTGCCGGTGGATATGCGCCATGTTCGCGGATGGTGCCGTCGGGCAAACGGATTGCTGGCCCTAGACGAATTTCACCTGTGAGATTGTCTAACGTGTAGTGAGGTGGAAGAGGTTCTATAGCAGATTCTGCGAAATCAGATACTTCAATCCATTTTTCAGGATCTCCCGACTCATTCGCAACCGCGAAGAGGCACTCATTATGATTAAGTTTGTTTGGGCGCGGCAGAACGGGCGTATGTGCAAGATAAAAGCGCTGCCCAGGTGTTCCGTCACTGTGGCCAACCACTTCATTTTCGATTACGCGAGAATGCTCAGCAGAAATTGTGCAGCCTAAAGCTTCGACACTGTCTACCCTATTAAGGCGCGGTGATGTGCGATATTCGCTGGTTGAACTTTGATCTATTAAACGCACGCGTAGCCAATAGTATGGAAGCCTGTCTTCTGCACCCCGATCCGTAATGCTTGTGCGAAGCATCTCTGCTGGAAGATGAACGTCAATATGACCGGAACGAGACATCCCCCCCGACGTGTCTTGCTCGAGTTTACACTTGATCCATTTCCCCTGCTTTTCTTTTTTGCTACCTATGCGATCTTGCTCTTCTTCTACTTCATCGATGACGCAGGCTTCCCAAATCCAAGGTGGACGATCTGGATCCAGACCATCCGCAGCATCTGTTGAGTTCAGATCCGTAACTACTGAAATGCGCAGCAGATACCGACTCACATTCGTGGAGAACCCAAAAAGAAATGCGCCTCCATCATCGGTATCTGCAAAAATTCTGCGGTCAATCGATGTATTTGCCCGACTAGTTGGTAAAAGCGCATCTAGGGCCCCTACCTTCTTTGGATGACCGCGTGGTTCATCCTGAATAATTTCACTTTGGGCCGTAAGAAGCATAGCTAGGTGAGGTATCTTGATCTCAAACGCCTCGGTGGTCGAGAAAATCACCGGAATTGTGTCCTCAGTTTGCGTTGTAGAAATCTCTGTCCCTTCTTCAATTCTGGTGATGCCTGGCTGCGCCTCGGAAAACCAAAATGTAACATCTGTCTGCGCCGCTTTTGGCCCTTCTAACTCAATGCCAAGCAGCTTCAAAAAGCGAATATAGTGCTGACGCGGCATCTGATTCATGCGGTAGAGCAATTGCTCCGTCATCGCCGCAAAAAGCTGCATTAACGTGATACCGGGATCACTGTCGTGATACTCCGTCCATTCAGGACAGTAGTGCGGGATCCGTTCGCGCAATTCGGTGAAGATATCGGCAAAATATCTGTCGTCTAAATTAGGCGGTTGTAATGTCATGCTATATCTCCGAAGCCATCGATTTGGTCTTTACGCTTTCTCTAACAGTAAGTCGAGTGGGTAGAGCAGGCTATCTTCTTCGCGGGTGGACTTGATATCGTACTGAATTTCAATTAGCAATTGACTTGGCTGTTGAGCATGTCCCCACGTCCCATAAAATGGATCATAGACTTCGATCTCGCGAATATTAATTCTTGGCTCCCACCGTGTGAGTGCTTCTTCAACATATTGTTTGGCACGCGCAATTGTCTCGGAGTTAATTGGTTCAAAAACAAGCTCAATCAGACGGCTGCCAAAGGTAGGTCGCATAATGCGTTCACCGATTATTGTGCCCAAAATTATGGTGATAGCCTGACCAATTTCGGTACGCTCACTGGTCATAGAAATACGTCCCTGTTTATCTATTTGAGGCGGGAAGGACCAGCCACGACCAATAGTGTCCATGTCTTTCAAATTATTGATGTTCATAATTGTTTAACCCACCAGTACAGTGCTGGTTGCAACTATTTTCCCATTTGGGTTAGGAACTGGATCTGCACAAGTCTGCGCCGAATCACCTGCACGAGCTGCCGGTTTCCCATTAATCAACACAGTAGCGCTACCTATTGTAACCGTACCGCTATTCGTTGGTGGTGTAATAAATGAACCACCTTGGGGCATGTGCGGTTGTGTATTGTTTGCCGTGCTGCCAACAGTAGCCGCAGGTTTTCCCTCAATCATTACATCTTTGCTGACATTACTTACTATGGTGCCATTATAGGGATGTGGCACGAGCACCGGCGAGCTAGGACCGGGAGGTTGAATCAAATGCATGTCAATAGCGGTGATTGTGTCACCTTGTTTCGCAGCTGGTTGACCCATAATTTTTCTAAACTACCTTTAATTTAAGTTAATTACATTGCCCTTAACGGCAACCATACCACCCTCAATTTCGACCTGCCCTGAACCCTTCATGGATATATTGCCTCCAGATTCTATCTTTAAGTCTGGTGCATTAAGCGAAATCAACTGCCCGCTTTCTAACTCAATTTTCGTACTACTCTCAATTTTGATCGTGCTGCTATTGTCGTCCAGCGTGAGCTTGAGTTGCCCACCTTTGCCTTGGATCTCGATAAACCCGTTGGCATCGTCGAGCGTCACCGAACGTCCGGCGTTCGTTACAATTTCGACTTTGTTGTCGGCATTATCGTAGGTGGCAATACGATGACCGGTGCGCGACGTCCACGTACGAACTAGCGGTTTTTCGCCTTCTGGTGCAGCGCTCACTTGAGCAGGTACTGCATCTTGACCGTTCCAAAGGCTGCCCAGTATAAGAGGCTGATTGAAGTCGCCATGGTAAAAGGCAACGAGCACCTCGTCATTAACGGCGGGGATGGTACAAAGTCCACAATCTTTGCCTGCGCCAATGCCAATCACTCGCGCCCACTGGCTCTCGTCCTCGTCCGACATCCACGAGAATTTCACTTTGACACGTCCCCAACTGTTAGGGTCATCCGCATTGGTAACAATACCCGTCACAACGCCGGGCCATTTTTGTAGCGGTGACTCTTGCGTTAGCTCGGCGCTTAAAAGCCCTGAACGTGCGCCGCTGACAGTAAAGTGCGTAGACATGCCGTCGCTTTTATAGACGTGCGTTGCGCTGGTAACAAGATAATCTCCACTCAACCGCTTGCCAAGGCCGACGATTGGCATTACATTGCCTGCGCGAATGTCCGGTCGGCGAAATGCGGTACCGTCTGCTTCAATATATGCACCACCCAAATCATTCATGCGCGCTTCAGCCAATATATCTGCTTCGGCTTGGCTGATAACCGGTTGATCAACGATGACCATTTTGCCATTTTGCGGATTTGCCTTGGCCTCTTCCACCTTTGGCATCAAATTAGGTTTTTGCGATCTCCCCAATATTGGCTTCTTTTTCTGTACATCCCATCCGCGGATAATTGTCTCTTCCACCTGCTCGGACTGCGTGATTCGTGGATAGAATGTAGTTAGATCACCACCCCATTCCAGTTTAGCCAAGGAGCTGCCAGATGAGCCATTTTGCACGGACTTTCGAAAATAAAAGTCGTCGCCATCCACAAAGCATTCATAGCCGATACGCCACGCTCGTTGCCGCAAGAAGCTGAGATCCGACTGATTGTGCTGATAGAGGTGGTCGTAAACGATCTGAGTAGCATCGACCGTTGCTTTTAAGCCTACGCTGTCGGCGAATTGCTGAGCCAAGTCACTATCCTTGACGTTTAAAAAAGTCTTACTCTTAATGTGGTGATAGAGTGCGTGCGACTTGTCATACCCCTGAACAATTAGCTCTGCTATAGTCCCCTCGTTGAAGCGTGGTTCGATGGCCGTAATTTCACCATGAATCAGCGTTGTCGAATCCCCTGTGGGCGGACGGGCAGCAACTTCTATCTCATTTGAAAGTGAAAATAGCTCATGGTCGAGAAGCTCAAGCGTACGATCATAAAAACGCAGCGTAAACATTGCGGGCAGATGAACATGCTGCTCAACCGTACTTTCGAGCAGTGCATTCATAAACGGTGGCGGCAACTGCTGCCCATTTATTTTTATAGCAAGATGGCTAACAATTTTAGGTGCTGTTTCTGTCATATGAGTCAATGGATTTAGTTGATTCTAGAATATTGATGGAAGAGCAAGCTTGGTGCCCGGACGTAGTTGATTGGGATTAGTAAGATTATTATGCTCTGCTATCTCGCGCCACTTATCTGCATCACCGTACTCTTTTTGAGCAATCTCATCGATGCGATCGCCCGCAATGACTGGCTTAACTTTTCGTGTGCCGCTTCCCTCATATGCATATACAAAACTATCTTTATTTGTATAGTCGGATGAGTCTGCATACTGAGTGAATGTAATATCAACCTCAGCGCGGACGGGTGTTCCGTCTTCTAGGAATAATGTGAATTTTTGGCTCATTTGCGTGATAAAGGAATTAAACGAGAAAACTCCCCATTGAAAAGCAACGTGTGGCACCTTCCCTTTTTTCCCATCCTTGCCACTCTCACCCGAACCAGCACTACTACTCCGTGCTTTATTCTCGCCACGTGGTTCCATCAATTTCCACAATTTACGTGTTAATTGACTTACATCTTCTGGTTTTTTATTCGCGTCATTCACGCCAAAATTTTCATATGTATCGAAATAGAGCTTGAGCGTTAATTTTTGTGGCCCTGACTTTTTAAGTTCGGCTGTAGTTGATTTCTGAGCCTGAGATTTATCTTGCTCAGCGAATGAATTTGATTTGCTAATCTTATATTCGTGTGGATTGAACATACAGTCGACACTACCGTCATTGTGTTCTAAATCGACAATGCGGGCGGGCTTAAGATCGCCCCTTGTTTTTGGCATTCTGTTTATTGTCTCCTACTGATGGTTTGTTCTAGCGTAGCCGCTCTCGCTCAGTTGCTAATTTACGGCGAATTTGAGCATAGACTTTGCGTGCCAGTTCATCTGTATCAATTTTGGGTTGAATAGCCTCACCAACTTCTGATTGTGGTTTATTTATGGATTCAATACCGCTTTCATTCTGCATACTTGGTGTATCGGCTACGGTCTGTAAAGGTTGACGCTGGATAGGCAATGTGGGTAAGGTGACATCTGTATTTTCGATATACGGGTGCCCATTTTGCTCTCCATTCATTGTCGATCTACTAAACTCGCTCTGAAAAATGGGCTGTTCTTCAATCATACTTTCTAAGTGCGACCCGTTGTTTGGATTCAACGCAAAATTTTCTTTTTGAACAGTCTGTGTATTGCGTGCGATTGATTCAGTTGAAATGAGTGACACATCTTGCTGCGTCCTACTCGATTCATTTTCGACACGCTGTCGCTGAATCGATGATAGAGAAATTTCGTTCGCTGCGAAGCTATCTGGTTCAATGTTGCCTAGTTCTATGCCACTATATTCATTCTTAGCATTGGACGGTGGTGGTGTGACTGGTTCGGACCGAGCAGGTGGCACAGCTACTATCGAATCGAGTTGAAGATTGCCCAAGTTCGGAACAGTCTCTTCAGAAACAGATTCATCGGCCATTTGGCCGCGTAAATTGCTCACTGATTGGTTAGCTGAATCGCCTTCTGTCTCAACTAGCGCAGCAGTATTTTGCAATTCACTTTCTGGTTCCTGCATGTTAGAGCTGCGCTGAATGGGTGGCTGCTGTTCCTGAGTCACTTCTATTGCATCAGACTGAAATACAGGAGTCGACAGTCGGTTAAATGAATCAGTTTGCTCGATATCGGGAACAAACGATTTAGCTAGTTGTTGCTGCGTCTCATTTCTTTCGATATCCACCAATTGTGGCGCAACTTTATTTTCTGGAGCTGCGGCAATATCGATCAAGTCCTCAACCAGTTCGACATGTGGAAGTTCTGTTGACGATTCGGCTTGTTGCATATCGCGTATTTTATTTGTGTTGATTGCAGTTAGCTGTGATCCGTTAGGTTGAACGATTGATGCGCCTTCAGATGATGCCGGATCGTTGGACTCAATCCTATCCATCTGCTTTGAATGGCGCTCTTCGATTTCTACATGGTCTGTTTGTTGCTCTACTTGTTGCTCTACTTGTTGCTCTACTTGTTGGCCTGCTTTACGTTGAACAGGTGATTGCGCTCGACTTGCTGACGGTTGCAAAACAGATTCACTTGATGGTACAGGCTCATCGATAAGCTGCCACAAATCACTTGGTAGCGGCCCGATTTCGGTTTCCACCAAATCATTAGTTTCTGAATCGTTTTCTTGCTGCTCAATCTTGCCATCCGCAAGATGCGAACTTTCCGCTGCTTCTTTTTTGCTCATCGGTAGATCGGTTTGCGGATTTGCGTCTAAGCTAATTTTAGATTTATCGATAGCGCGTTGTACTCTGTCTTCACTCTTGGCTTGCTCCGTTTGCGATGGTTGAATAATTTTTGGGCGAGGTCGACGTGGCATCATAACGTGGACCGTCGATCCGGTTGGTTGTGCAGTTTCGACTTGCCGCATCACGTTGCCGAGCGTTGCATGGTCATTGGGATCTGGTTGGACTGGCTCATCATTAGGCACTAGATGTGGTTTATGAACGTTCCCATCCGGTTTACGCTGAATTGGCCAAACATCTTGAAGGGGTGGCGGCGAGACGGAACTCTCTGCCTCCGCGCTATTCTCAATATGAGCAAACTCACCACCGTGCAAATTTCTATTTTCAGAAACCTCTGTCTCTGTCCGCTTTGGCTGAACATCATCTGGTGATACGAACGCTTCACCTATATTGCCTACAAATGGTGTGACTGCTGTCTGGTCATTTTTTTGCCGCGCTATTTGTGCCGGTGTTTGATCATATGATGCCGAAGTCGATTCAGGAATCGGTGGTGCCGAACCTAGTACGCTCAACTCAGAAACCGACTCGTTCTCTGTGCTTGATTCTGCAACTAGCTGTTCTCTATTTTCGGATCCCGAGGCATTTGTATTTGCTGATAACTCTTCTGCTCGAACAGAATTTTCTAAAGCATCTTCGTTTTCTACCATATCACGTCCGACATTGCTTTCGACATCTTGTTGCGTATCTTTACTAGGTGGCGTTTTAGCAATAGTATGGTATTCGCCATCTGAAGTTCGCTGAACTTGATACGACCGTTCTCTTCGCGGAGCCTTTTCTAGTGGAACAGCTGGCACATTAACCTTTCTTTGGATGCTGTTTTCTCTCTGTAGCTGCACGGCTGTTGAAGCATTCGGCAGATTGGTGTTACTACTTCGACGCGGTGCTTCAACTATATTTGTTTCTGAGCCTTCCTCTTGCTGATGATAGGCACGCCATGTGTTGCGCAATAGCTCAAAGTGCTGGTCGGCTGGACTTAGCTCTGTCAGTGCATCTGTCGCTTGATCCTCACCAACGTCTGTTTGCACAGTTTCCGCAGCAATTGGTATAAAGTCGTCGACCACATTAGTAGACGTAGTTATTTCATCATGATGCTGCGCTTGAATCGCGGGCTGTACAGGTATGGTTGGGGTAGCTGGAATCGGCGTCGCTAACGGCAATTTGCTGGCTATACGGCTCTGTTCTCTCGAGGAAGGCTGTTGTGGTAATAATGTTCCAACAACTAATGGCTTTGCAGCAAGCGTGCTAGTTTGCGCCGTGCGTTGTGTTGTCCCAACTACCGAGGTAGAACTTGGATATATAGCATTGGTTGGCGTGATGAGTTGTCCTAACTCCATCGGTGCGCGGTAAATTGTAGAGATGGAGGCATGACGCCGCACTCTACGAATTAATGGATTGGCACTTCCCCAAGGAGTGAATGAATTCATGATTTTTCACTGTATTCAAGAATAAAATCGGTGCAGGCAAATTCAATTGTTTGGATTGCAATCGAATTCGTATCGGTTTTTAATTGCGGTCCCGACCACTTAACCGGATATGCTTGTGCAGCCAACCATGAAACAATGGGCTTTCCCAGCGGATTGTTTAGTGTCACGGTTATGTCGCGCCGCATAAACCTGTTTGCCAGAATTTCCATGTACCATGACATCAGTCCACTTTTGCCCACACCATTAATCAACGTGAGCCGATTTGATTTGCGTTTACCTGGAAGCTGATGGTCATAAGCATTTTGACCACCTTCTTTGATAACTTGCACGTCCCATTCAATATCGGGCAGCTTACACTCTGTGAATGCAGCAATATTGTCTGGACCAATTCGCACCAAAAAACGAAATCCTAAATTCGACTGATTAAGATATACTTGGCTAGGCGGATTTACCTTTTGAATATCGCTCATCAATCACCAACCTCGCCGTATGCTGACAAAGGATGAAATACGTTGTGGATTTCGTTCGCGCTCATTGCGCAAGTCTTTACGTAATAGTTCATAAACTTTATTGGCTACCTCACGCACAAGTTCTGGCGTAATCTCATGTGGTGTAGTGGCAGTAGTCTCATTTGATTGAGTACTGTTTGGTGATTCCATTTCGACTAGTTAATACCAAGTGGTGCAACTTGAAGCTGAAATTGCTGGCTACAGGTTGGACAGACTGCACCAATCCGCATCTCTTCTGGACTATTGATGCGTTGATAAAGATCCTCTAAATAGGCCAAGTCAATCACGTAGAGACCCGCAATTATGTCTGGCGTAACGACTGACAAGTCGCCCAGTTCAACTACTACGTGACTCAGAAGCAATACAGGCAGAAACGCTTCATTTTGCTGCACGCGCGGATCCCGTACCGATTCCACTTCATCTAAGGCAGTAGCGAGACGCATCCGGCCGGTTGCATGAACCTGACCAGAAGCGTCTAAAAAGCCACGCGGGAGCGTAAAGCTAAATTCCGTCTCAAATGATGTAGTCAAAAGAACTCACTCCCATCATTAGATGCCAACACGTCGAATTCCTTCATGGGCCAAGACAATCTCTTCGATCCCGATTTCGTTGCCACCAGCTTTGGGCGATGGTCCACTCAACTTTGTTGGCCAGGCGCGATCGAAAGTCCACTCGGCAACTGGTTTTAAATCATGATCAACCATCGTAATAGAACCACCGAAACGATTGGTCTCTACATCGCCATTTTCTACATCTGCACGCCAAGTCCAAGCATCCATCGAATCAGTAATGCCACGCTTCAATGTAATGTTTTCCCACTTTAAACGGCCTGGCGCTTTGATGGTAAATGGGACGCCCCGTTCGTCGACAACCTGATGCTCAACTACTTCGTGCTCTGAACCAATGCCAGAACATTCGGTAAACAAACCAGTTAATCTGCCACCTTCTACATCTACACGGAAGTGAAATCCTAATACGGGGTCTCGACTCTGCATTGCCATAATATGAACTCCTAATTTATTTCGAATTATTCTATACGGTTGTTTCTAAGTTAAGTCACTAGGTTTGATGAATAACGGGTTATGCACTTGTCTCCATTGCATACTGACTAAAGCGGAAGACAACAAACTCAGCGGGCTTGACTGGTGCCAATCCGATTTCACAAATCAACAGCCCTTGATCTCGTACTTCCTGAGGGTTCAATTCTGCATCGCATTTAACGTAAAACGCCTGATTTTCGGCTGTGCCTAATAATGCACCGGAACGCCATACATTGCGCAAAAATGCTGAAATGTCGCGGCGTACTTTTGCCCACAGAAATTGATCGTTTGGCTCGAAGACGACCCATTGCGTGCTGCGTTCAATTGATTCTTCGACAAAGTTAAAGATACGGCGCACGTTGATATAACGCCATGCCGGATCGCTCGAAAGTGTACGCGCACCCCAAACGCGGATGCCGCGTCCGGTGAAGGAGCGAACGCAGTTGATGCCAACTGGATTGAGCAAGGCTTGTTCGCCACGGTTAACGTTGAAGGTCACATCCGTAATCGGTCCCAGAATGGCTTCGTTGGCTGGCGCTTTGTGAACGCCACGCTCATTATCGGAACGGGCGTAGATGCCCGCAACATGACCGCAAGGTGGGACCTCTTTGGAGCGCCCTGTCAACGGATCGGTAATTTTGATCCATGGATAGTAGAGTGCGCCATGCATCGAATCGAAGTTGGCATCTTCTTGTCGCCACTTCAAAATCTCTTCAGGCTGTTTTTTACTGTATGGAGAATCGAGAATGGCGAAGCGATAGAGTGAATTTTGGCAGTAGCCAAGTAGCGCGTTCTGCAAGCCCATTAGCTGTGTATCATCGATTGTGCCATTTTTGTGCATCAGCGCAAGATCGGGCGCACAGATCAAGTTGACGTTGTCGAGCGATTCGAGTGCGCCTTTGCCTTTGCGGTCGCGTTCGCTGCCGTTGAAAAGTTGAACCGCATTTCCTTTCAAAATCTCATCATCTTTGAGGCTTGGCGTCGGTGTAGTCTGAATTGCTTTACGGTCCGGTTCCAAAAGTAGATCCACATCAAACTTTGAGGTACCACCTTTAAGTGATACGGCTTCTTTTTCTTTGAAAGCGGCTGGCATACGCTCAGCTAGCTTTCCCGCTTTAGGCTGCAATGACCAGATCTCCACATCTTCTGGTGGTGTGAAATCTTTTACGTCTTGTGTTCCAGATCCCCATTGAGGAATAGTATCTATATTTAACACAGACTTGTGCTTTGTACCGCTTTTCTCTACAACCAATGTGAATTTTTTATCTTTGTCTTTATCTTCATCCTTATCAGAATTTGTGGCGGGGCCGGTTCTGCTTATCGAGGAAGCTGCATCCGGTTGTTTAGCTTTGTCTTTGGAGCCCTTTTCTGATGTTGTGTCTTTGACGTCAACTGTAGGTACGGTCTTAACAGTTGACGTATTGTTCCCAGCAGTATCGCCCTCTTCAACCCAAACCTTAATGTTCTCACCAAGAGGTCCACCCTCTTTCGCATGAATTAGTAAAGTAGGTTTCTTCGGATCTGGTGTAGAGCCATCTCCATTTGCTGCAAACAGAAGTGTTTGTGCAGATAATGCGTTTAAAGCATGGATGCTAATTACCCAGCAGGTAACGCCGCCATTTTCAAAGAAGCCGCGCACGGCGTAGGGGAGGTAAGCATTTTCGCTGAGTCCGCCAAAATGCTTCTCATATTGGGTAATATTGGTGATCAATTTGGCTTTACTCAACAAAGATTCAGTGGTGTAGCCATCTTCGGTTGGCTGTTCGGCCTTCTCGGTGATGCCGATGAAGGCTGCAACCGACGTGCCAACGCCTTGGATCGGGCGTGGACCACTATTTACTTCTTCGATATATACACCGGGGGTGTAATAGGCTGTTGCCATTGGTCATATCTCCTTAAAATTAGTTCTGCTAAAATTGCTGTTGCTACTCGGATTACGCAGATTTCTCAGATTTTTGGTTTGTTAGTTCGCCAAACGCAGGCTTTTACGGCTGCGTCACAAATAGATCTGCGTTAATTTGTGCACGGAAATTGCTCTTGTTTTTGAGCTTACTTCTTACGCCGCTTGGTTTTAGGTTTTGTCTGTTCGTTTTTAAAATTTTTGTCGAGCGCCATTGCAATATTGATTTCGAATCCGTCACTCATTCCATCATCGCCCTCCGCCTGCGTATTAGACTTTGAAACCGTGTATCCTATAGGAAGCTTAACCGTTTTGCGATAGGTTGGTGCATTGAGGTGGTTTGCGACCAACGTAAATTCTTCGCCATCGCCAAAGCGCACTCGGTCAAAGTAGAATCTGCCCTCTGCATCAGTCGTAGACCGCAATCCCGTATTTTCGATGTACACATCCACATCAGGAATCGCTCGATCATTCATTATATTGCGAACTGTACCGCCAAATGAGCGTTGGATTTCCAAATCTTCCGTAGGCCGTTTTGGATCGTACTGCGAATCGGGTGGCGTAAAGCGAATCTGTACGCTCTCGACCATCGGTGTGTCGAACGGTTCCCATGGACGCAATGGCAGGTTAACCACGTACGAAAATCCTGCCTTCATCGTGTTTTCGAGCGAACTCCAAATTTCGGCTGGATTGGTCATCACGTCATGATCGGCTACCCGCGTGCGGATCTCGTATGTGATCTCTTTGCGCAGGTTGCCTTGCAAAAAATGGTCCGTGCCATCATCAAGATCTGTGGTGGTGCTACTGGACTGTGGTGCGTTCCCGCTTCCGTTTGCGGGAATACCCAATCGTTGAGCCTGCAATAGCTGATGTCGATTCAGGACAGGATACCGCGCCAACGCCATCATGCACTGGCTTAAAAGCATGTGTTCATCATAGGGCGCTTCACCCCAAGCGGTGACAATATAGAAACAGTCGATGCGCAGCGGCGTGCGCTCGCGCGTGACCATGCCGTTTGCGCGCTGTGGTTGCCCGTTCGAGTTCACCGATTCCATCAACTGATGCTGGCGCAGTTCGGAGTTCTCGCGCACGTCGTAGAGGAAAAAGTTGAGCGCGGGGCCAGTCCGTCGCCAGTCGCGATTGGGTGGCTCGAAGGCAACCTCAACGCGGTTCGAGTTGACATCGGGTAATTCAGTTGTGAGTAGCTCTTTGATACTGCGATCGAGATCGTGGATCACGGGTTTTGGGTCCGGGAAAAGAATGGTTCTCTGATGTTTTGTGGGGTAGCGCCGGTTAAGTGGCCGCCGCTAACGCTATAGCAGTTCGGGCCTGTATCGCTTTGTACTCAGCTTGGTCGAAGTGAAACCAAAGCGGGCGTCCCCCACAATTCCTCACAGAGTCAAAAGATTTTGAGTTTGGGTTGTTACGGTACGGCTGTGCTTGTTATATCACTTCTTCTTCGGGCATTTCTTCACGTTGAATCATCTTCGCCTGAAGCTCTTCCTCGGGCATCTCTTCGCGCTGAACCATCTTGGCCTGTACTTCTTCTTCCTCAGGCATCTCTTCGCGCTGGATCATTTTGGCCTGTACTTCTTCTTCCTCGGGCATCTCTTGCCGCTGCACATCGGATCCGCTTTGGGCTGGGGCAACATCCATGCTTGTGACCTGCTTGGCAACCGCGTCGGCCTCTTGCTCAAATTGATCGCCCGGTGCGTTGACCTGCATCCCGCCGCCGCTGCTAGAGACTGCGCCGCTGCTTTGCTGCACCACGTGCGTCAATTCGTGAGCAATCAGCTCTTGGCCGCTGCTGGAGCTTGGGCTGTACTCGCCATCGCGGAAGAAGACATCGTTGCCGGTGGTGAAGGCTCGTGCGCCAACCTGCTCGTTGAGTTCATTGGATTCGCTGCCCGTATGCACGCGCACGCCGCTGAAGTCACTGCCCATGGCGTCGCCCATCTTCTGCTGGATGGTGGTATCGAGCGATTGACCGCCGCCGCGGGCCGAGTTTATGCGGGTAGCCGTATCGTCGTCGAGTTCGGTGGGGCCGGTGTCCGTGCGTTGGGCGAGGAGGCGTTGGATGGCAGTGTTTCCGATTTGGTTTTGGAGGTTGATCAAAGGTGGCTGCGATTTGTTCTCCTGTCCGGATTGTCGGGCAGTAGATTTACTAATTCTGGAAGAAATTTCTTTGGCAAGGTTATCTTTTGTCATGAATAACATTCCTTTATTCCAACTCATATACTCTGATGTTGGTTACTCCGTATTGCAGCTTATGACAAACAAATCGAAAACCAACTAATTCACTAACTTACAAATCGATTGAATTGGTAACTGTTCCATCTATTTCTAATAAAAAGTTCAAGAGTTTGTATAAACACAGAAGCACCTTTTGCCACTCTACTTCAAGAGGCAAACGTTCTCACTACATTAAGCACATCAAAAATATTTTCGTAGACATATATAATAAACCCAACATAACTGCGTTCACATGAATCATTCAATTAGCACTGGCATCTGTAAATTAACCCACCATCAGGGGATAATCTTATTTAATGCAGATATGGAACAAAACACGCCTTCATAATGCGATTGGTCTTCAGGTAGCAGCTCACTCAGCTTACAATAAAAACTGTGCGCTTCTTCTAACATTTTGGAAAAAAACTCGTCATACTCTGCTTGTGCGCTCCTATTCTGATAATCGACATTTAAGGAAATACTGTTTCTCAAAATATCTGATTGCATCGATATTTTGATGGGTTGATCAGGAAAGTAAATTTCTGTGCTACCGCTCTTAGTCATGTCTTTGAGACCATCTAAAAGGTATCCCCATAGCTGGTCTACATAATCCCACATGTCCTTAGTTAAGACTTCTTCGTCATCGATCAGGATTTCTATTGCTCCCTCAATGTAATCAGGGTCGGTGATATTCCCTTGATAAGACTTCACTGGGACAAACTCACCATTCACGCGAAAATATGTTTCAATTGCAATTGTTTTTTTGTGCATAAATATGAAAACTCGCAATATTATGGATGTCTTGGAGCTTGGTCCAATTCAAGCATCTCTGCCTACACCGTACATTATGTTAGGATGATTCAATACCCTATAACGGATAAAATTGCCCAACGCGACCATTATTGATTCCAAGAATATAAGTAATGCCATCAATTTCAGTAGGCGGAAGTTGATACATACCATTTGAACCTTTTCTGAACAATAAATCTCTATTTCGATTCATAACTTCGCCAATAGTATTGGCTAACTCGTCTATATTTGGACTATTATCAAAGAAGCTCTGTTTCGTCTTTGTGCTTCCATCCCAAAAATCTGGATGATGACGTTCAAGCATATGCTTCATACCACGTTTATCTAACACAAATGTCTCATTTCCAAATCTCATTGTTCTACTGCGAAAGTCGCTTAATACATTTATAACTTTATCGGGGTTTGCAGGTTTATAATCATTATCTAGGACAGCTCGCATTATAATACGAGAGTGTCCAGGAGCAAGAGGTACAGCACGAAAACGGCGACTAGGGAATCTACCAAGTAATAGGCGAATCAACGCTGGTGTTGGGGTCCCCATTTGCTCATTTGCCGCTGTGATAGCCTTTGCTTTAGCATACTCTTTGGCATTTTCAGCTACATCATTCCCAACACGACGCCCTCGACGGCTGGCATCACCAACGTCATCAGCTGCTTCCCCGATTGCTCTACGTCCAGATCGACCTTGCCCGGTACCTCTTCTACCTCGCCGTGCTACATCACCAACGGAGTCCCATAATTGATTCAACCAGCGGCCAAAGTCGTTCATCCAGCCACCAAATCGACTGCCACGAAATAGTTGCCCTATTCGGCGAGTGCCACTTAGCAGAGGTTCGATTGCAGAACGAATCATACGGACCATCTTCCCTACCGCACGTCCCCCGCGTCTAAACCACGCCATAAAGCGCCGAACAATGGCCGCTCCCCTACGTATAAGAGCGCCAGTTCCTGCAGTAAAGACTGCTAGTAGTGCATCAACGGCAAACTCTGAAGCCAAGCGGCCAACCTGCTCACCCATCTGGTCATCAGGCAATCGAACAAAGCGGAGTAGTGCGCCTGCTAATCCTTCACCAACCCGGCTAATTGCCCCACTAATACTGTCCCAAATAATTTGAAGAAACCGAACTGCGCGGCGTGGGTTCATGATCATCTGGCGTAAGCCATCAAACGCTGCTGGCAGCGCTTCGGCAACCATGGATGCTCCCGCCTGAATTGCTTCTAAGCCAAATCGACTCAATACCTTTCCAATAAATTGAATGCCATCAATCAGACCAACAACCAAGTCGTAAGGCATTTTGATCACGTCCCATAGCCCTAGGCTAAGTCCCTTGATAACACCCCAAAGAAAGGTTAAGCTCCCACCGCGCATAATACTGGCGAGTTTATCGCTTAGAGTCACTTTCTCCTTATCATGCACCTGCGACATGCGTCGAATGAAGCCACTCATAAAGGAACCAATTAGAGGCCAGATAGGGCCAATGAGTGCAACCCATCCGCTGCGCAGACGGCTAAAAATTGCATCCGAATATTCCAATACTTTGTCAATTAACAGTAACTTGATTTTACTTGGAAATGAAAGCCACAATGTTCCAGTGAAGGCCGCTACCGGATTAGCCACAAACTGAGCAATGCGTGGGCCCCAGACCACAGCAGCTTCGCCCATCTGTTCCAGTTTTTCCACGACGCCGCTACCCAACTGTTGAAGCCGAGAAAGTACACCAGAACCAAGTCGCTGTAATCCGCTCAACGCACGGGAACCCAAGGATTTTGCGCCTTCTAGAGCATTGCCAACGAAATCCCCGATGCCACGCTGAACAACCACACCTCCGCTTGATGGATTGTCAAGCGGCTTAAATGATTTGTATGACACTGGCGATGAGGAATTAGCACTTAGTTGATTTGGTATTGGATCATGCTTGTGCTCAATCTCGAGAGGCATCGGAGCTACCGACTGCTTTTCATCAATAGCTTCTGCTAGGTGTTTCTCTGAAGGTGTAGCTCGTATGGTTTGAATCTTATTCGGTTGTGAAGGTGCGGTTGGTTGGTTTTGACGTACAAACGCCATCACCTGCCCTAAGTGTGAATTTCCCTGCTGCTGCCCAAGGCGATTCGCCATCATCTGGCGTTGAATCCGCTGCAGGTTCGGGTCATTTAGCTGACTGGCACTGTCCTGAAAAGATGACATTCCAGTTTGCTCAAATAGACCACCCATTTCCGGCGCAGCAACTACCTCCTGTATTGGAGTAGGTGCAGTCTTTTGCTGCGATTTGGTTACGGTGGCGTTAGTCGCCTGCGTAGTCTGTTTGGACATTGTTTTCCAGTTGGTAGAACAGTTAAAGTCCTGACTCAAGTTCTGGTGTAACACCACTACGTTGCGTTTGTATCGAAGCTTTTCTCGCCTGATTTTGTTTTGGCATATTATGTCGATTTTCTAACAAATTATCCACCAGACATCAGATCTGCTCGCGTATTCGCAGGCAACAGATGAGCTTGATAGCTTTTAACGATAAACCGCACTCCTTCCTGAAGATATCCACTCTGCATCATCGTATCTCGGTCAGCTGGCTTTATATGAAGACAGCCATGACTCGTATCTAAAGATACACTGTTTCCAAGTTCGGTGCGCATCTCGTCAATAGGTGTTGTATGCACATAGTAGGCTGTTCGAGCATTGCTGCGTCGCAGATTCCAAGCATGGGCACCAAAATCATTCATTTTGTAGATTTTAGGCAAACCTCCATTCCAATGCTCCCCTGGAATAGCTCCGCTTGTATCGAGCAAATCCTCGACTTGTAACGGTGTCTTCAACAGAGATCGAACATCCCCGATTTCTGTTGCAAAAATCCAATGTTTGGAGCCAGTCTTTCGATATTGGATATTCTGACCGTCATGTGCCCACCGCAATTCCGCGCCATATGGAATCTGGCTCATATCCCAGTTTTTTGTCGTGTGGGCATGTTTTTGACCTAGACGATAATTTCCTGCTGGTGTCGGATCGGCAGTATGGGTTCCATCTGTAAATTTTATTGGCGGGCCACCGCGAACGTCGTAGGAGGCAACAAGATTGCCCCTAACTTTGACATAGAGTTTTCCGATTCCATCAGGCGCATCAATGGCATTACCACTAGAGTCCCGCCAATTTCCGCCCGTTCTCTGGTGAGCCTCTTCCCATGCGCCTAAATTCTCAAGTTCACCTGGGTAAAAGATGAGCTTAACTTGATGTGGTTTAGGTCTGTTGGATGTTGTAAATGACAATGGGTTGCTGGCATCATTGAACATAGTTACAGCAGTCGTATCACCAATTTTGCCATCTACACTATCTGGATCTGCGCTATACTGACGGTTAGCAATCTTCTTAACATCTTCTCCGTCAAATCGTGCATTTTCTTGAAGCGGACCACCTCGTAGGTGGGTAAGGATCTGTAGCCGATATTCCCCGCTCCACTTCTGATTATTGTAGCTAATAGCAGAACGAATCTGCTCATCAGTGAGTAAACCAAAGCGTTGAACCACTAGCTTCGATTTGTTTGAATGATACTCTCTCCGTGTTGTTTCCGCAGCTCCCCTTCCCCGATGACTCGCAAGCTGGAGAATAGAATATGCCCCCTGAAAGGATCCAGATGATGAGCCAGATTGCTCGGCAGATGCTGAGATTAAGCGCTGTAGAACAGTGTTACCGTCATGCATGCTGACTGTGGTAGCTAGTGAACGCCTATGGCCTGCACTTAATTTCAGCATATCATTATCAGTTCGCTCCACAAGTCCTTCTGACATGCAAATCATTGAAACATTTCCAGCAACTGAATCTTGGGGGAATGTTGTCACGGACGATTGTTCACTTTTCAATTCATTACGTTGAATGTTCTTATATCTGTGCATTCTCAAAGATTTTTTCTTTGTCACGAAACTTATACAACCATTATAGAATCGTAGTTTTCACCTAATGCTCAGATGAATGGTCTATACAAATATCAGCCTTATTACCAACGCAGTCGGTTTGCTTTTTGCTTGCGCCATCTATGTTATTCAAATAGGCATCAATTGCATCTTTGAATGCATTTTTGGCCTCGTCGAATATTTCCACGGGGTCGCCCTTTTTTACACCAAACTTAGGAAAAGGGTGAGAGCGGATATATTTGATAAAATCGAGACCATGTTGACCTTCATGAAAGCCTAATGACGTATTCCCCGATTTTTTATCTTCTTCAGTCGTTCCACGTCCATAAGCTGAAGTGCTTTCTGCTGTCACATCTGGCCCATATATTGTCTGTATTGTGAATTTGAGCCTCGGCTGTTTCGGACCGACAAATTTCGTGATTCTTCCGTTTTTCTTTCGATAATCGGGAAATGTGTAAGGAGTGATATTGATTGATGTTTCGGCCTTGTTGCGCATATCCGCTTTATCGGTGGCTCCGTCAGGAAGAATAATGACGGTGGCCTTGTTTATCATCATCTTTGCAGAGCCATTACGGAGCTTTTTTGCCTTTTTGCTGATAGGTGTTGAAATACCATCATCTTTGATCTTTTTTGCCTGAATCATTGGCAGTGTCTTTAGAAGATGACTATTGCCTTTAGATTGGCTAAGTAAATCCACAGATCCAATAGAGAGCCGAATGCCCTTTGGTACCTCAGAAGAGATTTCGTTGGCTCTGATCATATTTGCTTTATGATCTGGAACAGCGTTCTCATCCTGAATAAGAGGTTTCAATTGTGCTCTCGGCCTCTGTCGCCGTAATTTTCGTTGGCGGCTCTTTGCCATTGCTTAACTCCTAAATTCCTCATTACCAATCAAACGTCCCATCTTCCGCAACTCTCGCTTTGTTCCGTGCAGCAGATGCTCTTTTGTCACCACTTGGCCATTATCCGCCGCTCGATACGCAGCACTGACAATGATGTTGCGAATGTTACCGCCCGCTAGCTCAAACTCCTTGGCAAAGAATTCCAAATCTAGCTCATCCTCTCGAGGCACGTCGGGCGGGAAGAGCGTTTGCCAGATGTGCAGGCGATCTTTTGCACGTGGGAAAGGGAAATCGACTGCAAAATGGAGCCGACGGGTAAAGGCTTCGTCTAAATTGCCACGTAGATTGGTGGCTAAAATTGTGATACCGTCGTACCCTTCCATGCGCTGTAACAGATAAGCCACCTCAACATTGGCGTGACGATCATGCGCATCCTTTACCTCGGAGCGTTTGCCAAAAATTGCGTCGGCCTCATCGAAGAAGAGGATCGCGTTGCTAGACGACGCCTCGTTAAAGATCTTCTCCAAATTTTTCTCGGTCTCACCAATGTACTTGCTGACTACCGATGAGAGGTCGATCTTGTATAAATCCAGCCGCAGTTCGCCTGCGATCACTTCGGCGGCCATGGTTTTGCCGGTGCCGGGTGGACCTGCGAAAAGGACGGTTACGCCTCGGCTAGCGGTGAGTTTTTTGCCGAGACCCCATTCATCTAACACTTTGTTGCGTTGGCGCACGGTGGCGATCAGTTCGTGCAGAATGTCGCGCTGGTCCGTGGGTAGAACGATGTCGTCCCATTCGTAACGGGGTTCGATTTTGCTGGCCAAGGTGCTGAGCCGCGGGTTTGAGTAGCGGCGAGCGGATAAGAA
>Ga0114957_1000912_pt1 | contig 35418 bp, 39 predicted proteins | sample BantaG_FD_87175 | JGI IMG/M metagenome (GOLD analysis project Ga0114957, IMG submission 87175) | Marine algal microbial communities from Bantry Bay, Ireland - BantryBay_4 metaG | ecosystem: Host-associated > Algae > Red algae > Unclassified | place: Bantry Bay, Ireland | collected 2014-11-21
CATTGTGTTTGAGGGTTGCCTCCAATGAACTTATATATCTTTTGCTATGTTCCCACCAGCGAAGCTTTGGGTCAGTGTATATGCGTCTTAAGCTTGGTCTTAAAAAGTAAAGTACTACAGCAATATTTATAGCCCAAAAAAGCACCAATAAGGCTATACTGCCTTTATTTCCTTCAACAGTATAGTTGTTGGTATCTATTCAGCGAATATTTATATCTTTTCGTACAAAAAGGGAACCAGCTCCAATTTACGGACGCAGTGAGTCCGTAAATTGGAGCTAGCACTTATTATTCAGATATAAGTGAGCTGGCATTAGCCTATATAAACCCAACAGAGTTTAAATCTATTATACAAAACTTAATAGCCAATGCCGTAGATGCTGGGGCTGATAAGGTTAATATCCATGTGGCAAAACAAGATGATAAAATTAGCATTAAAGTCGTAAATAATGGTGATTTAATACCTCTGACTGTACAAGAAAATATTTTTTTAAAAGATTTTACCTACAATAAAAAAGGCGGAACAGGTTTTGGCCTATATCATGCTAAAAAGTATTTAGCTAAATGGGCCGGAGACATCCATCTTTCTAATAGCGATAAGCCAAATGGTACAGAGTTTGTTATTAACCTTCCAATGTCAAAAATTCCTGATTTAGATATTGATGCCGATTGTGAAGTTTTAATTATGGAAAACGACGAGTGGGAAAGAGAAAACATCACTAGATTCGCCAGAACCCTTGCTAAAGAGGACAAAATTAAAGTCTTTCACCAATCACAAGAGCTAGATACTTATTTAAAACTAAAACCTAAAAAGTATATTTTATTAGCCGACAATGATGTTGGAAAAGGCTTTAAAACGGGCTTATCCTATATTTTAGATAATCAGCTCCAATCAAATAACTACCTTGTTACAAATAGTTACGACGATATTCGTATAGTTAAAAAAGCCGTTACAAATAATTTAAAGATTATTCCCAAAATATTATTCAATCTTAAATGACAAATGACCTGTTAAAAGCTAAAAATAGGCCTATAAGATAGCAACAGGTAAATATGTCAACTTTTGTGCAGAATGAAAAATTAACCGGAGTTATAGAGCGAGTTACGTTCCATAGTCTTGAAACAGGATGGTCTGTTTTAAAAGTAAGTCCGTTTAATAATCCAGCACAACTAGTAACAGTGCTAATACATCAAGCCAAGGTTTTTGCTGGCGCCAGTATGGAATTTCATGGTAGCTGGACTACGCACTCTAAATATGGGGAGCAATTTAAATCTACAAAAGTTATTGAAAAAAAACCTGCCTCCGCTGCTGCACTAGAGAAATACCTTGGCTCTGGCTTAATCAAAGGTGTTGGCCCTAAAACAGCACAAAAGATCGTAAAATACTTTGGTAAAAGAACTCTTACTGTATTTGAAGACTCTATCAATGAATTAGTAGAAGTCCCCAGTATTGCGGAGAAAAAACTCGCTCAAATAAAATCTTCCTGGGAAGAGCATAAAGCCATTAGAGACGTTATGATGTTTTTACAGTCTTATGGTGTAAGTACATTGTTTGCTGTCAAAATATTTAAACGCTACGGCAATAAATCCATCGAGCTAGTATCACAGAATCCATATTGCTTAGCTCGTGATATCTACGGTATTGGTTTTTTTTCAGCTGACAAAATTGCTCTTAGTATGGGGTTTGCAAAAGATGGTGAAGAGCGCTTACAGGCCGGAATAAAACATATTTTGGCAAGTAGCAGAGATAATGGCCACTGTTATTTAACAAAAGATCAAATCTTAAAAGGCACATCTGAACTACTAGAACTCAAAAATGAGGACATCATTTTTGCGTCTCTTAATAACCTGCTAAAACATAATGCTATTATGAAACGTGAATTAAATATAGATGATGAAATAAGAGATTGTTATTATTCAAAGAGTTTATACTTTGATGAAGAATATGTCGTTCAGAAGGTAAGAGAGCTTATTAAGAAAACTATTAAAGTAGATTCTTCACGAGCTTCTGATTGGATGGCTAAATACTGCAAAAAATTTAATATTTCTCTAAGTGATGAACAATCAGAAAGTGTTTTACATATTATACAAAAACCTTTTTCTATCCTTACAGGAGGACCAGGCTGCGGCAAGACTACAACTACCAAAGTTTTAGTTAAGCTTTTAATGGCAATGGGTAAAAAAATAACACTTGCCGCTCCAACAGGACGTGCCGCCCAAAGAATGACGGAGGTGATAGGCAAAGAAGCAAAAACCATCCATCGCTTACTTGAATGGGAGCCTCAAAATGGTGGCTTTAAAAAAGGAGAAGAAGAACCCTTAAAATCCGACTTCCTTATAGTAGATGAGTGCTCAATGTTAGATATAAACTTAGCCGCATCTTTGCTTAAGGCAGTTCCACCACATTGCCAAGTTTTATTTATTGGAGACCCTGATCAGCTTCCATCTGTTGGAGCTGGGGCTGTATTACAAGATCTATTGGCCAGTGAGCCTGTTCCTAAATTCCGGCTAACAAAGGTCTTTAGACAAGCTCAAGAGTCTTTTATAATTAAATATGCACACCAAATTAATAAAGGGGAAGTCCCAAAAATTAATTCTCCTCTGGCTGATACAGATATATGGCAAAAACCAATAGATTGCCTATTTATTGACTCTGATGAAGCAACGAAAGAGCAGCTAAGCTTTGTTTATAGAGCTAAAAAAGCAATTGAACATACTCTAGAAAAAGATGAATCATATTTATTGAAAACTGGACAAAAAATTAGTGGTGAAATGAGTAAAGTTGATACATCCTTACACATTAATAGTTACTATGACCCACCGATAGAAGATGGAGAAAATTTTAATAAACCTATCTTGAGTATTCCAGATAAATTTAGGCATGTAGATTTAGAGAAATTATCTAAAACATCAAATGAAATTGAGGATTTAAAAGAAGTTCTCAAGAAAATACACCCATGGTCCTCTTTAAACTATGGTCTCACGGCCCTAGATACAATTAAAAGACTATATACAACTTCAATTAAAAAAAAGCTTGGTCGTAAGTGTGAAATACAAATCTTAACACCCCAAGTTCGTGGGAGTTTAGGTACTTCCAACTTAAATAAAAATATACAAGAAACGATTAACCCCCTAACCCAAGGCCAGCTTCAAATAAAGATTGGAGAGCGGTTTTACCGAAAAAGCGATAGAGTTATTCAAACAAGAAATAATTATGACCTTAATGTTTTTAATGGTGATATCGGGACGATTATCAATATTAACCCTCATGATTACAGCTGTGATATTCAGTTTGGTACTGATAATAAGGTTGTCACTTATCGAAAAGAAGATTTAACAGAATTAAAGCTGGCTTATGCAATTACTATTCATAAATCACAAGGTAGTGAGTTTGAGGCTGTTATAATACCTGTTACTACCCAACATTTTAAAATGTTATTTAGGAATTTAATTTATACAGGGTTAACTAGAGCAAAAAAGCTTGTTGTTTTTGTCGGAAGCAGGAAAGCACTCGCTCTTGCTATTAAAAGTATTGATAATCGTAAAAGACAAACTGCTGTTGAACAGCTGCTACTAACCAAGAAGCAAGCCCCCGTAGTTAATTTAGAAAAAAGTAATTAATTTTTAATTAAAGCAAAAATAATTTCTTTAACTAAGCAATTTTATATTTAACAAAAAGCCAGTTAAATTACTAAACAGCAAAAAATTTTTAGTTCAAAAAAGGTGCCAGCTCCAAATTACGGACACAGTGAGTCTTTTAATTTGGAACGAGAACCTTTCTATATTTACTAAAAACTCTTTGTAAGAGTATTTTTCTTTTTATTATTTATCTTTATTTTTTTTGTGGATTTAGTTTCTTTTACCTCATAACCCTTGTGGCAATGGTAACCACCATTTATATTGTCGTTATGGCAGCCACTACTATTTGTTCTACCACTATGACCGTAAGCAAATGAGCCGAGAGAGAAAGCAATTAATAAAAATATTCTAATCAACATACGTACCTCCTGATATAAAAACCTATCGGACCAAGGCCTATAAACTTAAGTTATTTATTAATTAAATACATATATTATTTTGATACGATCAAATGAACTCTATTACTTCATACTCCCCTACTGAATTTGAGGCTAAATTGATAAATAAGTTATTAATAATTAGTTTATGTTTTCTCATTACCTTATTAAGTGAAAAGTCATATGCCGGTAAAATTGAAGAAAATGATACAAGTATATTTGTAGGATTAATTGGTGCTCCCTTGTTGTTTCTCCAAGGCGGGATTAGTGCTCAGCTTTCATATCAGTATTCTACCCGAATGTCTTTTGACCTTGAAGCTGGGGGCTTTGGAACCTCATCTGGAGGCCAAAATAATTCAAACGTCGGTACAAGGTTTATTAGTGCTGGCACATCAGTATTTCTTAATCAATTTGTTATTAATGATCTTAAAAACTCTGTTCGTCCAGGCCCGGATTTTTTGAGGTTTGCATACTCATATCATGATGATCTAAATTCTGGCCGCAGAAGCAACTCTGGCAGAAGAATGTCAAATGGCCTGGAGCTGTCTTTAGGCTTCAGAATGAAAGCGGCTAAAGTAGGATTTGAAATTGTACCAATCTCTGTTTTTTTGCCAATAGATAAAACTGAGTCTGGTAAGTCTACAAAAAACAAAGGTTCTGTTAGAATTTTACAATTCAAGATTGGTTTTACATATTAAAATAAAAACGGACCGTTTTTTAAGTTTTACTACTAAGATAAATGAACTTAGTTTAGCATATTGAATATGAGAATATTTATAGTTGTCATCTTAACTATTTTAAGCCCTAAGTTATTCGCTTCAGGCTGCATGGTAACTGGCATAAAGGGAACAATGCCCGGGTGGAATAAGCCCGCCTTAGTATCTTCTCTAGGTACTTCAATCGCTGCTTTTGCTTTATCTAGAGAGTCTAAGGCATCTGAGGATAAGAAAGGGACTGCAGGAGGGGCCTACATTGTACCCGGCATATATATGTATTTAGCTTTAATGTTTACCTGTAGAACAATTTCATTGGAAGAATATAATAAGAAAAAAAGTAAAGAAGATTTTGATGTTTCTAAGAATAGGTGGCTAGTTAAAGCGGTTCCAACGAAATCCGAGTTAGGGCAAGCTATTGAATCTTGGAGAAAGAGGGCTAGAATAACTGCGGTGGCAGTTAGTGGCATAAACCTTTTAGCGCTTTCGAGTATTTATAGCAACGCTGATGGGGACTCCACTAAAAACATAACCCTAGCTTCAGCCCTGCTAACCACTGTAGCTCTAATATATGATTATAATAATATTTTTAGTGATAAAAAACCACCATTGGGCAAACTTTGATGTTGTGACGAAAGAAGTGGGTGGTGATTTTGTGCCATCACTAAACTACAGCTATAATTTTTGAAAAAAGAAAAAAGGTGTCAGCCACCTTTTGGGACTCACTGCGTTTTTAACTCAGAGCTGGTGCTTATGCATTGGGTCTTTAAATGTGTAGACCTCTTCACATACTCTACTTATATTAAAGAAGTTTTTCCGGCAAACAAAGTTAATAATATCCCCGTAGATGACAGAAACAACAACCATTAACGACAGCAAGGAGAAACACATGAAAACTACAAGCTTACTAATTTTAACAGCCATTTTATTTTATGGGTTAAACTCACAGGCCACGTTTTTGCCCACTGAACGAATCCCTAAATTGAAAAAACAAAACATAACTGAGATAAATATTAGAGACATTGGTAATGATACCCTGCACGTGGTGGCGGTTACTAAAAACACAAATGCCTGTAAGGTACCAGACTACAAAGTTAAAACGAAAAACATTGTTGACGGTATTGTCACTTACAAACTTTTTGGCTTCAACGAAGAAAGTCGCCTGTGCCCAACAGTTATGAACCCAACCTATAATGATGTAATTGTTGATATTATACCCAAAGCAAACATCAATGATGTATCTGCTTTAAAGGTGAACAACATAGCTATTATTTTTTAATTCTAAAAAAGGTTACCGAAAAAGGTGCCAGCTCCAAATCGAAAATAGTGCCAGCTCCAAATCACGGACTCATTGCGTCCGTGATTTGGAGCTGGCACTTAAAGCTTTGAGCTGGTAGGTTAGGTTTTAATTCTCTAATCTATAAGTGAGCCTTTAATGATCGATATTTCTCTCTGTCACCCGCAAGCGATGAAAGCTTTTGAACCACACCCATCATTTGGTAGCGTCTTCACTCCTCATGTCTTGAAGATGGAACTCACACTTGGTTCGAAACCAACCAGCGCAGTCATTACTCCAATTAAAGATGAAAACCTAACCCCCAACATAAGTTCGTTACACTACGCCCAGTGTATTTTTGAAGGAATGAAAGCTTATAGAAACCCAAGTGGTAAAATTAACTTATTTCGACCGGAACAAAATGCTGAACGCTTTAAAAAATCCGCACTGAAATTAAATATGGCCCCAGTTGAGCCTGAAGTGTTTTTGCAATGTCTGCAAACTTTTGTCGACTTTGAACGTGATAACATCCCCGACTTGGAAGACCATTCACTGTACTTGCGCCCGTTACTTATAGCCTCAGATCCAAGGCTTAAAGTTGGCCAGTCCGAAAAATATCTTTTTTATATTATGGGTGCCGTAGTTGGTGATTATTTTTCTACTGGGACAAAAAAAGAAACTGTCAGCTTAATGGTTAACCGAGATTTCGTGAGAGCCTTCCCTGGCGGCCTAGGTAACGTTAAAGCCGCTGCTAATTATGCCATGGGCATGAGCTCACAAACTTTTGCTAAAGAGCACGGCTGTGCTCAGGTGCTTTACTTAGATTCGGTCACACACAATAACATCGATGAACTTGGCGGCATGAATTTTTTTGCAGTTAGAGGCAATGAGCTAGTCACGCCAAAACTCACTGATTGCATCCTCCCCGGAATTACCCGCGACTCCTTACTGAAGCTTGCTCACAGAGTGGGCTTAAATCCTGTGGAAGAAACTATGTCATTTGATAAGATGGCTCTTGGTATTGAATCTGGTTTGGTGAGTGAGGTTTTTGCTTGCGGAACAGCTGCTACTGTCCAACCCATTGGAGAGATCATTTTTATGGAAAACAGTCATGCTCAGCCGCAAAAAATATCTCTTAAAAATAATAAGATTGCCAACGAACTACGCCAAATATTGTTGTCAATACAAATGGGGCAAGAAGCTGCTCCTAATGGCTGGATTGTAGAAATTTAAACTGACTAACCTGATCATCAACAAAAAAGTATCATTTATTATTTATCCACGCTGTGAGTCTGCCAATAAAAACTGGCTCCTACGTTAATTTAGCCATTTAATTTAATTTAATTTTACTAGATATTTTTTTAGGGTTAGAAGTTGGGTTAGTTTCATTAATAATCGAGGAGTTTTATATGAAGATTTTAGTAATATTAATATCAATGTTTTTTGCCTTCCAAGCCAGTGCCAACCCTGATCAGGCAGTACCAAGAGAAATTTTTACCTGTGTTAGCGCCGATGCCAGTCTTACAATTATTGAAAATATTGCGAATCCAGATCAAGTTGTAATAATCTTTAAAAAAAATGAGGTAGCAGTATATAGCCATATTCACGACCTCATGTTTTTTGAGGGCGAAAAAAATGTATGGTTTATGTCAGAAATTTTTAACAAAGAAAATTCTATATCAATTGTAAGTACAACTAACAGTGAAGCTATTGCCAGCGTAAAACTGCTAGATATTAATAAAAACTTACAAAGATATTACGGAATGAGGTGTCAGGTAAATTTCTGAGACTCAACAGCGAGAATAAATGCAACTAGACCCATTTACGGGCTCACTGAGTCCGTAAATAGAGCCTGGCTCTTAAGTTAATTGGGCTATTATTCTCTTAGTTACAGCCTTCCATCACGGTGGAACAACTTCCACATTTCGGTAATAGCTGTATTAATTAATATGTCGTCACTTAAAGCTGCCTCATCACCTATAACACCTCTAATTTCTACTCCATCAAAAACTGAGTACTTAAAAATTGCTCCGATACCCATTTCACTATCGATATCACTTAGCACAGATCTATTTTCTACTATCCAATCATTAAATTTAGTTAGACCCTCAATGTCTACCATGGACTCTAAGCAGAAGTTTAAAAAATCTGCATTAATCCTTAAAGAGCGAAGCTGACCGGTTTTTATATAGGGAGCAAAGTCAATTAGGGAGTCGGTTTCAACCCAAATTGTGTTTCCATTATTCTTGTTTTGTTTAGGTAACGGGATTGACTTTACTTTGCTGAGAAGGTTTTTCATCTTCTCGCCGTTATTTGCACCAGATGGCACGAAATTCTCTACGGTATAGTCACTTATTTGTCCTGCAGAGTCCATGACCCCTTTTACCATCGAGCTATAATTATTTGAGCACAGTATTAATAAGTGCCCTCTTTCAACAATTGGTAAAATACTCTTTACAGCGTCTTTCACCATACGTTTTCTGTTCTCATCAAGTGCACCTTCAGACAGCTCTAAATTTTTACGATCAAGCTGATCGTCTCTTAAATTAAAATCTAATTTATCGGAAACCAAGTACTTATTCAGAGTCCCGGTTAAGTCCGCTGGCATACTATCGACTTCTATATCCTCAGTTGAGTTTTCTCTTACTTTTATTAAACTACAATCAGTATCGTTAATCGTCATTACCCAACGCTGACTTTCATAATTGCTCAAAAGCATTGGCAATATAAACGGGCTGTCGTTGACAAATACAGCGCTTTTTACTCTCGTTGAAAGATTATACGGCAAAACCTCATCATCATTTAAATATAATGCCACATAACGATCATTTAGCTTCACTTCTTTGCCTAGTTTGAGTTCACTACCATGTACCTTAGAATCGCTTAAAATTTTATCTATTTGTGGGTTACTAAGATTCAAGCTTGATAGTTTGTCTTTTGCCTCTTTTAATAGAATTCTAATCTCACCAAAATCGTGATCAACAGAACTCCAATCGTGGAATAAGCTTACTGCTTTAGATTGACCTTGCATTTTATCTAACACTCTATTTAAATTGGCCATTTTGCTCCTTTGTTGTGAATGGATTTAAACATAGTTGATACTTAAATTTAGTCCAACTCTGCATATACGAGTTAAAATTATGATTACCTTTATAAAGGTATATAACTTCGGACCCAGAGGCTCAGTTACTATCGATTTAGAATTAACCCTGAGCCATTTTTATATACTAATTGCAAGATTCACTCTGCGAGTGACAGCTTGTTGTTAATATTGTGTAGATGATTAAATAAAACTCTTCCTCCCTCGACAGAGGCCTGGTGAAAGCGCTTTACCCATTCTAAACACTAACAAAGCCACCTAAGCTGCTTATATTTTGCAGTGCACAGTTCAATACGAAAGTCCTAACTCCTCAGATTGCTACCTCAAATTACTCCATCGATTTTACCAGATGCATAATTGATTTTAAAAATTTGAATTATATGAAAGTATGGCTGATTGAGGAAGCGAAACCTGGAGTTAATATGGACAAAAAAGAGACAGATCAAATTTATAGTGATTTTTATGACAACGTAAATATGACTCCATCTGAAATAGAGGCGTGGCTAGAAACTGAAAACTCCAAAAAGGTTGGACAAGATTCCGGTGACGGTGAATCAATAGGCCGTAAATCAGCAAAAAAAATAATTTCTATAAAAAAAACTAAAAAAGAAGACTTAAACTCAAGTAATTATGAGCACATGAAAAAAGTAAACTCATACGTCGCAAGACATTCAGCCCAAAAACCCGAAGGCGATATCGAAAACTCACATTGGCGGTACTCCCTAAAAAACTGGGGTCACGATCCTTGTAAATAAAAAAATACCAGCTCTGATTACTAATACATGGAATTAGATTTCATCTAATTTACATAGCGATTGAGGTCTAACCAACCTTTTTCACCTGTTAGTTCATTTTGGGGCTGATTCGAGGCCCACTCATAAATTTCCCAAAACTCTTCACTACTCCTTAGAACTCCATTAGTGCTCAACACTGTTTAGATATCTGCTTTTGTTAAAGCCCCCTCAAGAGCTGCCGCAAAAAGTTGGAGATCTTTCGAGGTAATATCTACAAATAAATTTACATAAGGTGCTGCAATGACGCTGACTAATGTCACAGAGTTTTGGGTCTCATTAAGCCTTTGCTCTTCGAAGAACATTGAGGCTACATTGTAGTGATCCCTGTTATGTATAAGGGTATAGAGTTCACTCTTTGACGACCTGTTGTTTTTTAATCTAATGGTTATGGTGTCAGGCAAATAAACCAAACCCAAGTTATTTAAATTATCTAGACGCGACAATAAACTACTAACCTCGCGGCGATGCGGCTCATTTGATTGCGTACCATTTATTATATTTATAGGAAAACGAATTAAAATTTTATCTACAACCTGCTTTGTTAAATTATTATCGCCTTCTACGGTTGGTTTAAAAACAGACGTAACCCTTTCCCCAATCTTGAGAAAATTTAAATTTTATTTTCTCTGTTGTTGTTCCAAAAAAATATTCATACAGCTTAAACTTGTTATTTTTTTTAGATTTAGGTGCTGGCTTATTCCAATTGAGTCTTAAGGGTGTTCGGTATTTTTTCGGGAGCATTGATATAAAGTAATCTTCAGCAGCAATTCGCGACATATCCATAAATACGCGGCTATTTAGTTGATGTTGCCCAGGGCTACCCACACTGCATTTCTTACTCAAGTGGGTTTGCTGGCATTCAGTTTTCTGAAAAAACAAAAGAGTTGGGACTTACGAATATGTATATAGTGAAGGCCCTTTCAGATAATAACAATTTTTCAAGCGGAATTACAATTGATGGTCAACATTAAAGAACAGTTGTGTGTAAACATTAATTAAAAAGGATATACAGCACCCCTTCTTGCTGATTATGCAATAAGGGGTATCACCACATTATTAAAACTTCTTTTTTAAAAGCCCATCAATAGAGTACTTACCACCACCGGCAAATATAAATAATAGAAACGGCATTAGGTATAAAAGAGCAAATTCTTTTTTGGCGAAAGGGTCATCAACATGAACTACAAACGCAGCTACTAGCATAGTAAAAGCAAGAGGTATTGAAACCAGTCGAGTAAAAAGCCCTATACAAAGTAATAGCGCAAGAAAAAACTCAGTACCAGCTGCCAAATAAAGAGATAACTCCTGGCCAATGCCAATCGGATCAGCAAAAGCAACGGGCCCATCACCTAATGCTTTTTGTAATTTACCAAGCCCATGGGAGAATGCCATCATAAGTCCGATACTGACTCTTAGTATTAGTAAACCAAAATCACTGCACTCACATATATTATAATATTTTTTTAGCATCAGAACTCCCCTTTAATATTTAATAACACGTAAAGGTTAACCGCTTTTTTTGCAGGTGACTAGATTAAAAATAATGCACTACCCTATATGCTGTCTCACGGTATCCGTAAATAGGGCCTGCCAATTTTTTATACCCTTAAGTTGAAGTAATACTTTAAGCGCGTGAAACTTCATTAGCGGACTTCAGTACCTTTTGCCCATCGTCTTGTTTAATTAAGTATGCAGGGTCTGATTGGCTAGCATTTCTCTTAACTTTGCTTCCGTTGATAGTTTTTTTTACATCAGATTTGTAGATTTCTTCAACAATACCTGTAGCAGTTCCTTTACCCCAATCCCATCTAACTTCAGTTCCTTTTCTAATCATTTGCATGCACCTTTTACATTAATTTTAAAATATTATTATTACTTAAATACCCCTAACAGAGCTCAAAGCTTGTGTTGTATTTATGTGTAAATAATTACATAATTTTTTTTGCTAATTTTGTACATGCTCTCAACCGTCTCCAGACTTTTTTAACAAGTTTGAGCATACGAATTTACTATTTAATAAATGATAATTACTTAAAATAAAGCCCAATCACATTGATAATACCAATCCCATTAAATAATGCCCTAAATTAGTCTTCAGTTTTATTTAGGTTTAATTTTTGTGACCAGAAAGAAACCGCAGGCCTAGCAAGGCTAAGCAGAGGATTTCTTGATCTGAACAAAATTTAAAAATGAATGAAAATGGTGAGTAATTTAGGGCATTATTTGATGGAGTTGGTATAAGTGCCCTAAGCAGCCAGAAGAGTAAAAAGACTTTTACAGACTTATTATCAGTGTTATTAATAATGATTGCATTACAAACTTTATTTCAGAGGTAAAATTGGAGCCTAACTTTTATAATATTCCTGTAGGTAACATATGCATAAAGGCTCATGTATATGTGGAAAAGTAAAAATTGAAGTTACAGGTAACTTAAAAAACCTCCACGCTTGCCACTGCACTATATGTCGAAAAGGTTCAGGCCATATTGGCGCCGGCACTGACATCGCCCGAGAAAACTTAAAAATTATGGGTGTAGAAAATATAACTTGGTACAATAGTTCTGATTGGGCCCGACGTGGGTTTTGTAAACACTGTGGTTCTAATTTATTTTTTGACCCTATTGATAAGGTTAAAATTACATGGACTGGTGTATCAATGGGGGCTTTTGATGGTGAAACGAAAGTTAAAATTGAAGAGCATATTTTCGTTAAAGACAAAGGTGACTACTATGAACTTTCAGGTGATTTACCTAAAAATACAGTTTACCCAGGCCATAAAGACAATAAGGTAATTCAAGTATGATTTTAAATACTGAAAGGCTAATACTTAGACCCTATAAAGTTGAAGATTATGATAGAGTACATGCTTATGGCTCAGTTGCGGAGGTTTCTCAGTATGATGTGTGGGGCCCTAATACTGAAGATGACACACGCAACTTTATAAATGATAAAATTGAAAAAGCGAGTAAAAGCCCAAGGTATGAGTTCGAATTTGCTGTTTGTATAAAAGAAACAGGCTTATTAATTGGTGGCTGTGGCATCAGACGAGAAAGCCAAACAAGCCGCGTAGCAAACCTCGGCTATATTATAAACCCAGAGGTACAAAAAAAAGGCTATGCGACTGAGGCCACAAGAAAGCTCATTGATTTTGGCTTTAACGAATTAGACCTAAAAATAATTTACGCTACCTGCGACATAAGAAACACGGCCTCATACAAAGTTATGGAAAGATGCCGAATGAAAAAAGTGGGCCTCATTGAAAAACATAAAAAAATTAGAGGCGAGATGAGAGATATGTATCGGTATGAAGTTTATAACTAGACTTCAAACACCCTCTTTACTTGAGTAAGTTGAGGTCATTAAATGCCTAGTTTCTTACCAGAAATGTTCAATAATAATTGGTCCGAGAAATATTGCCAGATTTATGTCTCGTTTTGATAATTATTAAAGCTATATTACTAATTAGCATGAGCTTCTGTTAAGATACTGTATGCGGGAGACTATATTTGGTTAAAATTAAATACATTTTAAATATTTTTAGCTTAATTCTAATTGCAGTTTGCTTTCAAAACTGTGGAGGTTTTGAGTCTCAATATGTTGAAAACACAAGCTTATCACAGGAAGGAAGCAACCTTTCTCCACCTACAGACGATCAACTTAGTTTCACTAAAAAACGAGGAACTACTAAGGTACAAAAAAGTAAATTAAGACTTTTAAGTGGCCCTGAGTTCGTAAACTCTATTGAACATATAACCAATTATAAAATTAAAAAAGAACTCAACTTTACTGGTGTCTCTTCTGGCTTTAAAACTGGAGACAACCTTTTATTAGAAACTAATGTTTTAAATGTATTTATGACTGAGGCTGAAAATGCCGCAAACAATTACTTAGATAATGAAGCTTTAAATCACTTTACTTGTCTAAAAGATGAATTTAAACAAAGTTGTTATGATCAGGTGATAAAAGTTTTTACTGAACGAAGCTATAGGCGCCCAGCTACTGCGCAAGAGCTTGCGGGGCTGAATAAACTATACATTAAAATAAATGCCGATTTAAATAACAGAAAAGAATCATTAAAACTAGTATTAAAAAGGGTTTTACTATCACACCAGTTTTTATATAAAAGTGAAATTGGTAACTTAAAAACTAGTAGCGGAACAAAATTAGATCCTTATGAAGTTGCTTCATTTATTTCTTACTCTTTAACTGGTAGTCCTCCAGACACTCAACTTTATAATTTGGCAAAGTCTAACCAGCTTAATTCTGTAAATATTAAAAGGCATGTGAGTAGGATTCTATCGACAGACAAATCAAAAAACTGGTTAAACCAATTTTTCAGAGACTGGTTAAGGTTAAATGAACTCTCTAATATGAAAGAAAACCCAGAAGCATATACTAAGTTTAGTAATAAAGAGATGCCCACATTATTAAACCAAGAGTTTGATTTATTTATTAATAAAATTGTATTTGATGGCAACGGAACAACTGTGGACTTATTAACAACAAATAAAACTTTTGCCAACTCTGATACTGGTTATTTATATCAAAATGATGTTAGCACAAATAAGCTTGTCGAAATTGAACAAGGCGATAACCGCAGCGGTGTATTAACACTTGCAAGTTTTTTATCTTCTCACTCATCTAGAGTTGATAAAGAAACAGATAAACCCGTTAGCCGTGGAGTTTTAATACAAAACCAAATTTTATGTGAAGAAGTTGGCTTCCCTACTGGGTTAAACTTGGCTGCAACTGAAGATAACATCAAAGCTGAACACCCCGATTTTGATAGCTATACTGTTCGCAGAAAGTTTGAACTCGGGATGAATCAAAGTGCTACCTGTACACATTGTCACTCGCAATTCATGCCTTACGGATATTTATCCTCTAACTTTAACGCCTTAGGTGAATATAAAGTTTTACAAAATGAAAGGCCTATAATTTCTAAGGCGAGCCCAACTATTGGTGGAAAAAGTTATGATTTTAATAAAATTTCTGAGCTCAGCTTAAAGTTGGCAAACAGCAGGCAATATCAGCACTGCTTCTCAGAAAAGTTAGGGATTTTTCTGTTTGGCAACACAGATGAAACCGTTGATGGTCAATTATCCTGGCTTGTTTATGATCATCATAACTCAAGTGGTGGTGTTATTAAGCAAATGATAGAAAAAACTTTATCTGACTTTAGAATTTATCAACGAAGGAGAAATTAATGAGTCGCCGTAAATTTATATTCAGGTCTCTACAGTCTGCTTTATTGTTATCTCCTATTTTTGAGCTTCGAAATTTAGCAGCTCAAACTGGGCCTAAAAAAGTCATTCCTTTTTTCTTTGTTGATGGTGGTTCTCCTTATTATAGAGGCGAGGATTTTTTTCCTAATGCAGGTAGCGGAGGAAATTTTAACCTTCCAACTGTTCTAAGTGGCTTCAGGAATTTAAAAAAAGATATGGTTATTTTAGATGGAGTTGATATGCGTAATATGCGTGATGACTCAAAGGGTAACTGGCATGTTTCAAGCGTGGGGAAAGTCTTAACAGCTAAGGCTGTGATAAAAACTGGAGATGCAGAAAAAGCTTATCATGGTGGCCCTTCGATTGATTACCTAATCTCTCAGCAATTACAAACACGTGCCGTACACGTACTAACTAATGACAGAGAAAGACAAACAATGCGTGAGCGTCCATTTTCATCAGGCGTAAGGCGTGCGATTTCACCAATTAGAGATATTTCGACGGTATGGGACCAATTATTTAAAGACTGCCAACCGACTCGTCTGCAAGTAGATGCTGCTAAAGACGAAAGAATCAAAAGGCTAAAAGCTAACAAGTCTTTACTTGATGATTTAACAGGCGACCTTTCAAGGCTGCGTAAGGAACTTGTAGGAGTCGAAAAAATTAAGCTAGATTCTCATGAAGAAGCCATCAGAAATGCCGAGAGAGCAGTGGCTAATGATTTAAAAGTTCAAGAAAGTGAAGAAAAGCCCCAACAAATTATTTTTGATTGTAAAAAACCCGAGAACTTAACCTCTAGAGATCACCGTAGATTATCACAAGCTCATTTTGATGTTATGTACGCGGCACTAAAAACTGAAAGAGTAGGTGTTGCAGGAATGATGCATGGTTACTCAAGTGTTCAGTGGGACTTCGAATGGCTGAAGTTTAACCCAATAATCAAAGATAACGTTCACACTGCCATTTTTCATGGAGGAAGCTCGCAAAGAGAAAACTTTAATAAAGTTGCAAATTGGAAGTGGACTGAGTTAGCTAAATTTGCAGAAAAATTAAAAAATGAACCCGGTGGATCTTTATTAGATAAAGTTTTAATATATGCAACATCACACTTTGGACGACATCACACAATCACAAGAATACCAGTTGTTTTAATTGGCAACGCCCAAGGCAAGCTTCAAACTGGGCGCTCAATTAAAGTAAAAACTAATAATGACAAACCACTCACCTCGGTAGCTCATTTATGTGGTGTTAATATTAAAGGCATAGGCGACGACTTAAACTGTGGTCCTTTAAATGTGTTACACACATAGTTTTAATATTTAATATAGAAACTCCGATTCACGAAGGCTCTGTGCCCAAGGCTCATAACAAGTACTGTAAAAATTATTTTCTTAAATAACTAATTGTAAAGAAAGTACTAATAATAGGCACTAAAGCTTTATTTTGTTTTAATAATAATTAAAAACCTCAGTAATTCTCACAACGCAACTAGTCCGAACAAACTCATCGCCGCTTACTTCGTGACAGTCCATAAATATTTAGATTCAATGCTACTGTGCAGTTCAGCGGAGGATACACTTGTGGCTAAAATGAAATTTAACGATATTAAAACAAATAGCGAATACTTAAGACTAGACTCTAATATCGATATGCTTGCTAAAAGTATTGATCAAGTAGGCCTAATACACCCCCTTAGCATCAACGAAGACAATGAACTCCTAGCTGGCGGACGCAGGTACTGTGCCATTGAAAAACTAGGCTGGAAAGATGTTGAAGTGACAGTGGTTAAAAAATCAGAACTTGAGCAAGAGCTCATTTCGATCGACGAAAATTTAGTTCGCAAATCACTTAATAAACTACAGTTTGAAAAATGCTTAAATCGTGGGCGCACTATTTATGAAGAGCTCACTCCAAGTGCTACTAAAGTATCTATGGATACTAAAAAATTAACTACTGCTGAAAAAGCTGAAAAAAAAGAGCAAGAATTGGCTGATAAATCATCGTTTGCTGCAATTAACTCTGAAAAATTAGGTTTATCAAAATCAGTGATTAGTGGTGCCATAAAGCGTGATGCCCTTTCTTCAAAAAAAGTAAAAGAGGCTCGCAGTAAAGGTGAAATCAATGCCGGACAAGCCAATGAGTTAATTAGAATGTCAAAAACTGACCAAGATAAAGTTTTACCTCATATAAAAAAACACACTATTAAAGACATTCGTAAACTTGTGGACCAAGCCTCAACAACTGGTGTTCAAGACGCACTTGATGCCGATAAAAAGCAACAAAAACTACCCACCGAGTATGTGCAAGTGATTAACCTGAGTAAACGCATAAATAAAGTATTAGCTAAAATACTTTTAGAGCAAATGACATACTCTGGAATGGAAACTAATAAAATTGTGAATGAAGCAAAAAAGTTAACTGATCATTTGTCAGATTTTATTGATCTACAGTCTAGTGGTGCAAAAGACTTTGATTCATCAGACGAGGAAGATGACATCTCAGATAGTCATCTTGCCAAAATGAACTTAGATAAAATTAGCACTGATCAGCACGCTGAGTAATTAAAGCGTTAATTTAAAAGTAAGACTTCAAGGCAACCCATATCTTTTATAAATATATATTTGTTGTTCTCAAGTTTTTTAATTCTTTTTTCCAGACGCTTAAAAAATGTACTGGAATAGATTTTAAAAAACCTTCGGCTAAGCCATGCCGACTCAGGGGTGTCATACTCCCCTTCCCATTTTAACACACGGTAATTACCTTGATCTTCAATAGTAATTTTTGCTCCCCCCTCAAATGGGTGGTTAGCTGCGATAGCCGTGTAGGTGAAAGTTATAGGGCTAGTTACATCTGAAATAGAGTAACTATAAGTTGATGAGGTTATTGGGCTTTTGTAAGTTACATCTATAACACTGTCTTCTTCTATACCACTGCCGGCAACAGTAGACGATCTATTGGGCCACAAATCTGAATTTTCAGAATCAGTTAAAGATATGTCTAGTTGATTCCACAAAGTTTCTTGGTCCAAACATGTGTTAATTTCTTTACCAAAATAAATTGTACTTTGATCCGCAAAACTAAGATTAAAGCTTAAAATTAGTGAAAATATATAAATCATGAGATTTCCTTTTTTTACCTATAATTGCTCTTATATATGCATATAAACCAAGTATGTAAATAGGTTTGCGTAAAAAAGCGTCTGATTTAGCAAAAGTGTGATATTAAAGGCATATAAGGCTAGGGTCTATTGACGTTTCATCCAGTTCTCTTGAGTTACCCCTATTATTTTGAAAGTTTAATAAAGTCATTAAAGTGTAAATACTCTACACCATTACCCTCTGTGAACAAATTAGCTGCTATCGCCTGGCCAAGAGACTTAACCTTGATACCCTTAAATTTACTGAGTTTACCAATCAACAGATAACTAAGTACTGGCCAAAGCTTTAACGTCAGCCACTGCGAGAAGCCATATCTGTTTTTAGGTGTTAAAATCATTGAAGGCTGAAAAACACTAAGCCTTTGAAAGCCTAAAAGCTTTAACTCATCAACAAGATCACCTTTAGTTTTTAAATAAAATGAATATGACTTAGCAGATGCTGATACTGAGCCCAGTAATTGAAAGTGTTTAACACCAGCCACTTTACAAGCCCTGGCGAAGTGCATGACAGCGTCTTTATCTACACGCAGGAGCTCTTCCTTACTCACTTTAGAGGGCTGCCCTACTCCAAGCGTACAAATGGCACTGTCTGTACCTGTTAAAATATCTGTGTAGGTACTTGCATTATGTATATCAACAATATTTGTGCTGACTTCACATACTGACATAATATTGATCTTTCTTCTACCTAGTAATGTGAGTTTACTTACTTTAGTGTTATTTAAAAGTGCCTGTAATGATTGCCCCCCAACGGCCCCTGTATAACCTAGCATTGCAACAGAAATTAATTTTTTTTTCATGAGTTGCCCCTTAGCGAATTATATATTTTTTAAAGATCAAAAATCAGCTATTTATTTTTCATTTCATCTTGGCGCATAGGCATTGAATCTATTTCTTTATAAATATCTTTCATTGCAGTGGGCTTTAAATAAGTTGCTTTTATTCCACCATCTTTGCCAATTAGTAAAACTTTAAAGCCAGAGCCATCAGGTAAATCAAACTTATTACCTGAAAGTGCTCCAGTACTGGCCACATCAAATATTAACAGTTGTCGATCAGTATTTTCTGATGGGTTATTATTGAAAAGCTTTTTTTGCTGCTCAAGTAACTTGTTAGTACCTTTAGGTGAAATAACTACGACTAAACGGTTTTTCCATTGATATTGATTTAAATTCATAGGTTTTAAAACCCCATTAGTTTTAGCGTAAACTACTTCTGAAAAATAAATTAGCTGATATGACAAAGTCACTGCCAGCAAACTAGTAGCTAGAATAATAATTTTCATGATAGCACTTTATTAAAAAAGAAACTTCAATTCAACATAATTACCCTTTAGTCTATTTTTATTTATCACCCCTAATCATTCTGAAAAGTAGAAAAAAGCTGCCTGAGGTTGCCACTAGAAAAAGTATTATTGCAAGGCCTGGATAGCCTAAAAGTGTAAATGATGTTTCAACTCGCGCAAGAAGGCTAGCTCCAATTACTAAAGAAGCTAATAAAATTCCACAGGTCACTCGATTCGCAATTTTTTGCATCCCGCGAATGATGTCTGTTTGATCAGTTAACTCTATTTTAAATTTTAGGCGCTGATTAGCCAGATTGTTTACAATTTGATTAGCCTTCGCAGGAAGTGCCTCAACAAAACGAATCATATCGATCGAGCCTTTTAGTAGCTCAGCAAGCGACATTGAGCCAACCATGGTTCGACTCATATACTCTTTGCCATACTTGGAAACAGTTTCGTTAGCATCGAAGCTTGGGTCTAACACCAAAGATATTTTATCAAGATAAGATAAAGTGCGACCTATTGAACTCACTTCGTTAGGAAAGGCAAACCCCGTAGCTGCAGCAACTTTTTAGAATTGCACCAGCACCGAGCCAAAGTTAACTGTTGAGGGTGCTTCGTGGTGGTTTTCTTTAATTAGATTTGCAATGCCATTTAAAAATTCTTCACGTTGGTTTTCGATTCCATTAATTTCACGGGCGATAGATGCGGTTATTTGTGCTCCTGACTCTGCCTTACCTTCACTGATTTCTATTAGTAACTGTAATAAGGTTTTTTGCAAGGTCGGGCTTAGCGTTGTAACCATACCTAAGTCAATAACTGCTAACTTTTCATTTTTCATGTAAAAAATATTGCCAAAGTGAGGGTCAGAATGAAAAATACCATCAACAAATACTTGCTTCATATAGGCTTTATATAAACTCTCTACAAGTAAATGACCGTTTATCTCTGTTAATTTAAATGAACTCAAGTTACTGAGTTTAGTCCCTTCAATGAACTCCATAGTAAGAACTTTCGACCGACAGTAACTTTTATAAACTTTTGGGATAATGATATTATCAAACTCTGCCAGGTTTTCCTTTATTGTTTCTAGCGCTTGGGCTTCGCGAAGGTAATCAAGCTCTCTGGAGATGGTAACACGAAATTCCTCCAAAATATTTATAATATTAAAACGTCTAACTTTTTCACTTTTTTCAATTAGAAAATGAAAAACTTTTGTCAGAGATTCCAGATCAGTATTAACAACTTTTCTTACACCAGGCCTCAAGACTTTTACAGCTACTGTTGTACCATTTTTCAACCTAGCTTTATGAACCTGCCCTAATGATGCCGTTGCCATGGGCTCTACTGAAAACTCAGCGTATATATTCTTAATTGGCTGTCCAAATTGCTCTTCAATAATTTCTTCGATTTTAGAAAATGGTACAGGCGCTACGTCATCTTGAAGTTTTTTAAGGGAATTTATAAACTCTTTCGGAAGTAAGCCATCACGTGTGGCTAAAAGTTGCCCAAGCTTAATGTATGTAGGGCCAAGTTTTTCTAAATCTTCAGTGAAGCGCTCAGCATGATTTTTAGTTTTACTCTCTTCACGTTTTATGCTTTCTTTTAACTCTGGTATACTTAAACCTGAGCCTGCCAATATACTTGGGTCTCCGTATTTCAGCAAAAGATGAATTAAATCCCCATAAGTTTTGAGTTTTTCAATAGAATTCATTATTTCCTCGACTGGCCTAATAGGTGTATGAGTTAGAATCAATTCATAGTGCGGGAATTTCTACTTTATGTCAGCGAAATAAATTTTCTGCAAAATTACGGACTCACTGCGTCCGTAATTTCAGTTGGCACCAAAGAGATTATACTTTTATAGTTACAATATATAACCGGGGTTTTGATGTGTCTCAAATAAAAATTATTGCAGTAAATAATATATTACCAGCACTACACGAATATAGTAAAAGTGGTGGTGAATTTATTTACTCTCCAATAGCTTCCAGTGTGGCACAAATAAAATTCTACCAAGAAAGGTTCACTGAAGTAAAACAAATTGTAAGTACTGCGCGCTTAGAAATTAATAAAATATGGCCTGAAGATAAAAACCATTTAATTTTTTCGTGGGATGCTTGGAATGAAAAAGATAACTTTAATACAAGTATTGCTGAGAATGCACAAAATAGGCTGTTTGATAATATTGATTTCAGTGCTCCAGACTCTTTCTCTGGTTTTCGTAAGCTTGCCGAAGAAAAACTGCCTATTTATTTTTATGACGCTTTAGACCCAAACCCATTTGATGCTGACCTAAAAAAAAGAATTCAACATTACTTTTATGACACCAACTGCCCATCAACTTATTTTGAAACCAGAAATGGTATGATAAATGTTGACGACTCCTCAAGATTCTCACCATCTCTAGCCTGCGGCGCACTTGACGTTAAGTATCTCTATAATGAAATAAAAAATTATGAAAAAAGAAACGGTGCTAATAAATCTACTTACTGGTTAGTATTTGAACTACTTTGGCGCGAGTTTTTTTATTGGCACTATCAAAACTGGCAGCGCAAGTACTTTTCCTTAAACGGAATTAATGGGCCTGATAATTATACAGAGTTTGAAGTTTATAATATTGCTAGTTTAAAGCAAATGAGCCCGCACAAGTTTTGGCAGTCAGCCCTCAAAGAGCTTAAACAAACTGGTTTCCAAACCAACAGAACCAGGCAGCTGTTCGCTAGTTTTTGGATACATGAGCTTGGCCTTGAATGGAGATCTGGCGCAAAGCTATTTGAAGATCACCTTATAGATTACGATGTGTACTCTAATTGGGGCAACTGGATGTATATTGCCGGTGTAGGGGTTGATGCTAGAGGTGGTCGTAAATTTAATATTGAATCACAAATTAAAAGATATAACCCTAAAGGAGAATACTATGCTAAGTGGGCTGATTAAATAATTATGGATACAAACCAACTAAGAAATTTACTCCCTGATCAAGGTGAAGCCTATTTAATAAATAACTTCTTTAACAAAGCAAAATCGAGTGCGCTTTTAACTCAACTGACACAAACTATTAGTTGGGAACAAAGAGAAATAAAAATGTTTGGTAAACTTATCATGCAGCCTCGTTTAATGTGCTGGATGGGGGATGAAGGCTCAACATATAAATACTCAGGCACATTATTTAGGCCAAGCCCTTGGAGTAAAGAAGTTCACAAAATAAAAAACATTATTGAAGATAATTTAGGATACAAATTTAATTCTGTTTTATTGAACCTGTATCGTGATCAAACAGATAGTATGGGTCCCCATAGTGACAATGAAAGGGAGCTTGGCCCAAACCCTATAGTTGCCTCACTGAGCTTGGGTGAAAATCGAAGGTTTATATTTAGACATAAATCTGCTAAACAAAAAGTCGAAATTAGTTTGCCCTCTGGCAGTTTGTTAATTATGAAGGGCGCAACACAGGATTACTGGAAACATGAACTGCCTAAATCAAAAGTAGGGATGGGCCCTAGAATAAACTTAACTTTTCGTAAAATAGTATTAAGTGGTAAGTGATAAGTTTCTTTAGTTTAGCCTGGCATTATTTTTAGTTGTTTGAGTGATTAACCATTTGAAATAATTTCTTTGGGTTGGCATATATGTAAGGTATTCTGGGTGCCATTGCACGCTTAGTATTGGTGGGTCATTAGTCACTGATTGCGTTGCTTGAATTATTCCATTGCCTTCAACTGCTAATACTTCTAATCCCTTACCCACCGTTTCGACAGCCTGTTGGTGTATAGCATTTACCCTATAAGATGAATTTAATTTAATTTGTAATTCACTTGGAGCTTTTGATGTGTACTTAATAGTTTTTCTCGGTAATACAGACATAATTTGAAATGAGTTCTTATACTTGTGCAGAGTTGTCCTGGTTATTTTACCACCCCGGGCCGCATTAATTAATTGGTGCCCGCGACAAATACCTAACACAGGTTTTTTATTTTTTACTGCTTGCTTGAACATTTCTAACTCTAAATTATCACGATTGATATCGTAAGTATTTTCGCCTGAAGTTAGGCGGCTAAAAAATAACATCGGATAAATGAGTCTCTCTGCAAACTTAACCCATAACTTTCTTTTTGGCTTTATTGAATCGGCTTCAATACAATTACTGGGGTGCACATCTGAGCCTCCACTTATTATAAGCCCATCAAACTTAATATTGGGTGTGTAATTAGCAGGTGTTATACGTAAAGGCTTAGCACCAAGTGATTTAAGAATAGTAGATATAGCCAACCATGGAGGGAGCCCGCCTTTTGCCGGACCTGTTACAGCTATAATTGGTTGGTGCAAGTTTATTTACCTGCTTACTTTAGGCCGCAGGAAACTTACAATTACTAATAGTAGCATGGCCCCTACTACTGAAGCTATAAAGCTTGCTGTTTGACCTTGTGTATATAGCCCAGCTGCTTGTCCTATAAATTTGGCTACAAATGCCCCTGCTACACCTAATAGTATAGTCATTATTAACCCCATTGAATCATCACCAGGCTTTAGAAATCTCGCGAGAAGACCCACAACAAACCCTATAATTATTGTCCAAATTAATTCCATACTATATTTCCTTTAGTGATTGCATATTATTAAAAATCTAATTTTGTTCATAACTTAATTTTTGTTTAACTTTTTGCTAAATAGCATTGTTCCCGCAGTAGATGCGCCCCAAAAAAATACTTTTCGAGCTAACTTACTTCTAAAACTTAATATCCCTAGTAAGCCTAACCCAGTAGCTTTGACTGGGTTTTGTAAAGCCCAATCTTTGGCATGTAAAAGCTTGTCAAAAGGACCGTCGTTTGAAATGGGGTTACGTTTTATTGTAGCTATTGGGTTTAGTTTGGTTGCAGAATTTTCTGGTAAGTTTTTCATAAATTAATCTCCTTAGAAGTAATTTACACTATTAGTAAGTTTAAGTTGCTTCTATAATTTGTAGAAATTGTGTAGTTTTTAAAAAAAAGCTAAAAGTCTTAAATAATCTATACAAACATAGACTTATATTTCCCTAGTACCTGTGAGTAAATCGCTTGAAAGTTCACCATCTCCGTGGAGCACACTTACATCACCAGTTGACTCAAACACGACGGCTTTAGCTTCATCTAGCTCCATAACATTCGCTTCTCTAAGTTTAGCTATAAGATCAGCCTCAGCCATATTCACTTTTTTTAAAGCCTCATGGTTTATTTCACCGTTTCTCATTATGATCACAGGTGAGTTTTCAACTATATTAGAAAATAATTTTGAATGAGTTTTTAGCCAGGACGATATGAGTTGCAATAAGTAGATCATGAAAATCCCAAAGCAACCTCCAATTATCGAAGGTTGAGATGGTAAAATTACGGCAGCTATCATAGAACCTACAGCTATAGTTGTAGCAAAGTCGACACTAGTCATTTTTGCAAAACTTCTAAGTCCTACAAGCCTAGTTAATATGATAATTAGTATAAAGACAGCTAGCGCGACGGCTGCAATATCAATTAACTCTGGCAGTCCCTTGTAAAGTGTCATAACTTACCTCTTGGATTTATTTCGAATTTTAGCTATTGAGTTGTCTATATTACTTTAAGATAATTCAGAAATCATTTCTAACGCAAATTTTAAACATTACTTAGCTATTTTCAGTTTAAGTAAATAAAAGCCACTTGATTTAAAACAAGTGGCTTTTGATAATTTTTGTAATTTAAAATTTTAGTGTACAGTTACTTTAACTGGATTAGTTCCTTTTAAATATGTTTCTAAAGTATCTACATGGTCGGAATCATTGCGTGCGTTTACACCAATCATAACTTGACCAGCTTCGATTTGATCGTTTACATATTTAGCTTCTGTTTCGTTGAAGCCCATACCAACTAGACCACCAAGTAGTCCACCTGATGCTCCGCCAGCTCCTGCGCCTGCTAGTGCGGCTATGGCTGGGCCTGCGGCTAATACTGCACCAGAACTTACTACGGCCCCAGTCGCTAATACACCTGCTGCTACGGCACCGGCAATACCACCTATTACGCCGCCGACTGTGGCACCTTCCGGTGCTTTGGTGTTGCTTTCAATTTTTAAATCTTTTCCGTCTTTCCATGTATTATCTGTAACTAAAAATGAAATATCATTAGATTTGTAGCCCATGCTTTCTAAATTATTGATAGCTCTCATGGCTTTATTTTTTGAGTCATATAGGGCTGTTACTACTTTTGATTTTGACATGTATATTCTCCTTATGTTGCTGGTTAAGTTTGCATCTACAATGTAGCTTGTGTTTATTGGTTTGTTCTTAAAATAGGTTGTAGCTAATGTGTGCACATGTACACATTCCTAAACTCCCTCACTAATATTTTTCAATAGCGACCCGCTTACAACTTTGGTTGGGTGTAAGTGATTAATTTTACTGTGGGGTGGCTCTATATGGTGCAACACCCCATTTTTTCTAATTGAGCTAGCACTAGCTGTTAGAGTCAAAAATTTTTTGCTTTGAGATTCAAATTTGACATTTAATAGGTATTTCGAGTTGCGCACAACCCAAGAGTTTATTTCAAGAAACACATTTGGCAAAGTAGATTTTGATAGGCTTTTTATTACGAAATCATAGCTCATATTTAAATCATAGCTATTTTTGTCTTGAAGAGTTTGGTTCAAAACCAAACCAGACTGACTTTCATCACTTGCCACCAACAGGCTATCAGTTGACTCCTTTGGATTGTCGAATATAGTTTGTGCTAGTTCTTCAATTAAATTCTGCTCAACTGTGTTGTGAATGTTCTTACCAATCACTAAGGGTTCTTTTTTAGCTCCTTTAAGGCGGCGCACCTCAGACCTCACATGTGGAAGATAACGGCTGCTACAAACCAAAATAAGTTGGTTCTCACCCCTCAAAATATCACTTAGCTTCGTGAACAGGCTCTTTATCAGTTTTTTCCTACCCTCGAACTTAACCTCTTCCGAGGCTTTAAACTTTTCGCTATCAGTCCCTAAAGTTCTGGTATCTTTTTTTCTTCTCCTCCTTCGCCCCGGACCTACAAAGTCAAACAGCAGTTCATTTAGATTAGAGTAAGATCCGTCGATCAAGTGCGAGGGTACCAAGGTTCTACCCTTGGTTATGAATAGAGACCTTCGACTGTCGTTAATAAATAAGACATATTTGTCTCCATCTAATTCGTCACTTTTATCTAGGAGAAGTGGGGTCACCAGCGGTGCCCCCGTGCTAAAATATCTGATAGTATCAAATTTTATAGGTAATCGCTTACCTACCCAACCATGACTACTTGAAACAATATAGTTTGCGACTTTGCTATTACCTAAACGTATAAAATTAGGCTCAGACTTGAGTTTATCTTTTATAGTTTTCCATAATTGGGGACTGTGCAATTTAAGTTTCTTTCTAACATCTTCATAAGAGTTCGGGTCTATCTCAAGGTGATCGGGAAGTAAAACCACTTCAACAGCTCCAAGGTCTGGATTAGTTTTTTCTATCTGTGTCATTATTTCTTTAAAACTCACTGAATCTCCCTAATTTAGATCACTGGCATCGAAAAAAATTTTATATTAATTAAACAAGCTTCTTGGTGTTTTAATATCAAGATCTCTCGCCTTAAAAGTGAGTTATATATTGCCACGAGGTTTATTTGCCTGCTTGCGATCAATGAGGTCGCCTCGACCTGCTTCGTTGGCAACACTCGTTTTTACTTTAGTTCCTTTATTGGTAATGAAGTCAGCACTTGAGCTGTCGTTTAAGCCAATCGCAGGATTTTCTGTTCCATCGGAACGTTCAGAATTTAAATTAACTGGTTTGGATATTTTTTCTTGTTTATTCACAATGCTCTCCTTGTTTATTGTTAATTAGCAAGAAACATGATCTCAAATAAGATGAGTTATTAATTTTTGGCTAAGTTTATTTTTTGTGTAAATTCCTTAACAATCGATGACAAACTAGAAATTACAGTGGAAGAACTTTGTCGTTGCACCCCTCATTTACAAGACTTTAGTAAATCCTCAGCTAGTTGCTGCGCTCTAAGTTTTTTAATATCTTCATTGGGACTTCTTAGTATTGCTGAAGGGTGCCAGGTAACCATAACTTTTGGGGCGCACTTAAGGTCGGTAAAAAACTTACCGCGAACTTCACTTATTTTTGGTCGCAAACCAATTATACTCGTCGCTGCAGTTAAGCCTAAAGCAATAATTACTTTAGGTTTTATTTTTTTGATTTCTTGCTCAAGCCATGGTTTGCAAGCATGCATTTCGGCGCCAGTAGGTTTTTGGTGTGCTCTTAGCTCGCCCTTAGGCCTCCATTTAAAATGCTTAACTGCATTTGTTAAATATAAACTTTGATCATCTATATTTAAATCTACTAAAATTTTTCGCAGTAGTTTTCCTGCTGGCCCTTGAAATGGTTTTCCCAGTAAATCTTCCTGGTCACCTGGTTGCTCGCCAACAATCATAATTTTAGCATCGGTTGGCCCAACACCAAAAACAGTTTGAGTTGCCTTACTTGCAATTGGGCAACTGGTGCAATGGTTAGCCTTTTCTTTGAGAGTTTTATAAGACCACTCTGGGTTAACGAGTGCGGCTTTATTACGGTTAGCCGCCATTACCTGCAGCTTGCTAGGCGCTTCACGAATAAGCTCAGAAATAAGTGCTGCCTCAGGCATGGTAGACCAATATTTTGGTGACATTTCTGTCTTCATCATTTTTACTTTAATTCTGGCGGGGTTAAATATGGATTTATAATATGATTTCCATAAGTCCTCTACTTTATCACCAACATCAAACTCCGACTGACTCATGCCTTCACCGAAAGTAAGTTTTTTTAGGTCCCAGTGAGACGATTCATCTGGACTAAAAATTGACCACGGCTTGTCACCAAAACGTCTGGCAAAAAATGGGCTACCGGGCCGTAAAATTCTGTGCTCGGGGCGATGCCAGGCAACATAAGTTTCTTTTTCATTAACTATTATTTTTTTAAAACGAACAAATGCATGTAATTTATGAATATCTCGCCTAATCGACTTCGTAAGTAACTGAATTTGGCGAACGTCTTTATCTATTGATATGCTTAGTAGGCTTGGGTTTTCATAAGTGAGTCTATAAATAATTCTGTACATCAAATCCCAGCAACCATCACCACCGGCATAAGATAAAGTTTTTAAGATTTTTAACGTATCTTTGCTAACTGTATATTTACGAACCTTTGTTTTACTAATTTTGTTGGCTTCATCAGGAAGGCGATCGAATAAACTTCCAGTACTCAGGCTCCAGTTAATCAGCCCGGGGCTTACTTGAAGTTTAAGTAATCTTCTGGCTTCTGCCCGCCAACTATTAAAGTTTTTTTCAAAATCTGCAGATATCACTACATTTCTCCACTCACTGCAGAAACTTTATTTTCCATTTGGTCAAATAAAGACATTTGTTTTGCTGGTGGCGATAGGGCCTTCATAAGCCCTGTACTATCTAAACTAAAAACGTCTGGGTTGTGATCGGAAGTAATAATAAAATACTTTGCTCGCTTAACTACCACACGCATTTTTTGTAAATCAACTAGCCTGACTTTACAAAAACGACGTAATTTTATAATCCTTTCCGCATTTCTTGCCCCTATGCCTGGAACACGCAGCAGCCACTCCCGCGAGGCTTTATTAATATCTACAGGAAATAAATGTCTATTGTTGAGTGCCCAAAAAGTTTTTGGATCCATATCTAAAGACAAGTTCGTATGTTCAGTACTAAACAGCTCCCCTGATTTAAATCCATAAAAGCGCAATAGCCAATCGGCCTGGTAAAGGCGATGCTCTCTGACTAAGGAGGGTTTAATACCCGGTAAAATAGCATCGGCATTAGGGATGGGGCTATATGCTGAGTAATACACTCGCCTTAAAGAAAACTTTGAATACAAAGTTTCTGAGGTGGTTAAAATATTTTGGTCAGTAGATGGAGTTGCTCCCACAACCATTTGTGTTGATTGCCCAGCTGGTGCAAACTTGGGAGCAAACTTATATTTTTTTTTGTTTGATTTGGTTTCAACAATTTTATTGGAAATATCAGCCATAGTGGCTTTAGCGGCAGCAATCGTTTTTGCTGGCGCCAAAGTGTCGAGGTCTTCTTGCCTTGGCATTTCTATGTTGGCGCTCACGCGGTCGGCCCATTTTCCTGCTTCGTTAATTAATTCTTGTGAAGCTCCAGCAACTACTTTCAAATGTATATAACCATTAAAGCGATGCTCTTTTCTTAAAGTCTTCGCTACATGTATGACTTCTAACATCGTGGTGTCAGGATCACCAAAAATCCCAGAGCTTAAAAATAAACCTTCAATATAATTACGACGATAAAACTCTAAGGTGAGCCAAATAACTTCTGCTGTTGTAAACTTAGCTCTTTTAGTGTCGCTTGATACCCGGTTAACACAAAACTTGCAGTCATAAATACAAAAATTTGTTAGTAAAATTTTAAGTAAACTTATACAGCGTCCATCAGGCGCATAACTATGGCATATGCCAGTGCCTTCTGAGTTCCCCATGCCGCCCTGAGCTCTCTTACGTTTTCCACCACTGCTTGAACAAGAGGCATCGTACTTAGCGGCATCTGCTAAAATAGCTAATTTCTTTTTAATTTTCTCGGTAGATATCGCTGCAACTGTCATGACTTACACTTAACATACACTATGCTAATATTGAAGCTATTTCTCACTTAAGCCAGTAAATTGGCCCTAAGAAGGTACTCAAACCGTTTTAGTAGCCCTTAATTAGGTAGGCAACTGCTCACAAAGTAAGATAACTTATAGCTGAAATTGAGTTATTATTAAGCCCAGAAAAGGAGTGGCCAGTGACAACAATTTATATTGATGCCGATAGTTGTACTGTAAAAGATGAAGTCTACAGGGTGGCAAAGCGCTATAAATTAAAAGTTATTGTAGTAGCTAATCAATACATTAATATTCCTTTAGATATTAATATTCAAATGCAGGTTGTATCAGATAGGTTTGATGCTGCCGATGACTGGATAGCTGAGAAAATTATTAAGGGAGATATCTTGGTGACTTCAGATATACTTTTGGCAGAAAGAGCCGTTAAAAAACAAGCTCGTGTTTTAGGTTCCAAAGGAAATGAACTTGATGAAGAGAACATTGGTTCAGCCCTTGCTTCTAGGGAGCTAATGTCACACCTAAGAGATCTTGGTGCTAAAAACACCGGCCCTAAAAAAATGCAAAAAAGTGATCGCTCGCAGTTTCTAGGAAAGCTAGACCAAATTATTCAGTCTCTTAAAAAAGATTGGTAAAAATAAATTACCTCTTTAAAATAGTGACTACCAACCTATTTAATTTAGTAACGTTTAATTAAGTAAGACAACTGCTCATCAGCAAACTTATTCTCTAAACTATAATAGTCTCTGGCATAGCTCATTACGGACCTACCCCAAGCAAACTGCTTACGACTGGGCCTATCTAATAAATAAGTAAGCACTCTGCCATCTAAGTGAGAGTCTCTAGGGTATTTTTGCTCATTTATTCCGTAACCGTTCATATGGTCCACAAATACATCTTTCGTTCCACGCCATAGAGTATGCCCGAGTTCATGGATTGCAATATTTTTTACTAATTTTGAGTTTGAATCTGTATAAAGTTTAAATAGTCTATCCGTATAAATTGCTGGTCGCCCATACTTACCATCTTTTAAATAATTATCTACAAATTTAATTAACTTTATTCCCATTTGTACTTCGTAGTTATTCTGGCTGGCTCCGCCACCAGTTTTTGATATAGGAGCATAAACAACAACGTCGTTTCTTGATATGGGCTGCACTACTTTCATTTTTTTTATTACATCAAACTTTTTTTCATAAGTGTATATCGCTTGTATTAACTTTGAGTCTTCACTATTTTGAATATTCATCGGGCGGCTTACATCTTTATTAGAAAGCTTATTCCACCAGTCCTTATAATCTAAACCCAAACTATCAAGGCTATAGTGATGTATTGTAACATCCATTGCGAAGTAGCCTTTAGTCGCAGATTTAAAGTATGACTGAAGCTCATCTTTTAGCAACTTGCGGTAGTAGGACTGTGAATAATAGGGGTCAGACAATACAAACCTAACTTTAAAAGTTTGCAGTGGAGTGCTTGAAGGGTTTGATGGCAAAATTTTCTTTGGCGTATCAATTAGTGTTGTACTCGCAGCTACTAAACTATTACCTGAGTGCTTCATCACTACCTGGAGTTCTCCAGTTAGGTTTTCTGAATACTGATGGGTTGGCAAATGAAAGTACTGCAGCAATACAGACGAGTCTTCTCCTTTAAAATTTGCTGTATCAATTATCGCATCTACTTTACCGTACCTTGAGCCTGGGTAAATTTGTAGCCAACTCAAAAAACTAGCACCGGTGTTTGGCTTAATATTGATCTCAATATTATTTGTAAAAGTTCTAGTTTTACTTGAGTTCAAAGCAAAAACTAACATTTCACCTGGCTTTACACTTCTATTTTTGGTTAATAAGTCACCACTCATATTGAATAAACCAAACCTTAATGAACTATTACTTAATAGTGTGTTTTTTATCTTAGTGGTTAAACTATTTACTGACTGAGCCGTTGAATTTGAAGGTAAAATTTTATCACTTATTTCTGGGGTGATCTCAAAAGTATTACTGTATATATAGCCGTCCCCAGCAATTCTTACAAACTTGCCATCTTCGTCTGATAGGTGGGTCACTAAACGGTACTTCCCGGGGAGTAAAGTCAGCGTATCAAAATCAAAGCAAGAAGTTTTATTGGCTCTAAATTGTTGTGGTGATTTGTAATGACCATCTGCACCTACTCCGCCATTAAATGAAGGACCTACATAATATATTATTTCCTGGTAAAAATTATTTGGAAATGGAAACTGTTGAATTCTAATATTTATAGGAATCAACTTATTATTTTCACTTCTTGCAGCTACTGAAAGCTTTTGCCCTCTTTTTACTTTGATATTCGCAAGGCTAACATCTTTACTGAATACTTTAAGAGAAGGTAATGATCTCGATGCTGTATTACCTATACAAGTGGACATGTCTGGATTTTTTTTAAACTTCGCTGAAATATTTATGTCATTTGTGACCTTAACGAAGCAAACACCATTTGCCGCAGTCGTCGTACAACTCATATTCCAACCATCAAACGTATAGTCACCACCAGGTAAGGCCTCAAACTTTATCAACTGGCCCTTTTCAACTTGTACTTGGCAAGGGGCATTACATGCAGAGGATTTTATAACTCCCCCAGTACTTTGACCAATAGAAACTCTGAATTTTTCAATATCAACTTTTATGGGCTCAAAATTAGCAGTAATTATAATATCTGTGCTGGTAGTAAAAACACAGGTACTCGCAGTTGGCTGCTTACATACAGTTGCCTGCCAACCGGCAAACTGATAGCCCATTTCTGGAATAGCTTCTAACTCAACTAATGTTCCTAAATCAACGGCCTTCACACAAGGTGATGTACAACCAGACCAACCAATTGTTCCCACACCTACCGAGCGCAAACTAATATTAACTTTTATAACTGGCTCAATAATTTGTTCTGGAATAAAAAGTGCTTGCACCCTCATGTTTTCATTAATTTCAAAAACACAAGTGGGCTGTGTCAGTTGTTTATCACAAGCCCCTACCCAGCGCTGAAACTCATAACCTTTTTTAGGCTCAGCCGTAATTGTGACTTGGCTTCCTTCTTCCAGTCTATTTTCACAAGGTGATTTACAAATATCATTTTTAATTGAGCCAAAAGACTCTTCATTACTAACCAAACTCAATCTAAACTTATTATCACTTAAACTAAAGGTTTCTATATTCTCAATTTGATTTGCTTGAAAACCTTCACCACAATTTTGAAATGGCAAGATTAACAAAAATAAAGAAAAACTAATTGTAATTAAATTGATCATCGCTACCCTTCGGTTATAAACTAATAGCTAATTATAAACCTAATTGATAATGTTAGAGTATCAATTACGTAAGTTTACAAATTCGCTCTAGACAAAGGGCTTACAAAAAAGCTCGAGGCGCCACTTGCAGGCGCTAAATACCCACAAACAGAACCTCGGCCTACATGCTATTTTTTTAAAATGTATTAAAAGATATAATATTTTTTCTTCTAGGTTTTCTGTTCCAATTTCCAGCAGCGGCAAGTGGCCCCATAGAAAGAAGAAGAGTTAAAACATAGTTGTCTGGTATGTTTAATATTTTAGAAACTTCAGCTGAATCAAAACCTATCATAGGCCCAGAGCCATAGCCCTTCTCTTCACCAGCTAACATTAAAGACATCGCTAGGTATGATGCACTTCTGATGGCCTCATCGCGGGATAGTTCGTCCTTACCTTCATAAAATTTTTCAGCATTTTCTAAAAACCACTGCTTAATATCACTGCCAATAACATCTGCTTTAATAGCTAAATCCATAGACTCCGGTAATTTTTCAACAACGTTAGTATTTCCTAATACTGCAAACAAAACTGCCGATTCAGTAACTTTTGCTTGGTCCCAGGCAGCAGCTCTAATTTTTTTTCTAACTTCAGAATCTGTTATAGCTATAACATGCCAATTTTGACTATTAAAACTTGATGGGGCTTGCGTGGCTAACTCTACAAGTTCAGTAATTTGTTCACGGCTTAACTCAGCTTTTGTATCAAACATATTGGCAGATAATCTACTTTTTAATGCTTCAGAAACTTTCATATTTACACTCCGTTTTTATAGTTAAGGCTTACAATATTCTACTAAATATCTATTATGTCACTGTGAAAAAAGGCTCTATGGCCCTATTTACCGCTTCAATCAGTACATATGTCTAATCTGATAGCTTTTTTTACCAGATCCTATTGATTTGTTCTAAAATTCAGCGTATTCCTTTTTATTCTATAAATCCACAAATCAAGATAGGTGATCTTATGAAATCAATGACTGAATTTTTTGCCCACAAATTAATTAAAGGTAACACTGCTAAAGCTGCCCTTGTAGCTGATGGTAAGACTCCTGAAGAAATCGAAGCAGGTCTTGGAGAAGCTTTTAAACTTGAAGGCGATAAATTAAAGTTTTTTGTAAATGCGATGCAAGTTGCTGAGGATAACGCTGAAAAATTAGGCCGTGTTTTAGTTTTTAAATTTGAAGAAGGCGAAAGTATTCCACCAAAAGCAGTTGCTGTAGACGAATATCACTATGTTCCTGAATTTCAAAAAGCTCCCCTTAAGGCTGTTACTGAAAAGCCTAAAAAAACTGATAATAAAAAAGACAACAAGAAAAAAGGCCCAAAACCGTCTCCTTGGGGAATTTCACCTGAAGAAGCTGCTGCTAAAAAAGCTGGAAAGAAGCCAACTTAGTATCTAAATACTATATACTTACATTATATTGAAAACTAATTTTAATCCCAAAGTTATATTTAGCTTTGGGATATTTTTTTAAAGAGCTTCGGTGTTGTGAAAATATTTAATTCAACTAAGGCTTTAAGATGCTAAACGAACCAAAACATTTGTCTGACTTCACTAACTACTTCTCAATAGGTGATATAGTTTTGACTGGAAAGTTTAAAAACTCTAAAGGGAAAATTGTTGGTACTGGTGTTGATAAATGGGGAAACCCAACTATAGAAATTGAACCCATACCCAAGGGTAGAAAAAAAAACCGCACTATTGGCTTATTTAAAATATGGAGAGCTGATATCAAGTAGCAGCTGCATAGGTCTTGATTTACCAGCTTATACCAATCCCATTAAATAATGCCCTAAATTAGTCTTCAGTTTTATTTAGGTTTAATTTTTGTGACCAGAAAGAAACCGCAGGCCTAGCAAGGCTAAGCAGAGGATTTCTTGACCTGAA
>Ga0114957_1000914_pt1 | contig 35320 bp, 26 predicted proteins | sample BantaG_FD_87175 | JGI IMG/M metagenome (GOLD analysis project Ga0114957, IMG submission 87175) | Marine algal microbial communities from Bantry Bay, Ireland - BantryBay_4 metaG | ecosystem: Host-associated > Algae > Red algae > Unclassified | place: Bantry Bay, Ireland | collected 2014-11-21
TAATGTGAAACCTTTCCTTTTGCGCCTCTTCTAGGACTTCCCTCAGCGAGTTCGGGACAGGCTAATATTATTTTCATGAAGTTAGACCTAAGGATTAATCCCGTTGTACAACGGGAGCGCTCTTTATTAAAAGAATCTATTTATGATATAATTTTGTAGATCTGTATCATCCTTAATTCTGGTGATAAAAGCCTTGTTTTTCTTTTTAAGGTATTTTTCAATTTTACAAGCAATTGAACGATCTTCAGTTTGAAGAGTAAAGTAAACAGACCAAGGTCTATATTTAGAGGTAAAAGATTTATCAGAGAGTTTATTGTGAAAGAGTAAACGTGTGTTAATATCGTGTGTTTGCCCAATATAGAATTTATCATGCTTATTGGAATATAGAATGTATATGAAGTACATAATCTAGGATTTAAACAAAAAAAGGCTTCACACTAATGTGAAACCTTTCCTTTTGCGCCTCTTCTAGGACTCGAACCTAGGACCTACGGATTAACAGTCCGGCGCTCTAACCAGCTGAGCTAAAGAGGCATAATAATTCTTTATATGCAATATCTATACCTAGATATATAATTTACTTTTCTTTTAAAGCGATGCAAAAGTATTACAATAAAAATAAAAGTGCAATCTTTAGGCATAAATTTTTTAAAGAAGATTATATGAGCTTATTATCGATTGGAACAGTAGCCTTTGACAACATTGAAACGCCTTACGGAAAGGTCGAGCGTGTCATAGGTGGAGCATGCACATACATTAGCATTGCAGCCTCTTATTTCACTAATGACTTGATGATTTCATCCATAGTTGGAGGAGATTTTCCTAAAAGGGAATTGAAATATTTAGAAGGCAGAGGTATCAACCTAGATGGATTAGAGATTAAAAAAGAAGGAAAATCTTTCTTCTGGGGAGGAAAGTATCACGACAACATGAATAAACGGGATACGATCTTTACAGAATTGAATGTTTTGGATGATTTTGATCCAGTACTTCCTGAGTCTTATAAGAAGGCTAAGTATCTAATGCTAGGAAATCTGACACCAGATATCCAAATGCAGGTCATCAACCAGATGAAGAAAAAACCTAAGTTAATTACTTTGGATACGATGAACTTTTGGATGGATATCGCAATGCCTTCACTAAAGAAGGTACTCAAGAAGGTAGATGTATTAACGATCAATGACGAAGAGGCGAGACAATTATCTGGAGAATATTCATTAGTCAAAGCGGCTAAGAAAATATTCAAAATGGGACCCACCTACTTGATTATCAAAAAAGGAGAGCATGGAGCAATGGTCTTTTATAAGGACAAGATGTTTTATGCACCAGCCTTGCCGTTAGCAGTAGTGAAAGATCCTACTGGTGCTGGAGATACATTCGCTGGTGGATTTATGGGGTATTTAGCTAAAGTAGATAAGGTTAACTTTGAAGCCATCAAGACAGCGACTATCTATGGATCAGTGATGGCATCATTCTGCGTAGAAGACTTTAGTATCAAAAAACTTAAAAAAATATCTAAAACTGATATTAATAAAAGAGTGAAAGAGTTTGAAAAAATGGTAAAATTCAAAATCTAATCTATATTGTATCTACCACTGTTCATAGCGAAGCGGTACCTCTTCAGTAAGAAGTCTACTAATGCCATAAATATTATATCCTATATTTCAATTTTTGGGCTATCTATTGGTACTGCCGCTTTGGTACTGGTACTTTCTGTGTTTAATGGTTTTGAGGATTTGCTCTCGGGCCTGTTCAGCAACTTTAATCCTGACATTAAAGTCGAAATTGCTAGAGGTAAGTCTTTCGAGCCAAATCAAGAGGACATCAAGCAGATCGGGTCATTGGACAATGTATATGCCATTTCACAGACTTTAGAAGAAGTGGCCATGTTCAAGTACAATGGCTCTCAAGATATTGGAAGCATCAAAGGGGTAGATAGGAATTTTATTAAGGTAACTGCTATTGATACCACCTTGCGCGAAGGCGATTTTGTATTACGCAAAGATTCTTTTGATTATGCCATACTCGGTGCTGGTATGAGAAATAAACTTAGTGTCAATATTGAAGATGAGTTTTCTGCGCTTACGGTCTACACGGCAAAGAAAAAAAGTAAAAAGACAAGTTTGGTTCCTGGGAGCAGCTTGAACAAAAAATCAATCTACCCTGCAGGAACATTTTCTATTCACCAAGACGTCAATAATCAGTACATTCTCAGTTCTTTACAGTTTGCCCAGAGTCTTTTAGCAAGTAGCAAGGTGTCTTCCTACGAAATTAAGGTAAAGGATCAATCTGGCTTAGACGAAACAGTGACTGCTATACAGGCTATAATGGGAGAATCCTATACTGTAAAGAATAGGTTTCGACAGGATGAAGCTTTTCTAAAAATCATGAATGTAGAAAAGTGGATCAGCTTTGCTATCGTATCACTCACATTATTGCTTGTTGCATTTAACCTGATCGGAGCACTGTGGATGGTTGTGTTAGAAAAGAAAAAAGATATTGCTATTCTGAAATCTATGGGGGCACAAGACAAAGTCATAAGAAATATTTTCCTCTGGGAGGGTATTTTATTGTGCATCATAGGGATGGTGACTGGTTTTCTTATAGCTATAGTGCTTTATATAGCTCAGACTACAGTAGGCATTGTTCCTATTCCTGAAGGCTTTATTGTAGATACATATCCAATAAGTATGAGATTTTCTGACTTTTTGGCCGTAGGTATTACTGTATTATTCATAGGCCTTCTAGCATCGATCCCACCCGCATTAAGGGCACAAAGGGTTCCAGAAATGGTTCGAGAAGCTTAATAATTTCAATATATTTGCAGATAATAAGCTTATGGAAGACTGGCAATACGACTTTGAATGGCTAAGAATTAGACACTTTTTGAAAGAAAAATTCAATAAAGATGCCATTCCTGATCTCAATGCTGTTTTATTTCTTGTCGGTATTCAAATATTAGGGCGATGGAAGAAGAAATTCTCCAAAGAAGAAAAACAAGATTTAATGCACATTGCTATCTGTGAGATCACACAAGATGATGGTCATTTTGCGTTTAAAGGAAGGGATCACGATGGCTGGCCGCATTACGAAGTGCTAGAACCAATTCAAAAAAAAGGCGTAAAAGAGCAAGAGCAATATTTAATCAAAAAGATGATTGCTTACTTCGCTAGAGAAAAATATTTTGACAATGAAGAAAAATCAAATTAGGAATTTACTTTTTATACTACCTCTCTTAGGGTTCTGTATTTTACTATTCCAAAGCTGTGGCGGAGAGAAGACTACCATGGCAGAAATAGAAACCAAATATGGTGTCATGAAGGTGAAATTATACAACGATACCCCTAAGCACCGAGACAACTTTATAAAACTAGCGAATGAGGGTTTCTATGATGGTACGCTTTTTCATAGGGTTATCAAAGGATTTATGATTCAAGGAGGAGACCCAGATTCCAAAGGAGCACCAGCTGACAAATTTTTGGGTCAAGGTGGACCTGGCTATACGCTTGATGCTGAGATAGGAAGACCGCACATATACGGAGCACTATCTGCCGCAAGATTAGGAGATACGCAAAACCCAGAAAAAAAATCTTCTGGTTCGCAGTTTTTTATAGTACAGGGCACAAAACAAAATGCAGCAAAAGTAAAATCAACAACTCTGTTTAAGAAAATTAACTATCCAGAAGAAACCCTAAAACTCTATGAAGAAGTTGGAGGAACACCAAATTTGGATATGGATTATACTGTATTTGGTGAAGTAGTAGAAGGGCTAGATATTATCGACCAAATTGCTAATGAGCCAATCAATCCCCAAAAAAGGCCGAAAGATGATATTGAAATGAAAGTTAGAATTATCAATTAATTATGAGTTTGAGAAATATTTCGATATTAGTAAGTGGAGTCTTGATGCTCTTGACCAGTTGTGCAAAACCAATAGCAGATTTTATCTTGCCTAGTAACGTGCCTGAGGCACCAGCAAAAGTACGATTTGAAAACACTTCAAAAAAAGGTGAAACCTACGAGTGGGACTTCGGTGATGGTAATAAGTCTACAGAGGAGTCTCCATCACATACCTATAGCACCAGTGGTAATTACCTCGTGCAATTGAAAGCAATGAAGGGTAAGAAGTCGACTGTAGAAGAAAAAAGATTGCTAGTTCATGCTCCAAAAAACTGTTTTGTAGAGATGACTACACCTTACGGAACTATGCTGATCGAGCTCTATAATAATACACCATTACATAGAGATAACTTCATCAAACTAGTTGAAGAAGGCTTTTATGATGATCTTCTATTTCATAGGGTCATTAATGGATTTATGCTACAAGGAGGTGACCCAAAATCTAAAAACGCTAAAACTGGTGAACCACTAGGTACTGGTGGACCTGGGTATCAAGTAGATCAAGAGATTAAAAATTTTCATATCAAAGGTGCATTAGCGGCAGCCAGGACTGGAGATAATATAAATCCAAAAAAAAGATCTAGTGGATCGCAGTTTTATATCGTGCAAGGAAGAAAGCAAACAGATGATTCTCTGAAGAGTATTCAAACCAGCAGAGGAATAGTGTATCCAGAGGATATCAAAGAAGCGTACAAAAAACAGGGTGGTACACCCCAGCTTGATAATGAATATACTGTATTTGGTCAAGTTGTGAAAGGAATGGAGGTGATTGATAAAATCGCCAATGTAAAAACTGCAAGACAGGATAGACCTGAAGAGAATATTACTATGACCATTAAAATAATAAACTAAACTAAATTGAAAAGTAATATTATTTTAGGATTAGACATCGGAGGTTCAGGAATAAAAGGAGCCTTAGTAGATGTGCATACGGGTAAAGTAGTTTCAGAAAGAGTTAGGTTTGAGACACCTCAGCCTGCCACGCCTAAGGCAGTAGCAAATACTGTTGATTTATTGGTCAAAGAAATAGGATACCAAGGAAATATTATAGGCTGTGGTTTTCCTGCCATCATCAAAAATGGAGTATCTAAGTCTGCTTCAAATATTGAAAAATCTTGGATCGGTGAGAATGTAGAAAAACTTCTAAGCAAGAAAACGGGAAAGCATGTTTTTGTTCTGAATGATGCAGATGCTGCGGGTGTAGCGGAAATGAATTGGGGTAGGCTAAAAGGAACAAAGGGTGTATCTATTCTTTTGACGCTAGGTACTGGAATTGGTTCAGCGCTCTTTGTGGATGACCGATTAGTGCCTAACACTGAATTTGGGCATATTTACCTAAAGGATCATAAAAGAATTGTAGAAAAGTATGCCTCCAATCTTGTTAGAAAAAGAAAGGAGCTGTCTTATAAAGAATGGGTTTCGAGGATAAATGAAAATCTACATCACCTTAATAAAATTCTTACCCCTTCGCTGGTTGTATTAGGCGGTGGTGTTAGTAAGAAATTTGATGAATTTAAACAATTTTTTGACGATTTCGAATTTGATATCAAACCTGCAAAACTCTTAAATCATGCAGGACTTGTAGGTGCTGCAATGTATGGCATGCAAAAAAGTCAAGCGTTTATTAGTCAAGATACATAATACATCTTTTTTGGTATCTCTTTTCTTCAAGGACGTACTCTGTGCCACAGCCCCTACTAAGAGATCTAATATTAGCAGTACGATCTTCATAGCTTTCTCGGATGGAGGTCCATTCTAATGGAAATTCTGTATCCGAAGTTTCTAATTCAAATACAGTAGCTAATGCATCTGGCGCATATTGAAAAGGGCAAATGATTTCAACGCTGTATTGGTCTGCACCTTTGGTATGATTCGCAGACAGAGGCTCAAACTGTAAAGTAGAGATCATATCATCTAGCTCTTCTACTGGATTGTTAAAGATTATATCTCCCAGTATCAAACCAGAGTACTTTTCTTGTAATAACGACATGACTGCGCCTTGATCTGTGTTGAACATCTCATTACTTAATACAGCAAAAAGTTGTGCTTCATTCTCTAGGAATTTCAAAAATCCATCGGTGATGTAGACTAATCCGCCTGGCATAGAGAATGCCGTCATATGCTGTTTATTTTTCATAACATTTATCTGCCAGTTAAAATCACTTCGATTTTCCACTTCGGGGGTGTTCACCATAGTTTCTAATAACAAATCTAAATATTCATACATTTCAGGATAACTCTTTCTATCGTAAAGTGGATACTGGACAGGATTTTGACTCATATGATTAGATAGAGCCTGACCTATTTTGGCTTGATCATCGGTTGTAAAGGAATCTTTATCGATCCTGACTATCTCGCCCTCAGGTCTGCATGACAAGGTGCATAATACAAAACAAATCCAACAACATAAAATACAAATATTCCTCATCTAGTGATGATTTTAAAAAGTGTAATCAATTTAATAAGCGAGGGATAGGGTATCGGGATGGTATTGTTTTGTCTGGAGAGGTTTCTCCTTCCTATTACAAGCAAATAATATGCCATGGCATATAGACCATATATGTTGATTGCATAGACTCAAATTGACGAAATTTCTGACATTCATTTGAAAGTGTACATAAAAATAGCTTCACTCTAACCATTGTGCTTGCCATTATTCTTTTATCTTTGCACGCAGTTTTCAACCAATCCTAGTTAGACTATTTGAAAGGAGACATTAAATTTTCTGATTAGCGTAAACAACTGAAAAATGCCTAAGGACAACTCGATTAAATCCATTCTAATTATTGGTAGTGGCCCTATTGTTATCGGCCAAGCATGCGAATTCGATTATTCTGGTTCTCAAGCCGCAAGATCTCTAAGAGAAGAAGGAATTTCTGTCACGCTTATCAATTCTAATCCAGCGACTATTATGACGGATAAAGTCATCGCTGATCACATTTATCTAAAACCGCTAACCGTTGAAAGTCTAGAAGAAATTCTTGAAGAGCAGCAGATCGATGCCGTACTCCCTACTATGGGCGGACAAACAGCATTGAACCTAGCTATTGAAGCTGGCGAAAGAGGTGTCTGGGAAAAGTATAACACCAAATTGATAGGGGTAGACTTAGATGCGATTGAGCTGACCGAGAACAGAGAAGCTTTTAAGCAAAAAATGGTAGAGATAGGCTTGAGTGTAGCAAAATCTCATATCGCCAACTCATTCTTAGAAGGAAAAGATGCAGCCCAAAAGATCGGTTTCCCATTAGTGATACGTCCATCTTATACCCTTGGTGGTACTGGTGGTAGTTTCGTGCATCTCGAAGAAGAATTTGATGAAGCACTTAGACGTGGACTTAATGCTTCACCTACCCATGAAGTATTGGTAGAACAGGCGGTATTAGGATGGAAAGAATATGAGCTGGAGTTACTCAGAGATTCTAATGATAATGTAGTCATTATATGTACTGTTGAGAATCTTGACCCGATGGGAATCCACACTGGAGATAGTATCACGGTAGCACCAGCTATGACCTTGTCCGATACCTCTTATCAAGAGATGAGAAATCAGGCAATACTAGCGATGCGCTCGCTTGGTAATTTTGCAGGAGGATGTAATATTCAGTTTTCTATCAATCCAGAAACAGAAGAGCTGATCGTCATCGAAATCAATCCTCGTGTCTCTAGATCTTCAGCCCTAGCCAGTAAAGCAACAGGATATCCAATCGCAAAAATAGCATCTAAGCTAGCCATCGGATATACTTTGGATGAGTTGAAAAATCAAATTACTAAGACGACATCGGCTTACTTTGAGCCAGCATTGGATTATGTAATCGTAAAGATGCCAAGATGGAATTTCGATAAATTCTATGGTTCTGATCATACCCTTGGACTTCAGATGAAATCAGTAGGTGAAGTGATGGCTATCGGTAGAACTTTCCTTGAAGCATTGCAAAAAGCTTGTCAATCGCAAGAGAACAACCGTATGGGATTGGGAGCGGATAAGAAAGAATGGATCAAAACAGCGGACATCCTGCAAAGAATGAAAATCGCCAGTGATGACCGTATCTATAGAGTAAAAGATGCCCTTCGTTTAGGCGTTCCAGAAAAAACAATTTTCAATTTGACCAAAATTGACCCTTGGTATATAGGTCAGATCAAAGAGTTAGTAAAGTTCGAGAAGGAGTTGATGAAGTATAATGTGCCTGACGATCTAGATAGAGAGTTTTTACTTTCCTTGAAAAAAGTAGGCTACTCTGATGCACAGATAGCGTGGCTCATGCGGGTAGAGGAGCGTACGATCAAAGCAAGAAGAAAAGAACTAGGGATCAAGCGTGTTTATAAGATGGTGGATACTTGTGCTGCTGAATTTGAAGCACATACGCCTTATTTTTATTCTACTTTTGATGAGGAGAATGAAAGTATCCCTAGTGATAAAAAGAAAATCTTGGTACTGGGCTCTGGTCCAAACCGTATTGGTCAAGGTATAGAGTTTGATTACTGTTGTGTACATGGACTCATGGCGATCAAAGAAGCAGGATTCGAATCTATCATGGTCAACTGTAATCCAGAGACGGTATCCACCGATTTTGATGTAGCAGATAAATTATACTTCGAACCCGTATTTTGGGAGCACCTAGAAGAGATTTTAGACCACGAAAAACCAGAAGGGGTAATCGTACAATTAGGCGGTCAAACAGCACTGAAGCTAGCAGAAAAAATCACTAAAAAAGGAGTCAAGATCATAGGGACTTCGTACGAGTCACTTGATTTAGCCGAAGATCGAGGACGTTTTTCTAATATCTTGAAAGACCTAGGTATCCCATATCCTAACTTCGGTACAGCAGTCGACACAGACGAAGCACTAGCAGTAGCAAATAAGGTTTCATACCCAGTATTAGTAAGGCCATCATACGTTTTAGGTGGACAAAATATGAGGATCGTTCTAAACGATGAAGAACTAGAGAAGCACGTGCTGGGCATCTTCAAGCAAGACCCAGACAATAAGGTACTAGTAGATCAATTTTTAGAGCGAGCTCGTGAGGCAGAGGTGGATGCGATATGCGACGGTGATGATGTGATGATCATGGGGATCATGGAGCATATTGAGCCAGCTGGTATTCACTCAGGTGATAGTAGTGCCGTTCTTCCAACTTACAGTTTGTCTGATGATGTTTTAGACAAGATGAAAGAGTACACACGCAAGTTGGCATTTGCTTTGAAGACCAAAGGCCTGATCAATATCCAGTTTGCCATCAAAGATGAGCAAGTATATGTGATCGAAGCCAATCCAAGAGCTTCACGTACGACACCATTTATAGCCAAGGCCTATCAAGTACCTTTTCTCAACATCGCTACTAAAGTGATGTTAGGCACACACAAGATAAAGGATTTTAATATCGAGAAAAAGTTAGAAGGATACGCGATCAAAGTGCCTGTTTTTTCTTTTGATAAATTTCCGAATGTAGATAAAAATCTTGGACCAGAAATGAAATCAACAGGTGAAGCAATACGCTTTATCAAAGATTTAAAGGACCCATATTTTAGAGACTTGGACAAAAAACGATCTTTATATTTGTCACGTTAGAAAATAACAATGGTTCGGTAATAAATGTTAAATCGCTGACAACATGCAATTTAGACAAAATTTGTACTCGCTTAAATGTCTAATATTCAATAGATTAAGCGAGTTTGATTTTACATTTGTCAAAAATTACCGAACCATTAAAATAATATAAGCCATGAAGTCAAAAGAGGATATCGTCAAAAATTGGTTGCCTAGATATACAGGTACTGAGCTAGAAGATTTTGGAGAGTATGTTTTGATTGTCAATTTCATGGCTTATCTAAAGACTTTTGCCGAGTGGCACAATGTCGAGATCAAAGGTATAGATCGTTCGATGCCCAGTGCTACTGCTGGCAATATCACTATGATCAATTTTGGTATGGGCAGTCCCAATGCAGGGACTGTCATCGATCTACTCACTGCTACCATGCCCAAGGCCGTTTTATTTTTAGGTAAGTGCGGCGGTTTGAAGACACACCTCAACAAGGTAGGAGATCTCATTTTACCTATTGCTGCGATCCGTGGAGAGGGTACATCCAATGATTATCTTCCGCCAGAGGTGCCAGCACTCCCAGCCTTCGCACTACAAAAAGCGATCTCAACCACCATCAGAGAATACGAAAGAGATTACTGGACTGGTACTATCTATACGACCAACAAAAGAGTGTGGGAACATCGCGAAGATTTCAAATCCTATCTTAAATCACTACGTCCGATAGGTATAGATATGGAGACCGCCACGATATTTATTGCAGCCTTCAAAAATGAAATTCCAGCAGGTGCGCTTCTTTTGGTATCGGATATGCCAATGGTGCCCGATGGTGTCAAAACTGAAAAGAGTGACAAGATGGTAACCGCCAAATATGCTGACGAACATCTCAAGATTGGAATTGACTCCCTCAAACAACTCATCAATGAGTCAGTGACAGTTAAGCATCTTCGTTTCTAAATGGAACAGATCTACGAAAAAATTCAAGAAGCTAAGAAATTTATTCTGCAGGTAGGAGGCAGGACTTGTAGTCAAGCAGTAGTACTAGGCACTGGTCTTGGCAATCTCGCAAAGCAGATGAAGATATCCAAGGCTATTGACTATCAGGATATTCCTCATTTTCCGATTTCCACCGTGGAGAGTCATCAGGGGCAGTTATTATTTGGTACCCTTGAGGAGACCCCGCTTATTATCTTAGCAGGCAGATTTCATTACTATGAGGGCTATAGTATGCAGGAGCTCACATTCCCGATTCGCGTACTCAGATCTCTCGGTGTTGACATTATATATATGTCCAATGTTTCTGGCAGTGTCAATCCAAATTTGACGCCAGGCACTTTGGTACTTGTCAAAGACCATATCAATACCCATCCAGAAAATCCACTGCGAGGATATAATGATGAACGTCTAGGGCCTCGATTCCCAGATATGCTACGAACCTACGATGCCGAAATTCGCAGCGCAGCAAAATCCATTGCGCAGATTGCGAAAATAGATTTACGAGAAGGCATCTATCTCTCTTTACAAGGTCCCAATCTCGAGACCCCAGCCGAGTACCATTATTATCATACGATAGGGGCGGATCTGATCGGAATGTCCACGGTGCCTGAGGTTATCGTCGCGCGCCATGCACAGATGCGCGTTTGCGTTCTTTCTGTCGTTTCCAATTTATGTTACCCCACAGATATTATTACCGAAACAACCATCGAAGCAGTCATCGAAATAGCCCACACCGCCGATCCTAAACTTACCACCATCGTCAAAGGCTTAGTCCAACGTTTTATGTAATCTATTTTATTGATTTTGGGTCTACCCAACAGTTCCGCGAAAAGCTACACTGCTGGGTCGGGCCATTCGCAGCTCGCTACTCGCTCGGCCCTACGCCCCGAGAAAAAAACGGAGCTAGGTCTCTACAGCATAGCTGTAGCCTGCTACTACCCCTAGCCCGAAATTATATTTGCAATTGTAAGTTTTCGGAGTAGTCTCAAGTGCATTAATTGATATGAGACCTTATGAAAGAGTTCATGATATTAAGTATACATTCATCAGCATTTAGAAATAAATTGTATTCTCTGCCTATCCGCTTGTTGCAGACTGACAATTTATCGATAGCGTATTTAGATTTAGTATACAATACTTGGATAATAAATTTCAGCTCCGATAGGAGCAGCCTAGTGGTATTAGATGTGTGCTGCGACCTAGATCATAGCTTTATCGGAGCGTCCTGTAGTCTACTAGTTTAGCCAGCGTCAGAGTTGCAAGAGATCCACCCCGAGAAAATTGGTAAAAGCTCTACAGCGCAAAAAATTGTCTTATTAGCATTTGTTCTAACAGCATGTTGCACTCATGGCGCTAAAACCAGCCTAATTAAATTGACATTTCACTTTTCGGTACACCAACAACTCATCAATAGCGTATTTAGATATAGTGTGCATTATGCGGATAAAAGTTAGTTTATATATTTCTAGCTACTATTTTATATAGGATAGATTTAGCTATGCAGGTACAGGTGGTTTCGTAGTCAAGCCATACCGATCAGAAAATATTTTGGTAAACTGGGCACCAAAAAATAAAATGAGACTAGTGTAAGAAACCCAAAGCATAATGATGATAATAGATCCAGCAGCACCATAAGTAGATCCAGGTTCAGCTTGGGCAAAATAGAAGGCCAGCAGATATTTACCTGCAACAAAGAGGAGTGCTGTCAAGGCGGCTCCAGATCTTACAGCTCTCCATCGCACACGAGTACTTGGGAGAAAACTGAACATAGCAGCAAATAAAAAATAGATAAAACTTAGAGATACTACAACATCAATAATATAGGCGAGTGAAAGAAAGCCTTCAGACATTGATCTACTTATACGTTCTGAAAACGCAGAAAGCCCAGAGGTAAGTACAAAGCTGATGAGCAATAAGAATCCGATAATGAGGATAAAACCAAAACTTTTCAGTCGTCCAATAAGTGTGGCTATTATACCATTTGAGTAGTTTGGCTGGGTTTCCCAAATATCATCCATTACATTCTGCAACTGATAGAAAACTCCTGTTGCTCCATAGAGTAAACTACCTACGCCTAATACAGTCGCAAAAAAGGAAGTATTTGCATCTCCTTTTTTTGTCATAATTTCTTTAATAAATTCTGAAGTCTCAGCACCAAATGCGCTAGTCAATTCACTGGTTAATTGGCCATGTACGATTTCTCTACCCCATACCGCGCCAACTAAATCTAACACTAATATCAATAAAGCAGGCAGAGATAAAATCGCATAATAGGCAACCACTGCACTCAATCTGAATGGGTCTTTAGCAAGCCAAGCTTTTGATGTGTCGATAAATAATCTCGGTAAATGTGTCAATCGAAACTTAGGCACATTGATTTTAGTAGCTTTCATAATGATTTTAATTTATAGAAATTATTTATTTGGAGATATCAACCATGTCGAAATTAACAGTAGATCAAGACTAATCTAGCTGCTTTTCCCCTCAAGATACGTTTTCAGTTTATACTTAATAGTAACACAATGTTTTCAGAGATCGTTTGAAAATATAGGCACGATTTCAAGCATTGATACTACCCTAAAGATACTCGGCTTATGCTTACCTTTGCAAATGACAATTTAACCTCTATTAAAATTGATCATTGAATTAAATCTTCATGAAGAACTTTCTTAAACAATTTGGAGGAACTCCAACTCAAGATCTAAAAAGTAGATATGCTCAATCCGATCGATGGATCAAAGGTAAGTTTCGTAATATAGAGCGTACTGATTTGAGTATGGATATATTCAAATTGCCAAGTATAATATATAAGCAGTTTGTTATCAATCGGAAGCGTACTCCAGAGACACCCTTACCTGTTTTACTTTTTGATAAAGAACGGTTTTTAGAGACTTCGGATCAGACAAAGATGATTTGGTACGGGCACTCTGCGATCATGATGAGGGTTATGGACAAGACGATACTTATAGACCCAATGTTAGGCTCGGATACCACACCCATCGCACCAGTAGCGAACCCCAGATTTTCGAAAGATACATTGCCGTTGATAGATGACTTTCCAAGTATTGATTTAGTCTGTATTACACATGATCATTATGATCATCTGGACTATGATAGTATTCGCAAACTAATACCAAAGACCAACCAATATTTCGTAGCGCTTGGAGTGAAAAGACATCTTACTGCATGGGGCGTACATCCAGATAAGGTGACCGAATTCGAATGGTACGATAGCCATACATGTGGATCAGTACAAATTACTTTCACTCCTACTCGACATTTTTCTGGGAGAGGTTTACGAGATCGGATGATGACTTTATGGGGTGGTTGGTTAATCCAATCTCCTCAGGAAAAAATTTGGTTTAGTGGGGATGGAGGATATGGCAAGCACTTTTCCGAGATTGGACAACGACTAGGTCCCTTTGATTTTGCATTTATGGAATGTGGACAATATAACGATGACTGGCGCCCAGTTCACCTTTTTCCTGATGAGTCTATCCAAGCAGCTTTGGACGCTGCAGCTCAAAAAGTCATGCCTGTGCATTGGGGTGGGTTTGATTTGTCGTATCAACATAATTGGCATCAGCCGCCTGAGGAGTTTGTGAAACATGCTCTAACAGCAGATCTTGATTTTGCGCTTCCTAGGATTGGGGAGATTTTTACAGTGGATTCAATATTGGAGGAGGAGTGGTGGAAGGGGTTTGCACGAAGGTAGAGACGCGATGCTTCGCGTCTCTACGTGTGCAAGGTTTTGATATTTTTGGTTTTGTTTTAACAGGTGTCTGTTTTCTATGTATTGTCTATTTGTGGATTAATGTTGTGCTGCGGTTGTTGGGGCTGGGGTATGATTTTCATGCTTGGGAAAACGCGATGAATCGCGACTTTACACCCATGCGCCATCCCATCCCAACGCCCACGCATCATGCCTATTTGGGTGTATGTTTGCAAAAATTGGGCGAGGCGAACAGCTGTAGCCCTGCAAACGGAGTGCGTGAGAGGCAAGCGGTAGTAGCGTTATATCCATAAGGGATAGGTGTAGAGACAAGGCATGCCTTGTCTTAGCGCATAGGCATGGATGTAGTAGCGAATGACGCGGTCTCGTGCAGAAGGGTGGCGCTTTTTCTTGCGCCACCCTTCTGAATCGTGATGACCCCAAATGCAAATCATTAGCTTTCAATTTATTTCCTTTACCTTTGATGTTTTGGGTAAACTTAATATCAAGCCAGTAGTTTTATTAACATGAGCAGCGTAAAAACGGCTAAGAAGAAGTCAAAGGCAAAAGCAGTAGGTAATCAGGAATATATCACCGTCATTGGTGCCAATGAAAATAATCTCAAGAATATAAATATCGATATTCCGAGGGAGCAGTTGGTGGTGGTGACGGGTGTTAGTGGATCGGGGAAGTCATCCTTGGCATTCGATACCATCTATGCAGAAGGACAGCGTCGATATATGGAGACATTCTCTTCCTATGCGCGCCAGTTCATCGGGGATATGGAACGTCCTGAAGTGGAGAAGATAGATGGCTTGTCTCCTGTAATCTCCATAGAGCAGAAGACGACGGGGAGAAATCCACGGTCAACTGTGGGTACGATTACGGAGGTGTATGATTTTATGCGATTACTATATGCGAGGGTGGCGGATGCTTACTCATACGTGACGGGTAAGAAGATGGTGCGTTACACGGAGGAGCAGATGGGAGAGCATATCCTAAATAATTTTAAGAATAAAAAAGTTTTGCTTTTGGCTCCGCTAGTCAGGGCGAGGAAGGGGCATTATCGGGAGCTTTTTGATCAGATCAGAAAACAAGGATATACAAAAGTTAGAGTAGATGGAGAAGTGCAGGATTTAGTACCTGGTAAACAAGTAGATCGCTACAAAGTGCACGATATAGAGGTAGTGGTAGACCGCTTTAAGATAGAAAAGAGCAAGCAAGATAGACTGTATACTTCGCTCGCTACGGCTCTAAATATGGGTAATGGATTTATCATGGTTTGCAATTATGATACGAGTGAAATCCATGCTTATAGTAAGCATCTGATGTGTCCTGAGTCTGGGATTTCCTACGAAGAGCCATCACCAAATGCATTCTCTTTCAATTCGCCTTATGGCTCATGTAGGTCTTGTAATGGGCTAGGAAAAATACCACAGGTAGATTTAGAAAAAGTAATCCCAGACGATTCGAAGAGTATCAATGAGGTTGGGATCGCTCCTTTTGGTGAGGTGCGAGACAATTCGACTTTTAAGCAATTGCGAGCGATTGCGAAAAAAAATAAATTCACTTTTTCTACCCCGATAAAAAAAATTCCAAAGAAGGCGCTGGAGATGATCTTGCATGGGGGTGGTACTTCACCTACAAAAGTGAAAGAAGTCAGTCATGACTTTGTGTATGATCTCAGGGCAGATGGGATAGTGAATATGCTCAAGCACTGGTACCATAATAGCAGCTCGGAAAAGATAAGAAAGTGGGCTGAGGAGTTTATGTCTGTTAATGAGTGTGCTACTTGCTCAGGTCAGCGATTACGCAAAGAGTCCCTGCACTTTAAGATCGATGAAAAAAATATCGCAGAGTTAGCGGATATGGATATTAATCTACTTTACGAATGGGTTAATGCTGTAGATAAAAAGTTTACGAAGAGACAAAAGCTAATCGCGAAGGATGTCCTAAACGAGATCAAGTTGCGAATTGGTTTTTTGCTGCATGTAGGACTTGACTATTTGACCTTGGATAGATCGGCAAATACATTGTCTGGAGGAGAGGCACAGCGCATAAGATTGGCTACGCAAATAGGTTCGCAACTGACAGGCATCACTTATATATTGGATGAGCCTAGCATCGGCTTGCATCAAAGAGATAATCATAAATTGATTACAGCATTGCAGGAACTAGTTGAGATTGGGAATAGCGTCATAGTGGTAGAACATGACAAGGATATTATGTTGGCTTCGGACTATTTGATCGATCTAGGTCCTGGTGCGGGTAAGCACGGTGGATCAATTGTCGCAGAAGGAACTCCTAAAGAATTCATTAAGAATAAAACTTTGACAGCATCTTACCTGACTGATAAAGTTAAAATTGCTATCCCTGAAACCAGAAGAAAAGGAACGGGAAAATATTTGGAATTGAAAGGTGCAAAAGGTAATAATCTACATAATGTAGATTTGAAAATACCACTAGGTACCTTGACTTGCATTACTGGTGTAAGTGGCTCTGGCAAGTCAAGTTTGATCAATTCTACTTTGTATCCGATCATGCGGACGCACTACTACAAAAGTCAAAATCGATCTCTAGAGTATAAAAGTATCAAGGGGCTAGATCTTTTAGATAAGGTAATTGAAATCAATCAGGCACCGATAGGTCGTACGCCAAGATCAAATCCAGCTACTTATACGGGTGTGTTCACGGAGATTAGAAAACTGTTTGCAGCTATACCTGAATCCAAGATCAGGGGTTATACCATGGGTCAGTTTTCCTTCAACGTGAAAGCAGGCCGATGTGAAACTTGCGGTGGCGGTGGTAAGCGCGTAATAGAAATGAATTTTCTACCCAATGTCGAGGTAGAGTGCGAGACTTGTCAAGGTAAAAGGTATACTAGAGAAACATTAGAGATTTTATATAAAGGGAAGTCGATCAGTGATGTGCTCAATATGACGGTTGACGAAGCTGTTATCTTTTTTGGTCCTATTCCGAAAATATACAGAAAGATGAAGACGATGCAGGACGTCGGTCTTGGATATATCCAACTCGGTCAGCAGGCGACTACTTTGTCTGGAGGGGAAGCGCAGAGAGTAAAGTTGTCAGAAGAGCTTTCGAAGCGAGATACAGGACAGACCTTTTATATTTTAGATGAGCCGACTACGGGTCTACATTTCCAAGACATACAGCATCTGATGAATGTGGTAAATAGACTGGTGGACAAGGGGAACACTGTAGTGGTGATTGAACACAATCTAGATGTGGTTAAATTGGCGGATTATATCATAGATCTTGGGCCTGAAGGAGGCAAAGGAGGTGGAAAGATCATCGCTAAGGGTACACCTGAAGAGGTCGTCAAAGTCAAAGGCAGTCATACGGCTAAATACTTAAAGTCGGAATTAAAGTAACTTGCTATCCAAAAAGAATTCTAACTTTGATATGATCAAAGTAGATGCTTATAATGAGAAAGCTAATAAATAATGGGATGCGTTGGTACCTAGCTCAGCGGTACAAACACATCCATGCCTTTACTCAAAATCCTCATCCCATTCAGAAAAAGTGGTTTGAATATCTGATCACATCGGCTCGATTCACAGAGTGGGGAAAACAGTTTGGTTATCAAGATATAAATACGCCTGCTGATTTTGCGGAACGTGTACCTATCCAAGATTATGAATCGCTCAAACCTTACATAGAGCGAATGATGCTAGGAGAGAGGGATGTGCTTTGGCACGGTGAGACTCGTTGGTTTTCAAAATCTTCTGGTACGACTTCTACTAAGTCTAAGTTCATTCCCATTAGTGCTCAGAATATTCAACAGTGCCACATAAAGGGAACCTGGGATACGATGTCTATTATATATAATCAGATCCCAGATGCTAAGCAATTCCAGCATAAAACTTTATTGATGGGGGGGAACCTTGAAACGATTCCCAATAATAGTCGCGCCATGTTTGGTGATGTATCTGCCATTATGATTAAACATATGCCTCAAATAGCGAGACCTTTTTTCACTCCTGATTTTGATACTGCGCTGCATCCTGATTTTGAGGAGAAGCTTGATATTATGACACGTATGCTGAGTAAGGAAAAGGATATGGTGATGATTGGTGGTGTGCCGACATGGTTGATAGTGTTATTCCGAAAAATGCTAGATTATACTGGTAAGCAGAATATGCTAGAAATTTGGCCCAATCTACAAGTATATACACACGGCGGAGTAAGTTTTGAGCCCTATCGGCAACAGTTTAAAGAGTTCTTTCCTTCGGAGGATTTGAATTACTTTGAAATATATAATGCTTCAGAGGGGTTCTTTGCTATGCAGTATGATAAAGCGGACAAGGACATGCTGTTACTCATGGATAGTGGAGTATATTATGAATTTTTACCGCAGTCAGAATGGTATAAAGAGGATAAAAAGGCGGTCCCGTTGAATGAGGTCGTCGAGGGAGAAAATTATGCCATGGTAATTTCTACCAGCAGTGGTCTATGGCGATACATCACTGGGGATACTATTATCTTTACTTCTACATATCCACATAAGATAAAGATCACAGGCCGCATCAATCAATTCGTAAATGCATTTGGCGAAGAGGTCATAGTTGAAAATACGGTGGATGCCTTGGCAGTGACTTGTAATTTAATGAATGCGAGTATAAAAGATTATACAGTAGCACCCATCTATATGAAAGAAGGCAATAAAGGCGGTCATCACTGGCTTATAGAGTGGGAACGGCCTCCTACAGATGTAAAAGCTTTTGCAAGGATCCTAGATCAGGAAGTACAGAATCTCAACTCAGACTACACTGCAAAACGATTTAATAACTTAGCACTCGAAGAATTAAAGATTACGTCTTTGCCGCCGGGTACTTTCCACCGTTGGTTAAGAAAGAATGGAAAATATAACAATCAAAGTAAGGTGCCTAGATTAGCCAATCACACAGAGTATCTTGACGACATTTTAAATCTGATAAATTAGATGGAGTCCTACTTTGATCCTAAGTCAACGGCCCTATTGGCGACTACCTTTGAGATAGAAGGTGATCCGAGTCAGGTGACTGAGGAGCAGCTACTGTATGTGTTATCCGAACGGATTGGGTATATGATAGATCATAAGTTCGATTATCTGATGCATTTAATGTATCGGTTTGATGTATTGGAGCATAAAATCAGATTAGCTATTTCGCCCGAAAATTCTGATCCAGCCAATGTAGCGCTTGCAAAGCTAGTGATCGCTCGGCAAAAGGAGAGATTAGAGTTAAGGAAAAAATTCAAGTCTCCAGACTTGGATGATCTAGACGACCTAGAGAGTTGGAGATTTTAATATTCAAGTGTAAGTAATTCAATGTATAAAGTTCTAATAACAGACGTAACTACTTCTATACTTCAAGATGGATTGAAGAAATTTGGATTTGAGGTGGTGAATATGCCAGATGTTAATCAAGCATATGTAGATCAACATATTCATGATTATGAAGGTATCATAGTAAGGAGTAAGATTACATTATATGAGGACACTTTACAAAAGGCGCATAAGCTTAAATTTATTGGGAGGCCAGGTTCAGGTCTAGATTTGATTGATCTAAATTATTGCCGCGAAAACGGTGTGGCGGTTTGCAGATCAGCAACTAGTAATAGCAATGCCGTTGCGGAACACGCTCTCGGAATGCTCTTGGCTTGGATGAATCACATCGTAAGAGCAAATAATGAAATAAAAAACATGGTTTGGCGGCGTGAGGAAAATCGTGGATTCGAAATAATGGGTAAAACAGTAGGGATCATTGGCTTTGGAAATACGGGAAGTCGGTTTGCCAAGAAATTGCAGGGACTAGATGTGGAAATCTTAGCCTACGACAAGTACAAAGTAGGTTATGCGAATGAATTACCTTACGTTCAAGAGTCAAATTTGGAGGAAATTTGCAAAAAAGCTGACATACTTAGCTTCCATCTGCCATTAAATGAAGAGACAAAATACTATCTGAATACTGATTTAATTACAGCATTCGAGAAGCCTATTTTGGTAATTAATACTTCAAGAGGACCTATAATCAATACTCAAGCACTCATAAATGGATTAGATAGAGGGCAGTTAAGGGGAGCTTGCTTGGATGTCTTAGAGAACGAATCGCCTCTCGAATATGGTGATATTGAGTCAGATATGTACACGAATTTGTTTTCTAGAGACAATGTTTTACTTACGCCACATATCGCTGGATGGTCAGAGAAGTCAAAAATCCAAATGGAGTCCTTCTTATTGGATGAAATCAAACAAAAAGTAATTGTATAATTTAGAAACCTGACTTATACCCTAGTTTAAGTGAATAATTACCTCATCTCTAGCTATCTTTATAAAAAAGAATTATGCTTGCCTAAGTCTTATAATTGTAAAGGAGCAAAGAATTTGAATGAATTATATATACTATATTATAAGCATATGAAAGTTTCGGACAGTGTGCTGGTTTTACACTGAAATCAAAATTGTCATAGGCCTGTCAAGCAGCGACTATTGTTTTTTGATAAGAGGCGCATTTTCCTTAACATTGTGGATTGTAAAGGAATGAAAAACCATATTTTTTAATAATAAAAAACAATTCTGTATGATTAGAATTATACTACTCTCTCTATTGTTCGTTTTCGTTGGAACAATAGCATACGGGCAGGCCACTTCACTCTCGGGCAAGCTAACTGACAAAGATACTGGGGAGCCAGTGATGTTTGCTAATGTAGCCATCTATAAGAATGGAGTATTAGTTACTGGTGTCGAAACAGATCTAGATGGAAATTATTATTTCGCGAATATAGATTCAGGTAAATATGATATTGAGTCTTCTTTTATTGGCTATGCTACAGTTAAATTAACTGATGTTGTAGTGTATTCTGGGGAATCAAATACTGTAGATCTTACTATAGCTGAAGGTGGAGGAGTGAATTTAGATGAAGTTGTCGTGGTTGGTTATGAAGTTCCTCTTATCAGAAAGGACGAAACAACTCAAGGTAAGATCGTAACTGCAGATCAAATAAAAAATCTTCCAACTAGATCGATTAATGGTTTAGCTGCTACATCAGCAGGTGTAGGATCATCAGATGATGGTGGGGATTTGAGTATTAGAGGAGCTAGAACTGATGGAACGGTTTACTACATTGACGGGGTGCAGGTTAGAGGAAATTTGATTCCAGAATCTGAAATTGATCAACTGCAAGTGATCACAGGTGGTGTGGATGCATCATATGGTGATGTGGTAGGTGGTGTTATCTCTATCACGACTAAGGGGCCTTCTAATAATTTTGGCGGTGGGATTACTGTGGAGACTTCAGAACCTTTTGATAATTATGGATATAATCTTTTTAGAGCTAACGTAAGTGGACCTATTTTAAAAAAGAAGTTTGAAGATGGTTCAGAAAAATCGATTATAGGATTTAGAGTATCTGGTCAATATAGAGCCCAAGCTGATGATGATCCTCCTGCTCTTCCAGTATACGTGGTAAAAGATGATGTACGAGAAGCCTTAGAGGCTAATCCAGTGGAATCTGTTCTTTTAGGCGGGCAGGTAGCCTTCCAGCCAACCGCACAAAACTTGACTAATGCCGATGTAAATGCATTGGATTTTAGACCAAACGAAGACAATGAAAGATATGACCTTACGGCAAAAATTGACGCACGTCTTACTGACAATATAGATATAACCCTTTCAGGAACGTTTAATAATGAGGAAGATTTATTTACGCCTGGTTATGGATCATCTGCTACCGCTTCTGGTAGAAATAACTCTGCTTGGGGAGGTACATGGACAACTTTCAATAGTCACAATAACCCTATTAGCACAGATCAAAGGATTAGAGGAAACTTTAGATTTAGACATCGATTGAGTTCGCAGGCTAATAGTCTGGCTAATGGTGAAGATGTGCAACCCAGTGTGATACAAAACGCTTCTTATATTTTACAACTTGGATATGAAAGACAAGAGTTAGAATTAGGTGACTCAAGACATGGAGATAATTTATTTAATTATGGACATGTTGGCGCTTTTGATTTTAATTGGGTACCTGCCTATGGCGAATCAGATTATTCTGGAGCAATTCCAAGTCCTAACGGAGGAAACACTGCACACATAGATTACCAAAGATTGTTTACGGGTTATACTCCAGGAGATACAAATCCAGTATTAGCAAATTACAATAACTCAGTAGCAGACGCGGTAACGGAAAATGATTACTTCGCAATAAACGGAGACTTTAACGGGACAGTAAGAAATATTTGGAATTTTCATGATAATGTTGGTGCCGTATATAATTTCTACCGAAAAAGGAATCGTGAATTTTTGACTTTAAATGTCAATAGTAATTTTGACATCGTTCCTGACGGTAAATCAGACAAAGGAAGACATTCAATTCAGTTTGGTATTAGGTATGAACAAAGATTTGAGAGAGGTTTTGATATCTCACCTAGAGCACTTTGGACTACAGCAAGACAGCAAAGTAATAGACACCTTACGTCTATAGACACCACTATGGTTCCTATACGTACTGTATTAGATACAACTGGAATGGAAACTGGTGTTCCAGGTGCAGAACTTGATATTTTTAGTCCTATAAATAATCAAGATGAGCTAGCAGGAAATTATTTTTATGATAGAGCTAGAATGATAGACGGAACAGCTGTAAACGAGTTTTTCAATGTAGATGCAATAGACCCATCATTATTAAATCTTGGTTTATTCTCTGCGCAAGAACTAAATGATCAAACCTTGCTTAATCTAAATTATTATGGGTTTAATTATAAAGGGGAGCGTATTTCCAACACAGTAACTTTTGATGATTTCTTTTTGTCCAGAGATGAAAATGGAGTTAGAGATTTGCCAGTAGCTGCTTTTCAGCCAATTTATGCCGCAGCGTATTTGCAAGACAAATTTAAGTTCAAAGATGTAATATTTAGAGTCGGTCTTAGGGTAGAACGTTATGATGCCAATACCAAAGTATTAAAAGATCCATTCTCACTCTATACTGCCATGTCAGCTGATCAATTTTATTCTGAAAATCCAGATTTGACTCGACCAGAGACTGTAGAAGATGATTTTAAAGTTTATGTAAGTGGAGATGCAGAAAGATCAAGTGCAGTTACTGCATTTAGAGACGGTGAAACTTGGTATTTTGCTGATGGCGAACAAGCCAATGGCGGTAATGTCGTATTTGGTGGTCAAGTAGTAACGCCTAGATTAACAGATCAAGTAAATGATATTAGATCTGACGATTTTGAAGTCTCGAATTCATTTACAGATTATGAACCAGAATTGAACTGGATGCCTAGACTTGCATTCTCATTTCCAATATCTGATGATGCCAACTTCTTTGCACACTATGATATTTTGGTTCAGCGCCCATCAGCAACACAAGCATTGACAACACCTCTACAATACTACTACTTTTTAGAAAGAGGTCAATCTGCACTTCTTGAAAATCCAAATTTGAGACCACAAAAGAAGATAGATTATGAGGTAGGTTTTCAGCAAAAATTAAATAGGATTTCTGCCATTAAGATTTCTGCATTCTACAATGAGTTGAGAGACTTGATCCAAAGAAGAACATATTCTTTCGTTGCTGACATAGGAGCGTATACTTCTTTTGATAACCAAGATTTTGGAACAGTGAAAGGTTTTACATTCGCGTATGATTTGCGAAGAACAAACAATATTCAAGTAAACGCAACTTATACACTACAGTTTGCTGATGGAACTGGATCTGATGCCGATTCTCAAGCAGGTCTTACTACTAGAGGGAATTTGAGAACTTTATTCCCTTTTAATTACGATGAAAGACATAGAATTAATCTTACGCTCGACTATAGATATGGATCAGGTAAAAAATACAATGGACCAAAAATAAGAGGAAAGGATATTTTAGCTAATGCGGGTATTAATATTAATGGTACTGCAGTTTCGGGAAGACCATATACTCAAAGAGTAGAAGCAGAAGTTTTATCTGGTCAAGGTTTGATTGGTGCGTTAAATGGTGCTCGATTACCTTGGAATTACTGGTTGAATCTAAAGATAGATAAGCAATTCTCTTTAACGAAGCCTGATGCGAAAACACAACTAGGATTAAACGTGTTTTTCAGAATACAGAATGTCCTAGATAGACAGAATATCATAAATGTATATAGTGCATCAGGATCACCTGAAGATGACGGTTTCTTAGTGACAAACCAAGGACAAGATCAAATCAGACAGATTACATCTAGTGGTGCAAATGTTCAATCATTCCTCGATGCCTACCAGTGGAGAAGGATAAATCCAACGTTTTACAGCTTACCTAGAAGAATGTACATAGGTGCTGCATTAAATTTCTAACCCTCAAAAGAATAAGAAAATATGATAAATATGAGATATTTTATAACAGCAATTCTTTGTTTCGGTTTGATGACTGTATTTGCATTCAGGAACCCAGAACATGCTAAACCAGCATCAAAGAATACGACCGTCGATTATAGAATGGATTGCGCTCAAGCAAGCCGTCAAACCGATCTTGATATTAATAATGTACGTGCCAGACTATTAGTGGGTGGTGATGTATGGTGGGATGGTAATAATGGGCGATACATTGTTCCTAACGTAGAACCTGGTGAAGTGGAAGTTTCCTCCATATTTGCAGGTGCAGTTTGGTTAGGTGGAGTTGATCCAGGAGGTAATCTTAAATTAGCTGCTCAACAATTTGGTACGCAATCAGGAGCATCAGATTTTTGGCCAGGTCCGCTTACTGAAGCGGGTTTTGTAGATGCACAGACTTGTGCTAACTGGGATAACTTTTTTACTGTAAGTGGAGCTGAAATAGATTTACACATTGCGCAGTACTTGCAATCCCAAGTACCAGGTGCGCCAGCGTATGACGAAGATTTAATTCCGATTGGTGTAAAGACATGGCCTGGCTTAGGGAATGAGTTCTTCTTTGATGAGTATGGATTTGAATTGCCTACAGCAGAACAAGGACTAGGTGCATTTCATGATGAAAATAACGATGGTTTATATACTCCGCAGTTTGGTGATTACCCTATTATCGAAATTAGAGGTTGCCCAGATCCTCAATATCCAGATGAAATGAAGTTTTGGATCTACAACGATGCAGGTAATATTCACACACAATCGATGGGTGATGCTATCCAAATGGAAATTCAAGTACAGGCTTTCGCTTACTCAACAAACGATGAGTTGAATAATATGACTTTTAGTCGTTATAAGCTGATCAATCGTGCTGTAGAGAGTATTGATAGTACATTCTTTGCCATGTGGGTAGATGCTGATTTAGGATGCTCTGAAGATGATTATATTGGCTGTGATACGACTAGAAGTTTGATGTACATATATAATACCGATGCCGTTGATGGTTCTTCGGGGACCAACTGTACAAACGGTGTTGAAACATATGGAAACAGTGTTCCATATTTAGGTGTTGATTATTTTAGAGGTCCTCTAGCACCTAAAGTATTCGGTCCTGATGGTCTGGAAAATCCAGGTGACGGGGTGGCGCCTGATACTCTTGTAGAATTAGGAATGACATCATTCCTTTATTTTAATAGACAAAGTGCGACAACGGAGGCAGCTCAAACAGATCCAGCGACTGCCGCAGAGTACTATAACTACCTTACTGGTAGATGGAGAAATGGCGCTATAGTTACCGAAGGAGGAAGTGGTTTAGGAGGTACAGTACCTACAAAATACGTGTTCCCTGATGAGCCAAATGATGCTACAGGTTGGTCTATGTGTACTGCAAACCTAACCTTAGAAGATAGAAGAACCATACAGGCTTCGGGTGCATTTAGATTAGATCCAGGTCAAGTAAATGAGTTGATAATCGGGGTACCATGGGTGCCAAACGTAACGTATCCTTGCCCAGATATGGGTAGACTGCAAAGAGCTGATGACGTTGCTCAAGGACTATTTAATTCTTGCTTTGATATTATAGATGGGCCTGATGCACCAGATGTGAATTGGGTTGAATTAGATCAAAAGTTAATTGGTGTATTAAGTAATGATGAAATTAGTTCGAATAATGCAAATTATGAATATCAAGAACTTGATCCACTAGCACCAGAAGACTTACCAGAAGACTCTGCTAGTTATTTCTTCGAGGGGTATTTAGTTTATCAATTGGCAAATGTCAATGTTGCCATTGATGAACTAGAAGATCCAGATAAAGCAAGACTAATATTTCAAAGTGATGTTGCTAATGGAGCAAGTACCATTTATAACTGGGAAGAAATTGAGAATCCAGTTGTAGGTCCAAATGACCCACCTACATTGTTTGTTCCAGTATTAGAAGTAGAAGGAGAAGATGTTGGTGTAAGGACAACATTTGAATTAACACAAGATGTATTTACTGGAAATCCTCTCGTCAATCATACGACTTACTATTATACTGCAATAGCTTATGGTTACAATCAATATGAGCCTTTTAGTGCAATAAATACGTCAGGTCAACCAATGCCATACCTGGAAGGAAGAAGAAATATTCAAACTTACTCAGTTACACCACGTCCTATTGTAGATAGAAATGTAAACGCGAATTACGGTGATGGTGCGGTTGTTACACGTTTGGATGGATTAGGTGTTGGCAGTAATTTTTTAGTTCTTTCACAAGAAGAAAGAACCAGATTGTTTGATTCACAAGCTAATGGAACATCAGGTGGATACACAGGTGCTATAACCTATGAACCAGGAGGAGGACCTATTACCATTAAAGTGATTGATCCATTAAGAGTTAGAGATGGTGAATATGTCGTTAGATTTGAGCAGGACGCCGCATTGGCCACTGGAGGCAGTAGTTGGGAACTTTTTAATGCTGAGACAAACGAGAGCTTGGGCAAAGCTACTCAGAGCTTGCAGAATCAGAATGAGGAGCTATTCCCTGATTTAGGATTTTCTGTTACCATTCAGCAAACTGAAGATGCAGGTGTAGATGATGTCTCTGAAGAACCACTTAGCCCTAACAATGGTGCTATAGGACAGACGATTACTTATGAAGACCCGACATTAGATTGGTTAGTTCCAGTAGCGGATAATGCACCTGGAATCCCGCAGTTATCATTTCTTGATATGCATTTTCAACCTACTGCTGGAGGAGAACTAAATAGTGATCTTGATCCAAATCAAGATTTTACCGACCTAGGTTCAGGTCATTTCGCACCATATACATTAATGGATTGGACAGTAAAAGTCAACTTTTATGCAACACCTGCATGGTTAACTTCTACTAGTAGAGATGCACAAAGAGTGAATCCAATAAGTAGCCTTAATAATGTAGACATAGTTTATACAAATGATAAGTCTAAGTGGAGTAGGTGTGTCGTTATCGAAACAGGTAACTCATACTATACAAATGCAGGTTTTGAATTAGATGACGGGAAAAGTAATTTTGAAGTGGTTGATCGCCCATCTGTATCTAAAGAAGATAACGATGGAGATGGTAGACCTGATCCTGATGGCACAGGTACTGGTTTTGCTTGGTTCCCTGGATACGCTATAGATGTTGAGACTGGAGTAAGAGTAAATATCTTCTTTGGAGAAAATTCAGCTTATGGAGACAATTCAGTTGCCCCAGGTTTATTGACAGAAGTCAATGGTTCAGATATGATGTTTAACCCAAGTGATCAGGCTATTATTCCATCTAACGGAAATCTTAACGCATTTAATTTAAGTTTAGGAGGTATGCATTATATGTATGTGACTAAACAGCCGTATGATGAGTGTGCAGCTATCAATGAAGCGCTTAATGAGAGTTTATCATTTAGAAGAATAGCAGCAATACAAGAAATATCATGGGCTGGTATTGGACTCAAATCCCCAGACGTTGATTTATTATCCTATCAAGAAGGGTTAATACCGACCGAAACTGTCGTAAGTCTTAGAGTGTACAATCCATATGATACAGAATTAGGAACAAATGATAATGCAACTTATCCGAGTTACCAATTCAAAATTGATGGACTTGAAGGAAGTGAATTGACTACAGAAGACGAGATTAATAGTCAGCTTGATATGATCAATGTTGTTCCTAACCCCTATTTAGGTCTTTCGACATATGAGATTAGCCAGTTTAATAATGTGGTCAAGATTACAAATCTTCCATCAAAATGTGTGGTAACTATCTACTCCTTAGATGGGCAATTTATTAGACAGTACAACAGGGATGAGGTAGAAATACAGAATAGTGGAGCAAATCCTGGTGTATCTAGTAGTCAAATAAATCCAGCTATTGAATGGGATTTGAAGAATAGTGCGTCTATTCCAGTTTCTAGTGGTGTATACTTAATTCATATCGCAGCTGATGGTTTAGGAGAACGTGTTATTAAGTGGTTTGGTGTGAATAGACAATTTGACCCATCTGGGCTGTAAAAAATAATAAACTTTTAAGGCAACCTTATTCGGGTTGCCTTAAACCAAAAAATAAATCATGAGAAGAATATTTATACTAACTATTATATTTTGTGCTTGTACCAGTGTGATGTTTGCAGGTAATCCTGATAGACAAGGCGAAGCTGGAGCTTACGAGCTATTGATGAACCCTTGGGCAAAGAGTGCAGGACTACATACGATCAATACATCTTCTATCACTGGTGTTGAATCCATGCGTTTGAATCCCGCTGGTTTATCTAGAGTGACAGGAACTGAAATTGCTGCATCTCATACTTTTTATTTGGTAGGAACTGACATTGGATTGAATGCTGCTGGCTTTGCTCAGCGAGTAGGCACAAATGGTGCTTTTGGTATCTCGATTATGTCAGTAGATGTAGGTGATATTCCCATCACTACGGAAGCGCAGCCAGAAGGAACTGGTTCTACTTTTTCACCAAGTTTTTTCAATATTGGACTTTCATATGCCCATACTTTCGAAAACAAGGTTTCTGTCGGTGTTACACTAAGAGGTGTTTCAGAATCTACTCCAAATTTGAGTGCCATTGGTTTTGCAGTTGACGCAGGTGTGCAATATGTTTCGGGTGATAACGATGAGTTCAAGTTTGGTATTTCCCTAAGAAATGTAGGGTCTCCTATGAGTTTTAGAGGTAATGGCCTGGCTTATCAGGTGGAGCAAGACGGCGTTGAAAATACGCTTAATGCTAGAGGAGAAAGCTTTGAATTACCTTCTGTATTGAACATTGGATTATCTTATGACTTCAGAATAACTGAAGAGCATATGGTTACGGCATACGGTAACTTTACGGCTAACTCATTTTCGAATGATGCCTTAGGAATAGGACTAGAATATAGTTTATTCGAATACTTCCAATTGAGAGCAGCTTACAGATATACCACCAGTTCTGGAGATGAAAGTCTTGTTCTTGATCCAGTTTATACTGGTCTAGCAGGAGGTGTATCTGCAGTAGTGCCATTAAAGAAAGATTCAGATGCTCAACTTTCTGTTGATTATGGATACAGAGCTTCTGATCCATGGGATGGTTCTCACAGTTTAGGCTTAAGACTTAATTTTTAAGATGTGATCCAATAGTAACCTAAATTCTAGGATACTATATATTTTTATTATCTTTGAGAAAGAACGCTTCTATAATGTATATAGAAGCGTTCTTTTAATTTGTTAATCAAAGAGTGAATTTAGTTACTGGTGCCTCTAGTACTCTTTTACTCATGAATAATTTTAGCATTATGGCTGGACACACTTATATGACCAAAGGAGGTTATGAGAAATTAAAAGCAGAACTAGACGATCTAAAAACAGTGAAGAGACAAGAAATAGCTGCTGCCATAGCTGAGGCTAGAGAGAAAGGCGATCTATCTGAGAACGCTGAGTATAAGGCTGCTAAGGATGAGCAAGGTATGCTTGAGATGAAGATATCTCAGTTAGATACAAAGTTGGCTATGGTTCGACTATTGGATGAGAGCCAAATTGATTCATCGAAAGTAAGTCTTCTTACTACCGTAAGATTAAAGAATCTAAAAAACGATAAAGAGCTAAAGTATACTATTGTTCCAGAATCTGAATCCGATATTGCTGCCAAGAGAATTTCTAGTAATTCTCCGGTAGGGGAAGGTTTGCTTGGTAAAAAGGTAGGCGACATTGCCGAAGTGAAGACGCCAAGAGGCGTTATTGAATTTGAAATCCTAGAAATCACCATTTAGACAATGGCTACTATTTTCTCTAAAATAATTTCTGGTGATATTCCTTGCTATAAAATCTGTGAGGATGAATTGTTTTTCGCATTCTTGGATATTAATCCTGTAGCGAAGGGACATACTCTTATTGTTCCAAAAAAAGAAGTCGATTATATATTTGATCTTGACGATTCTCTGCTGAGTAAGATGATGATATTTGCTAAGCGGGTCGGCAAAGCAATTGAGAAAACGATACCGTGTAATCGGGTTGGAATTAGTGTAATTGGCTTAGAAGTCCCTCATGCGCATATGCATCTAATGCCCATTCAAAAATTACATGATATGAGTTTTGAAAAGGAGAGGCTAAACTTCACCGCTGATGAATATGAGGATATCGCAAAGTCTATATCGACAAATTTTGCATAGCGTCTACGAGATATTTTGAGTTACAGGCAAGTTCTGTTTAATAGTCCTCGATTTTCACTCTATTGTTTAAGGTAACAGCCAATTTTCTAAAATCTTGAACTTTATCGTTGATCACTAATATTCTAGCACTATAATCTTCATTTCTATAGCTGTAGGCTGCATCAGCACCTTGAAAAATTTTCATGTCTTTTATTTTCCAGCCCTTGGCAACCATCTCTTTGTCATAAAATTCTTTGATCTGGTCAATATTTTTAAGAGTCTCCATCTGCATGACAACAGTGCCGTTTTCTATCTCTGTATTCCCGACACTTGTTACTTCCGTATCTGGAATGACAGGAAATCCGACATCAATCAATGATTTTGGGTAGTCTTCTCCAGTACTAGGAACGATATCGACTGGCTCCCTGAGATATTGTGTTTTAATCTCTTCTTGAGCTGATTCTTCACCTGCCGCAGTATCATGATTTGATTTTGAATTATTCCCACAAGATGTAAATACTGCCAAAATGGATAGGCATAGAATATAGTAGATTTTCATAATACAGTTGTTGTACTCACGAATTTGCACACTTCATAGCTAATATTCAACTTTAAGCCCATAAAAGTGCTCAATAGCATTACAGATTTACCTATTAGCTGCTGATTACGCCTGATAGATTATTGTGATCAATCTTTTTTATTTGAATAGTGCTCGAATACCAGTAGAGAAACCCACAGAGTTAAATCGGTCATCATTTGGCCCGATGCCTCGTTTATCGAGATAATGGGAATATGTAGTTTGTCCAAATATACTATATCTAGAAGAAATCTTTCTTTCAAAACCTATACCTAGATTAGCATAAAAGTATCTATTTGAAAGATAAGTTCCACCTTCAAACCAACCCAATGAATATATTTTATCAGACGCAGTATTCGAATCCTTTACTAATTGATTAGTCTGAACAGGAGATGGTCTTCTCGAATTATTTAAAAATTCTGATTTGATAAAATAATTAGCTTGAGTGGCCACATTCATAGTAGCACCTGCATGAACATAAAAGCGGGTTTTAGCAGATTGATCTTTGAAGTGATATCTAAGATTCAAAGGAACGCTAAGTACATTCATTTGTATCTTATCTAATTTTACTTTCAAGTATCCATTAGAGATATTACCAATGATCTCACCAGTTTTGGTGTTATATTGTCTAGTAGCGTAATCAAATCCAGACTCAAGTTCCCATTTTCCAAGTAAGATACTTGTAGACAAACCTGCTCCATAACTAAACGTAGAATGATTATAGGATTCTAAATCGAAAACCTTGTCATAGGCTGTCATGATATAATCATACTTAGCGTCAAGATGAGCACCCAGTCTCCATCTTAAAATAGATTCAGGCTTGAAGCAGGCTTTACAAACTTGGATACCTTTTTCATCATAATCCAAGTTAACCAACGATCCTATAGGAAGTTTGGCTGTTTTTAAAGCCAACTCAAATTCTCTATCAGACTGCTTTTCGTCTACAACAACTAGAATGTTAGATTTTTCTTTTGGTGTCTGTTTGTCTTTGCCATTTATGATAGGCGTTGGAAAAGAAGATACTTCCAGTACTTTCTCATCAGCTAAGCCCATATTTGTATTGGTAGACTTGGTCTCCGCATTAGCACTTATTGGACTTTGAATCGTAGCTTGTGAATTATTATTCGAAGTAGATTCATTTTGTGCTGTAGCAGATTGAATCTGAATAGGTACCGACTCGTCCGAGCTCAAGCCTTTTGAAACATGTATATCGTCTGTTACTTCTTGTAATTCAGACTTAACTTCAATAGAATTCTTAATGCTAGCTGTATTCTGAGATAATAAAGTTGATTCAGCAATAATTGCATTATTCGGCTTGTTATTTTCTGATAGAGGATTTGCCTGAAAGAATACTAGGAGCAATAAAGTCAATATAGCGATTTCTGCCAATTTATATTTGTAAAGCAGCGGCAGTGCAACAACTGGCTCTCTATCTAATTTTTCTTCCAGTGCTTCCCAATCTCCAGCACGTTGAGGTACTGTATAATTAAGCAGACTATCGTATGCAACTTGATCTATATCCTGATTGGTGTTCTCATGTTTTAAGACATCTACTAAATCTAATTTTGCAGATAGCGCATCCCATGTGTTAGGATCATAGTCAACTTTTACATCTGTAAGATTCGCCTTGAAGGAACTGTCAATTATTATATCTTGATCTATATTATCAATATTTTCAGCTAGTTCTAGCCCTGAGACAAAATTTTCCCAATCCGCCATTTCTACGGCATTTAGGTCGACAAGAGAAGACTTGATTCGATCATCAAAGTCCAAATCTTCGGTTGAAATAGGAGCATCATTGATGTCCAGTCTCTCACTTAGCTGTGACCAAGAATCGCCGGAATCTCCTCCATCGAGATTTGACAACATATTTTGTATGAATTTATCGAGTAGATTATTTTCCATGCTCGATAAATCTTGTCTTTATGATTTGCTTAAGCTTCATTCTTGCTTTAACTAAATTTGATCTAGATGTACTTTCTGTTATATCCAGTTTTTGTGCTACTTCCTTGTGCGAATATCCTTCTATAACATAAAGGTTAAAAACACTTCTATATGAAGGCGTCAGTGAGCGAACAGCTTCCAAAACCTCTTTTTGAGAAAGCATACTAATGGCATCAGCATCAGCGATCTGCACATCATATACCTTATCTAGGTCTTCCGTACGTCTTCTAACTGCCTTGCGATAAAAATCTATCGCTGTATTCACCATGATTCGTCTCATCCAAGCCACTAATGAGGTACCAATTTGATATTTCTCTATATGCTTGAAAATCTTGATAAAACCATCATGTAGAATATCTAGAGCATCTTCTCTATTATTAGAATAGCGTAAACATACGCCCATTAAAGTACCATAGTAGTCTTCATACAATGATTTCTGAGCCCAGCGTTCCTTTTGGATGCAGGCCTGAATCAGATCTTGCTCTTGGTTTTTCAAATTAATGGCGATTTCCATAATACTTAGTTAGGTTAGAAAATCGAATAGACATTTCACGATGGAGATGTCTACCCATCACTAAAACTAACCATTTTATCAATAAATTGCGAAAACTTCTGCATATCTATGTTGTAATCGCCTAGTATTAACGCTCCAAAAGTCAAATAGGCTGCCCTTTTCAGAACAATATTAAGATTTTGTTAAAAAGGACTATTGGATGCTGTATAGGGTATTGTTTGGTAGTTTTAGTGTAAATAATATAAATGTTAAGAATGAAAAAGATTTTACGGTCACTCGTATGTATAATTTGCCTAATCACAATTAGCTCACAGCTGCAGGCTCAAAAATATGGTCATGTGAACCTTGGGAACCTTCTAACTGAAATGCCAGAAGTAGAAGATGGTAGCAAGAAGCTGGAATCTTACCAAGCTCAGCTTGTCGCTGCATTGAAATTAAAAGTAGACGATTGGGAAAAGAGATACAAAGCACTAGAAAGCAAGGTGACAGAATTACCTCCCAATGAAGTAAGAGAGAAGGAAGAAAAGTTGGTCGCTGAGCAACGAATTCTTTTGCAAGAAGAGCAAATGATCACTGTTGAGGTCAATAAAAAGCGTACCGCGATAATGGGTCCTATTATCAATAAGGTACAAATAGCTGTCGAGGCTCTGGGAGCAGAAAATGGTTACACCATGATTTTCGATACCTCGATTCCTAATGTCGTACTCTATGTAAATGAATCTGAAGATTTGATACCTTTAGTGAAAGCAAAACTAGGAATTGATTAGTGTTATGGGCACCTCTATTAACCCCGTTCATTGGATAAAAGCAAAATTCTTACAGAATTTCTTCAATTCTAATGCTGATATACTTCGTTATCCTTCAGTCATTTAGCAAAGGCTAAATTCCCTCAGTCTAGCCTTCCCGTGGATAACGGGACAGGCTGTCTATCAATATTAAATTTGATTTTATCTCAATTCAGAGGTTAATAGAGGTACCCTTATATATTTCTGATATAATTATTGATGTAGTTCATATCTAGCTGTCCGACCAGCTGACCATTATTTTGGATGGGTACGATGCCATAACCTTTTCTTTGAAAAAGTGCTATAGCTTGCTTTAAAGGATAGTGCACAGAAAGTGTCTCCCATGTATGGCTCAGATATTTTTCGACAGGCGCATCTAGATCTTTTTCTTTTATAGCATGCATAATGAACTGGTGAAAAAGCACCCCAGCAACCTGATCATTTCGATTAAAAACTATATAATTTTTTGGCTTATTTTTCTTGATGTTTGCTACCTCACTGATCGTTTGGTCCAAATACAGTTTATGTGTGATCGGTTGGATTAGATCTTGCACGGTTTTATTCGATAAGGCACCTTCACGTGCTACGTTTTTCCATTCTACGCGAGATGTGATTACTACAAACACAGCTATGAAACATAGTACATATTGTGCTGCATATACCCCATATACAAACATGAAAAGAGCGGCTACCTGAGCAACTATATAAGCAATCTTCGTTGCTTTGACACGATTCATTTTCATAGCCAATATCGAACGGAGCACTCGGCCACCATCCATCGGAAATGCGGGAATCATGTTAAACACAACAAGTAATATATTTGTCCCTAAGACTAAAGGAAGTAAGTTATTCCAATTTTGTAAAGCTTCCA
>Ga0114957_1000917_pt1 | contig 35284 bp, 26 predicted proteins | sample BantaG_FD_87175 | JGI IMG/M metagenome (GOLD analysis project Ga0114957, IMG submission 87175) | Marine algal microbial communities from Bantry Bay, Ireland - BantryBay_4 metaG | ecosystem: Host-associated > Algae > Red algae > Unclassified | place: Bantry Bay, Ireland | collected 2014-11-21
AGATTTCACAATGGAGAAATTACTGGTTACAGTGGTAAACCTCTTACTCAGATAGTCAATATCGGGATTGGTGGATCTGATCTCGGACCAGTGATGATCACTGAAGCACTCAAACCATATTGGAAGCCAGGAATCGAAATTCACTTTGTCTCTAATGTGGATGGTACTCATATCGCAGAAACACTGAAGAAGGTTGATCCTGAGACTACCCTCTTTGTGATTGCTTCTAAGACATTTACGACACAAGAGACGATGACCAATGCACAGAGTGCCAAGTCTTGGTTTTTAAACAATGGTGGCAGCGAAGCCACAATTAAAAATCACTTTATCGCTCTGTCTACTAATGCAGATGGAGTAGCCAAGTTTGGAATCGACACTGCCAATATGTTTGGCTTTTGGAATTGGGTGGGAGGACGCTACTCTCTTTCAAGTGCTATTGGACTGTCTATCGCATTGACGATTGGGTATAACAACTTTGAAGAGCTACTTTCTGGTCTTGCAGACATGGACAATCATTTTTGGTCAGAGGATTTAGAGTCAAATATTCCTGTTATTCTTGGACTGCTTGGTATCTGGTATGGCAATTTCTTTGAGGCTGACTCAGAAGCTATCCTACCCTATGATCAATACATGCATCGCTTTACTGCCTACTTCCAACAAGGAAATATGGAGAGTAATGGAAAGTCAGTTGACAGATCAGGAAAATTTGTTGATTACCAAACTGGACCCATTATCTGGGGAGAACCAGGTACTAATGGTCAGCATGCCTTCTACCAATTGATCCACCAAGGGACCAAGTTGATCCCATGTGACTTCATCGCTGCTGCCCAATCTCATAATCAAATCTCAGATCACCATCAAAAGTTACTGTCTAACTTTTTTGCGCAGACAGAAGCACTCATGAATGGCAAGACAGAAGCTCAAGTCATTGCAGAGTTCAAAGAAAAAGGAACACCCGAATCAGAGTATCAATCAATTGTACCGTTCAAAGTCTTCGAAGGAAACAAACCAAGTAATTCATTGCTAATCAAAAAGTTGACTCCATTTAGCCTTGGACAGCTAGTTGCAATGTACGAACACAAAATCTTTGTCCAAGGCTACATTTGGAATATCTTCAGCTATGACCAATGGGGAGTAGAACTCGGTAAGCAATTGGCAAATACAATCTTACCAGAACTCTTAGATAAAAGCAAAGTATCAAGTCATGACTCATCTACAAATGGTTTAATTAACACTTATAAGGCGATGAAATAGAAAAGTTTTTGTTGTTATGAACATTCTCACTGAGTGCAAGGAGTAAGACATAAAGCAAAAAACTCATTTCAGGTTAATTAATTTTGCATTATATGCCATACCTTTAGTGTAAACGAACAAATATATAGATCCATGAAGCAATTTGCATTCCTTATCTCAACGCTATTACTTACGGCAGTATCAACATGTCTTATCGCTCAAGAAGTTACTTATAATAGAAAAGCTCTGCCAGCTTTTGAGAAGTTAGCTGTGGTTAATTTTGGAGAAATCCAAGATGATTACAAAGCCACTCTCATTAATACAGAAACTCAAGATGCAAGTAGTCATGTCATCAAAAAGAAATTAAATGACATCAAAAATAATCTAAAGACTACCCATCCAAAGAAGGAAGTCAACTTTACAAATACAAGAGGAGATGCTGATCCACCACAAATTATTAATGGTTATTATGGTCAAATTGGAGCTACTGGAATCCCGTTAGATAATAGCCTTGCTACAAATGGTGAAGACGTCCTTATTGCTATGAATTCACACTTTGCGATGAGAACTTTAGATGGTGGTGCCATAGTTGGGTTTTCGCTAGATCACTTTGCTGAAGAAGTTGGTCTCGAAGGGCGAACATTTGATCCAAGAGTTCACTATGACCCGACAACAGATCGCTATATTGGAGTCTTCCTGCATGGAAATGAAAGTAGCGATACTGGGATAGGGGTTATGTTTTCTCAAACTAATGACATCACTGGAGATTGGGCAGTCTATGCACTTCCAGGTAATCCATTTTCTATCACAACTTGGACTGACTATCCGATGATCAATGTCACTACAACAGACCTTGTCATAACAGTCAACCTTATCAGGGATGCTGAGCCTTGGGAAACAGGATTTGATGAAACTCTCATCTGGCAACTAGACAAATCTAAGGGATATGCAGGTGAGGAAATGCTCTCTGTACTTTGGGATGAAATAGAATTTGACGGAAAAAATATCAGAAATCTTTGCCCAATGGAAAGTGCTGATAGTCAACTCGAGGAGAAAAGTTACTTTCTGTCAAATAGAAACTTTGATGTAGAAAATGATACAATCTTCTTTGTCCAATTGACAGGAGGAGTCTCTGAAGAAAATGCAAGTATCGACATCCAAGCTCTCATTACAGACGTGCCATACGGAGTACCACCTAATGCTGAGCAGTCCACAGGATTCTTACAAACAAATGACGCTAGGGTCCTTGAGGGCTTCTACCACAATGACCAAATCCAATTCGTAGGTAACACTCGTAACCTGACCAACAACAAAGCAGGTATCTATCATGGAACAATAGAAAATGTCTCTGGTGATCAGGTGATTAGACTTGAGCATATTATCCCAGAAGAGTTAGAGATTGGCTATCCGGGCATAACATATACAGGAACTGAACCAGAGCACAATGATGCGATCATCCACTTTAGCCACACTTCCCAGACTGTCTATGCAGGTGTCTCAGCGATGTATCATAATCCAGATGAAGGATACTCAGATATCATCATCGTCAAAGAGGGTGAGTTCTTCATAGATATCCTTAACGGAGATATTGAAAGATGGGGAGACTATGCTGGTTCACAAAGACAGTTTGACAACCCAGGATTCTGTGTCGTTTCAGGTACAGTCGGTAGACCAAGTAAGGATAACAATCCATGGGTTGCAAGACTTGTGAAGCCACAGTTAGTCTTAGATACTGATGACACTCAGGTAAATGCATCACAAATAAACCTCTACCCTAACCCGACACAAGAACGAATTACATTAGAGTTCAATGTTCCAGATACAGCGAATGAACTCAAAGCAGTGCTCTACACTGTTGCAGGAGTCCAAGTAGATATTATCAAGCAAACACACCTTCATAAATACGGAAGTTCTGAACTTAGCTTTGATATTGCACACCTCCCTCCTGGGATGTATAATGTTACACTTTTAGTAGATGATACTCTGCTGATCAGTGAATCTTTTGTGAAAGAGTAGACAATGTTTAACCTCCTCAAGTACAATTGATATTAAGTTGTAGTCACCTGACCACAACTTAATATCAATTGTATAACATCTGGCTACATTAATATAATGGAGTTTTATATCAGTACACAGTATGAGACTCCATATTGCTTAGTTTGTATGCATTAAGCGTCCTCGCTTAATGTTTAATATATATACTAGGTAATTTTAAAGCATTGAAATAGAATACAACAATAAGCTAAGTCATCACATAACCCTCTTCAATACCAAAGTCAATTATTGAGACTGGTAGTATTGTGTTATTAAGGCCAGCGTAATTCCGAGCACTGCTCAACCTAAAGTCTTCTGGATTAACAACCAATCCGGCAACAACTGGATTCAAATGTAAATAGTCCAACTTCTGTCTAGTGAATCGTGGATGCAGACAAACCATTGGATGGTTATCTTGCTTCCAAACTTGAAAGTGTTTGTTATTTGAGTTGTACTTAGCATGATATTCATAAACAACCTCTAGCCAATCTCGGCGACTTTCTTTTTGTGATTGTAATGTCCAAGTGATCAATTGTTTAGATGTATATCCCTTGAAATCTCTAATAATATTACTAAGTCCATCACTATCAGGGTTAGCCGTTACTATCAAATGCAGATGACTTGACATTATCACATAAGCATGAATAGTAAGTCCCTTTTCACTCTGACAATAATTTAGAGAACTAATAATTATATCCTGACATTCCTTACGAGTAAAGAGATCTATCCAACCTACAGTTGTAAAAGTTACGAAGTATGTTGCAAATTGATCAGAGATATGGTATCCAGTTCTTTCTTTAATTGTCATAATTGTAAATTTTCAACTTTGTATTTACTCAATCACCTTCATAACGAAACGTAACTCTAATCCAAAGCAGGCACATTAAGAAAACTCTATTCGAACTTATATTCAAATTCAGCATGGACACTGAATATAACGGTGACCATTTTGGTCTTATTCATATTTTACTCCGCTCGAGCAAGATAAACTTTGCACCTCTCAAATTTGTGCTAGTTGTAGTCCCCTGACTACAACTTGATATCAGTACTACAATATGGTAGCAGGGGGCTACAAGCAGCTGAGTCCACAGCCATAGAGTGGCGACATACACGACCTTCTCGCTGCACAAAAAGGTTCAAGCTTAGCTCTGACTCTTCCTCTCCCGATACCTTACACCAGCTGCCGCTCCATAAAGCACGATACCAAGCACTAATCCAGACCAATACTTGCTCAATGGATTGCCTTGCAGTAAACTATAAAGGCTAATCGACATTGAAACAAATGCAAGTATCCGCAAACTCCAATACAAGTGACTAGGCTTCAACGCTTAATCAATCATCTTGATAGCTCGGCCAGGTGTATAAGGCGCATCAGCATCTTCTAACTTCTGCTCTAGAGCTTCGAGGTCTTCTCTGACTAAGGTCTTGAGCTTAGTGAGTATTGGTTCGAACTCTTCCTCTGCAATCTTATAACTCATCTGATGAGTACTCGTAGGATCAGCAGTAGATCCACCTTGCTCATATTCTATCCACCCTATCCTGCTTGCTGGAGAAGGTGGTTGATCAATATCAAGCTTCGACTTAATATTGTCACCGTAGAGTGCTAGTCTTAAGGCTTTCAAATCATCGGAGATAGAGTAGTAATCATCGTAGAGTACTTCATTAGGAACTTCAATTTTTTCAATTGCTACTTTGATATGTTTGAGCTTTGAATCTACTTCGCCTATCATTTTTCCTGCACCATTTATTTTACGTGAGAGCTCAGTGATATCCTTTTGGAACTGCACCTTTGCTTCGGTATCCTGAGCTGGCATGATAGTGTTATCCAATCGTTTCACTTCAAATGTTACGGGTTCTCCTTTAGGTTCAACAGTACCTCCAATGGCCTCTGACATAAAGATTGTATACTTTCCTGGCTTGACCATAATACCACTATCATCTCCAGCATATGGATTGTAAAACTTTGGTTTATTCAAGTTGATAGGGCTCTTAGATGCATATCTCAGATCCCATTGCATTCTCTTGACACCCTTACTTGCAGGTGCTGTCATCTTCCTTACAATATCTCCTCCACTATCAGTAATTGTAAAAATCAATTGAGGCATCTGTTCGTCTCTCTCCTCGACCAAGTCCTCATAAGTTGGATAAGGATCGTCTTTGCCTACTTTTTCCTTACTTGCTTCTTTTCTTTTGTCTTTGAGTGATTTAGGGTCGCCAGCATAGTAGTAGTCAATAATTGCTACTGGACCCAAGTCTTCTCCACTATAGAAGCTATCTCCTTGAAAGGCTTTTCCTTTGAGACCCATTGGATTAGAAGGTTCAAATTGAAGTGCTGGTCTAATCGCAAATATCTTAGAATCATCCTTGACTTGATCTATTGACCTCAATGTTGAATAATCATCTAACACATAAAATCCTCGACCAAATGTACCAAGTACCAAATCATTTTCTCTTGCTTGAATTGCTACATCTCTCACTGCTATTGTAGGTACTCCAGCCTTGAGTTGCTTCCATCCTTTTCCGCCATTCGGGCTAAAGAAGACACCAAACTCAGTACCACAGAACAGTAGGTCTTCATCAACGTGATCCTGCTCTATAGAGTAAACAGATCCTCTCTCCGGCAGGTTACTACTGATTACACTCCATGTCTGTCCCTTGTTAATTGACTTGATCAAATATGGCTTGAAGTCACCGAACTTGTGATGGTTAATCGCAGCAAAAATGACATTGGCATCATGCTTAGAACAGTAGACAGAATTGACATAAGAATTGCTTGGCACTCCACTGATATTTGCGATTTTTCGCCAGTTACCTCCACCATCAGTAGAGACGTGGATGAGCCCATCATCTGACCCTACAACTAAAAGATTGTCATCCAATGGCGATTCTGAAAATGCGACAAGCGTTCCGTATGGTGAGGTCGATCTATTCTTAGCAATTGTCTCTATTCCCCAGACCTTATCCATAATCTTCAATTCGTTTCGATTGATCTGCTGAGTGAGGTCTTCACTGATTACTTCCCAAGAATTACCATAGTCATCTGATCTAAATACTTTGTTAGCTGCAAAGTATAGACGACCTGACTTATGGGCACTCACTTGAAGTGGAGCATCCCAATTCCAACGATAGCCATCCTCATCTTTTCGTTCTTTAGGTTGAATACCCACTTCTTCTCCGCTTTTCTTATCATATCTCACCAAGACACCATATTGTGATTGAGAATAGACGATATTAGGATTGTCTGGATCAATCTGGGTCTCAAACCCATCTCCTCCATGTGTGATATACCAATCACTGTTTCTAATACCATGCACTGTTGAGGTCCTAGATGGACCACCCATACTATTGTTATCTTGCGTGCCTCCATAAATATTGTAGAATGGCTCTGCATTGTCTACCGAGACTTTATAATATTGTGTCAAAGGTAGATTGGCTTTGAAGTCCCAAGTTGCTGCTGCATCCCATGTCTCATAGATACCACCATCACAACCAACTAGCCAGTGTTTTGTGTTCTTAGGATTTATCCAAATGCAGTGATTGTCAACATGCTTAGTAATCTCTCCAACCCGCTGGAATGACTTACCACCATCGCTACTCTTACTCATCCAGGTATCCATAGAGAAGACAACTTCTGCATCCAATGGATCAGAGATAATCTCTTGATAGTAATTTCCACTTGTAACATGTCCTCCTCTTTTTTGCCAAGAGGCACCTGCATTCGTAGATCGATAGACACCACTTTTATCGTCTTGAGCTTCGACGATTGCATAGATCATTGTTGGATTAGCAGGCGAGATAGAGAGACCTATTCTTCCTTTGTCGCCATCAGGAAGTCCTGTTGCTGACTCCTTCCAAGTCTTACCACCATCTGTTGACTTATAGATACTACTCGCAGGTCCACCACCTATATAAGTAAAGACATGTCGAGCTCTTTGATGAGCTGCCGCATAGATGATATCTGGATTACTCGGATCAGCAATCATATCAGCAATACCTGTATGCTTGTCTATTGTGAGTGTTGCTTCCCAAGTCTGACCACCATCTGTGGTCATATAGACGCCTCTATCTCCACCACTATTCCAAAGTGGGCCAACAGCTGCAACCCAGACGATATCAGAGTTCTCTGGATGAACAATAATTTGAGAAATGTGCTCAGAATTTTTCAGTCCCATATTCATCCAAGATGAACCTCCATCCGTTGATTTGTACACGCCATCACCATAAGCAACTGATCGTTGGTTATTGTTCTCTCCTGTTCCGACCCAGACCGTACTTTTATTGCTGGGGTCAAGAGTAATGCAACCAGTACTATACGAACCTTGAGAATCAAAGATTGGAGTATAGGTTGTACCAGAATTGACAGTCTTCCATACTCCACCAGATGATGCAGCGACATAGTAAGTGGATGGCATATCCTCGTCAATTGCGAAATCAGAAATTCGCCCAGAGGTATTGGCTGGACCAATGGCTCTAAACTTGAGTGCAGAGACGTTAAGGTCGTCTAAGGCAGTAGATGCTGATGTAGCAGTTGATTTGGTTTTACTTTTTCTCAGTTGAGCAACAGACTGTGTAGAGAACCCAACCACTAACATTAGCAGTAAGGCGATTGATTGAAGGAACTTCATTATACTATCTGGTTAATTATAAAATAAGAGTGTTAAAAATAGGAAATAATCTATAAGCAGTTAGAAGCTCTGTCTAAGAGATTTGAGCATTAGTCTATAAGTAACTCAATATCTAAATATCATATGGCTCAAAACAAAAAAAAAGTGAGTAACAAATTACTTGTTACTCACTTATTAATTTATTTCTATTTTATTAGATCTAATCGAAATCATCTCCTTTTGAATCTAGAAAAACGTCTTCTGCATTTTCATCTGTATCAAAGTATCTCCCTTTCATGTTGTGAAAAGCAAGTGCCTCAGAAAGAGATTCAGCTCTTTCGATAAATTCCTCTCCATCTTTTACATCTTCACCCCACCTCACATACTCTTCACCGATAGCTTTACACTTATCAGGCATATCTAAGTAATAGTAAAGTTGACCAAGATTCCACATTGTTGCAGCTTTAAGTTTCTGGTCATGCTTATCATCACTGCTATACTTCTTTTTCACTCCTTCCAAGTAATCAATAATTGGTGTAAGATCTGCTATGACTTTATCAGTAGACTGGTTAAACCTCTTAGTCTTTAAGATCTTTTCCATTGCATCAGTTGCATTATTATACATTTCATTTTCTGGATGCTTTTTAGAGTCTAATTTTTTAAATTTAGCAAAATCACTAACTCTTGTGTATCCATAAAATGAATTAAGATATGAATTTGTTTGAGCAGCTAAAGTACTAGCCATATTTCCTCTAAATTCATTTGTTTTTGGGCCTATCATTGTTGATAGAGCATTCTGAGCTTTGAAAGAAGAGCTATGCTCGCTAGTTGTATACTCATAAGAAGGAGTGACATCAGACCATCCAATCGACTTTGCATCATCTTCACTGACAATCTCATCACCTGCATCAGTACCAGATAAGAATGGGTTTGATTCTACTTCTTCTATCTTTTCAGCTTTTTTTGCATCCTCCTTGGCTTTTTGCTTTATTTCCCATTTAGAAAGTTTCATTTTATTCTCAGGACCAAATACCCTCAACGAACTTGGTGCACCAGCAGATAAGGTATAGCTGTAGTAATACTTAGTACTAATCACCTTTCCCTCTTTATTCTTTGATTCTTCTTTTCTTTTGTTCTGCTTTGGTTCGTTCACTCTGAGGTCACTCGCATTGATTACAATTTTCGCATTTGCATTTTCATCAACTTGCTGCCATCCTCTGACGTTCATCATACTATAGACTTCTTCGGGATTGATCCCTGAATTACCTACTAATTCAACAACATAAGTTCTTTGATCAGCTGGAACATAATGCGTTGGAAGACCTGCATACTCGACAGCAAATCTCTTGTTATCAATATCTACTCTTTGAGAGAAAACTGCACTCGATATCAATAAAAATGCAAAGATTAGGATAAGATTTTTCATATTAAATTTTTAGATTATTTGATTTGTAAGCTACTCTAAATTATGATAAATAGTATAATTGAGCAAATCTAATGCGTACTTTCACCTTGCTTAGATAGCAAAGCTTGGTGTGTAGGATGTAAGACATTTTGTTATTTTCGATCTATTATGACAAATAACTTACCTTATTCTAAGCTGTCTTTTCTATCAATATAAGTTTCTAAATCCTTGTCTCCTCTTCCAGAAAGGTTAATGGTGACAACATCATCTGCCTTGAACTTAATTTGCTCAAGCACAGCCAGTCCATGTGCTGTTTCAAGAGCTGGGATAATCCCCTCTATCCTACTGAGAAGGTAAGCTGCATTGAGAGCCTGTGTATCAGTAGCATTATATACTTGTGCCCTGCCTGACTTAATCAGATGAGCATGCATTGGTCCGATACCTGGATAGTCTAGACCAGCAGAAAGAGAATATGGTTCAATTATTTGTCCATCATCAGTCTGCATCAAGAGAGTCTTACTGCCATGGATGATTCCCATACTTCCGAGTACGCTTGTCGCTGCCGAATGCCCTGAATCTATCCCCTTCCCGCCTGCTTCGACGAGGATGAGGTTGACTGATGGTTCGTCGAGGTAGTGATACATTATGCCTGCGGCATTACTGCCTCCACCCACACATGCTATGATATAATCTGGATTCTCATTGCCGGTTTGTTCTTTGAGTTGTAATCTCATCTCTTCACTAATTACAGATTGGAATCGTGCTACCATATCAGGATATGGATGTGGACCGACTACAGAGCCGATGATATAGTGAGTATCTTCTGGATTATTTATCCAGTCTCTGATTGCTTCATTCGTGGCATCTTTAAGGGTCTGGCTCCCACTCAGCGCAGGTATCACTTTAGCGCCTAGCATCTTCATCCTTGCAACATTTGGTGCTTGTCTTTTTATATCAATAGCTCCCATATAAATGATACATTCTAGATCCATCAAAGCACAGACAGTTGCTGTTGCAACTCCATGCTGCCCTGCACCAGTCTCTGCTATAATCCGAGTTTTTCCGATATGCCTAGCGAGTAAGATTTGACCAATTGTATTATTTATTTTATGGCTTCCTGTATGGTTGAGATCTTCTCTTTTGAGATACATCTTTGCCCCATATTTCTTAGAAAGCCTAGGAGCAAAATAGAGAGGTGATGGACGACCTACATAGTCTCTTAGTAACTGATCAAACTCTGACTTGAAACTTGGTAATGTTGTAATCTCTAAGTAATTTTTTTGAAGATTTTCTATATTACTATGTAGCATCTCTGGAATATATGCACCACCAAACTCGCCGTAAAATCCTTTAGAATCAACTTGATAATTCATCTTTTTCTATTTTCTTAATTCATTAATAAACGAGGACACTTCAGTTAGGTTTTTAATTCCTGGACTGATCTCAAACCTACTATTGATATCCACTCCTATAAACATCGGATGCTTAAACCCTCGCAGAGCATTCACAGCTGTAGGACCTATCCCTCCACTCAGGTAAAACTGTGTCTTGCCTTGATAATTATTCAAGACTTTCCAATCAAACTTCTCTCCTGATCCTCCGTATTGTTCAGTATAAGTATCAAACAAAAAGTAATCACAAAAAGAGTAATCATTCACTCTGCTAAATTCAAACTTACTATCAACTCTAAACACCTTGATCACTTTGGCAATTGACTGTGCCGATTTACAATATTCTCTCTCTTCATCTCCATGTAATTGCAGTAGATCTAGTTGATATTGAGCTGTTGATTTTTTGAGTATCGCTAGACTTGCATTGACAAATACTCCAACTTTTAGTTTCTTACAATTTTCTATTGAGAGATTGTCTGACACATAACGCTTAGACTGGTCATAGAAGTTGAATCCTATCATGTCTACTGGCATCTCTGACAGCATATCCAATTGATTTTGAGTGGTAATACCACAGATTTTCACTTGCATCTTTGTATCATGTCTTTTTATTATTTCTTTGCTTACTGATAAGTTGTAATTTATTTCTCCCAATTAAATATTCTGAGATCATTTGCTTACAAGCAGTCCCTGGATTATCAGTTGCCATAAATTTCTCCCCGATTAAGAATCCATCAAATCCTGCATTGTAAAGTTGCCACATGATTTCTACACTCTGAATACCACTCTCTGCTATCTTACAGACTGATTGAGGCAGCTGAGATATAAGATTGATTGAGTTTTGATAATCAACTTCAAAAGTATCTAAGTTCCTATTGTTAACCCCGACAAGATCTGGCATTATGCTTAACTTTCTAAGTTCTTCTTGATTATGTATTTCCACTAAGACTTCGAGTCCAATGCCTTGCGCCACTTTTGTAAATGCCAAAATCTCCTCTTTTGACAATATCCTTGCAATCAACAGGATGCAATCGGCTCCTAGATTCCTAGACTCATAGATTTGGTACTCATCCACTATAAAGTCTTTTCTCAGTAATGGGATGCGATTGAGTAATCTAGCTGCTTTTAAGTCTTCATCTGACCCTCCGAAAAAATTGCTATCTGTCAATACTGAAATAGCCGAAGCACCTGCAGCTTCATAGTAAGGAGTGACTTGGTCTACAAGTGCATTGAGGTTGATAGTTGGCTTGCTTGGGGATCGTCGTTTAAACTCTGAGATGACGCCACTACCACTCAAGATATTCTCCTTCATTGATATCGGTTGGTAAGTCCATTCTTTGATAAGACTAGACATTGGAGTGATTGCCTTTCTCCCACTGACTTCCTTCTTCTTATGTTGTACGATTTGATCTAAGATATGCATATCACACTTGATTTATAAGTGATGTCAATGTCTCCAATGCCCTACCAGATAAGATGGTTTCCTTTGCACGATCTACACAGTCCGTAATTGATAGATTTGGTTCAAATGTTTGAATGGCAAGACCTACATTAGCAGCCACTACTGCATTTTGAGATTCCGTGCCTTTACCTCCGAGTAATGATGTAAATATGTCCGCTGCAGACTTGATATCTACCCCACCATGAAGTGAAGTTTGGGTAAGTGTGGGCAACCCAAATTGGCGAGGACTTACCAGTGCCTCCTTCCCCCTCTGGATGACCTTACTCTCTCCAGTAAGTGCGATTTCATCATAACCATCTATTGCATGTACGATTGTATAGTTGACATCCGACTGTTGCATAAGATACTGATAGAGTCTCATCACTTTCAGGTTGAAGACTCCAACCATCTGATGTGTAGGTCGGCAAGGATTGACTAATGGCCCAAGTAAATTAAAGAAAGTCTTTACCCCAAGTTCCTTCCTAATCGGTCCTACTGACTTGAGAGCAGGATGAAATAATGGTGCATGAAAAAAACAAATATTTGTCTGATCTAACTGACGTCTTAATAGATCGACATCAGCAGTAAATTGATAACCTAGATACTCAAGTACATTACTCGATCCACAGATTGATGATACTCCATAGTTGCCATGCTTAGAGACTTTATAGCCAGCTGCAGCAAGCACAAATGCTGAAGCCGTTGAGATATTGAATGTATCCTTTCCATCTCCACCTGTCCCGCAGACATCAATACTTTCAACACCTTGTAAGTCCACAGAAATACTCAGCTCTAGCAAGGCTTCTCTAAATCCAAGTAACTCTTCTACTGTAATTGTACGCATCAAATAGATAGAGATAAAGGCAGTAATCTGACTTGGGTTATACTCCCAGTTTGAAATCTTTAAGAGGACCTCACGAGCTCCTTCTTGAGTCAATGGTTGATGCTCAAAAAGACGATTTAATATCTTCTTCATCGTTTTACTGTATTAATATCTACAAAGTTTTTAATAATCTGATTTCCATCAGGAGTCAAGATTGATTCTGGATGATATTGCACACCATAAGTTGAGAAAGTTTGATGCTGAATAGACATGATTTCACCATCTGGTTCGAAACTGGTGACCTGCAATACTGAAGGAAGTGACTCGGCTTCGATAGCCCACGAGTGATATCTACCAACTTCAAACTGTGAATCCATACCATCAAAAAGCGGAGATGTTACTCCCTCTACCAATTTCGTTTGAGTTTGGACTCCATGGTAGACCTTTGGGAGATTTTTCAACTCGCCACCAAATACTTCAGCGATTGCTTGCATACCTAGACAGACACCTAATATTGGTTTGCTCTGAGCAAATGTTTTGATCGCTTCCTTCGTAATACCTGCCTCATCTGGGATACCAGGTCCAGGTGAGATGACTAAAAGTTCATATTCGTCTATTTCGCTGAGACTTACTCTATCATTTTTCTTGACGCTAATCTCATACCCAGTTACCTCGTAGAAGAGGTGGACTAAGTTATATGTGAAAGAGTCATAATTGTCGATTAAAAGTATCTTCTTCATGAGACTATTGTTTGTGCTAATGACAGTGCTTTTTTCAAGGCTGCTAGCTTATTATTTACTTCTTGCATTTCGCTTTCTTCGTCTGAAGAGATGACTAATCCCGCCCCAGCTTGATAGTTCAAAACATTGTCCATCGACAAGAATGATCTGATAATAATTGCATGATTAAAGCTGCCATCAAATCCGATCATACCAATACCCCCTCCATAAAACCCACGATCAGTTGGTTCATACTTATTAATTAATTCGAGTGCCTTATATTTTGGAGCTCCAGATAATGTACCTGCTGGAAACGTATCAGCAAATACTTGATAGGCTGTTACATCTGGTTTGACTTTTCCTTTAACGACCGAAGTAAGATGTATCACATGACTAAAGTATTGTACCTCCTTATATGAGGTGACTTCTACATCTCGACAACTCTTGCTCAGATCGTTTCGTGCTAAGTCTACAAGCATGACATGTTCTGCATTTTCTTTTGGATCTTTCCTGAGTGATAGAGCCAATTCTGCATCCTTGATTGGATCATTGCTTCGTTTAAATGTCCCAGCAATCGGATGAATCTCTGCAATCCCTTTCTCTATTTTCATTTGTGCTTCTGGAGATGAACCGAAAATTTTATATGATCCATAGTCAAAGTAAAACAAATATGGACTTGGGTTAATCGATCTCAATGCTCTGTAGACATTGATATCATCACCTTGGAATCCCTGCTGAAATCGGCGGGAAAGGACCATTTGGAAGACATCCCCTCTCTGACAATGCTGCTTTGCTTGAGTTACTAGATTCATATAATCTGAATCTAACATAGAGCCAGACTCATTACCTGTCGAGCTAAATGGATGAGTTTGATAATCTTTGACCTTGAGTAATCCCACAATCTTTTCTATCGTTGAATCTTGACCATCTGGGCAATGCTCCTCTATCGTCATCGTATCAGTATAGTGGTCAAAGATGATCACATATCTAAAAAAATCATAGCGAATCTGAGGATAACTAGATTCCTTGATTTGGTATTCGAAAGGCAATGCATCCAAATATGGAATCGCGTCAAACGAAGTATATCCGAATAATCCATCTGATATTCCAATCTCACCACTTCTATCAAATGATGATAGATACTGATCTAATTGGTTAACTACATGTGTAACCGACACTTCTTTATTATCTATTCTCAACTCGCCATCTTTCATTATATAGGAGCTTATTGAGTCGAAGCAAAGAAATGACTTACTGTCTTCTCTAGATGAATAATCTGAGCTTTCAAGTAAGAATACCATCGGATAATTCTCTCTTAATCTGAGATAGACTCCCAGTGGAGTCAAAAGGTCAGCTATCAATTTTTTAGAATAATTTTTGAATTTCATCTTATTTAATCATATAAAAAAGGCTTGTCGAGAATCCGACAAGCCTTCAATAAATTATATCTAATAGTTTATACAACTTAGCTAGTGATTCTCACAATGATGTTGCGAGTGCCACCAAGTGCAAATTTGTATAACTAATTTTCTATTCATCTGATAAAGGTAAAAAAAAGATGATTAATCTCATAAAGATTAATCATCCCTTAAAAAATGCAACTAAAATATTACTTCTAAACCTAATTTCTTTGATTTGGAAGATTTCCATAAAACTAAGTTATCATTAGAAACCACGCCAATGATATATTAAAGATAGAGCAACTCAAAGGGAGATGTACAACCAATGAATAAACGATACACTTCGTCGAGAATTCGTTATCCTTCATTGAGAATTCGTTGGATAATTTTAACACATATTGAATATTTTTAATATTAAACTGATTGATAATGTGTTACTTTTGCAAAAATGGATCTTATTCTCTCTCCTCAGTGAATACCCTGAATAATTCCCGATATCACCACTCTCTAAAAGAGCAAATAATACTTAGTTTATATTTTTTATTTATGATTCTTATTTTTTAATATGACAGTATGACTGTGGCATAAATCCACTCTTTTATTAAAGTTTATCTCATTCCATTTTAGCATCTTTGAGCTAAATGGAACTTTGGCATATCATAATCGCAGTACTTGGAGGGTTCATCGCTGGCGTCATCAATACTTTTGCCGGCAACGGTTCTGCCATTACACTCAGCATCCTAACTGAAGTACTAGGTCTACCAGGCAATGTTGCAAATGGTACTAATCGAGTTGGTGCACTCTTTCAGTCAACTACATCGACATACGTATTTTATAAGAATGGTAAGCTCAACTTGAAAGAAAGTAAGTCAATAATTATTCTTACAATAATTGGCGCATTGATAGGTGTTGGAGTAGCAATCAATATTCCAAATACACAGTTTGAGATAATCTTCAAGTACCTAATGCTAGGAATGTTGGTTGTAATACTAGTCAAGCCAAAACGCTGGATGAGTGAGTCTAAATCTCTCTATTCTATGCCACTGATGATACAGATACCAATCTTTCTTGGTTTGGGATTTTATGGAGGATTTATTCAAATGGGAATGGGCATTTTCTACCTGGCAGCACTCGTGCTGATAGCCAAGTATGATATAATCAAAGCCAACGCTGTTAAGATCTTTGTTGTCTTTGCATATACCGGTGTAGTCTTAGCCCTATTTCACTGGAGAGGTTTAGTAGATTGGAAGTATGGAAGTATAATCGCTATTGGTCAAGCTGTTGGAGGATACCTAGCAGCACAGATAGCTACGCGATCTCCAAAGGCGAATATTTGGGCCTATCGAATCTTATTAGTTGTAGTGGTTACCGTCGTGCTTAGACTCTTTGGGGTGCTTCCTTTCTAATAGATGATGTTACAAAACATCCACTCAATAATGTATGGATAATAATTAGAATATGCCATCAAGAGGCGCATTAACTACGAATCATCCAAATATGTGTATTTTTGCTCATAATTACTATCAATACTGATTTAATAGCGAGAAAGAGACACTATGACATTTAAAGAATTGGGACTGAGTGATGTACTTTTAGAAGGGTTGTCATACATGGGTTTTGAAGAAGCTACACCGATCCAGGAGCAAGCAATACCAATGATCCTTGAAGGAAAGGATATGTTAGCTTGTGCCCAAACAGGTACAGGAAAAACTGCAGCTTTTATCCTACCAATCCTAGATCTCTTATCTCGCGAGAAGCGTAATCATACTTCAACGTTAGTAGTAGCTCCTACTAGAGAATTAGCAATACAGATTGAAAGACAGATTCAAGCATTCTCATACTTTGCAGGGATTAGCTCTATCGCTGTCTATGGTGGTGGAGATGGTCAAGATTTTACTGATCAGAAGAAAGCGCTTTCTTCTGGTGTAGATGTTATCGTAGCTACTCCAGGTAAATTGATTTCTCATTTGAATATGGGGTATGTCAAATTCAAAAAGGTGAATCACTTGATATTAGATGAAGCCGATCGAATGCTCGATATGGGATTCTATGATGATATCAAATTTATCGTAAGTCATCTCCCAGAAAAAAGACAGACTTTACTCTTTAGTGCTACCATGCCACCTAAAATAAAGAAACTCGCTAAGAATATACTTACTAACTATGGAGAGATAGCTCTTTCACTCTCCAAGCCTGCTGAAGGTGTACTCCAAGCAGCATACCTAATAGATGACAACGGTAAGTCAAGACTCATCAGACAACTCATCAAGGATAAACCAGCGTATAAGAGTATCATTGTATTTACTTCTACTAAGAAGAAGGTGAATGATATCGTAAGAGCTATAAGTAATCAAGGTTATGCAGTTCAGGCAGTATCTTCTGATCTCAAACAAGAAGATAGAGAACTCGCAATTAGAAAGTTCAGAGCTAGGACCACTAGGGTGATCGTTGCTACTGACGTCTTATCAAGAGGAATAGATATTAAGGATATCAATCTTGTAATCAACTATGACGTACCTAATGATGCGGAAGATTATGTTCACAGAATTGGACGAACAGCGAGAGCTGACACCACAGGAGTAGCTATCACTCTTGTCAATCGTGCTGATATGTACAAGTTTGACAAAATTGAAAAACTGATTGAAGCCAAAGTGCCAAAAATCCCTGTGCCAGAAGATATCGGTGCAACACTAGAGTGGAATCCAAAACCAGAACCAAGAAATTATGGTCGTGGAGGAGGAAATAAAAGTAAAGGTCGTGGAGGAAGCCGAAATAATAGAGGCGGCAATAATAAATCAAGAAACTCTAGAAATTCAGGAGGAAATAAGTCAAATAGAAGGTAAGGGAAATTACTATCTTATCTACTTTTGTCTTATCAATCACAACACCCAATAATAAATACCCAAGCACAATGCTTAATCTTGGAGAGTACAACAAATTAAAAGTTCTTAGATTTAAAGAACAAGGTTGCTATGTAGGAGAAGGTGATCAAGATGTAGGTGGTGTACTCTTGCCAAATCAATATGTACCAGAAAATCTTCAAGTTGATGATGAGATAGAAGTATTTATCTATCATGACTCAGATGACAGATTGGTTGCAACTACTCAAAAACCAAATGTTGTCTTACATCAGTTTGCACCATTAAAAGTTTTAGATGTAACATCTGTTGGTGTATTTATGGATTGGGGTATTATGAAGAATCTCTTCGTCCCATTTGCAGAACAAGGGAGGAAACCAATGATAGTCGGTGAGACTCATGTTATCTTCTTATATATAGATACTGAGACATCAAGATTAGTTGGGTCTGCTGACGTCGAAAGCATAATCGATAATGAAGAGATATCTCTGACTGACGGTGACGAAGTCGATCTCATGGTCTATAAGGAGTCACCTCTCGGTTATATGGCGATAATCAATAATGAGAACATAGGTCTCATCTATAGGTCTGACACCTATAAATCTATCAACATTGGTGATACATTTAAGGGCTGGATCAAGAAAGTAAGAGATGATAATAAAATTGACCTTGCTATTCATAGACAAGGGCACCTTGCAATAGAAGAAAATGCTCAAGTACTCCTCGATATTCTCAAAGAAAAAGAAGGTCACATCCCATTTACTGACAAGTCTGATCCAAAACTTATCAAAGAAGTACTCAATATGAGTAAGAAGACATTTAAAAAAGCCGTAGGTAGTCTCTATAAACAACGCATCATCGAACTCAAAGCAGATGGCATTCACTTGATTACTGAATCGAATTGAGAATAAGGTAAGAGAGAACAAAGTCAATGCACACATACATTATCTACAAACCGTATGGAATGCTCAGTCAATTTACTCGAGAGGTAGAGTCTCATATTACACTCAAAGATCTCGACTACGAATTCGAACCTGATGTCTACCCAGTAGGAAGATTAGACTCAGATAGTGAGGGTCTCTTACTCCTCACTAATGACACGTCACTCAATCAAAAGCTATTATCCCCAAAGTATAAATCTCCTAAGACCTATCACATACAAGTAGAAGGAATACCAAGTGATGATGCTCTCAAGCAAATAGCTCGTGGTGTTACGATTAGAATCAAAGGGAAATCTATCAACACACAACCTTGTACAATAGGTCGAGTACTTACTGTCCCAGAGTTTCCAGATCGAAATCCTCCAATCAGATTCAGAAAAACAGTACCTACCACTTGGCTTATTATCACTCTAAGTGAAGGAAAAAATAGACAAGTAAGAAGAATGTTAGCAAGTATAAACCATCCAGTTTTAAGGTTAATAAGAACACAATTTGCAAGTTATATTTTTGGTCAGGAACCGCTACGGATGCTCAAATCAGGAGAAATCATTAAACTCTAATCTCTGTTAAAATTTATTCGTTTAATTTATAGTTAAAGACTGAAAAGTCTAAGTTACTCTCTATGTGTTACTTACATATACCATATAATCAATATGTAATAAATTAAGAGGGATTGGAACATATGACATATTTTCGGCATGTGTTTTGCTTTACATGGTATAACGATTGTATTCACAGACCCAAATATTATCGATTATGAGAAATATAGAGCAAACCTTTACATTAATTTTGTCTATCCTGATACTATCAGTAACGACATCTTACTGCAGTGATTTAATGTACCACAAAATTGATCCATCATCATCGGTCAAATTTTATAGCGGTTCATTTGATTCTGCAAAAACGAAAGCAAAAGGAGAAGGTAAGCTCTTCTTTGTTGACTTTTATGCAAATTGGTGTACCCCGTGTAAATGGATGGAAGAATCTACATTTAAAGATCCTGAGGTTGTGACCGTCATGGAAGCGAATTATGTACCTTACAAGGTAGATATAGATGATCAAGAAGGTTACCAACTCAAGAAAAAATATGGGGTAAAACTCCTACCTACCATTTTGATATTCAATAAGAAAGGTGAACTTGTAGAAAGAGTTGAAGAAACACTAGATGCAAGAAAGCTATCTGGCTTATTGAAATTTCACTCAGAAAATGAAGTAATTGGAGTTTCTCACCAACCAAATAGAAGTCCCTCAAGTAGTACACAACCTTCAAGAGATTCAGACGAACTTGAAGAATTATATAAAAACTATAGAGATAAACTTGAAAGAGAAAATAGAACCTTTAATGCTCAAATTGGTAACTATGCTAACTACCAAGAAGCATCAAAGTTTGTTATTTCAATAAAGAAAAAATTCCTTGAACCTATCATTGTACTTGCAGATTATAAGAATGGAACTGCTAACTACAAAGTTCTACTTGGGCAATTTAGCTCCATAGAAGAGGCTGACTCTTTTGTGAAGATATTGATCAATGACTTTGGTATGTCAGCTATCGTTCATTAGTAATCACTCATACTTTATTTCCTCACATCCTCCAATAGAATATGACTTATCCCAAAAACATTCTTATTCGTAATATCGGAAGATTATATGGAATAAACGAAGAGCCTTACTCCTTTAAAAAGGGTAAGGCTCTTGCCGTTACAGGTAGTGCAGAGAATCAATACCTCTCTCTTAAGAATGGTTTAATTGATTCATATGGCGCTGATAATCAATGTAATATCACTGAAGACTCTACCCTACTTGATGCTGAAGGTGGTATCGTCATGCCTACTTACATTGACTCACATACTCATATAGTGTTTGCTGCAAGTAGAGATGAAGAGTTTGTGCTTAGACTCAAAGGTGCTACCTATGAAGAAATTGCAGAAAGTGGCGGTGGTATACTTAACAGTGCAAAAAAGTTAGAAGTAACATCACATGATGACCTTTATAAAAGTGCAAAAAAGCGCCTAGATCAAATGATCGCGATGGGTACTGGAAGTGTCGAAATCAAAAGCGGTTATGGTCTGACTTTCGATGCAGAAATAAAAATGCTTGAAGTCATCAAGCAACTCAAAGCAACAACCGATGCGGATATCAAAGCGACCTTCCTAGGTGCACATGCTATCCCTACTCGAATTAAGGATAATCGGCATCTCTATATCGATACTATCATCAATAAAATGCTACCCTATGTAGCTGAAAAACAACTCGCTGACTACTGCGATGTATTCTGTGATAAAGGATTTTACACTGTAGAGGAGACAGCTAACATACTGAATGCGGCAAAATCCCTTGGTCTCAAAGCCAAAATACATGCAAATGAGCTGGATGTCTCTGGAGGTGTCCAAGTAGGAATTGCACACCAAGCAATCTCTGTAGATCATCTAGAATGTACAACCGAAGCCGAATGGAAGGTGCTTAGTGAGTCCAATACCATCCCTACCCTCTTACCAGGAACTTCATTCTATCTCAGAATCCCTTATGCTGAAGCGAGGTCAATGATTGATTATGGACTAGGTGTAGTACTTGCGAGTGACTTCAATCCAGGGTCAACACCTTCAGGGAGTATGCACTTAATCCAATCATTAGGCTGTATCTATCAAAGAATGCTACCGACAGAAACATTCAATGCAACTACCTATAATGCTGCTGCAGCCCTCGAAATTCAAGATAGAGTTGGTAGTATTACAGTAGGTAAGCAAGCTAATATTCAAGTCCTAAAATCATTGACTAGTCTCAATCAGATTCCTTACTATTATGGAAGCAACCCAACTGATATTACTATCCTTAAAGGCAAAATTCAACAGGATTTAAACTCAAAATTTTAAATCTACTTGTCCAGTATACACAAGTTTGGCAGGACCACAAAGTGTAATGTTTGATGACAATGACTTGGAGTTGTTGTCGATTTTTACTGTCAGTAAACCTCCATTAGTCATCAAATTGATTTGGTCACCTTTATCAAAATATCTATTGAGGACAACTGCAGCTGCTGTTACACCTGTTCCGCATGCTTCAGTTTCGTCTTCTACTCCTCGTTCATAAGTTCTGATTCGATGTCTGTCACCAATAATTTCTATAAAGTTTACATTGATTCCTTCCTTGATAAAAGTCTCGGAATTTCGAATAGATCTGCCCGCTTCAACCACCGGATAGTTTTCAATATCCTCTACTATCTTTACATAATGTGGTGATCCTGTATCAAGTACAAAAGCATCACCGTACTTCGTGATTTCATTAACCTGATTCATCCCAAGACTGACATCACCATTCTCATCAATAGTCGCAGTATGTAAACCATCTATTGCTTCAAATGTACATTCACCGTTGATTATCCCGTGCTGAAATGCAAAAGCGACAATACACCGACCACCATTGCCACACATGGTACTTTCTCTTCCATCAGCATTTGCATAAAACATTTTAAAATCAGCCTTATCACTAGGCTCTAAAATCATCAATCCATCTGCTCCGACTCCATACCGTCTGTCACAAAGACTTTTGATTACTTCTCTCGTAAGTTTAGCTTGATCAATATTTCCTTCAAAATTATTTACGATGATAAAATCATTGCCACACCCATGATGTTTTTCAAAATTCAATGTCATATAACTACCACTTTTTCAGTATTTTATCCATAACATAATAACATAATGTGTTATTTGTCGTAAATTCAATGTTTATTGAACAATATATCAGCTTTTTTCTGTTAAATCATTATGCGTACACTACTATCATCTCTACTTCTTTGCGTACTTACGAGTTTGATCACACTATTGAGTTACATTGGTCACCAACAGCGTTTCAAAACTCAAGAGGACCAAATCAATTACTCGTATGCTGTGAAAAATGATCACATCAATCTTGGCGGAAACCTTCGACAACATTTTTATTCTGCGCAACCCAATGACTTTATCAATGCTGCAAAGAAAAGTATTCCTTCTGTAGTCTCAATTACAACATATAGTAATTCTAAAAAGACAAGAAATAACCAATCGCCTATCTCCAGTGGTAGCGGTGTTCTCATTAGTAGTAATGGACATATTGTAACCAACTATCACGTAATAGAAGAAAGTGAATCCATTGTCATTCTGGATAACGAAGGAGCCCAATATGAAGGTAAAATCATTGGTAGTGATAAGTCAACAGATATCGCTGTAATCAAGATTGAAAAAACTAACACACCGCATTTGATATTTGGCAACTCTGATTCCATCCAAGTAGGTGAATGGGTGCTTGCAGTTGGGAATCCATTTAAGCTAAAAAGTACGGTGACAGCTGGAATAGTAAGTGCTAAAGGTCGTAACATCAACTTCCTATCCAGACAAGGTATTGAATCATTTATTCAAACTGATGCGGCAATAAATCCAGGGAATAGCGGCGGAGCATTGGTCAATTCACATCAAGAATTGATTGGAATCAATACAGCTATTCTCAGTTCAAGTGGAAAATATGAAGGTTTCTCATTTGCTATACCTAGTAATATCGTCCAGAAAGTAGTAAAAGATATCCTTTCATATGGTACTGTACAACGAGGTTGGTTGGGAGTAAATATCTTTAATATAGACTCTGAAACGATGCAACAACTCAATTTAAAAAATGGGAAAGGTGTCCTTGTCGATCTTGTAGAACGCAATAGTGCAGCGGCAGATGCTGGCTTGCAAAGAGAAGATATAATAAAGACAATCAATTCTATAAAGATAAACTCTATCTCTACATTTACTGAGCAATTGGCACTGAGAAGACCTGGTGACAATGTTACAATTGGATATCTCCGAAATGGCAAGCTCCAAACTGCTCAAGTGACTTTAAGAAATCAACTCAATACTACTGACTTTATCGCTGTACGCAAAGACAAAGAGTTCATTGATCTTGGAATCGAAGTCAGAGATTTAGACTCAGGCGAAAAAATAAGACTTGGGAAAAATGGGGTCTATGTAGTAAGTGTCGCTAGAGGAACCAAAATTCATGGTACAAATATGGAGCCTGGTTATATTATTGAACAATTTAATGGAAATCCAGTCAATAATGTTGATGATTTACTGAGATATATCAATGATAGCTCTGGTAACGTCTTCCTAGAGGGATTCTATGAGAAATATCCTGGTCAATTCCCTTATGCCTTCGTCCTATAGCGTTGGATAGATAGAAAATTGGCTCATTTTAGCTTCAACCTTCTGTTTGATATCACTAATCAGTGATTCATTATCAGTATTTTTAAGCACGGCATCCATCCATTCAACGATTTCAATGCAATCAGTTTCTACCAATCCTCTACTCGTAATTGCTGGAGTACCGATTCTTATTCCACTCGTTACGAATGGTGACTTATCATCAAACGGAACCATATTCTTGTTGACAGTAATGTGAGCTCTTCCCAGTGCAGCATCAGCCACTTTACCAGAGATTGGAAGGTTGTGCCTCAAGTCAAGTAGCATTAAGTGATTAATAGTCCCGCCGCTAATGATCTTATATCCTAAGTCACTAAATGTATCTGCCATTGCACTTGCATTTAACTTCACTTGCTGTGTATAAGTCTTGAATGCTGGTGAGTTTGCCTCGTTGAATGCCACTGCTTTAGCAGCGATCACATGCATTAATGGACCACCTTGCATCCCTGGAAATACACCCATGTTAAGTATATGAGACATCATAATTGGATTCCCCTTCTTAGTCGTTTTACCCCAAGGATTTTCAAAGTCTTTACCCATCATAATCACTCCACCTCTAGGACCTCTCAACGTCTTGTGTGTAGTCGAACTAACAATGTGACAATGCGGGATAGGATCATTGAGTAGACCTGTTGCAATCATTCCCGCAGGATGAGCAATATCAGCAAGTAATATTGCACCAACAGAATCAGCAATCTCTCTAAATCTTGCATAATCCCAATCTTGAGAATAAGCTGAAGCTCCACAAACTATCAGCTTTGGCTTGACTTGCTCAGCTTTGTTTGCGACCTTGTCCATATCTATCAATCCACTATCCGCTTCTACCCCATAGAAGTGTGCATCGTAGATTTTACCTGAGTAGTTGACACTTGAGCCATGAGACAAGTGACCTCCATGCGAGAGATCAAATCCAAGTATCGGATCACCTGGTTGCAACAATGCCAAAAAGATAGCTGCATTTGCCTGAGCACCTGAGTGTGGCTGGACATTAGAGTATTCAGCTCCAAAGAGTGTATTCAACCTTTCTTTTGCAAGTGACTCTACTTCATCAGCGACCTTACAACCACCATAATATCGCTTACCGGGATATCCTTCTGCATATTTATTATTGAAGACATTTCCTATCGTTTCAATAACTTCCTTACTTGCATAATTTTCTGAAGCGATGAGCTCTACACCATTGACTTGGCGGGTAGTTTCTTGAGCGATGAGGTCTTGGATTCTCTGGTCTTTCATTTTAAAAAATTGTACAGTTAGCAATGAAGTATAAATGTACTATTAATCTTAATTTCTACAAATGCATCCCTTAAGTATCTCAATTGATTATCAAACATAATACATAAAAAAAGCCCCTACTCTATGAAGAGTAAGGGCCATATCTTGAAGACTATTTAGAGTCTAAAAGCGCTGTTGGTTGTTAATTACTTAACACCTAGTGCCTTAAGAGTTTCATAGTCGAGGTTTCCTATTGGAAGACCGTTGTCTTTCTGGAACTTAACAAGAGCAGCTTTAGTCTTAGCTCCCATCTGGTTATCAGCAACTCCAACGTCATATCCTCTTTGGTTCAATTGAACTTGTACTTGTCTTACGATATCATCGTAGTTAGAAGCGTCACCACATACAACTTCTTTCCACTCAGTGAATCCACCTTGTGAAGAAAGAACTCTCTTAGATACAGTCTGAGACTGTGCAGGTACATCGATACTTCTAGTCGTAGCTGGTGAAGCCATTCTCTGGTAAGATCTAGTTTCATACTTTGCAGGAATCTCACTAGAGTTAGTTGTAGCTGGGCTAGCTAATCTCTGATAAGTTCTAGTTGTGTATGTAGCAGGAATCTCGTTAGAAGTAGTTGTAGCTGGGCTAGCTAATCTTTGGTATGATCTTGTTCCGTACTGTGCAGGTACTTCGCTAGAAGTAGTCGTTGCAGGACTAGCAAGTCTTTGGTAAGATCTCGTTGTATACTTTGCAGGTACCTCAGTTTGAGTAGTAGTCGCAGGACTAGCTAATCTCTGGTATGATCTTGTACCGTATTGTGCAGGTACTTCAGTTTGAGTAGTAGTCGCAGGACTAGCTAATCTCTGGTATGATCTTGTTGTGTACTGTGCAGGGATGTCAACTGAATTCGTTGTAGCTGGGCTTACAAGTCTTTGGTAAGATCTTGTTCCATACTGTGCAGGAATATCTCCTTGTGAAGCAGATGAAGGAGTAACTAATCTTTGGTAAGATCTTGTAGTATACTCAGTACAGTCACCTCCACCAGTACTCGTACCAGCAGTTACCATTTCTACTCTTCTGTTCTGTGCTTTCCCGTTAGAGTTAGCGTTAGAAGCGATTGGCTGAGACTCTCCTCTTCCTTCGTAGTTCAACTGTGAAGCAGAAACTCCTTGAGCGATAAGAGCATCATATACAGCCTTAGCTCTGTTAGAAGATAATGTCTGGTTAGAAGCATCAGATCCGTCGCTATCAGTGTGACCTACGATAGTCGCAGATGCTCCACTTGACTTCAACTGAGAAGCTACTCTTGAGATCTCTGAAGATGAACCTCCAGTTAAGATAGCATTTCCTGATCCGAAGTTTACAGCAAGTCTAGTTCCACCAGTGCTTCTTGATCCACATGGAGTCTCAGAAACAGTTGCAGCAGAAACTAATCTCTTGAATGTTCTAGTTTCGTATCTAGCAGGTACAGTTGTAGTTGTAGTTGTAGCAGGTGAAGACATTGTCTGGTAAGATCTTGTCTTGTACTGTGCAGGGATACTAATTGTCTCTGTTCCAGCAGAATAAATAAGTCTCTGGTAAGATCTTGTTCCGAACTTAGCAGCTACATCATTAGTTGTAGTCGTTGCAGGTGTTACTAGTCTTTGATAAGTTCTAGTTCCATATTTTGCAGGAATCTCAACTGACTCAGTAGTAGCAGGTGTTACCAATCTTTGGTAAGATCTTGTTCCGTATTGAGCAGCAATATCAACTGACTCAGTAGTAGCAGGTGTTACTAATCTCTGGTAAGTTCTTGTTCCATATACAGCAGGAATCTCAACTGACTCAGTAGTAGCAGGTGTTACTAATCTTTGGTAAGATCTTGTACCGTATACTGCAGGAATCTCAACAGTCTCAGTAGTTGCAGGAGATACAAGTCTTTGGTAAGATCTTGTTCCGTATTTAGCAGCTACATCGTTAGATGTTGTAGTAGCAGGAGATACAAGTCTTTGGTATGTTCTAGACTTATATTGTGCTGGCACTTCTACAGTCTTGATACAATCGTCACCTTGCTGTGTATATCCAGCAGCACATGCTTCTCTTACTTTCTTAGTTACAGTTCTGTACTGTGCAGGAGTCTCAACAAGACACCAAACTAAACAATCGTTAGGATCAGCAGAAAGACAGTTTTTGTCAGCTTTCTTCTTCACCCACTTTTGTGAAGCAGGAGCAGTTTCGATTTGCTCAGTCATTGTACTATACTTTGCAGGAATCTTTTCGATTCTTGAACCAGCTTCTTTTACAAGTACTTCTTCAGTTACAGTTTCGTATTGAGCAGGTACAACTTGGATAGTTGAGTAACCTTCTTTCTCAAGTACTTCTTCTGTGATAGTTTCGTATTGAGCAGGTACAATTCTAATTGTAGAACTTGCTTCTTTCTCAAGTACTTCTTCTGTGATAGTTTCGTATTGAGCAGGTACAACTCTAATTGTAGAGCTTGCTTCTTTCTCAAGTACTTCTTCTGTTACAGTTTCGTATTGAGCAGGTACAACTCTAATTGTAGAGCTTGCTTCTTTCTCAAGTACTTCTTCTGTGATAGTTTCGTATTGAGCAGGTACAATTCTAATTGTAGAACTTGCTTCTTTCTCAAGTACTTCTTCTGTTACAGTCTCATATTGAGCAGGTACAACTTGAAGAGTAGCATAACCATCCTTCTCCATTACTTGCTCAGTCATTGTAGCATATACGTTACCGTTGTTATCTTTTGAAAGCGTTGCTCCACTTGAAGCTAAACTCTTAATAGCATTAATTTCCTCAGATGTGAAAGTCTTAGTATATCCTGATCCAGATCTACCGCTTCCTCCAGCACATGAGTTAATACATGATGATCTTGAAGAATATGTTCCTCCTGATCCAGCATTCTTACAGTTTCCTGATACACAGTTATATGTTGCTCCAGCAACATCAGCATCATGGTTACCACCAAAAGATGATCCACCTCCAGCAATTACTCTTCCACTTCCGTCAACAGTGATAGTGTTTCTACCACTATTAGCCATTTCGAGTAAAGCATTAAGGTCAGTAGTTGATCCTACAACTCTTGTTTCAGTGTAAGCTTCTTTTACAAGTACTTCTTCTGATACAGTCTCGTATTGTGCAGGCACAACACTTAATACTTCGTAAGCATCTTGTACAAGTACTTCTTCAGTTACTGTTTCAAATCTTGCTGGTGTAACAGCTAATCCTGGTGCATTCACCTTAGCAATTACTTCTTCAGTTACAGTTTCAAACTGTGGTCCTGTAACAGCAACAGTTTTACCAGCATCTCTTGTAAGAACCTCCTCAGAGATAGTTTCAAATTGTGCAGGTACTACAGACAATGTAGATGATGCCTCTTTAGTCAATACTTCTTCTGAAATAGTCTCGTACTGTGCAGGTACTACAGCTAATACAGTTGAAGCATCTTTAGTCAATACTTCTTCTGTTACTGTTTCGTACTGTGCAGGTACTACAGCTAATACAGTTGAAGCTTCTTTTACAAGTACTTCTTCTGAAATAGTTTCATACTGTGCAGGCACTACTGCTAATACAGTTGAAGCATCTTTAGTCAATACTTCTTCTGATACAGTCTCATACTGTGCAGGTACTACAGCAAGTGTAGATGATGCTTCTTTAGAAAGCACTTCTTCTGTTACAGACTCAAACTGAGCAGGTACAACAGAAAGAACAGATGATGCTTCTTTTGCAAGAACCTCTTCTGTAATTGTTTCGTACTGTTCAGCAACAATCTCTACTCTCGTAGATGCAGCTTGAGTTTGAATTTCTTCTGTTACAGTTGTGTATGTATCTTGGATAAGACACTTAGCATAACACTTCCCTGGTTCAGAAGGCATTCCCGGCTCAGGCTGGGCAAATACGACAGACGCCGCAAGAACTAGCAACGACGTCAAAATCGTGTTAAGTTTCTTCATGATAAAATTATGGTTTTATGAATAAATATTTAGTTTCCAGTTTTTACAAATTTGGCGCAAAACTAATCAATATTTTTAGGATAACAAGCATAGTATGCTGTTTCCAATAAATTAATATTGAGAGTTTTTAACATGTGTGAAATTGGAACTACTGATTTCGTCTTTTTCAGTATTTCAATCTCTTTAATTCCTGCATAAGTCAAATTCCGAAAAAATCCAAACTTAACAAGGGAGCTTGATTCTAACTCTGTTAAGTTTAATTGCAAAGCAACTTTTCGACGCATCTCTGATTCAAAGTCACTCCTCATAGGGATGTTAGCAATCTGGATAGTAAACAATTCTCTGTCCAGAATACACGATGAAAGATATTTCAAAATTTTGTCTTGTCCAAATCTTTCGTCTTTTAGCACTGCAAAAATATCGATATCATCCAATAATAGGTAAGATTTTAAGAGTTCTTTTGAGTCCTTATCATGATTTTCTGCCAATCTAAGCACATTTAACAATCTATTTACCTTGTTTTCGGCATTGATATAGACCAAGTAATACCTTTCAAGAAAACTTTTGAGCATTTCATCTAGGACTATAACCACTTTATGTAAATAAACTTGCATATACATGAACCGTCTGGCAAGGATAAATTTCTCTACACTATAGAGACCTTTTTCTTCCACTACGAGTCTATTCTTAAAGACATTCATCATTTCTAGGATTCGATTGTATCCTACCATTCCTTCGACCACACCTGTGTAGTAACTATCTCTAGTTAAATAGTCAAGTCTGTCTACATCCAACTGACTTGAGATCATCTGATGAAGAAATTCCTTGTGATACTGATTAGTAAATATCTTTATCGCAACATCCAATCCTCCTTTGATATCTTTATTTATGAGCTTCATTATATCCACAGACAGATCCTCATGAGGCTTTTTAATAAATCCTTGCTCTAGTACGTGACTGAAAGGTCCATGACCAACATCATGCAAGAGTGCTGCAAGTACCACACCTAGATGTTCTTCTTCAGTGATATTGATTCCTTTACTAATCAGTATCTGTGAGAGGCGGTCAGCCAAATGTGCTACTCCGAGAGCATGATGAAACCGTGTATGGGTTGCCCCAGTATAAACATAAGATGAAAGACCCAGCTGGCGGATCAATCTCAGTCTTTGAAAATAAGGATGATCAATCACTTGATAGATGAGATCGTAAGGATATCTAATCAGACCATAGAGCGGATCATTAAATATTTTTCTCTTTATTGCCATAAAAGTAATATTCGCTATTCCACAAGCGTTTTGGATTGTACTTGGGACAAAGGTAGTATTTCAGTCGTGAGACTTGACTACACATTACTAGATATCTCAATATCCAACTGATTCTTAATTTCGACTTAATATACTCTATGAGCAAAATACATATCCTCTGGGCTGACGATGAAATAGACTTGCTAAAGCCACAACTCTTCTTCTTAGAAAAAAAAGGCTATCATGTCACCACAGTATCAAACGGATATGATTCCTTAGACACTCTACAGTCGGATAACACAATAGATATTATCTTCTTAGATGAATCCATGCCTGGTATTACTGGTCTAGAAACTCTAGAAAAAATCAAGGAGGCACAACCCCTACTCCCTGTTGTCATGATTACAAAGAATGAAGCTGAGAATCTCATGGATACTGCCATTGGCAGTGAGATTGATGACTTTCTGATCAAGCCAGTCAATCCCAACCAAATATTACTCTCTCTAAAAAAAATTGTCGACAACAAAAGATTGGTGAGTGAGAAGACTGCAATGGACTACCAACAAGAGTTCAGACAACTCAGTATGGATATCAATAGCAGTCCTAACTATCAAGAATGGGTAGAACTCTATAAAAGAATTATTGCTTGGGAGCTAAAATTAGATACTTCAGATAATGAAAGCCTCTTTGAGATTCTTAACGTTCAGAAAAAAGAAGCTAATAAGGAATTTGTAAAATATATTGACAAAACTTATAAAGATTGGTTTGATGGAAATGGGCCAACACTGAGTCATACACTCTTCAAAGACAAAGTACTCTCACATATTCATGAAGAAACACCTACTGTATTTTTGCTCTTGGATAACCTCCGTTACGATCAATGGAAAATATTAGAGCCTGTCATTGCCGAACTTTATAAGGTTGAAACTGAAGATTACTTTTATTCAATTTTGCCTACGAGCACACAATATAGCCGTAATGCAATATTTGCCGGTATGACTCCGGACGAAATTTCAAGAAAGTATCCTGACAAATGGGTCTATGATCATGAGAAAGGAGGTAAGAATATGCACGAATGCTTCTTTGTAGAAGAACAACTGAAGCGATCAATCCAAAGAGAGTGTAAGTCACAATATATCAAGGTAACTCATAATAACTCTGCCAAAGACATGGTGGATAAGATTAATAATATCGACCAATATGATCTAACTGTAATCGTCTATAACTTCATCGATATGCTCTCACATGCCAGAACAGAAATGGCAGTACTCAAAGAACTAGCACCAGATGAGAAGGCTTACCGTTCACTCACAAAATCATGGTTCCAAAATTCTCCTCTCTGGACAGCATTTCAGAGAATGGCTGAGAAAAAACACAAGCTTATTATCACAACGGATCACGGTACTATGAGAGTAAATCAACCATCCAAAGTGATTGGTGACAAAGAGACGACAACCAATCTGAGGTACAAAGTTGGTAAGAATCTACGCTATCAGAAAAATGATGTTGCCGTATTTAAAAAGCCTGGTGAAGTTGGACTTCCAAGTCCTAATATTAGCTCGACATTTATCTTTGCTAAAGAAGATCGATACTTCCTCTATCCGAATAACTACAACTACTATTTAAACATGTATGCTGACACCTTTCAACATGGAGGATTGTCGCTAGAAGAGATGATTTGTCCGTTCATTTTGTTGTCACCAAAGTAAAAGTACTTCTTCAAGCACTACCTCTACTCAACTACAAAATACTCACCACACTCCGGATGATGATGAATAAAGTCATCAAAGGTTGGTCTATTCAGCAAAAATGGGATTGTATCTCCAAAAGCTCCTTCTTGGCGAAGGACTAATCTTATGACTATGAAGAACCCAAAATCTATTTCCTTAATTGTCTTTATATCTTGAAGTTTGTAACGATAAGTCTTAAAGTAATTAGAAACATACAAGTGATTTTTATCAGCATCTACCCGCTTCAATTGTATGATGGTACGATACATAATAAATAAGAAAATCAAAAAGCCACTTAACAATCCATACTTCACAATCGGATTATTCATAAATGGATTTTCTTCTGGATCAAATAGTAATATAGCCGCAATTAGTAATCCGAAGAAAACGATCCAGAATGTAGGAATGACTATTCTTAGAAACAATGTCGAATTACTCGAAAGTCTAAATTGCTTAAGTTTCATCAGGGAAATATTTAGATCGTGTACGCTTTGCTATCATAATGCTTATCTCATAAAGAATAAAAATAGGAATTCCAATTAAGAACTGTGTCAAGATATCAGGTGGAGTTATCACTGCAGAGAGGAGTAGAATGACAATTACTGCATGCTTCCGATACTTCCGCATATACTCAGGAGTGACCAGACCAATTCTAGACAAAAAATAAACAAGTATAGGTAACTCAAAGACAAATCCAGTTGGCAAGGTAAACATCGTCATATAGTGAACAAATGAAGAAAGGGTCGGACTATTGATTGCATCGACACCCACTTGATAACTCCCTAAGAATGTGATCGCAAACGGTGCAATAATAAAGTATCCAAAGAGTACACCAAGTAAAAATAGAAAGGTACAAGCAAAGACCAATCCTCTAGCAGCATTCTTCTCCTCTTTGTAAAGTCCTGGCTTAACAAATCTCCAAATCTCATAAAATACAATAGGAGATGAAATGACAAAACCCAACCAAATTGAAACCTTGATATGAACAAAAAATTGTTCTCCTAAGTCCCTAGTAATTAACTTGAGCTCTGGTGGACTAAAGCACATAAAGTCACTTAATCCACAAATAAAACGGTATGTCCAAAAACTAGCATGCTTAGGTGCAAAAATAATTTGTTCAAAGACAAAAGTCTTGAGACTAAATAGCACAATAGCACAAAGGAGAATGGCCCCAATCGACCTAATCAGGTGCCATCTCAGCTCCTCTAAGTGATCGAGAAAACTCATCTCTTTCTGTCCTTCAGCCTTTGTTACTTCTTTTGCCATCTCTACTTGGATGATTATCGTTTCTATTCTATTCCAATTTGTTAATTTTGCTCGAAGATACGTTGGTCTTTTTGTTATCGTATATTTGTTATCGTATTTTAGTTATCATTGTTTTCAGATGGAAAATTCAGTGGTACAACATTCACTAAAAAAGCAACTTTATTGTCTTCAATACTAGTCTACTTAGCGATATTTATTGTCAGCCTAGCTGTGCTTTTGTTTTCGTCTGATAAGTTTATTGAATCAGCGGAGAGACTTGGTCTGTCGTTTGGAATTTCACCTTTTATTATTGGAGTAACTATTGTTGCATTTGGAACTTCGCTTCCAGAGCTAGCCACCTCTATTGCAAGTGTGATTTCTGGCAGTTCAGAGATAGTGATTGGAAATGTGATTGGTAGTAATATTACCAACATCTTACTCGTGCTGGGGCTCACGGCTGTGATAGGAAAGGAGATCAAGCTAGACTTCAACGTGATGGATGTAGATATGCCTCTACTCTTGATGTCTGGTGTCTTTCTCTATTTTTTTGCTGGAGATATGAATTTTACACTAGTGGAAGCCTGTATGTGTTTAGGAGCATTATTGATATTTCTTATCAATTCCACTCAAGGTCAAAAGAGTGATGCAGACAGTAGACCTCCGACCAATCCATTAGATTTTATTTGGGTTGCACTCGGTGCTATTGGAGTATTTGCAGGAGCACACTACACGATTTATGCAATCGAAAACGTCAGTAAAATACTAGATATTAGCCCTGATCTCATCGCTCTTACTGTAGTAGCTCTTGGGACATCTCTACCAGAGGTTGTGGTCAGTATTGCAGCTGTTAGGAAAGGCAAACATGCCATTGCAGTAGGTAATGTGTTGGGGTCAAATATCTTTAACACCTACGCCGTGATGGGAATCCCAAGGTTCTTTGGTGATCTTACTATAAACAATGAAATAGTCTCATTCGGATTACCGTTTATGATAGCAGTGAGTTTTCTATTTGCTCTTGTCACATTCTCCAATAAAATAAGTAGATGGGAAGGTGCAATGTTGATACTCTTCTATGTCTATTATATCATTCAATTGATTACCAATAATGCATAATTATTTAGTAAGATTTTCTCTTATATTATTTGTAACTCTAAGTTGTATTCCTGGAGTTTCAGGACAATCCATTGATTACACTTTTGATGCATGCAATCTTCAAGATGCCAATTCTATACTGAGCCCATTGACTCCAAATCAAACAGAGGAGTGTCGTTGTGGTGTCCAAGGCGATGGTCTCTATTGTGACGGAACGGACCTTTACTATGAATTTGAACAAGCATTCAAAGATTTCTTTGAAGAGCCAACTTATACGCTGAGGTTCTCTTTCTTACCTCAAAAATTCAATGAAGAGCAAGCACTTTTTTCTTTAATGAAAGACTGTAGTCGAGATTCTATGCTCTCTGTTCAATACCTCCCCCAATCTGATGAGATTGAAATATTAATTTCTAATAAGCTCGGAGATAGTTGGGCAGCAAGAGGTAAGCTCAAAGAAAATCAATGTTGGCACGAAGTCGCAATTTCCAAATCCAATAGTCTTTATGCACTCTATGTTGACAACGTATTTATTGAATCTTTTGACAATTTGAGTCCATTCCAAGTTTCCCCTTCATCTCGAGTTTATCTCGGTTTTTCTCCTTGTGTGGATATGGATACTGATAATGTATTTAAACGAATTATTGATTACTACATGTATACCAGATAGATCCTATCGGCAGCTGATCTCGCTTGTATTGTACGTATTTCAGACTTGATTCGCAAGAATGATACAACGATTAATAGCG
>Ga0114957_1000928_pt1 | contig 35063 bp, 37 predicted proteins | sample BantaG_FD_87175 | JGI IMG/M metagenome (GOLD analysis project Ga0114957, IMG submission 87175) | Marine algal microbial communities from Bantry Bay, Ireland - BantryBay_4 metaG | ecosystem: Host-associated > Algae > Red algae > Unclassified | place: Bantry Bay, Ireland | collected 2014-11-21
CCTACATAGCCAGCATCAGCAATGATCATACCAAAGATGTCTGCCCACATCATTTCAAGACCTTTTCTGTCATCTACTGTAGCTGTGGTGATTGTGAAGCCGAGGATATGCATGAGCTCATTGAGACGGTAAACATTGAGTCAGTCAACAAATAAATAAGGCAAGTAAAGTAAACTATTACTATGAATAGATTTCTCCAAGTATGTATAGGTGTTGGAGTATTGATGACTGCATTTGCTGTGGTTGTATATTTAATCTTTATTCTACCAAATATGGAAAAAGAAAAAATATCTCTTGAGAGGGATAGGTTTATACTACAAGAGAATAGTGAGTGTGAGAGAAAGTCAAAGGAGTTCGTGAGTAGACTAGCTGGAGAAAAATATATTGAATCCACGATGTACAACGGTCAATGCTACTTGGTTCATGTCGGAAAAAATGTAAATTCTTTGGATCATTACCAAATGAGAAAAATTAATGGTAAGGATACATACATGAAAACTATTGACTATGATTGCATTGGTAGTGATGCTGATGAGTGTGGATTAAGAAATGCCTTTGCTGAGATCTATGATGAGGGATATTTAGAAATATTTGGAGAGGGTGAGTGATGTTGGTGGGAGTTCTGAGAACTTTGTTATATTGCTCACGATGGGAAATTAGTGCACTTAATTAAGTGTGATGTACTAGGTATGCGCGAATAGATATGATAAGTGTGTTAGTATCTAGCAAAGAGCTTCTGTTAGCCTGTGATATTTCAGAGTATATAATTTCCAAGTTTTTACCTATGATTGGAGTGCAGAAAATTCATATCTTTGATGATGAGAAGCTTGAGGAGGCTTTGCTTGATGTTATTGCAGAGCGGGAGGTGTATTATAAAGAGCTTTTTTCTAGTGTTACTCATCCGCCAGAGATTACTGTGAAATTTGAGCGGGTCCGACCTTTTAGTGTGCGGATCACTTTTCGGCCGTGGCGTGAGAAGCCTGTTATGCTGGATACTGATAGTTATAGTGAGCCTGTTGTGGGGCTGAAGCATGCTTTTAAGAAGTTGCGGCGTACGGCGAAGAATCATTATGTGAAGAATAAACGGTCGCATCGTTCTTAGGGGTATTTATTAAAGTTATATACCACCTCTAAGTTATATTTATGTACGTGAGTACAACATATGTCGCCTCTGGCTAACCAGTACACAAGGGGCAGATCCCCAGGCAAGCTGAGGATGACAGGCCGAAAGTTTTGTTTAGTACACAAGGGGCAGATCCCCAGTCGAGCTGAGGATGACATTCCGAGAGTCTTGTACAAGCTTCCTGGATCCCGCCGCGCCTGCTTCGCGTGTGCTGCAGCACTGCGGGCAGGGGTATTTGATTTCAAGCTACTCGCTACGCTCGCAGATGAAATCTAAATCCCAGGATGACAAATGGGGGGGGGGTGATTCTCGTTGCAGGCAAAGTAAGTTCTGAGGGTAGTGTCTTTTATTACTTCGAATCTTGTCTTTTTTTCTCGCTTAGGCAGATACTTGCTGCAACTGCTACGTTGAGGCTTTCGAAGTTTTTGCTCATTGGGATGTATACTTTTTGGTCGCCGTAGAGGGCGAACTGGGTTTCATCAATGCCTGCACCTTCATTTCCTAGGACGATTCCGATCTTACCTCCTAGATTGGTTTTGTAGAGTGATGTGGCATTTTTATCTAGGTATGTGCCGATGATTTTGCCGTCAAAGATTGTTTTTATCTTTGGCAGGTCAAATTGTGTAAAAATTTTGATGTAAAAGTGAGCACCTTGGGCGGCTCGCAGGACTTTTGGACTCCAGGCGTCTGCACATCCCGGTGAACAGAAAATTGCTTCTACGCCTAGGGCTGCAGCACTTCGAATGATCGTGCCCAGATTTCCTGGGTCGGATACGCGATCCAAGAGGAGAATATTGTTTACTGTTGGTCGGAGGCTCTTTGGAGAAGTTGGGATTGTGTAGAGTCCTAGGATGCCAGAGGGAGTTTTGGTTGGTGCGATTTTTTCCATGACACTATCACTGACGTGTTCACAGAGATTTTCTGGGAGCGTAGAGATAAATGCTGCGATTTCAGGATTGTTTTCTCCTTTGCTTGAGATGAGAATGCTTTGAAAGTCTTTTTTCTCACCTTTCTTAAAGGCTTCTTGTACAACATGTAACCCGTCAAGAATCGTGATGCCGCCCTGATTTCGTTTTTTTGCGTTGCGTGCGTACTGGGTAATTTTTTTGATGGATACATTTTTTTTCATAGTATCTTTGGATGTTTTGAGATGTTAAATTCTGATTGTATTTGCTCACTGCTCCGTTTGATTTTCTGACTGTATTGCGGCTTCATGAGCGATCATGAGCATTTTTCGCTGCGATCCCCACATGTAGTTGCCTATTTCACCTGATGACCTTATGACGCGATGACAGGGGATGATATATGCTAGTGGATTTTTTCCCACAGCGGTTCCTACAGCTCGAGAAGCTTGTGGTTTTCCTATGGTTTTAGCTAGTGTACCATATGTTGATAATCCACCTGCGGGTATTTTCAGAAGACTTTCCCATACTTTGATCTGGAAGGGTGTGCCTTTTAGGTGAAATCTTAGATTTACTTGAGAAGATGATTGATCACTAGAGAGGTTCTCAAAAAGTGTTAGAGCCTTCTTTTGCATAGGATCTTTTTTTGACCGTAAATTGGCACAGGGAAATGATTCTTTCAAGCGAGGCAAAGCTTGGGCTGCATTTTCGATAAATGAAATATGCGCCAAGCCTTTATGCGTGCTTGCTATTACGACATACCCATAGGATGTGAAGGCTGTGGAATAGTTTATTGTCATAGATGGGCCTTTTCCTGTATGAAGGTTTTTATATTCTCCTGGTGTCATTGACTCTATTGTTATGAAGAGATCGTGTAGGCGACTATTACTAGAAAAGCCAGCATCAATAGCTGCAAACATGACTGACTTTTTCTCTTGTCTTAAGATGGATTTGGACCTCTCGAGGCTTATAAACTGCAAGAATTTTTTTGAGCTAATGCCTACCCACTGTGAAAATACTTTTTGGAAGTGGGCATCGCTCATTCCAACTGCTTGGGCGATCTGTGAGAGGGAGGGTTGCTCCCAGGCATGATCTGTGAGATAAGTTATTGCTTGAGCAATATCTTGGTAATTTTTGTGTAATTGATTTTTGTCCATGATCTTATCATAATACAGACGAGCAAGGAAAGCGACCCGAATCGTGTGGTTTGGATTTTTGCACTTTGCACTCTCAAGGGGTATAAACCTACGCCTTGACACTGTCACTCGCGAGTAACGTGTCCCTATCCGCCAGCTGGCGGAGCACCAAAGTGTGAAAGTCCTGTTAAGTAAATATTCGTGCAAAATATACATCTTATGGTACTATAAGGGAAGTTTCAAACACGCTTAAATATGGTGTATGAGTAGTGCTAGTGCGAAGTTTCTTTTTATTGTTATGCTCTTTTTTGTAGCCTATGTTTGGTGGCTCGTGAGTTGGAGTTTTTTCGATGGGCCTAGCGTAAATCAGAGGACGTATATCCCGCAAACATGTGGTTTTTTTGCTGGAGATGTACCGGATGCTGTGGAGAGTTGTTGTGGCGAGCGGGAAGCTTCGTATTGGGAGGGTGGGTCCCTGGAGTTTAAGCAACAAGTTGATTTAGATTTCTCACAGTGTTTGGTTCAAGCTTCATACGCATCAAATCTTCGATCGAGTACGGTCTTTGTTTTGCGACCTTACTTTGGAACTCCGTATCTACATACACCTTGGCGATGGGGTAATGGGTGGTCTTTTGGGAAAGGCTATAGACCATAGAGATGAATACTGTAGGACTCAGAATAGACTATTATTTTTTAAGATGTGAGAGTTTTTATGAGTGAAATTATATATATTCTGAGTGATGTGTTTCATGCTATCGCTGACCCCATTATTGCGCTTGTGAGTCAGTGGGGCTATCCAGGGATTTTCTTTCTGATGTTTTTGGAGAGTTCGTTTTTTCCTTTTCCCAGTGAAGCAGTTATGATTCCTGCAGGGATTCTTGCAGCAAAAGGTGAGATGAATGTTTATCTCGTGATAGCTTTTGGTATCTTTGGCTCCATCGCAGGTGCCTGGTTTAATTACATGCTCGCCCTTAAATTTGGTCGCTCTTTTCTCTTGAAGGCGCCAATCATTAAGTTTTTTGTAACGGAGGAAAAATTACATCGCGTTGAAGTTTTCTTTGAGAAGCATGGTCCAATCTCTACGTTTATTGGGCGCTTGATTCCTTTGGTGCGTCAGTATATTTCTTTTCCGGCAGGGCTTGCCAAGATGGATCCACTGAAATTTACGATCTATACAGCAGCGGGCGCAGGGATTTGGATGGTGATACTGACGATGCTTGGGTATCTAATCGGAGACAATCAAGAACTTATCGAGCAATATTTGAGTCAAATCATTAAAGGCCTACTTTTGTTGATGATCGCTGGGGTCATTGTGTATATTTTTTATGCATGGAGGAATAAATCCAAATAAGTTGGGACGTAACTCACAGTATATTTATCACTTTTCCTCTCTGCTTATGCCTTATCAGTGACCAGGGCACGGGCGACAAGGGTGACCTGGTCACTTTAGCTCTTTTAGGACTTTCGCACTTTGCACACTTCTTCGTTGCTACACCAGTATTTTCGAATTGCACTAAAGTGCGAAAGTTCTATTCAGCTTCTTGCATTAAAAGCATGGACAAAATGTTTTAAATGTTTTATAATCATCTGATAATTCCCGTTGTAGGGACACCATTTTTCAGGTAGGAGTCGTCTGTGAAGGATTGTTTTTAAAACGTTGAACTACGATATGACATTACTAGACGCTATTTTTGTTGGTATTGTTGAAGGTATCACGGAGTTTCTTCCCATTTCATCAACAGGGCACATGATCGTTGCTAGCGACTTGCTGGGACTTGTGCAAGACGATACCTTGAAAAGCTTCCAGGTCATTATCCAAGGTGCTGCGGTTTTGGCTGTTGTACTTTATTATTGGAGAGAAATTCCCACGTTGCGACATTTGTTGCCATTTGTTGCTATTGCTTGTGTTCCTGTTGCAGGGCTTGGACTTTTGTTTGAGGATCAGATCAAGAGCCTTTTTTCTGTCAGTGTTGTTGCCTGGATGTTTATTATTGGTGGTGTCATTTTTTTGATTACAGAGTATTTTTATTCCAAAAAAGTGAAGCGATCTCCAGGAGAACTTACCTCTGTAGAGAATATTAATATCAAACAATCACTGATTATTGGACTTTGTCAGGTGCTTTCGCTTATCCCTGGGACATCACGTTCTGGAGCAACGATTGTTGGTGGTCTCTGGCTTGGGCTCACACGAACAGCAGCGACGGAATTTTCTTTTTTACTAGCTATCCCAATCGTTGGCGGGGCGACACTTTTTGACCTGAGTAAGTCGTATAATTCCTTTTCAGGTACTGATGGATTGAATTTGATTGTGGGTTTTGTGAGTGCATTTGTGATAGCTTATTTTTCCCTCGGATTTCTTTTGAAATATGTAGCGAAGTATAGCTTTGTAATTTTTGGCTATTATCGTATTGTTTTTGGTTTTTTACTTCTCACTTTTTATATTTAGATTATGGATCATGATCATCCTAAAATCCGTAGCGCAGAGTTTTTGCTCAGTGCTGTAGGATCACATAACATTATCTGTGATGAGAAACCGCAGATTGCTTTTATCGGTCGTTCGAATGTTGGGAAGTCGAGCCTTATCAATATGCTTGTTGGGCAAAAGCACTTAGTGAAATCCTCTTCTACTCCAGGGAAGACACAGCATATTAATTTTTTTCATATCAATGAATCTCATTATTTTGTGGATTTACCAGGATACGGCTACGCGAAACTTGGGCATAAAGACCGTGAAAAATTACGTAAATTAATCTTATGGTACTTTATCAGTGGTGAGACGTCAGTATCGCTCGTGATACTGATTGTTGATGCAAAAGTTGGACTCAGGGATTTTGATCGTGAGATGATTGCTGTGCTGGAGGAGTATCATCACCCCTATATGATCGTCGCCAATAAATGTGATAAGCTTAATCAGAAAGAACTCCACGGAGCACTTCTCAATATCCAGTCAGAGTGTGGCGAAGATATCTCAATTATCGCAGCTAGCTCGACCAAAGGTTATGGGCGCTTACTTATCCTTGAAGAGATTTTTGGTACACCTAATGATATTTATGCATAGAAAGCTATTTGATTTTATTCTCTCAGAAAAAAGTGTGCTCTGGTTTGTGTGGAGTACACTTGTTGTAGCTGGCACTTTTTCTATATATCGGTCACAGTGGTCGACACTTTTTGTTATTTTGCTTACGCTTTTTTTTACGTTTATCCCAACGCTTCTTCATCGCTGGTATGATATTAAATTACCTCGATTGATCACTCTTTTGGGTGTTTTGTTTGCCTACGCTTCACTTTTTTTGGGTGAGATTCATGATTTTTATCAGATCTTTCATTGGTGGGATATTGCTCTTCATGGCAGTAGCGCGATGATTTTTGGACTGATTGGCCTTGGTGCCATGCGGATGATGCAAAGTGCTCGTACGATCGATGCAAACGCAAGTGTTGTGGCGGTTTTTGGATTTACATTTGCCGTTGCGATTGGTGCTCTGTGGGAAATTATTGAGTTTATCCTTGATATGATTTTTAACCTTACGATGCAAGTTAGTTTGCAAGACACAATGGGGGACTTGATCGTGGATTGTATTGGAGCATTTGTGGTTAGCTCGCTTGGGTATATCCAATGGAAATATGGGCGCACTAATCTCATCGGTGAGACAATAGAGCACTTCATCAAACGGTATCAAAATAGGGAAGATAAATCTTGACGAGATGCTTTTGGTGTAAAATTTGTAAAATATAGTGGTGTTCATTTCCTTACCTTTTTTCGCGGAAGTTGTTACCCTACTGAGTACCTCCTGACCTTTCGGAACAACCAGAAAACACAAGCCAAAGCCAAAAAGTAGCTACCTAATACGTCTGATTACCAAAGCGAGCTTTCAATCTCATGCTAGAGCTATTGGAGAAATGACTGCTCACTCTTGCAATATTATACTGCTTTGTCCGACGTATTATTCTCTAGCTAAAGCAAGGCCTGTTACTTTGGTGGCTCCTGCCTTTTTTAGCGCTTTGGCGCACTCGTTGAAGGTTGTAGCTGTGGTTGTGATGTCGTCAATGAGTAGAATGTGTTTTCCTCTTATCCTATTTGAGTCTTGGACGGTGAAAGCTTTTTGGAGGTTGTTTAGTCGTCTAGAACGGCTTTTTACTTTTACTTGCGCTGTTGTATACTTGGTGCGTTTAAGTACACCCAGTTCCAACGAGATTTGCAAGTCTAGTTCTAGTGCTAAGAGTTGCGACTGGTTAAATCCTCGCCAACGTAACCTTCTTTTATGGAGGGGAACAGGAATGATCACATCTGGTGCTGGGAGGTGAGAGTTTTGCAATGATTGTGCTAGAAGGAGCGCAAGTGGTGAGGCTAAATCTTTGATGAAGCGATATTTGTAGGCATGAATCACCTTTTTTAAAAGCGCATCTTGATAAGATGCTGTAAATACACTATCAATAAAGACATCTTTTTTTGCCCTACATTTCAAGCAAACTTTTCCGTCGGGCGTTATGACTATCGTGCACAATGGGCATTTTTGTTCCACTACCAAACCAAATCTTGTGTGGCATTTTTTGCACAGCCAGGTATCAAATGTTTTGCACCCTAAACATCTTTTCGGGAAAATGGCATCCAGGCAATAGGTAGAAATTTTCTGCAGAGAGGTTGCTATCGCTGTGTTTTGACTCATAGGCGCAAAGATTACTTGGCTACAATTGTGTCTTTGCCGTCTTTTTTGCTGGCATGTTTTTTGAGGGACAGTGTAATTTTTTTGGTAGTCGGTTTTTCTAAGATATGATGCGCGATTACTTTCTCAACGGTGTCTTGGATGTTTTTACGAACGAGTCTTGCATTACCGCCAGCTTGCATTGCACTGTGCGCTATATGTTTGGTGATGCTTGCTGGTATAGATAGTGAGATGTTGCGATCACTGAGATTTTTCTTGATACGCAGTAGCTCGGTTTGAGTAATTTTTGTTAATGTTTTTTCGCTGAGAGGGTCAAATGTCAGGATATGATCGAGGCGTGAGATGAGCTCTGGAGGTAATAGATCACTTATTGCGTTTTCAAACTTTGATTCTTTTTTTACACTTGACCCACTAAAGCCAAGTGAGTTCATGGCGCCTTTGTGGGCTCCAATGTTTGAGGTTAGTATGATGATGGCATGACGAAAATCAGCCTTGAGTCCTTCTCCATCAGTGATCGTACCATCTTCAAGAATTTGTAGAAGTAAATTGAATGTATCAGGATGTGCTTTTTCTATTTCGTCAAACAAGACGATACTATAGGGGCGTTTGCGAATTTTTTCCGTGAGCGTGCCTCCTTCGCCGTACCCTACATAACCCGCTGGGGCACCGAGGAGTTTGGATGAAGCATGTCTTTCCATGAGTTCGCTCATATCTATTCGAATCAGAGCATCTTTGGAGCCATAAATTTCTTTGGCAAGGATTTGTGCACTGAGTGTTTTCCCGACACCAGTTGGTCCAAGGAATAAGAACGATCCTTGCGGTCTGTTTGCATTTCCTATACCAATAGCACTGCGAGCTAGTGTTGTGGTGATGGCGCTGATTGCTTTGTCTTGGCCAATTATATTTTTGCTCAGACTTTTCTTGGCCTGGGTAATTCTTGCGTGTGGTTCTTGGATGATGACACTGTAAGGAATTGCAGTCATTTGTGAGAGAGTCCTAGCAATGTCATTTTTCCCGATGGCGTGGTGGATGTTTTTTTCGTACTTGGCAATCTCTTTTTTTATTTCTGTATATTTTTTTTGGGCATGGGATTCCTGTTTTTGGATGAGGCTTGCCTCATCGTATTGGTGAGCTTGTAAGAGTTGAGATTTTTGTACGGAGAGATCACTGATGAGCTCTTTAACTTCAGAGAGGGTGTAGTAGAGGTCTGTGTCTTTCCCGATGCTGCGCATATGAGAGGCTGTTTCATCAATCAAGTCAAAAGCCTTGTCTGGGAGGCTTTGTTCTGGAAGGTATCTGTCACTGAGCGTTACAGCAGCCTTTAAACTTTCAGGTGAAAAGGCTACCCCATGGTGCGCTTCGTACACTTTTCGCGCTCCTGTGAGAATTTTGATTGCTTGTGGCACTGTTGGTTCGATAATTTCCACCTTTTGAAACCTTCGTGAGAGTGCAGCATCTTTGGCTATGTGTTTTTTGAATTCTTCAAAAGTTGTAGCGCCAATGAGATGTAGATCGCCTCGAGCTAGAGCTGGTTTCAAAATATTTGCTGCGTCAAGGCTCCCTCCTGTGTTGCCTGTACCTATTATAGTATGGATTTCATCTATGAAGAGGATGATATTCTGTGAGTGTTGCGCTTGTGCGATCACGTCTTTTAAGCGTTGTTCAAACTCACCTCGAAAGCTTGTGCCTGCCACAAGTAAAGCAAGGTCAAGTGTGAGGATTTTTTTGCCACGAATGTGTGGTGGTGCATCAGGGGTGCCAGCAATGGCTGCGAGGTGCTCAATGAGGGCGGTCTTTCCTACACCGGGATTTCCGATAAGGATAGGGTTGTTTTTGTTGCGACGCCCCAAGATCGTTGTAATGCGTTGAATTGTCTCGGTATACCCAATAAAAGGACTGAGCTTATCGTTTTGTATAGGGTCATCTGTAAATTGATCTAAGGCTTGTGAGCCTGTCTCTTCGCCAGATTTGAGAAACGATAAACTATCTCCGCCAAGTATCTGGCCTATATGCGCCAGAATTTCAGGAGACATACTTGATGTGTTCCCACTTTGAAAGGGTGAGGTTTTTTTATTTTTTCTTCGATCGATTCGAGCAAGAATTCGTTTGACAATGGGTGTTGGTTTATCGAGAAGTGCGTAAACGAAATGTTCTGTGCCGACATAGGGGTATCCAAAGTCAGCCGCTGAAGCGTAGGCATCAGTGATCACTCTCTTGAGAACGGGATTGACGGGGAGCGTTGATAGGTCTTTCGAAGGTTTTGATGCTTTTGATTTAAAAATTTCGCTTTCGAAATTTTCTTTCGTGAGGTTCATGTTTGCTAGAATGGTTGCACCTACACTTCCTCGCTCAAGAAATACGCTATAGAGCAAGTGTTCAGCTTTGACTTGCTTGCTCCTTGCTGAACGTGCGATTTTATTTGCATTCAAAAGGCTTTGCTTGGCGTGTTGGGTAAGTTTTTTGGTGATTGAGCTTTCGATTTCCATATATAAATATCAATAAATTCTGTACATGTAGTATATCATTAATGTCATGACTGAGCATTGTATCGTAGCATTTAAAAAGAGTTTTGCATAGATCTACGCTATAGCTTCTCATATTTATAGACACCGAAAGTTTTCCTTGAGGCAGGTGTGTAACGTGAGGGATCGCTACTTGCATTAAATTTAAAAAGGTGTGGTATAATAAATATAAATAAATATAAAAAAGTATCTACTTGTAGGATACAAAAATTACTATGTTTTTTGGCTCAAAAAATGATGATTATTATGTTGGTATAGACTTTGGCACGCGCTCTGTAAAGGCTGTTGAAGTAAGTATGAAAAAAAATAAGCCTGAGCTCGTCAATTATGGATGGATAACACTTGATCAGGTTAAGGAGACGCTCAATGATTCAGAAGTTGATTATGCTGAGCTGCTTCGGATTGCCCTCATCAGACTACTTAAGGAACTTAAGCCACAATCAAAGAAGGTTAACATTGCAATCCCTGCCTTCAATGGTCTCGTGGTGATGATTGATTTTCCTCTAATGAAAAATGATGAGGAGTTATCGCAAGCTATACAATACGAGGCTCGTAAGTATATCCCAACATCCCTGGAAGATGTGAATATCAGTTGGGATCGTACAAGCATCGATGAGGAAAATAAGACAATGAAAGTCATCTTGGTTGCTGCGCCAAAGAGTGAAGTGCAGTATTATGATGATCTTTTTGAAGGAACGGATGTTATCGTTGACTCTCTTGAGTTAGAAACTTTTGCATTGGTACGCTCTTTGGTTGGCAAGGAAAAGGGTCACTATATTCTTTTGGACATTGGTGCAAAAACGACCAATCTTGTGTATGTAGAGGATGGTGCAGTACATATCAATAGAAATGTTGATGTGGGAGGCGTTGATATCACTTCAACGATTGCAGAAAACCTGAATATTTCATTGGTTCGTGCTCGAGAGATGAAAGAGAGCGGAAAAAACTTTTTTACTGGACCAATGCCGCTAGTCTTTCCATCGCTTGAATATATCGTGGCGGAAGTACGACGAATTTTGGGAGAGAAAAAAAGTCAGACCCTTGATGCGGTGATTGTTTCTGGTGGGAGTGCAATGATGCCAGGATTGAGCGCACATATTGCAAAAGTTTCTGGCCTGAAAGTGATCGTTGGGAATCCCCTCAGTAGAGTAATCATCGATCCAAAGATCGCCAGACATATTGAGGGGAGTGTAGGATCTTCACTTGCGGTTGTCATTGGATTGGCTCTTTTGGCTGTTGAGCAAAAGGAATCATAATAGAACGAACTTTCTGTGGTTTGACGTTTCATTGCTGGATGATCAATTGAAAAGTAAATAGTAATACAAAAAATATGGTTTCAGGTGTTAGTTTCAAAAATCCCAATAAAAAAAGTTTAAATGTGAGGCGAAAAACGATGGTCTCTAGTGGAATTCTTTTTTCATTCCTCTTTTTGGTTGTAGTAGGAGTGGTTTATGTGATTGCTCTGCTTTACGCGGGTCAACAGACATCAAAAAATGCAACTCTGAAAGAGACTCAAAAGAGTAATCAAGCAAAGATTGATGAGGCACTTCAAGGAGAGCCTGCAGCGTTTATCGCAAAATCTCGTGCTCTAGGAAGCGAGCGATACACAGACGATACAACAAGTACAATACTGAGAGAATTTCATCAAATGATCATTCCTGGCATTGTTTTTGAGTCGTTTGGACATACTGTTGATCCTGAAACACGACTGGCTTCTCTTTCTTTGACTGCAAATACGATCTCACTAGATACACTTGCTGCACAGATTCAAATTTGGAAGAATAACCCTCTCTTCTCTCAGGTTCGTACTGGTGGAGCTGTGGTAGATGAAGAGACAGGATTTCTCTCGTTTGATGCAAGCTTTGTCCTCTCACAAGATACGTCAACATCACAAAATGAAGCTACATCCGAGCAAGTGGTTGAGCCACTGTAGGGAGTATAAGTTCGTGCGCATAAAAATAAATTATCTATTATGAAATCACTCATTATTTTCCCCGTTAGTCTTTTGATCGTTTTGTATGTGATTATTGGAATGATTGTTCCAAAGTATAACCAAGCGCAGACAGTCAGAGAAGAGAACAAGATTCTTGAGGTACAAATTGAAGATCAATTAGTGAAACTCCAAAAGATTCAAGCTTTTGTAGCAGAGCTCAGTAGTTATCCAGGAGAAGTGAGCTTTCTCAATGAGTATGTACCAAACAATCCTCTTGAACAAGAGTTGATTAGCTCCATTGCGCAGTTTGGCACAACGGCTAATGTTTTGGTAAATGGTATTAATATGGGAGGGAGTACAAGTGCCTTTAGCACAGATGAAACAGGATTAGGAAGATTGAATACAGATTTGAGTATCACAGGCTCCTATGACGAACTATTGCCATTTATTGATAATATTTTTCGTATAAAAAGACTCTATGGATTAAGCTCGCTAAGTATTTCAGATTCGTCAGATTCGACTTTTAACAATGAGGATGATGGCCAAGTGAATACATCTGCTAGTGATTTGAGATTGAATGCAAAATTTGAGTATATTTTTATCGATAATCTACCAGAGGTTAGTGTAGATGACTTTACACAAAAAATTTCCTTTGAGGAAATAGCAGCAGTACGAGATCAGACAAATCCAGTGAACCCAATTGTGGCAGCGCCATCGGAGAGATCTAATCCATTTATCCCTTAATCGATAGGTTCGTTGAGATAATTCATCTGGAGAGCAGTGAAGTGCATTCTACTTTGTATAGGACTTTCGCACTTGAGTGCAATTCGAGGCGCACACTAGTATTTTAGATAACTCACCTGCCTGCCGGTAGGCAGGTATTCACATATGTTGCTTGTCCTGTCACTCGTCCTGTCACTCGCGAGCGACGGGATTCGAAAATACTAGTGTAGCAACGAAGAAGTGTGCCAAGTGCGAAAGTCCTATGTAGATAAGTTGTCTGCGGTGAGGCATCTCCAAGACTGTCTCATTGACGTCCTCAAAAAACTCACAGTATTAATGAAAACAAAAATAGATTTCTATGCCCAGTGATGAAAAAAAAATTGAAGAAAAGGTAGATGCTGTGCCTACTAACGTAACGTCATACAAATCGCGCGCTGATGAGTTGGGTGTGCCTTATTTGGAAAAAGTTCCCAAGAATCTTGATAAGGATGCTGTGCACATGATCTCTGAAGAGGTGTCACGTCGTTACGGTGTTGTTACATTTTATAAAGATGCTACTTCTCAATCCTTGCATACAGCTATGGTTGATCCGCAGGATTTGCAAGCGCTGAATATTTTGCGTTTTTTGGCGCAAAAAGAAAAGCTTGGAATCGAGGTGTACTTGACTTCGCAAAGTGTCATCGAGGACTTACAAGAATCCTACGGCAGTGCCCAGAAGGCAGTGGAGAGTGCTGTAAATTCCCTCGAGGATGATGACGACTTAAAATCAAAAAAGAAAAAGTCGTCAGACATTTTGGCCAAAGAGAATATTCAAGACGCCCCTGTGGCAAAGTTGGTTCAGGTAATTATTAGGCATGCGCTTGATGGCGGTGCTTCTGATATACACATTGAACCAATTGATAACACGTATCGCGTGCGTTTTCGTGTTGATGGTATCTTGCATGCGTCACTGACCTTTCCTATGGAAGTAGGTCGCGCAGTTGTGTCGCGTATCAAAATTTTGGCTACACTCAAAATTGATGAGCGACGCAAACCGCAAGATGGGCGTTTTCGTATTATGCTTAAGGGAAATGCAATTGACTTTCGTGTCTCAACACTGCCGGTGGTGGAAGGTGAGAAGGTGGTAATGCGTGTTTTGGAAAAAGATCGGCAAAGCTTTGACTTGGAAAAACTGGGACTTATGGGCTCTCAGAGAGAGACATTCCTCCGGCATATTCGCGACCCTTTTGGTATGATTCTTATGACAGGACCTACTGGATCAGGAAAGTCAACGACGCTGTATGCTTTTCTTTCTATTCTCAATGGTGAGGATGGGAATATCATTACCCTAGAAGATCCTGTTGAGTATTTCATTCCTGGTATCAATCAATCGCAGGTCAAGCCGGAAATTGGATATGATTTTGCTAGTGGATTGCGTAGTATCCTTCGTCAAGATCCTGATGTTATCATGGTGGGAGAGATTCGTGACGGTGAAACAGCAGAGCTAGCGATTCACGCTGCACTTACGGGGCATTTAGTTTTCTCAACAGTGCACACAAATAACGCTATTGGGGCACTTCCTCGATTGCACGATATGGGGATTGAGCCTTTTTTGATCGGTTCATCTGTGAGGATTATTGCAGCCCAGAGACTTTTGCGAAGAATCTGTGAGCAATGTAAGGAGGAGCAAAAAATCCCATCAAATATTGTGAAGAATGTTGAGAAAATGTTGGAGAACGTGACGCCTGAGGAAATTGCTAAATATGGCATAGATCTCTCAAATGGATTGAAGTTTTATCATGGCAAAGGTTGTGAGGCGTGTGGTCAATTAGGCCTCAAGGGTCGCGTGGCCATCTATGAGGTCATTTATGTAGATGATGATATTCAGGAGGTGATCACAGCAAAAAATGGTGATGTACTTGCTTTGGAGAAGGTGATCCGTGGAAAGAATATTTTAGAGTTAAAGCAAGATGGTATTTTGAAGGTCTTACTTGGACTGACGACGATGGCAGAACTTGAAAGAATTACAGAGGGGCGATTGCTTGTTGGTGGGGATCTCGCAGAAATAGATGAAAAAGACTTTGATCAAAATAAACCGTCGTAGTACGTGGTATAATATAAAGCAAATGAACCCTATAGTTACCCACGGTTTGAAAAGTCAGCAAACTTCATCAAAAAATCTTTCTCGTCATCAGCAGAAAGTGATGATTGTTGAAGATGATCTGTCGTTGTGCTCCCTGTACGAGGCGAAGCTTGTTTCTGCTGGGTATGACGTCGTGTTAGCGCATGATGGTTACGCGGCCATTACGTCGTTGTCTGCTGGCAACCCTCCTGATCTTGTGTTGCTTGATATCGTGATGCCGAGGGTTGATGGATTTGGTGTACTCGAGGCAATGGCTGAGCAACCTCAATGGGAGCAGATTCCTGTGATTGTTCTGACGAATCTCTCAGACAAAAAGGATATCGACCATGCCTTGAAGATGGGCGCAAAAGAGTTTTTGATCAAGTCGCACTTTACTTTTCCAGAAGTTTTGGCCAAAGTCGAACAGTACATTGATTGAGGTGAAAAAACTTTATTGTGAATCACGGTAACATTTATAATGAATTATTGGTAGCACTCTCTAAAAAACAAAAAATATGAGTACAGCAAATATTGGTGATCGTGTAAAAAATCTTCTCCGACTGGCAGCACAACAAGATGCATCAGACCTTCATTTAGCCGTAGGACGGCATCCTACTTTGCGTATTGATGGGAGACTGATACCTCTTTCACAGGAAGCCATTTTAGTGTCAGATGATACGCGCGCGATGTCTGAATTTTTTATGGATGAAACGCGAAAAACACAATTCTCAAGTGAAGGACAAGTTGACTTTGCTTACAACTTTGAGGATCGTGTACGATTTCGTACAAATATTTTTTATCAACAGGGTAATGTTGGTATCGTCATGCGTGTCATCAACAACAAAATCAGAACTTTAGCAGAGCTTAATGTGCCTTCAAACATTTATGAGTTTGCAAATTTCTCTCAAGGGCTGTTTTTGGTCACAGGACCTGTAGGTCATGGGAAATCAACAACGCTTGCAGCACTTATAGAACATATCAATCAAAACAAAGAGCATCACATTGTCACAATTGAGGATCCTGTTGAGTATTTGTACACGCCTGATCGGTGCATCATCAATCAGCGTGAAGTCGGGGAAGATACACATGATTTTCCAAGTGCACTTCGCGCAGCGCTTCGTGAAGATACAAATGTAATCTTGATTGGTGAGCTCAGAGACTTAGAAACAATTTCAACAGCGATTACAGCAGCAGAAACAGGTCATCTGATTTTTGCCACACTGCATACAAACGATAGTTCTCAAACCATTGATCGTATCATCGACACCTTTCCATCACATCAGCAAAATCAAGTACGTTCGCAGTTAGCAAATGTGCTCCTGGGTGTACTTTCACAACGACTTTTACCGCGTACTGATGGTGGACGTGTCCCAGTGGTTGAGATTATGATCAAAAACCACGCGATCGAAAACCTTATTCGAGAAAATAAATCGTATCAAATTGACACGGTGATTGATACAAGTCAAAAAGACGGAATGATTTCCTTGGATAAATCACTTTCCATACTTTTGCGTAAAGGTGTGATTACTGTAGATCATGCGATGACATACGCTAAAAATAGAGAGTATCTACGCATGTTGATTGGTAAAGGGGATGAAATAGAAATTGAAGATTAGATATTTGGACTTTCGCATGTACAATACTGTTGTGCGATTTGATCCGCCAGCTGGCGGAGCGCTAAATGCGAAAGTCCTCATCATGATGGATCCTTTGGATGCTTGTCGGTGAGATTACAATGTGTCCGCAAGGAAGTGAGTGTAGGAGTCCTAATGTAGATAACAATGCCAAACTATGAAATTTTTATTTAAAGCGAAAGGTCAGGATGGAACATTGAAACGTGGCACAATCGATGCTGCTAGTAGTGACGCTGCAGTTGAACTACTGCAAAAAAATGGCCTCACACCTATTGAGGTCAAATCAAAGGATAAAGAGGCGAGCCTTTCTGCAAAGGTGGAGGAGATGACTACACGTGTAGATATCAAAGATCTTTTGGTTTTTTATCGTGAGTTTTCTACACTGACAAGCGCAAAGGTTCCCATTTCTACCTCTCTAGAGACTATCTATGAACAAACCAATAGTGAAGTTTTGCGTCCTGTGATTAAGCAAGTCAGTGCGGATATTGAAGATGGTTTGCCGATTTCGGAGGCTTTTGAACGTCATCCAAAGATTTTTTCTGAGTTGGCAATCAATATGATCCGCTCAGGAGAGCTTTCTGGTAATCTTGAAGGGGCTATAAATTATGTAGCAAAGACGACAGAACAAAACTACATCCTGACGAGTAAGGTTCGTGGGGCACTAATGTATCCAGCCTTTGTGATCACGGTGGCGAGCGTTATCGGATTTATCGTTGTCTCCTTTATCTTGCCGAGACTGACATCTGTTATCCAAGATCTCGATATCGAAGTACCATGGTATACAAATGTCATGATCAAGATTGGTGACTTCATGAATGCTTATTGGTGGGCGGTGCTTGTTGTTTTCTTTGTTTGTGTGGGTGCTTTTGCGTACTATCTGCGTACAGATGATGGTAAGAGGGAGTGGGATGAGGTCAAATTGAAATTACCGATTATTGGAGAGTTGTTTCGATATGTCTATCTGACGCGATTTACGGAGAACCTGTCTGTGCTTGTTGCTGGGGGTATTCCGATTGTGCGGTCATTGCAGATCATTGCTGAGGTAGTAAACAATGCTACCTACAAGAAAATTATTCTTAAGTCAGCCCAGGATGTGAAGGTTGGAGGTGAGATTCATACAGAATTTTTCAAACATTCAGAAATTCCGCCAATGGTTGCGCGTATGATCAAAGTAGGAGAGGAGACGGGTCGATTGAGTGATATCCTCAATGATTTGGCAGACTTTTATCGTGGTGAGGTTGATCAAATGACGCGGAATTTGTCTTCACTTATTGAGCCGGTGCTGATCGTGATTTTGGGTGTTGGCGTCGGTGTGCTGGTTGTTTCTGTGTTGTTGCCGATCTACAATATCGCTGGTCAGCTCTAAGTAGAATAGGACTTTCTCACATTGCACTCAAGTGTAGAAGCTTCAAGAGTTGTGTGTGGATAACTTGGGCGAAGCGGTTTAAAGAGCATGTTTAATAGTGTATAATAGAGTTATGAGAATAAAAATAAAAAGAAGGGGGGTGACAATAATATGAATAAAGTAAAGAAAGGTTTTACGTTGATTGAGCTCTTGATTGTTATCGCTATTATTGGTATCTTGGCTTCTATCGTTTTGGTATCACTCAACAGTGCACGTCAAAAGGCAAAGATCGCTTCTTTTAAATCTAGTGTTGCAAGTCTATCACCAGGAGGAATCCTTGCCTGTGACGATGGAACTGCTGAACTGACTGCTTTTGTAACAGCTCAGTCTACAGCTATGGCTTCAGCAATTTCATCATTAGCTGACACAGGAAGTGGATGTTCTTCAAATGGAGAATTTGAGCTTACTGCCGAAGCTTTTGATACGGATGTAAGAAGTGCATGTGGTGATGCTATCATCACTTCGACTGGCGCTGCTGTGGGTTGCTAATCTCGTTTTATAGATTCTAAAAAAGACCTGCTTTTGAGTAGGTCTTTTTTTGTTTGTTGCCGTATTGCCAGCGTTTGTATTATTTATACCATCTCTCATTAACTATCCTACATGGGGCAGATTCCCAAGTAAGTCCCGTCACTCGCGAGTCCTGTCGCTCGTGAGCGACGGGACGAGTGACAGGTCTAGCTGAGCCTGCCTGCCGGCAGACATGGGTGACAGACCGAAAGCTTTATGTGGATTTGTTCGTTGGTATTAGACCATCTCCAATTACCCAACTTATACCGCATAGGACTTCCTTACTTTGTACCCTCAAGGGGCAGCTCCTACCCTCAAGGGGCAGCATCTACCCCCGAGGGGTATAAACCTGGGCTATTTCGTTACACATGCAAGGCAAACGGACTCACTTACACTGAGAAGTATATTTTTGCAGGCATAGGTAGTCGGACTTCGTTTCCTCCTAGCGGTAGATTATTGTGAACAGTACGGACGTTCTCAGCGTGCGCCCTGTTTATGGTATGATTGTTTCATGAGTATATTTCTTTTTCTGGTTTTTGGGCTTCTTGTGGGGAGTTTTTTGAATGTGGTGATCTACCGCCTCCACAGTGAGGAAGGTGGGATTGTGGATGGGCGTTCGCATTGCCGCAATTGTCATCATGATCTGCTTTGGTTTGATAACATTCCCCTATTGAGCTTTGTTTTTTTGCGTGGGAAATGTCGTCATTGTGACGCAAGAATTTCTTGGCAGTATCCTTTGGTGGAGGGTGCTACTGCTAGTGCTTTTGTATTGGCTGTGCTTGGGAGTCAGCAGTATTTCTTGCCGAACGCACCTGCAGGATATGGTATAGCAGCGCTTAGCGCACTTATTTTTGCGGTGATGATTGTGATATTTGTCTATGACCTGAAGTATATGGAAGTGCCGATGGTGGCTATTTGGGCTGGCGTGGCGTTTTGTGTTTTTGCGCTTATTGTGATGACATTGTATTTCCCAAGTGGGGAGAACTTCTTTGGCTCTGTGGTTTTTTTGCATGGTCTTTCTGGGCTGATTGCTTTTTTGTTTTTCTTTTTGCTTAGTTATATCTCTCACGAAACGTGGATGGGGTATGGAGACGGTTTTATCGCATTGATTATCGGTCTTTTGCTTGGTCCTTTGGCTAGTTTTGTGGCGATCGTGATTGCGGTTTGGATTGGCACGTTTGTAGGACTTTCACTGGTGTTCTTTGGCTCTAAGGGTATGAAGAGTGCTATACCGTTTGGCCCTTTTTTGGTTGGGGGGATGTTTTGTGCTTACGCGATAGGGATTTTTGCTCCGCAGTGGCTTGGTGTCTTATGGTAGGATTTTCCACTACAGAGAGATTCTGGCACTTCATAGATCAACAAGGTATAGAGAGATTTAGAGATATGAATCGCAGATGTTTAGATGTTCAAAAAGTGAGTGGCTTATGGATTTTTTGGGTGATTTGTGTGGTATAATGAATGCATTAAAGGGATTGGTATTTGAGATGATTTATGAAAAAACAAAAAGCGTTTACTCTGATCGAACTCTTGGTGGTTGTTACAATCATGATTATCATGCTGGCGGTTGTTTTGAGTATGTCACGGAACGATCGCGATCGACAGTTCATGCGAGCTAGCGCAGATAAATTTTCGGCGACTATACGAGAAGCGCAAAATAGTGCTTTGACGGGGGATATGGTTCAGGGCCAACGTCCTTGTTCGTTTAGTGTTATCACTACTGGATTGACATATGAAGTAAATGCACGAACTTATGATCCGAGTGATTTTACCCAGAGCTGCGCAAGTGCTTCAGATCAAACAAGTCTTATTCCTGTGACACCCTTTGATAGAGGTGTGTCTTTGTCAGCACATCCTGGAACACTTACCTTTGGGAATCAGTTTGCAGATATCACCGACGGTATTTCTTCGGGGTCTTCTGTACAGTATTTACTAGAAAATAGTAGCTTTCAGTATACGGTGTGTGTGTTTCGCTCTGGTCGCGTAGAGAACAGGGGATTTGGTGATTTATCGTGTTAATTTCGTGTTTAACCTCTTATGACCCACAATCTTTACAATAAAAAAGTTCCTCAGACGCAGGTTGTTGGAGGTTTTTCTTTGATCGAAGTAGTCATCTCCCTTTTTGTGTTGGTGGTAGGTGTGTTGGCGACGATCACACTTACGGTTAACAGTATCAAGCAAACCCAAGATTCGCGTGACTCGCTTATTGCGGCAAGTTTTGCGCAGGAAGGTATGGAGCTGGCCCGTAGTATACGTGATGAAAATGCCACGAGAGGATATTTTGACCAATCGACGCAACCGTTTAAATATTTCTTAGAAGACGAGAAGTGTGCACTTGATCAAGCATCAGCGCATCATATGCGCGCAAATTTGCCCGCTAGTCCATTTGCTTGCGGAGGTGGTGCAAATTTTAATCTCAACCTTGACGATAATGGCCGCTATAATCACATGGGATCAGATGATCGGTTTAAGCGTAGTTTGTATTTCACGAACTTTGTCGCTGATACTGATCCCTCGACGTTTGTGACGACAAAAAGTATCGATGTGATCTCGACAGTAACATATAATGGGGAGCCATTACCAGGTCCAAGTGAACGATGTAGTCAATCAAATTTCTGTGTGCGTAATGAATCTACGCTAACCACTTGGATTCTTCACTAAAAATTATGATGCGAAAAAATTACAAAACAAAAAATGGCAGTGCGAAAAACAACAAGAGTGCTGTAAAGGGATTTACGCTTATTGAGATGCTTGTTTCAACGTTTATTTTTTCGATTACCATTTCTGCGATTGTGATCATTTTTTCGCGACAAACAGCTAGCTTTAGTTATGTTCGCGAGCAGCAGCGCAATATAGAAAACGCGCAGTACGCGGTTAATTTCATGGCAAAAACCCTTCGTACAAGCTCCTTCGCAATGCTTGCAAACGGTGGTCAAACGATCTACGTGTATGACTTTTCTCATCAATCAGGACAGCCTTGCTATCGGTTTGATACGCGTGGTGGGACAGTATCTGTAGCTACGACGACAGCAGCAGGTACGAGTGTTGACTCATGTGCTGATGATAGTCGGTATTCCAGTCCTGAGAATGATTTGACGACAGGATTTGTAAGTGGTGTTTTTGAGGCTAGGAAGACGGAGCGAAATAATTCTAGTACAGCTACAAATGAAATGCAGGTAGGGCTGATTACTGTGAGCCTTAGTGTGCAAGATAGTGATAGTGCTTCGACAAAGCCGACAGTTCTGCAAACGTCGGTCTCGTTACGTGATTATCCAGGAGAGATTTCGTTTTAGCTTTGGTGTGCATTTGCGTTGCTTCGTAAATCATGTAGAGTGATCATTTTGTAATAATATATTGATTGAGAGAAGTCTATGATTTTATCAAAACAAAAAATTCGTCAGTCTAGTGCAAAAGGATCAATTTTGGTTTTTGCTCTGATCATTCTTTCACTGATTTTGGTGAGTGCGCTGAGTATGGCGGCAACGACACTGACGCAGCTCCGGGCAACAAATGTCACGGGACGATCCACTGCGGCTATTCAAAATGCTGATCAGGGTGTGGAGATTTTTTTGCAGCAGATCTTTCATGAGAGAAGTATGATTGAAGAGCTTGGGGATATTGTCGGTTCTGGTGCATTGAGTGACTTGCGATGTGAGAGTGGTCGTATCGTCTCAAAGCCTGGTGTGACAAGCCCTTTTGAGATCGTAGCTTCTAGAAAAAGCTCAGCAAGCGCACCTCCTTCGGCTCCAAATGTAGAAGTTACCGATTGTAATACGCTACTAGGTGATATTGCGCAATTTAAAGTTATTGGGGCAGACGGTCAGGCTGCTCGCGCGCTTGGTGTGCAGATTTCAGACAGTATCGATCGAGGGCTGATTGGCTACTGGGGATTTGAAGACAATGCGCGCGCTCAAACCGAGTTTGGCCTCGCTAGTGGAGGCTCTCCTACTGTTTCGGATGGTTCTCGCTTGAGGCACAACATGACGCTTTGTCCAGTTGATGGAGATCCCCACGGTACATCAATTCCATTTGCGCGGTGTCCGCAGATTCCTGATCCAGTTACTGGAGATATAAATGTCACTCCTGCACCAAGTGAGCCAATTGACAGTATCTATATGGATCATAATGGTACGCATCTTGATGCGAGTAATCCGTATCCAGGTGCCTTTGTAGCAGGTATCGTCGATGAGGAAAAGAAATTAAATGGTGCTGATACTCCACCACAATACCACTCGCAAGCAATTTATTTCAACGGAACAAGTACATATCTGGCGATCAATGATACAGAAGATACGACGCCAGATACGGACTATTATAGAGATCAAAATCCAAATGCGGCCGATAAACCAGCGGCCAACTTCGTAGATCCTGCTGATAGTAAACTTTCGCCTGAGGAGGCTATTGCGATTTCACTTTTTGTCAAAAAGGACTCTCCAGGGGGTGAAGGCGGCGCATTGGTTGTAAATGGCGATACAAGCAACACGACGCCTGATTATGGGTATTCACTCGTCATCGATGACAGTAACACTGTACAATTTCGGGTGCAAGGAAACGGTGGTGATGGAACGGCTTCCGCACCGTATCCTGCTGGCGGAGGATGGCATCATATCGTCGTGATGTGGGACAGCGACAGTCCCACAGGATACGGCTTAAATCGACCACAGATTTACATTGATGGGTCTCTGCGTTCCGTAGGTGGGGCACCAAGAAATAACGCAATGCGGTACGACGCAACACCTTTTACTGTAGGTGGTATCTATAATGGGTCAGATATTAATGTCTTTGAAGCTGATGCCTTTGGGTCTGGTCCGCTCGAGCGAGGGTTTCGCGGAGCGATTGATGAGCTGCGCATCTATGACCGTGCACTTACGCCAAAGGAGATCATGACACTTTGCTCTAAGGCTCAAGAACCCCTTTTGAGTAATTGTAATACTTTTTAGAATATTTATTTTTTTTGGAATGTCTTTGAGAGTGCACTAATCCTACCATAATGGTAGGATTTTTCTTTGCTCTAGAGTGATGGGAAAACTTTTGCTATGATAGGGTAATATCCCTTTACCTTTATCTATGAATAAATCTGAGGCGCGCAAGAGAATTGATAAACTTACTGCAGAGGTTGATCGGTTACGACGTGCCTATCACGTAGAGGATGATCCGCAAGCGGATGATGTGGTTTATAGCGCACTGATGAGTGAGCTCACAGATTTGGAATCTGCGTATCCTGAGCTGATCGAGTCTACTAGTCCTTCACAGCGCGTCGCTGGTAAGCCGCTGGATAAGTTTCGCAAAATAAGCCATGCCTATAGGCAATGGTCGCTTGGCGATGTTTTTGATCTTACTGAGCTGAGAGCTTGGATGGAAAAAACGCAGCGATCTGTCGAAAAGCTTGATGGCCGGTTTTCACACAAGCAAAAAAGTGAGCTTTGCTGTGAAGTGAAAATTGATGGATTGAAAGTGGTGTTGACTTATGAGAGAGGTGAGCTTGTTTCTGGTGCGACGCGGGGGGATGGAAAAATTGGTGAAGATGTGACGCACAATATCCGCACGATTCAAAGTGTGCCTCTTAGGTTGCCTGAGCCAATTGATTTGGTGGCAGTGGGGGAGATTTGGCTTGCAGAGGAAGAGTTGGAGAAAATAAACAAACACAGGGAAGAAAACGATATGCCACTATATGCCAATACGAGAAATGTGGCAGCTGGTACGATCAGACAGTTGGATGCGCGTGTGGCTGCTTCGCGAAATCTATCGACGTTTCTGTACGCTATCGAGTCGATCGATGTGCATGAGACTGGGATTAAGTCACCACAGACACAGGAAGATGTCCTGGAGGTACTTAAAAAATGTGGGTTTAAAGTCAACCCAGTTTACAAGATTTGTTCTAGCGCAGATGAGATTCAAGCCTTCTATGAGCAGTGGGTCGATCATCGTAATGATCAGGAGTATGGAATCGATGGACTGGTCATCAAGGTCAATGACTTAGCTCTGGGTGCGGCGCTAGGACACACGGGGAAGTCGCCTCGCGCAGCAGTGGCCTATAAGTTTCCTGCTGAACGTACAACGACTGTGGTAGAGGACATTCATGTGCAGATTGGACGCACTGGTGTGGTCACACCTGTAGCGCACCTCAGGCCTGTGAGTGTCGCCAATACTACTGTTTCGCGGGCAACTTTACACAATGAAGAAGAGATTCAGAGGCTTGGTGTAAAAATTGGAGATACTGTGGTGATCCAAAAAGCAGGGGATATCATCCCTGAGATTGTGGAGGTGCTTACCAATCTGCGCAGCGGTGATGAGCGAGTATTTGATATGCTTGCGGCAGCGCGCGCTGCTTGTGGAGGGAGCGTGATCAAGGAAGAAATTGGCCTGCAAGGAAAGGATGGAAAGATAGGAAAAAGCAAAAAAAGTGCAGCCTATTACTGCGCTGATAAAAATACGCGAGCAATTGTACGAGAAAACTTATCGCATTTCGTCAGTAAAAAAGGAATGAATATCGATGGCTTGGGTGAAAAAATCATTGATCAGCTGATGGATGCAAGCCTCATTGAGAATGCTGGGGATCTCTTTGATTTACGTTTTGAAGAGCTTATAGCACTTGATCGGTTTGAGCGGAAGTCTGCCGAGAATGTGATCGCAGCGATTACGCGTAGTAAAGAGGTGAATGTGGAGAAATTTTTGTTTGCACTTGGCATTCGTTATGTAGGGGAAGAGACTGCGGTGCTTATCGGTAGAGAGTTAGGGCAAGTAGATGGGCTATTTGGTAATCAAAAAATTCTAACACCTGGTGATTTCTATAATGCAATGCATGCTATCACAACAGATGAGTGGGTTCAGATTGATGGCATTGGAGGTCGTGTCGCGCACGGACTTCATGAGTGGTTTCATCAGTCACAACATCAGGTTATGCTTGAGAAGATGAGTGAGAGTGGAGTGCGCTTGAAGGTGCAGGCAGATGCAGGCAGTCTGCAAAAATTGGATGGGAAGGTTTTTGTCGTTACAGGGACATTGCCTACCCTCAGTAGAGATGAGGCAAAGGAGAACATTCGAAAAGCAGGCGGAAAGATCGCCTTGAGTGTGAGTGCAAAGACTGATTATCTCTTGGCTGGCGAAAAGGCGGGTTCCAAGCTTGCGAAAGCGGAGGGATTGGGTGTGAAAGTCATTGATGAGAAGGTGTTTCTAGACATGCTATAATAACACTATAATTGGTAATTAGTATATATGGAGCAACAAGTGCCTGTCGTAAAACAGCATTCTCGTGTAACGAGGCAAGACCTAGGAGGCGTATCTCGATCACCATACATTGGATTTTGGCCTCGGTTTGCGGCTTTTTCGATTGACTCGACTATTATAGTTGGATTATTGTCACTCGCGATCTTTGCGCCGATTATGGGGCTTATGGTTAGGAGTGGTTCTGATGATATTGCTGCTGGTGGAATTGTGCAGGTATTATCTCTGTGTATTAGTCCTCTTTATTTCATATATTTTACACATAAATCACAGGCCACTTGGGGTAAGCGATTTATCGGTATCAAAGTTCTTTCTGAGGACGGACATAAGCTTAGTCTTGGTAAGCTTATTTTGCGTGAGACGATTGGGCGTATGATTAGTATGTTTACTATCTATATCGGCTACATCATGGTAGCCTTTACGTCCAAGAAACAGGGTTTGCATGATATGATATCAGATTCAGTTGTGGTGCGTCTTGATCCAGCAAAAGAAATCAGTAAGGGGAGGGTTGCATTTGGGATATTTATTGGATTACTACCTCTGATCGTTGTTGGGATCGTTGTTGCAGTATTGATTATTGGTTTTCGTTCATAAATATATCTTTAAAGCTATGATAGACATTACAAAAGAGGAGATTGATGTAGTTTCTGGGCTCGCTCAGCTTGTGCTAAGTGATCAGGAGAAAGAGATGTTTCGATCTAATATGCAAGATGTGCTAGGGTATTTTGATACGCTTTCTCAAGTTGATACGGCAGACGTGCCGGAGATTGGTCATATCACTGGTATGGAAGACGTCTACCGATCAGATGATGCAAAGGAAACTGCTACAGAACTGCGGGAGGCCCTCATGGCAAACGTATCACAAGAAGAAGATGGATATATCGTCGTGAAGAATGTGCTTTAGACAATTCGTTGTAGCATTTTGAGGAAGAGTTGTTTAGGGATGTGTTGGGATTTATTTACCTATTGATTTGAAAGTAATTACTACTATGATCAGAGAACTTCATAAAAAACTTGTTGCTGGCGAAATAACGTCTGTGGAACTAACGCAGCAGCATCTGGATGCCATTAACCCTGAGATTGGTGCCTATATCAGTGTACAGGAAGAGCAAGCGCTAGAGCAGGCTGCTGCTGTGGACGCCCGTATTGCTCGTGGTGAGAAGATTCCGCTTCTGGCCGGTATACCAGGAGCCATCAAAGATTTGATCAATGTGAAGGGTGTGGTGACGACGGCTGGATCCAAAATGCTTGAGCAGTATGAATCTCCGTATGACGCTACCGTTATAGAAAAATTGCGTGAGCATCAGGCTGTTTTTTTGGGTAAGGTAAATTTGGATGAATTTGCTTGCGGTGGCTCTACGGAGCGCAGCGCTTATGGTGTGACGAGGAATCCCCATGATCAGACTCGTGTGCCAGGAGGTTCAAGTGGAGGCTCTACTGCTGCTGTGGCTGCTGGAGAGGCTGTCTGGTCGCTTGGAACTGATACAGGTGGCTCTATACGTCAGCCATCGAGTTTTTGTGGGACTGTTGGTCTGAAGCCGACGTATGGACGTGTGTCGCGCTATGGCGTTATTGCTTATGCTTCAAGTTTGGATCAGGTAGGGCCGATTGCAAACACTGTCGAGGATGTGGCTATAGTACTCAGTACTATCGCGGGCCAAGATAAAAAAGATGCCACAAGCGCACACAGTGACGGCCAGCGCTATGAGGACTACCTCAGTGGAAATGTAAAAGGTGCTCGCATTGGGATCCCGCAGGAGTTTCTTGGAGAAGGACTTGATAGCGGAGTGCGCGAAGTTTTTATGCAGGCTGTAGAGCGCTATAAGGCGTGTGGGGCAGAGATTGTAGAGATTTCTCTACCACATACCGACAGTGCACTGGCGACGTATTATGTGATCGCTCTTGCGGAACTTAGTTCAAATTTAGCGCGATTTGATGGTGTGCGATTTGGTCGGAGTGCCAATCGGAGTGACCATAATTCCATCACGGATTACTATCGGGATGTTCGCTCCCATGGTTTCGGGGAGGAAATTAAGCGTCGTTTGATGTTGGGTACATATACGCTGAGTGCTGGATACTATGACGCTTATTATAAAAAAGCGGGGCAGGTGCGTAACTTAATCAAGCAAGACTTTCAAAAAGCCTTTGAAGAGGTTGATTATATCTTTACGCCAACGACACCAGAAGTAGCCTTTAAAATCGGTGAGCGTGTGAATGATCCACTCAAGATGTATCTAACGGATATTTATAACGTTCCTGCTAATTTGGCTGGGCTGCCTGGACTCTCTATCCCCATCGGTACTGTTTCTCAAGATGGGAAGGATTTGCCTGTTGGTGGTCAGATTCTTGGGAAGTGGTTTGATGAAGAGGGCGTGCTCAATGCGGGATTTGCTTATGAGCAAGCAACCAAGAAGTAAATTTTTGGCAATAAAAGAGGTGGTGATTTTAAAATGATGTTCTTATGGAGGATTTTATCGTAAATCTGATATCCAATGCAATTTCACTCTATGAGAGTTTTCTTGATAGTACGTTTTTTATTGTTTTGAAGATTTGTCTGGGTATTTATTCGCTTGTGCTCTTTGTGAATATTGTTTTGTTGATCTATCTCTATGGAGTAAAGAAGAGCTTGCTTTCAATTAAGTATGGTGTGAGCAATGTCACACAGACGAAAGGGGAGCGACGAGCTCAGTGGAAAAAAATTCGTGAGCGACTGACTACAGACTCTCAGAGTGAGTTAAAGTTGGCTGTGCTGGAAGCGGAGCACCTGGTCTATAAGGCACTTGAGGAGGTAGGCTATGGTGGGGAAACATTTAAGGAACGTGTTGATAAGATCCCGCCAGGGACATGCTCTTCTATGGAGACGGTTATGAATGTGCACGCCTTTCGGAATCAAATCGTGCAGGACGATAGTGTTGTCGTGGCGCTAGAACAAGCTAGGCAAGCAGTGGAAATTTATTATGATTTCTTGGATGACCTAGGCGCGGTGTAGTATATCCAACGGAGGGGTGTGTATTTCAGGTTAAATTGACAATCCAACGCACATCAATTATGATGGTCTAAGTGCTTTAAAGTTCTTGTAGCTCAGTGGATAGAGCGTTTGGTTGCGGTCCAAAAGGTCGTAGGTTCGACTCCTACCAAGAACACAGTAGAAGTAGTAATACCATCTCCAATTAACCTAAACCCCACCAAGTACACACCTTCGCGGCTACGACCATCATCAAAAATGCTCATGGGTCAGGGCGCGCTACGCATTTTTGCTAAAGGTCTCGCTTGCGAACGAGCGCACTTATAGGGTCTGATTAATTGGAGATGGTATAACTGGTTATCAGGAACTAGTAACTAGCGAAGAAATATACACAGAACCTCAGGTTCTCACTCAGAGGTTGATCATCTTTTGGGTGATCATCAGGACTAGTAACTAGTGTTGAAATATTTGAAAGAAAGGATCTTTATGCAAAAAATCCCAGATATTCTGGGATTTTTTGTGTTTAGATGGGGGGGTATTTTCATTTCTTTTTATTGCTTTTCTCCTTTTCTTTTTCTTCGTCCTCTTTGAGTTTCTCGGCTTTGGCTTTATCGCGAGCCAAGCTCTTTGATTCCCGGTCCTGGGCGTTGGAGGCGTGATTTCTTTTGGGATAGAGGTTCATGAGGGAGAAGGTTACGATCGTTGCTACGACGATACCGATGAGGTTTAAGAGGTACATTTGAAAGGCTCCTGCTGCTATTTGATAATTGAGCGTGGCGATGCCAATGCCTGTGACGGCAAGTGGAGGGACGAGGGCTACGGCGATAGCTGTACCTGGAAGGGCTTCATTGAGGTTTGGTTTTGCTCTGGCGAAAGCTGTGGCAAATCCTGCGACGATGGCGATGATGAGGAAGATGATTGCAGGTTCCGTTCGTGAGAAGATTTCAGTGTTATTTATAGTTGTATCGTATCCGTTTTGGAAAAACCAGGTAAACACAGCAGCGAAACCGATTGCGCAGATGGTTGATTTGAGCAGAGTTAGTGAGGACCAGCGGATGAGTTTGCTGTCGGACATGACCACGCCCAGAGAGAGCGAGAGGATTGGCGAGAGGATGGGTGCGATGAGCATCGAGCCGATGACAACTGCGCCGTTCTGGGCGATTACGCCAAGTGTGGCCATGACCGTAGAGAGGATGACCAAGAGGAAAAAGGATGGGCGAGGCGAGGAGTCATGGATCAGATCGTCGATGGCTGTGACTTTGTCTTTTTCACTAATACTACTAAAAAGCATGCTCATGCAGGTATATTTAAGAATATTTCAATAATAGTATTATATCATAGCAAAAAAGAAAAAAAGCCACGATCCGCTAGGCGGAAAGTGGCTTGTGGTATGTGGCGATGGTTACATCGCCACTACTTCATATCAATCTTCTGTGCATGACTGACTTGGAATATAGCCGAAATAGTTGATATTGCTTCCTAATTCGGTGATATCACCAACCATGCAAAGATTTTCTTCGCTTTCTAGTGAATCACTCTTAAGTAATACACCGATGACATCTTCTTCGATCGTGAATATGTCACCCATATGCTCAAGAGGAATCAATGCTATGCTTTGGTCAAGGGCAAATGACATTTCATAGTATCCTACGACATCTTCCCCAAGGACACGCTTGTAAAATAATTTACAAAGTGGCCACTCAACTTCTGCGCCGATTGAGATGTCAAATCGAGGTGTGACTAGATCGCAATCAGTTGCGCTAAATGTCGAAAGATCTACCACGAAGTATCCAGGATATGAATCAGCTGCATCAAGTTCACGACACGTAGGCAGAGACTCTGGATTAACAATGGTGGTTACCATGAAGTTAGTGATGAACTGCATGAAATCATCAGCGTTTGCGCTGCTAACTCTGCACAGCTCTCCATCTCTGTCGAGAACGCCATACTCGGCATACACGTTAGCTTCAGGAAGCTTGGCATAAAAGATGCCGTCTTCTGGCATTTTGATGTCGAGAAGGCCAGTCGTGATTGTGCCATCTTCATTTACGGATGAAATAATCACAAATGTGGTCGTTTGCATCCCGAGGAAATCGCGCCGCGGTAACTCAAGTACTGCACCATTGTAGACGTCTGTCATCTTATAGTAACCTACTAGACCACCAACCTCATCCTCTTCTGGCGTCAGTGATGGATCTTGAGGTTGTGCTTCGTCTTCTTCCTCGGTGGAAGGACCAGGTGTTGGTTCAGGTGCAGGTTCTGTAACCGGCGTTTCTGTAGCAGGAACTGGAGTTGACTCCGGCTTCTGAACTACAGGTTGCTCTGTCACGAGTACTTCTTCTAGCACTGGTGTTTCGTCCGTAATTGGTTCAGGGATCACCTGCGGATCACTAGCTACTCCGAGTATAGATGGAGGCGCTTGGATGTCACTGACGACGTCGGATCCTCCACCTGAACAGGCGGAGATTGCCAGGATACTGATATATAGAACAGGGATTGTCCTTGTTTTCATTTGTTTTACCCTCTTTTGCTGTTAAGGAAAGTGCTTGAATTTACTGATATAATAGTAGCATTTTTTTACTTAAAAGTCAAATAATTAGTATCCTTAATTTTTTATCTCTTTTTTGCGGTATTTGCTATGATTTACACTATCGTGTATCCTAGTCAAGCTGAAAGATATCGCAAATTTTATACGTATTATTAAGAATCAAATAACATTATACAAAAATGACACAAGAATTAGAGCCTCCACCCGAAACACAAGAGATGAAACCTGGATTTTTGAATGCTGTACTTGGTATTTTGATGATTGCCCTTGTTGGTTTGGTTTTGTTTGTGTTTTCTGGGTATACCTTTCAGGAGGAGCTCATCTCGACAGAACAGAATTTTTCACCTGTGCCAGAATCATTTGAAGTGCCTGAGCCAGAGAATCGTTATGTGCATCCACGGCTTGTGGGTCTTGATACTTTTACGAGACCAGAAGGTCCATGGCATGTGGCATTGCAGATCGGTCATCTCAATACTGCTGACGCACCCGATGAGCTCAGTGCGATCCGACAAAATACGGGTGCGCAGTACGGCAGTTTCACTGAGGTGGAGATCATCACAGAGATCGCGGATTTGATCAAAGCTGATCTGGAGGCAAGTGGTATGAAGGTAACGATTTTGCCGGTGACGATTCCACCAAATTTTTATGCTGATGTTTTTCTCGCGCTGCATGCTGATGGAAGCCTAGAGACGTCTTCTACTGGATACAAGATCGCTACGTCTCGGAGGGATCAGACAGGAAAGGCAAATGATCTCGTGGCTGCTCTGGAAGAAAGTTATGGGGAAGTGACAGGACTCGTGAAGGATCCAAACATCTCACATAATATGACTGGGTACTACGCATTTAACTGGAGGCGCTATGACCACAGTATCCATCCTTTGGCAGTATCAGCGATTGTAGAAGTAGGGTTTGTCACCAACTACAGAGACAGACTCTTCCTAACAGAAACCCCAGAACTCGCCGCAAAGGGCATCACAGATGGTGTAAAGAGCTTTCTGGAGGCTGAGGGCCCAGATATGTTGTAGTTCTCTGTAGATTGCCTTAATACGTGAGACTTGCTTTTTTGTACAGTTTGGGTATACTGCATGAGCAATTTTAAGGAGGGGGGTGAGTGCACGTAAGAGCATAATAACTACCTTAGATCACAAAAGGTTATGAAACGAGCAGGAATACATGGATTGAACGTCCTTTTGAGTACCGTGACGAGACAACTGCACAAAGCCAACAAGCTAACGAGGTGGATGCGAGTATCCTAGACATCGTCGAGTATTAGACCAAAAGCAAAGAGAACGCCTTCACAAGCTGTGGGTCGTTCTTTTTTTTGATGAATTGACAAACAGTCTCATTATTGCTAATTTTACATTCAATTCACAAAGGAGAATACCATTGTTTTTTAAAGCCTTCAAGATATTACTAGGCATTCCACTGTACACCATCACCCTAAAGGACATTGAAAATGCCTTTCATGAAAGTCGCGAGCTAATTAATGATGACTTCATGAGGCAGTACAAAGAGGTGTCTGATGGAGCCACCACAATTCACTCTACAAGCAGAGTGCTTTCAGTCATTTACTCACAGAAAAGACATGATGATTCTGATTGCCTAAGTGAAACAGTCGAGGTTCTTCTGTATCAACATACGCGTAGAGCAACCAGGTCGGCCTTGTTAGTCTACAAAGATGGAAGTCCCATTACATGGACATATAGGCCTTCGAATAATCCTGGCCAAATCCATCCAGACTTTCAAGAGCGTGGGGTTAGGATTTTGCAAGCAGCAAAAGACTTTTCAGCGAGAGGACTTTCCGCATAAATTATGCCGAGTAGTTAAGTTTACAACATTGGTCGTAAAGCAAAGAACGTCTGACCAGCGTTCTTTTTACTTGCTTAAATTTGTATAAGGAGGGCCTGGGACGATGTTGGAACTTTTTTAGACAAATTACTTGAAGTATCAGGAATAATTAGGAATAGACAATGGCATCCTTGATAGCGAGATGATTGTCAGACTTTCGGACGGAGAATATGATTTCTCAGGGCCATATTGCTACACAAATAAGAGTGAGTATGACAAAATCCTCGAGCTTAAAAAAGGTCAAGAGATCACAATGATCGGGACTGGAAGTAGTGCAACCATTGGATCACCAATTCTTAAGAAGTGTAAAATTAAGTAGCGTAAGAGTTTAGTTGATATATAAAGACCCACCCGACAATTGCTGTCGAGTGGGCTTTTGCTTTCGCCTCATACGTTCATGAGACTACTTGATTTGTGCTCAATACACAGTCCTAGTCTTTGGTCCTTCACAGACGTTAGCAATGCAAAGTCTTGTGGTGAATGATCCAGCTTGAGAAAAGCTTGTTGTAAATCTTGGATCGTTACCATCTTGGTCTTTGTTACTATTGGCTGGCATCGTAATTTGTCCTGTCAGTGTTTCTACAAGAGTTGTGCCACTGAATACTCTAACTTCAGCGTCAAACACTGCTTGCGTGGAAGAATTGTTCACACCTCCAAACATGACAGTTAGTTGTTCACCTACAGCAAAGCTTGTAGGTGTTGTCCACGAGTTATCACTGGTCTTGAACAAGTTGTTCCAGTTTACGGTGATATCTAGTGGTGGATTGTTACCTCCGAGGATAGTAACAGGCTTTTGTGATGTACAGCTAGTTCCTATACAAAGCTTGGTGTTGTAATTACCAGGCGTCACATTGAGACTTGTCGTAAAACGAGGATCATCGCCATTTTGGTCTTTGTTAGATCCTAAAGGCATCGAAATACTTCCAGTCTTTGTTTCGACATAGTTTCCTAGGTCGTTGTAAACTTCAAGATCGGCATCGAATGTTGTGATACTAGTAGAATTGTTCGTTCCACCAAACATCACGGTAATATCTTCGCCAATATCGAATACTCCTGGTGTAGACCATGAGCTATTGAAGTTATTCCACCAGTTTATTGTAACACTGGGAAATAGCTCTACAACGGGCGCTTGAGCCACACTTACAGTACTTGTTTTTTGTGAGATAAAACCATTTCCCATATTTACCATTGCCTCCAGAGTATAATTACCTGTTGACGTTGGCTTGTAAGAAATTGTTAAATCACTCTTAACATCTTGTACTGTTAATGGGCTATTATCCTGATAAACGACAGAGCCATTTTTGATGACCCTAAGTTTCCAGGTATGATTTACGTTCACATCACCAATGACGTGAGCATAAATCTTTTCTCCAATGACAAAGTTATTCCTTTGATCAAAGATTCGATCAGCTACACTTGATGCGCCAATCTCTAGTTGAACATTCTTTGCTTTTTTCACAATCGCAGGCGCTTGTGGCACTGGCGCTGGTGGAGTCGGAAGTGCAGGAAAAGCTGTGAATGCATTGCCCTCAAGCTCAAAACTATGAATTGCTAAAGCTTGATTGAACTCTGCTGTACCAATAGAGAAGAAATGGGCATTACTTGCTGTTCTTTTAGCCCTCTTCATCCATACGGTTCCTAGCCGTGGTGAAGGGTACGCGTAAAATCCTATGCCACCTGTTCCTTCTGGCTTCCACATATCTCCTCCACGGTATTGCGCAGGAATGGAGCTACTATTTGGAAGCTTCTCAGCAAGCAGAGCGCTTCGCTCAGTTTCACTATTTGTGAAAAAATGACAACCTACATCGTTAGTCTTTACATTGTAGTTTCTCCA
>Ga0114957_1000935_pt1 | contig 34863 bp, 20 predicted proteins | sample BantaG_FD_87175 | JGI IMG/M metagenome (GOLD analysis project Ga0114957, IMG submission 87175) | Marine algal microbial communities from Bantry Bay, Ireland - BantryBay_4 metaG | ecosystem: Host-associated > Algae > Red algae > Unclassified | place: Bantry Bay, Ireland | collected 2014-11-21
GGCTGGTTTACCAAATGGCTCTACCTTCCCGGTTGGAACAACAGTTATAAACTATGAGGCGACGGATGATTGTGGAAATTTAGAGACCTGCTCGTTTTCTGTAACGATCGAGTTAGGTGGTAATGAGTTGACGATTGAGTGTCCGGATGATGTTATTGTAAATACGTTGCCGGGAGCACCAACAGCGGTTGCGATCTGGGATGATGCGACTGCAATAACTAATTGTTCTCTTGGTGGTTTGGAAGTAGGACAAAGTAGTGGCGATCCAAGTGGAAGCGCATTTCCAATAGGTTCTTCTTTAATTGCTTACAAGGCAAAGGACGCTTGTGATAATTCAGCGACATGTACCTTTAACGTGGTGGTGAATGCAACTCCGGTTGATATAACGATTGATTGTCCTGCAAATATTTCAGTGCTTGCTGATACAGGTGGTACTGGAGCCACAGTTAGCTGGGCAACACCAACCGGAAGTACTGATTGTTATTTGAATGGTCTGGCTGTTACCCAAACAGCTGGTGATCCGAGTGGAAGTTTCTTTCTGGTAGGAACACATACCATCAGCTATCAGGCCATGGATGCCTGCTCAGCAATGGCGAACTGTTCATTTGAAATAACAGTGACAAGTACGACCGGAACCATCTCACTAGAATGTCCGGATAATATTAATGTGGTATTGCCGCTTGGGCAAACATCAACTACGATTAACTGGCCATCACCCCTTGCCTCTACGACTTGTAATGGCGGCAGCCTTAATCCGAATTGTGGAACAACCATTACCGGATTCACCAGTTTAGGAACACTAGGTGGTCACGAATACTTTTATTCGAATTCGGGAAAACCATGGACGGCAGCCCAGGCAGATTGTGAACTATATGCTGGTTATTTAGTGGCGATTGGCGATGCTGCTGAAGATGCTTTTATTGGAGCCAACGTTTCGGAAGTCATACACATTGGATTGAACGACGCTGATACAGAAGGAGCACTGGAATGGACAAATGGAGAAGTAGTTACTTATACCAACTACAGCTCCAGTTTTCAGAATAACGACGGTATTGATTACGGGTATAAATCGCCCTGGAATGGTAAGTGGAAACTGTACTCAGGCAATGCCTGGAAGAGTTATGTTATGGAAATGGATTGTGCGGCTGGTTCAAGCGTTGTGCTAGAACAAACCGGAGGTCCTCTTAATGGATCTGCATTACCGGCTGGTGTTTATACCGTGACTTATGAAGCAACAGATGATTGTGGTGATTTGCAAATATGTAGTTTTACGATAACGATCGAAGCTAATCCACAAAGTTTAGTCATCGAATGTCCAGACAACATTACGGTAACAGAAGAGTCCGGAACCGGCGGAGCTGTGGTTAGCTGGTCAGCTGCCACTGCTACCAGTGTAAACTGTCCGGGAGCCATAACCGTCACGCAAACCGGTGGTGATCCAAGTGGCAGTATTTTTCCAATTGGAACACATGTGATTACCTACTCGGCGACTGATGCTTGCGCAAATGTAGAAACCTGTAGTTTTATCATTACAGTAGAAGCGGATGCACCAGCAACAGACGATTGCGAGTCGCAGGGAGATGCTCCGTGGCAACAGTGGGTAAGTAATGTAAGTTTCAATGAGATTGATAACAATTCAGGAAAAAATGGTTACGGTGACTTTACGGGAATAAGTACCAATGTGGTCACAGATGGTAGTTATACAATTAGTGTTACCCCAAAGTTTAGTTGGACGCATTGGGATGAGTACGTCCGTGTTTGGATCGACTACAATGGTGATTTAGATTTTGACGATGCAGGTGAAAAAGTATTCGAAGCTATTTATATGGCCGGTGCTTCAGGAACGGATGCACCTCCCCTGGCAGGTCCAGTTACGATACCAACAGACGCTCCCGCCGGAGTAGCCCGAATGCGCGTAGCTATGAAGAAAGATGCTTTCGCAGAACCTTGCGAAACCTTTGCTTTAGGTGAAGTAGAAGACTACACGGTTAAAGTCAATTTCAATGGCTCTAATCTGGAAGGAACTACTGAAACCTTCTTCTTCAATGCCATGAAAAATGGCCGTAAAGTCGCACTGAATTGGATCACTGACACAGAATACAAAAATGATTATTTTATGGTAGAACATTCACTGGATGGTTCGTCTTTTGAAACCTTGATGGAAATAGATAGCCGGGAAGATGTGGAAAGTCAGCGTCTCTATAGCGAGGCTGATCTTCGTCCGGCTTTAGGTGTGAATTATTACCGACTGAAGCAAGTGTACAAAGATGGAAGCTTCCGTCAATCCGCCACGAAGAAAATTGTCTTTGATTTTGATCTGGAAGGTTTTGCTTTATTCCCGAATCCGGCAACGGATCAGGTGTTTGTCAATTTGGATAAATACAAAGGAATGGAAGCGAACATTCAAATTTTTAATGCATTAGGACAACGAGTGTTGCAGGAGCAGATGAATGATATTCCGGAACACGCTGTTTGTTTTGATGTATCCAAATTTCACAACGGAATTTATACCATTTCTATAAAAGTTGGTGAACTGAAAAGGTTGACTAAGCAATTTGTAATTAGTCGGCTTTATTAGTGGTGAAACAGGAGTCATCCCATAGGTAAGATACTCACGTAAATATTGAAAGATCGTGTGACGCTACTAAAACTCCGCTCAAACCGGACAGTTCTTTAGGCTGCATCCCTTACCTGGCTACGCTCTTGGACAACTTCAGCATGTTGACTACCAATGTCTCAGAAAAAGGCTCATTTTTTCTCAGACACGACAATTTTAGCAAATTCTTTATAAATATAAGGAGTTATGAACTACTTTTGAAATACCATATTGGTTCAACACGTTCAGTAGGATATTCTCTAAAAATATAAACCGACGTCTGCTATAATGAAAAAGGCTAATTTCAAATTTTACAATCTCCTTATAATTGCGCTAATTTTTGGTTTTGCAAGCGACAGTAACGAAGTTACGAATGACAGCTCCTGGAAATTGAAAATCGTACAAGAGGATGTTTCTATTTATACCCGAAAGGTGGATTATTCGAGGATAAATGAGTTGAAAATTATCACTACGGTGAAATGTGATATCGACAGTATCATAAATGTTCTGGATGATATAGAAACTTATACAGATTGGATGTACGGTTTTCGCTCTGGCAAAAATGTCAAGATCATCAATCCCAACCAAAAAATAACGTACACCGTGATTAACTTTCCGGATCCCCTGGCGGACAGGAATATGCTTTCGCAAACGACCATAGAACGGGACTCGCTAAGTGGAGTGGTCACCTTTAAATCCTCTTCCATTGCAGATGAATCATATCGCAATGATGCTATGGTGCTGATTACAAAGATGAATTCTTCCTGGGTTCTGACTCCTCAGGAGGATGGGAACGTGCAGATTGAATCTTATTTGTTTTGCGATCCTGCTGGTAATATTCCTTTCTTTTTTGTTAACCGGCTTTTGTATCGTAGTCCTTTGAAGACAGTTTTGAAGTTGCGGAGTTTACTTGAGGAGAAGGGGTAGAATTTGAATTCCCATTCCAATCAACCATGCGCTCTATTGAACAACTTCAGCATGATATATTAGTTTTATACCACGCTTTTTATTATTTTTGTTAATCATTTGAGAAGTTATTCCAAAACGTACAAAATCATTGACTTTCTTTGGAGTGAATAGATTTTTAGTTTTTAAATAACTTCCAGTAAATGCAACTTTCCTTTAACCGATCCGTGTCCTAGTTTAATATTGAGCCTACTCTCAGGCGCAATAGTTTTCTACAACATTCTACTATAGAAAAAATTACTTCAATTGAGGAACTTCAAGTCTTCTTTTGGAGCTAATGGTGTTAAATCTCAATTAAAGAACAATCCTAAGATGATCCTTAAGAACATGAACTATCAACAATTAAAATCGATTTTGATTTGCTCGTTTTTTATTAGCTTTTATACGCTAAACGCACAAACCATTTATGTCAATGAATTTCTAGCTTCCAACGAAAACAACCTCGCTGACGAATTTGGAGACTTTGACGATTGGATTGAAATTTATAACGCAGGTGCCACGCCTGTCAACCTTGCCAACTATTACATTTCTGACGACCCAGCTGATCCTACCCTATATCAAATCCCAGCCAGCAACTCCGCTAAAACTACCGTACCAGCGGGAGGCTACTTACTGATTTGGGCAGATAAAGATTTGGATCAGGGGGAAAACCACGTAGACCTGAAACTTGGAGCCGGAGGAGAATCTGTTGTCTTAACAGCTCCCGATGGAGTGACAGGAATAGACAACGTTTTATTCGGTCCACAGACCGATGACATTTCTTACGGTCGCGAAACGGATGGAGCAGCTGGTTTTACCTTTTTTACAACACCTACACCTGATGCGGCTAACGTGGTATCCGGCCCATCAAGCTACCATGTCAATTTGACACTGCCTATCCTGACAGCCAATGACGATGGGGAAGAATACGGAAATGGTAGTGTAAACCTCTCAAGTTCTGATATCGAAATGGTACAGGATGGAGGCGCCGTTTTTACCGTAGCGTATCGATTTAATGGAGTCGCACTCCCGGATGATGCGATTATTACCAACGCTTATATTCAGTTTTATGCGGAAGAAGTTCAAGTGGGTTCTGCAGATATTGATATCGCCGCAGACGGATCTCCTGACCCTAATCCATTAACGGTCGGCAACTTTTCCTCTCGTACATTTACCAGCACTAGTATTAACTGGGAGCCTGCCCCCTGGCCAGTGATTGATGCACACGGAACAGATCAACAAACGCCAGATATTTCAGAAGTTGTTCAGGAAGTCATTTCAACAACAGGGTGGGATGCAGAAAACGCTATCGTCATCATCATGACTGGCAGCGGAACACGTACCGGATATGCTTACAATAAAGATCCAGGTAAATCAGCGGTCTTGCACATCGAGGCTGAAGTGCCACTTCCAACAGAACCAATAGATCAGATTTATATAAATGAACTAGCCGCTTTCGGTACACCATATACAGACGAATCAGGAAAAAGAGAAGACTGGATAGAGTTGTACAATCCAAATTTAACGGATGTAAATATTGGAGGTCTTTTTCTAACCGACGACTTTGGTAATTTGGATAAGTGGCAAATAGGAGGTAGTGTCACGGTTCCTGCTGGAGGTTTTACCACTTTCTTCGCCGATGATGATTTGATGGAAGGTGTATTGCACGCTGGTTTTAAATTAAAGGCTGGAGGAGAGGAAGTCGCCCTGGTTCAGTTGCTGGCGGATGGTTTGACAATTATAGATTCTATTTCTTTTGACGAAGTGCCTTTTCTGACTTCTTATGGTAGAAGTACGGACGGTGGTTCCAATTGGCAACTTTTTGGTGAGACGAGCCCGGATGCTTCTAACAGTGCCGGGTTATCTTATTTAGTTGCACCTGAAGGTTCATTGGCTGCTGGTTTATATACGGGTGCACAAACGGTGACGCTCAGTCATCCCGATCCAATGGTTGATATTTATTACACGACGGATAGTGATTTGCCGGATGATGGAGAGACACTTTATACAGAGCCAATTACCATCAACAGTACCAAAACGATTCGGGCCATAGCCACCCGTTCAGGTTTTGCAGATAGCGAAGTTGCCGATTATATTTATCTGATTGATGAAAACCCGAACATGCCGATCTTAAACCTAACGACTGATCCAGATAATTTCTTTGATGATGAAATAGGTATTTACGTAGACGGAACGAATGGGAGAATAGCCTATTGCTCCTCCGAACCGGTCAACTGGGCGCAGGATTGGGAGCGACCTTGTAATCTAAAAATGTTTTTGCCTGATGGCGAAATGGTGTTTGATGTAAATGCAGGCGTAGAAATATCAGGTGCTTGTTCAAGAGGACATGCCATGAAAAGTTTGGCCATCAACCTGAGAGAAAAAGAGTTTGGCGACGACCAGTTAAATTATGAAGTCTTTCCTCAAAGAGACTATGATAATCACCAGCGTTTTAAAATCAGAAACAGTGGGCAGGATTACTACCGACTTGGGTTTAGAGACGTAGTTAATCAAACCTTGTTGTTTAAAGGTAATATCGATATAGAAGTACAAGCGGGACGTCCGGTTTTGTTTTATTTGAACGGCGAATTTTGGGGATTGTACAACATACGCGAAAAATATGTCGGCGAACATTTCGAAGAGCTATACGATGTAAATGAAAATGATCTGGATATCATCAAAAGTCCGGGATTGAATTACAGTGATGTCAAAAAAGGAACTGAAACAGACTATCTGGCGCTTTATGATTTTGTGGAAAATGCCGATCTGACGAACCAGGCAGATTACGATTATTTTGATGCGCAGGTAGATGTCAACGAGTTTCTCAACTACTGGTCAACTATGACTTACATGGCCAACTACGACTGGCCTGCCAACAACCTGACCATTTGGCGAGACCGTGAAAACCAATCAAAATGGCGATACGGAGTAGCGGATACAGATGGTAGTACCAACAACTTTTTGGCAAATAATGCAAAGCCGGAGTTCAATACCTTTGAATTTATTAATGAACCCAACAGTAACTCCTGGCCAAACAATTCAATCAGTACACTTTTCTTACGAAAACTGCTGGAACGCGATGAATTTCGCCATGAATTCATTCAACGAACCTGTACCTTTATAGAAGTGCTATTTCCAACAGAACGTACCCATCCTCTAATTGACAGTATGGTTGGTTTGTTTCAACCAAACCTGGAGGCACATCTCGACAACTGGGCATTTGATAATGCCATGGGAGGAGACGAACCTTCCTGGTACGAATGGATTGATAAATACAAAGATTTCTGGGAAGACCGTCCCGGTTACATGCGCGACCACATGAATGATTTTTACAATCTGGATGAATACTACGATTTGACCATCAACTTTGACGAATCAACGGAGGGTGATGTTTTTGTCAACTCCAACACCATGGACATTCCATTCGATTATACCGGCACCTATTTCAAAAATATCCCATTGCGTTTGACCGCAGTGGCAGACCCCGGATTTCAATTCGCTTACTGGCTGGAAACAGGGGTGACGGATGCCGTCATCGATTACATAGGTACAGCAAATATGACCCTGACACCTATCTTCGTTCCGGATGGTCCGGTACTTACCTTTAATTGCCCCGGTGATATTTTTACAACGATTGCCAGTCCTGCAACGACCGCTGCTGTCAGTTGGACGGAACCAACAGGTTCTACAACCTGTGCATCTGCTGTGGTTACAATTACTCAGACTTCCGGTCCATCAAACGGAGGCGATTTCCCAATGGGTACAACCACCGTTAATTATACTGCAACGGATGATTGTGGAAATGAAGAAACCTGCTCATTTGTAGTGACGGTCACCGTCGATAATGGAACATTAACATTGGCCTGTCCCGATCATATAAACGTAACTACTTTACCTGGATCAACTTCTACCTTTGTTACATGGACGGAGCCAGCGGCCAGTACAACTTGTGCTGCGGGAGGGGAGTCTGTCACTCAAACAGATGGTCCGTTGAATGGCGACTCTTTCTCAATAGGAGCTACTACCGTTTCCTACTCGGCAGTAGATGCCTGTGGTAATATGGAAACTTGTTCTTTTGTGGTCACCGTTCCAAGCGCAACTTCAACTGTTTCATTGGAATGCCCTGCAAACATAACTGTAACGGCAGCAGCCGGAACCATTGTCGATTGGCTGGAGCCAAATGGAGTTTCAGATTGTACAATTGGTTCAGTGACCACTACTCAGACATCCGGAAGTCCAAGTGGTAGTTTCTTCCCGGCAGGTTCTTATGTCATTATTTATGAAGCGATAGATGGCTGTGGTACGAGCGAGTCGTGTAGTTTTACCATCACGGTGTTGGACGACTCAGGAACACTTACCATGAGCTGTCCGGAAGTCCTGCAATTCGTTTTACCAGTAGGTGCAACTTCAATGCCTGTTAATTGGTCGCTACCCACCACTTCGACAACCTGTGGAGGTGGACAGCAAAATGAAACTTGTGGAACTGTACCAACTGGTTTCTCCTACTTAGGGGCTTTAGGAGATAGCGAGTATTTTCGCTCGGACAGCAAAATTCCATGGACTTTAGCGCAAGCTAACTGTGAAACCTTTGGAGGAAATTTGATAGCTATTGGATCTGTCGAAGAAAACGATTTTTTAACAGCAAATGTAGATGTAAACGTACACATTGGGCTAAATGATATTGAAACAGAAGGAGTGATGGCCTGGACAAATGGTGAACCTGTTGGATACACGAATTACACCGGGAATCCCAATAATACAGAAACTAATGATTACGGAAACTGGGCTCCCTGGAGTTTTAAATGGGGTTTTTATTCCAATAGTGTTTACAAATATTACGTGATGGAATTGAATTGTAGCGGAAGCGGTGGCGTTGACTTGACACAAACGAACGGACCCAATAATGGAAGCACACTTTCTGCAGGAACCTACATCGTGACTTATGAGGCAACGGACGACTGTGGTGACGTGCAGGTTTGTAGCTTCAATATAGAAGTTCAGGATAACCCACAAACGATAAGCCTGGAATGTCCTACTAGCATTACAGTTACGGAAGATCCGATGGCGGGAGGAGCAGTTGTGAACTGGGCAGACGCGGTTGGTAGTACGACGTGTAGCACCGGTGGTCTGTCGATTATGCAAACGGGTGGAATGTCATCCGGAACTTTATTTCCGGTAGGGGTCTATAACATTGTTTATCAGGCAACTGATAATTGTGGTACTCCGATGACCTGTGATTTTGTGGTCACCGTAGAAGCGGATGTTCCATCCACAGAATACTGTGCTGCGGCAGGACAGTCGCCCTGGCAACAGCAAATAATAAATGTAAGTTTCCATACCATTAACCATGACTCTGCTAAAGAAGGCTATGCTGACTTTACAGACGTAAGTACGACAGTAAATTCCGGATCGACTTATGCGATTAGTATTACACCAAAGTTTAGTTATACCCACTGGGATGAATACTTCCGGGTTTGGATTGATTATAATGGAGATTTTGATTTTACGGATGCAGGTGAATTGGTATTTGAAGACATATACCTTGCCGGTACAGATGGTACAGATGCCGGTCCGGTGGAAGGAACAATAATAATTCCTTCCGGAATTGTAACAGGATCTACTCATATGCGTATAGCTATGAAAAAAGATGCCTTTGCCGATCCTTGTGAGACCTTTAATTTTGGAGAAGTAGAAGACTATACGTTGATTCTGACTAATAATTTTGCACTCAACAGTAATTCAAATCCATTGATAGAGGAGGGGGCAACGGTAAGAACTGCTGATAAAGCCAATGAAATCAACACATTTAGGATTTATCCTAACCCGGCACAAGAAGGTGTATATATAGATTTAAGTGAATTTGAAGGAAAAACAGCACAAGTTGAAATCTTCAATACGCAAGGTCAACAGCTGGTAAAGTATGATTTTGAATCATTGGAACAAACGCCAGTTTATGTCAATCTATCCGGATTTAGCAATGGCGTTTATACCATTAAGGTTACTGTTGATGGAGCCGCTCAGATGGGCGAACGACTGATCGTAAACCGAGTGGAGTAGGGACTTAGTCGGTTTCGCTGAGAGACCGCTGTGCTGTTAGACTTCTGTTCAATGTGTTTTGGGCTGTAAGATGACTGCGCAGCGGTCTCAAAATAAGAGATGAAAAAGATGGCATCTGTCCTATAATAACTGTATTTGTAACTGTTCAGTGTTACCTACGATAGGGGGCATTTGAGTTTGCACTTGACACTTGAACTTGCACTTTTTAAAATTCAAGTGCAAGTATCAAGTGCAAGTATCAAGTGCAAGTATCAAGTGCAAATGCCCGCAGTTCGCAGGAGCCCCCAGATCAAAGCAGGCTGAATAGTTACCTGTATTTTATAAAGCTGAATTAGACCGCCAAGCATTTTTTAAACAACTTCATAAATTAGTTAGATTTTATATCTGACTAATAGTACCATTACATTTCCACAATCACCGATTCATAAAAGATAAAAGAACATTTCGAAAGAATGTGTTGCTAGGTATAGAAGTATTCTATCTAGTAAAGTTATTTAAAACAAACCCTAACCCAATGAAAAAGTCACTCTATGTTACGCTACTTTTGTGTCTGGCCGTTATTTTCGTCAAGGCACAAACACCCAACCTTTATATCAACGAATTCCTGGCATCTAATGAAACTGGATGGACGGACGCATCCGGAGACTATGAGGATTGGGTAGAAATTTATAATGCTGGTAACTCAGCGGTCGATATCGGAGGTATGTATATTACCGATGATTTGTCAGCACCTACCTTGTGGCAAATTCCAACAACTGATCCAGCCATGACGACGATCCCGTCGAATGGTTTTCTAATTTTATTTTTTGATAAAGATACAGATGAAGGTGTTTTGCACGTAGATGCAAAGTTAGGCGCAGGTGGTGAAGCCATTGGTTTATATACCAGTGATTTAGCCGTTGTTGATACGCTCACTTTTGGACCTCAGCTGCAGGATGTAGCTGAAGGTCGGACACCCGACGGTGGAACTGAATGGGCTTTCTTTACAGAACCAACTCCTGGAGATAATAACGATACTCCCACCGGACTTGGAGCTGCTGATATTCCTATTGCAAATGTAGGAGGTGGTTTTTATGAAAACTCAGTAGCTGTTTCTCTAAGTTCAGAAACACCCGACGCTGCGATTTACTACCGCATGGATGGCAAAGCCCCAAACGATAATGATATAGAATATACCGGTCCCATCACTATCAGTTCAACAGCCGTATTGAGAGCAATAGCCTATGCACCCAATCTCAATGAAAGTGGGATCATGACGCATACTTATATTATTGATGAAGATCGCGAAAATTTTGTAGTCGTTGCTCTGACCACTGATCCTGAGAATCTTTTTGATCCGGAAGATGGGCTATTCCCAAACTTCGAAATGGAGGACCTGGAAAAAAATGCGCACATCCAGTTTTTTGAAACAGATGGTTCACTCGCTTTTTCGCAGGAAATAGAAATCGAACTCCAGGGAAATGGTAGTTTAACGTTACCACAAAAGTCACTCAAAATGAAAGCTAAGGCGAGCCTTGGTAATGCGTATTTTGACTACAAAATATTTCCTGATGAAGCGCCAGATAAATACCGAAGCTTTCTTATGCGACAGTCCGGTCAGGATTGGAACAGGACGATGTTTAGAGATGCATTACAGCAAACACTGATGGCAGACGTTTCCGACTTGAATGGAATAATAGAAAAGCCAGACCTCGACTTACAATCGTATCGTCCAGGCATTCTTTACATCAATGGCGAATATTGGGGTGTTCAAAATATACGCGCTCAAATGAGTTGGAAGTACCTTGATGCACACTACGGTTTGGAGGAAGAAGAAGTAGATGTGGTGGAAGATGATGATGAATTGAAAACAGGAGATCTGGTAGAATGGGACGCATTCAATGATTACCTCGAAGATAATAACTTTAGTGATCCTGCTAACTACGTTGAACTTTGGGAAAAAGCAGATGTCGACCACTTTATGGACTATATGCTACACGGAATTATTGCTGACAACAACGATTGGCCGGGTAACAATAACCGCCACTGGAGAGAACGAACGGAAGATGGAAAATGGCGTTGGTTGACGAAAGACATGGATTTTGGTTTTGGTTTACGGCCTCTAAATGGGGGCTGGGATTCAGGAGACTTCACCACGAATATGCTAGCGGTTTGTCTAGCGGAGAATAGTTCGGAATATTATAACCGCCCACCTGCTACCTTGTTCCTACGTCGTCTGATGGAAAATGAGGAGGCAAAGTCTGATTTCATCAACCGGGCTGCAGACCTGCTCAATACTGTTTTTGAGGAAGATCGAATCCTTAATCGAATTGATGATTTCGAAGATGTTTATTCGCCACAAATGCAAGATCATTACGATGTATGGCAAAGTGGTTGGAACGGGCATAGCGGGAAGGTGGAAAAGTTGCGCATTTTTGCAGCAGGGCGTGCGCCTGAAGTTAGAAATCATTTTGTCAATCAGTTTAGTGAAGTAAGTGGACTAACGGATGTAGCAATAGATGTGAATCCTGAGATGAGTGGTTCTATTGATTTTAATACCCTGACGTTAAACGAAACACATTTTCCGTGGGCAGGAATTTACTTCCAAGGATTGGAAATTCCTGCTTTCGCAAAACCTAACCGCGGTTACTTATTTGAAAACTGGTCGGGGGCCGCTTCTGGTTCAAACCCGGAAGTACTGGCAAATATCAACTCCAATTCAGAAGACCTTATCGCTAATTTTCAACTAGGTTCAACTGCCACTGATCCCATCGTGATTAACGAAATAAATTACAACTCACCAGATGATTCGGACCCGGCTGACTGGGTCGAATTGTTTAATCCAAATGCCAGTTCCGTAGATATTTCGGGTTGGTACTTTGAAGATGAGAGTGGTAAATTTTATGGCTTTCCAGCCAATACGATTATGGTAGCGGGCGCTTACTTATTGCTAGTGGAAGATGCAGCTACTTTCGCAACGGTTTATCCCGATGCCGTCAACGTATATGGAAGTTTCGGTCAGGGGTACAATGGCTTTGGCCTTAGCGGAAAAGGCGAACTGATTACACTAAAAAATGCAGCAGGTGTCCTAATAGATGAAGTTGATTTTGATGACAGCGACCCCTGGCCCGAAGCACCAGATGGAGATGGTCCTACCTTACAATTGATGGCACCAGCACTCGACAATGCTTTGCCAGAAAGTTGGTCGGGATTTGAAGCAACACCCGGAGCAATAAATGGTGGTGGCCTCTTAGTTATCTGTCCTGCTGCATTGGATTTTGATCTTGCAATTGGAGCAACAGAAGTGGCTGTTAACTGGTCTTTGCCAGAAACCAGTACCAGTTGTTTAGTGAATTCCACGGTGTCATTGACTCAAATCAGCGGTCCAGCAAACGGATCACTGGTAGCAGAAGGAACCTACACCATAGATTACCTCGCAGAGGATGATTGTGACAATGTGAGGAACTGCTCTTTTGACATCACCGTAACTGCTACAGCGCTGGAAGCAACACTTAATTGTCCAACTGATATTATGATAGATGCGGTGCCGGGAGCGACAAGTGCAGCGGCATCCTGGGCCACTCCAACTGGCAACACCAATTGCACACTTGGAAATAGTTTAAGCATTATGCAAACGACAGGTTTGCCTTCCGGTAGTGTTTTTCCAATAGGAAACAGTACGATTACTTATACGGCAACAGATGACTGTGGTACGCAAACGACTTGTGTATTTGAAGTGGTGGTGATTTCATCTCCATCTACTGTTGCAATAAATTGTAGTAATGATATCAACGCTGTTTCTCCATCAGGAATACCTGAAATTGTAACCTGGAGTGAACCGTCAGCTATCACAGATTGCGCTGCTAGTACGTTTGTCACGGTGATTCAAACTGCTGGTTTGCCAAGTGGAAGTTTATTCCCTGTCGGAACACAAACAATCACTTACGAAGCCACGGACGCCTGTGGGGCAGTCTCTACTTGTAGTTTTGATGTTACAGTTGCAGATGGAACAGGTTCTATCTCGCTGACCTGTCCGGATGATGTAACGGTTATTTTACCAGTAGGCCAAACAACTATTCCTGTGAGCTGGTCAATTCCTGTTGTGTCAACAAATTGTGGAGGTGGGACAATAAACCCGAATTGTGGAACCGTTATTCCCGGGTTTGATTTTATAGGAACTTTAGATGATCATCAATATTATATTTCACAGAACAAGGTGACCTGGGAGGTGGCAAAAGCTAATTGTGAAAATAGTGGAGGCTATCTTGCGGTCATTAGTGATCAGGATGAAAATGAATTTATTGCAGCTAATATTTCCGACAAGGTTTATATAGGTTTGAGTGATGCCAACATGGAAGGTGATTTGGAGTGGGTGAATGGGGAGCCTTTTTCATATTCGGCGGTTGATACAGATCCTGATGTAAATACGCCTTCCAAAGATTATGGATACTTGAGTCCATGGAGTGAGGAGTGGAAGTTTTTCTCCGAAAATGTCACTAAATATTATCTGATGGAATTGGAATGTGGAGGAGGTAGTAGTTTGGAGCTTGTTCAAACAGGAGGACCATCTAACGGAGGGGATTTGCAGGCGGGGTCTTATAGTGTAACCTATGAAGCCTCTGATGATTGTGGCGATATCCAATTTTGTAGTTTTTTCATAAACGTGGAAAATAATCCGCAAAGTTTGTTTATTGATTGTCCAGCTGATATTACCGTTACGGAAGTGCCCGGAAGCGGAGGTGCGCCTGTTAGCTGGTCAGCTGCAACGGCTGTAAGTTTTAATTGTGCCGGAGCGGTTGATGTGACACAAATGGTAGGATTACCTTCAGGTAGTTTTTTCCAGGTAGGCAATCACGTCATTGAATATGAAGCAGCAGACCTTTGCGGAAATGTAGCATCCTGTATGTTTGAATTGATTGTTTTGCCGAATGTAACTTCTTCTGAGTATTGTGAATCTGAAGCAGATAGTCCGTGGCAGAATCACATTTCGAATGTAAGTTTTAGTACCATAAATAACGACTCAGGAAAGGATGGCTATGGTGATTTTACAGATCAGGTTGCTGATGCAGTAGCTGAGGCAACTTATGCGCTTAGTGTTCAACCGAAATTTAGCTATACCCAGTACGATATTTACGTAAAGGTTTGGATTGATTACAATCGCGATTTTGATTTTACAGATCAAGGCGAATTGATTTATGCGGTTATACGTCCGGCTGGTACTTCTGGTTCTGTGGTTGATCCTCTGACCGCTTCCATTGAAATTCCCGAAGGTGTTACACCTGGTTTGACGCGCCTGCGGGTTTCTATGAAGCGGAATGCTTATTCGGACTCTTGCGAAGCGTTTGAGTTTGGTGAGGTGGAAGACTATAGTTTGAATTTGCTTGGTAGTGGACCTTCGGATTTTGGCTTTGGTCGGGATGATAGTGGGGAAGTGGCTGCTGCCAAAACGTTTACGGTATATCCGAATCCGGTGCGTGATCTGTTGACGATTGATTTGGGTGAAATTGGAAAGTCAGCTCAGGTTTTGGAAATGTATAATGCGCTTGGTGAGCGGGTGTTTGTCCAAAACTTTGTGGATGGAAAAGTGGATTTGATTTCGGTGGATGTGTCGGAGTATGGTCGTGGGCTTTATTTTGTTTCGATGGTGGATTTGGATGGGGGGCGTGTTACGGAGCAGGTTTTAGTTCAATAATTTGAATTTGAGGGAATCGAAGTTGGAGAAGTAGATGACTGACTGCTTGGCGTTCATTAAAAGTCAAAAATAAATATTGAATAAAGAATAATGAATCGATGAATATTGAATTTACCCTCTGTCGCGTTTCTTACGTTTAAGGATCAATCAAAATTCAAAATTCAGCGATTCATTATTCAATATTTTTTACGTTAGGAGAAATTTCAATTGAGTGCGTAACACTTTAGGTGTCATTGTGTTTCCCTCGCATGCGATTTTTTTTGACAGGATTTACAAGATGAAAATGATTGCTCTTCTTACGTAGGTATTCTCGAAAAGCAAAGTTTTAAGAGCATGAAAAATCATGTTAATCGTTCACGCTAGAAGAAAAATCATGTAAATCATGTAAATCCTGTCAAAAAAAAATGCGTTAGATTTTCAAAAAGTGGCATCTAAGATGTTATACACTCACTTCAATTACGATTGCAATTCCTCAACCTTCCTCCGCCAACATATCATAAACATAAAGCCCCTTCTCATAAAAATTCCGAATCTGATCCACCGGAATCCGATGATTCTTACGATAAAAAATAAGGCAGGGGATCTAACTGATCCCGATCTTCTTTGTAATGAAGGAGAGATGATAGCTATAGCTTCAGGCTTTATGAATTCACCCGAAGAGAGGTCTGTTGAAATGTCTGAAATAAGCAACAAAAAATTATTGGTAGGTGTCTATCCGAATCCTTTTGATTTGGATTTCTATCTTAAAGTTGAAAGTGATAGTAATAAAGAATTAACCTTAATTATTAATAATGCAACTGGAATTCAAATAAAGACCTTAAATTTCCATATATTAAAAGGGCGGAATACGATTCATGTAAACGATGTATCAATTCAAGCTTCAGGTCTCTACTATTTAACGGTAGTAGACAATGAAGATAAAAGTAGGATTTCTTTACCAATAATAAAACAATAGAGAATGGTTAGATGGATTTTATTATTCTTCAGTTGTATCTTCATTTTTACGAATTGCAAAAAGGAGGAAGAAGCTGTTATTGCTCAGTTAGAGGAAGAATGTTTTGGAGTTAATACGATAGGCACATGGGCGGTAGTTGATAGTATTGAACGAACTTATTTTTGGCGAGACTCTATTAGCTTTAATACCTTTGAAAAGAAAATAGTTTTATACGATAATGGGATAGGGAATTTACAATTTCAATTTTCCACTGACAATAATTTTTTTTCTTGGACTTTACAATGTGATCCAGATATATTCATAATGAGCATGCCTTTTAATAATGAAGACTCTCTGTTTACCCCTTCGGAACTTTATACTGTTTCAGCTTTTGATGTTTTAATAAATGAAATTGATTTCAAGAAAATGAAACAGCAAAAAACGGACTCAATTTCTGGGTTCCATTTTGATCAGATTTTAATTCGTAATTTAGTAAGAGAGTGAAGGCCATAAGAAATTATAAACCATGAAAATATTAAAAGTGTTGAAGTTTTTATTTTTTCTTCTTATTGCTATCTTCATATGGTCCTGTCATAAGGATGATGACTTTGACACTACAATAGAAATAAGTTGCCACAGAACCGTTTTGATAGGGACTTGGGATGTAAGCTCTGAATTTATCCAACACTATGAGTTACAGGATTCAACGGTGACATCGAATCATGATTACAGGGTAGTCTTTAGAGATGATGGTACAGGAAGGCTCGATAATGACTTAACTAGCGAGTATGCAATCGGCTTTACTTGGGGGCTTCAATGTAACCCCGACGCATTGCTGATTAATAGATTAAGCTTAACCCCTTTATCCGAAAACCCTATGGAATATACTGCTTTTAGTGACATGTTTAAAATCACTAAAATTACGGCTGGTGAGATTCTAATGTCAGCTGAATATGACTTGGGAAACAACGAGACTAGGAGAAATGTAATGGATAATTTACTTTACATTAAAGTAGAATAATATTTTTCTGATAATATTGTAAATAAAAAATATTGGATACACGATTGCCAACTCAAATAGGCTTATTTCACGTGCTCCACGCATCACTTCAACTTCGATTACAATTCCTCAACCTTCCTCCGCCAACATATCATAAACATAAAGCCCCTTCTCATAAAAATTCCGAATCTGATCCACCGGAATCCGATGATTCTTACGATAAAAAATAAGGTAATAATTCATACCTTCCATACACCAGTCTTTTTCAACCGTAAAGAAATGCAGCAACTCATTGTGGAACGTGTCGCGCACATAATCTTCGGAATCTCCCTGTAATAAATAGTCTTCAGAAAATTTGGGAAAAGCTTCAAAATCAATATCCTGTACCAGGTTGAGGTATTGCCCGATTTTGTGAAAGAAGTTTTCGGGTTTCATCAGGAAACTTGGGAGGTTAAGATCTTTTGCATTGACGAAGAAAACGGTTTGTCGATACCTACTTTTTCCATCACCAGCGATATAAGTGTAATCGAAAATGCAGACTTCTGAATCGCGGTGTAAGTCTGCCTTTCGGAGAATGTTCGTTACTTTTTTGTGGCGTCCCTGCCTAAACAGTTTGAATTCGCCTAACTGGCTGAGCAGGCCGTACTCATCTTGTTCCCGCCAATCCATGTCCAGATCGTAGGAGAGATTATACAATTCTTTTTTTCTGCTTTTGAATAGATTTTTGAAAAAGGACATATGGGCTTGAGTTTAATTATTCAGTCAGTCTGTTTTTTGGATGGATGTTAGATGTTGGATGTTTTTTACGTGCGCTTTGCGCCGTAAAGGATATTTCGACTTCGCTCAACATCCGTCAAGTTTGCGCTAGCAAGCCGTGACTAACATTCAACATCTAACATCCAATTTCATCAGTTATCCCTTGCAATTTAAGAATTTGCCTCCAAGTTATTGATTATTTTGCATAATAACTAAGGACAAAAAAGTACCTTGTGCCAGAGAAAATACATCAAAATGATTTTAAGGGCAATCCTTTTTTTGCTGGAGGTGGTTCGGATGGGATATCGCGTATACGTGGTCAACCCGCTGTGGAACAAACCCAAATTGCGAAAAGAGGTGCAGCGAATTTATGCTTCCCGTGGTTTGCCTTTTGACCGATCCTATTTTCATCGCATCTATTATCACCTTTTACTGAGCTCGGTGACCAATATGTGGTTTAGCACTTTGCGTGGAAAACGCGAGACCAAAAAAGAGATGATAGCCGCCGCTTATCTGGGCGCTTCCACTCCCTTGTATGACGATCTGTATGATGAAAGCGACTATAACCGTCAGGATGTGCAACGCCTCATCACTCAGGGCAATGCAGAAGGCTTCGGAATCATTGCAGCATTGGGTATTGAATTTTATCAGGAGCTGCTAACCTATTTAAATCGTCCTGAAACCTTTGCCGATTATTTGGAGCGAGTTGCAATTGCTCAGGACAATAGCAAAGCGCAAGTTGGCCAAACAAAACTCAGTGAAGCAGCGATTCGCAAAATTACTTACGATAAAGGCGGGTACTCCATAGCACTTTACCGTTCCGTTTTAAATCATGAAATGAAACCGGGAGAAGATCAGGCCGTTTACGATCTCGGTTGCATGATTCAACTCACCAATGATTTATTTGATCTTCGAAAAGATTATATGAATGGTCAGCAAACCTTAGTGACGGCTACTGATGATATCAATAAAGTTCGTAAAGAATATTTGAGTTTACTGCACAAAACCATTGCCTCCTTCAAAGATTTGGAATATGCTTACTGGAGTCAAAAACGATTTATTTTGCAACTGATGCTGATTGTTGGTCGGGGGATGGTCTGTTTGGATCAGTTGGCGCGGGTGCAGGAGAAGTATGGCCAATTTGATGTGTCGCTGATGCAGCGATCGGAGTCGGTTTGTGATATGGAGAAGCCGATAAATTTGATTCGTAGTTTTTGGTATTCGGTATTGGATCCTGCAGGGTTGGAGTAGAGTAATTGCAACACTGTCAGCATTAGGATTTATAGGGTTAAAAGACGATAGGATGCTTTCTTTAACGTGCACCTTAAAGCAAGTCATTGGATATTAGAAAGGTGTCGATAAGCATCTTGTCATCCCTCTATCCTAAAAAAACCTAATCCTGACAATGGGATGACGGGTAGAATACAACTACAAATATCAAACCGACAGATAAAAAAACATACCTTTAAACAACTTCATATAAAGCTTCCTGAATTAAAAACTAAAACAATTATTTTCATCTTGTAACTCCTGTCAAAAAAAACGCGTTAGATTTTCAAAAAGTGAGATCTAAGAGGCTATACACTCCTTTGACTTCGACTTTGACTTAACTCTCCCGTAAAGCAAAAGCTCCCCGCATCTTCCCATAAGTCCGCTCCGCCTGCGCATAATCCAAGGTCTGCTGCCCATCCGAAAACGCCTTCTCCGGACACTGATGCACCTCCATAATCACCGCATCCGCACCAGCCATCACACTCGCCAGCGCCACCGGCTCCACAAATTTTCGTACACCAACGCCATGACTAGGGTCCGCCACCACCGGCAAATGTGTCTTCTCTTTCAACATCGCAATTGCATTAATATCCATCGTATTCCGATAAGCCGTTTCGTAAGAACGAATACCCCGCTCACAAAGTAAAATGCGTTCGTTGCCATTACTGAAAACATATTCTGCCGCATACAGCAACTCGTCAATCGTACCGGAAATACCGCGCTTTAGCATCACTGCTTTATCTGTCTTTCCAAGTGCATCCAGCAAGTTGAAGTTCTGCGCATTTCGGGCACCCACCTGGAAGATGTCCACATAAGGCAACATCGCATCTATCTGCTCCGTCATCATCACCTCCGTAATGATCTTCACCCCATGTGCCGAACAAATCTGATGAAACATCTTCAATCCTTCAATCCCCAATCCACGGAAAGAGTAGGGGGAACTCCGCGGCTTGTACACACCACCGCGCATGATGTTCACACCATTCGCTTTCAAATGCTTCACCACTGATTCCACCTGCTCCGGCGATTCAATCGAACAAGGCCCCGCCATAATTTCAAAATGCCCTTCACCAATTATTACATCATCCCCCAGGTCAATTAGCGTATTTTTCACCTTCCATTGGCGCGACACCAACTTGTAAGGATCCGTCACCTTATGAATATCTTTCACCCCTTCCAGGCAACCAATCGACCGAATGTCAAAGGGTTTTTTACCAATACAAATCATGTAATGGTCAAATTGAGTTTTCACTTCATTGCCTTCGTAGCCGATTCCTTTCAACTTGGATTGCAAGTTGTCAATGGTTTCAGTACTTATGTTTTTGTCCAGTTGTACGATCATTTTTTTGAGTATTTTTATTAGAATAAATTAATCTATCAATTATTTAGAGTCGTAACCCGCAAATTTATTTGCGAGGTTCAAACTGCTCTTAGGTCTTGAGTATGTTTTGATCCTGGCAAATAAATTTGCTGGATACGGAACACTTTTTGGCAGGACTGAAGTCCTGCCTACTTATTCCCACTAACACGAAACCGCTAATACAAATTTTTCTACGATCGAAAACAATCCCGTTAGAAGGAAATCCGTGTTAATCTGTTCAATCCATCAAATCCGCGTTCCCATCAACGTTAGCGGGCAACCTCACTCCGAGGCCTAACGCCCACCACAAACTCCCGCACAGTCTCCTCCAAATCCTCACTACCACCCAAAGCCTTTATAAAAGCAGACCCAATAATAGCCCCCTGAGCATGCAAGCAAGCCGTATCAAAAGTCGACTTATCAGAAATCCCAAAACCAATCAATCGCGCATTTTTCAAATTCATATTTTTAATCCGCTCAAAATATTCCACCTGAGCAGAAGAGATATCTTTCTTAGCACCAGTAATCGCAGCACTCGAAACCATATAAATAAAGCCACGGGAAAGCGCATCAATTTTTCGAATCCGGGCCTCCGTCGTTTGTGGAGTAATTAGAAAAATAACATGCAAACCAGCCGCCTCAAACTTAGCCTGATATTCCGATTCATAAACATCAACAGGCAAGTCGGGCAATATCAAACCATCAATTCCCACTGCCTTACATTGCGCTATAAAATCGTCGATTCCAAACTGCATCAACATATTTAAATAGCCCATCAGCAACAAAGGCATTTGCGTATGCGAACGAACGTCAGCAAGTTGCTCAAAAAGCAATTTCAAACTCATCCCGTTTTCTAAAGCCTTGGTACCGCTGGCCTGAATCGTCGGGCCATCGGCTAAAGGATCAGAGTAGGGGATACCGATTTCCATCATATCTACACCAGCCAGGTCCGCTGTTTTTATAATAGTAGCAGTGTCCTGCAAATTCGGATAACCTGCCGTGAAATATAGGTTGAGGATGCCCGATTTTTTGTTGGCAAATAATTGGTCAATTCTATTGTTCATCAGGTAGGTTTTTTATATAGGTGGACAAATCTTTGTCGCCACGACCAGAAAGATTCATAACGATAACATCAGTCGGTTTGTAGTTCAATTTTGGAAGAGCTGCAAAAGCATGCGCCGATTCCAAGGCAGGAATAATGCCTTCCAGTCGCGTTAATTCAAAAGCTGCGTCCAGTGCTTCCTGGTCAGTAGCGCTCAGCACTTCTGCCCGTCCCTTGTCAATCAAATGTGCATGCATCGGACCAATACCCGGATAATCAAGTCCCGCAGAAATAGAGTAGGGCTCTACAATTTGTCCGTCTTCTGTCTGCATCAAAATGGTGCGCTGTCCGTGAATAATTCCTTTCGTTCCGAGGATAGAAGTCGCAGCGGAATGTCCCGAATGAATACCCAAACCAGCTGCTTCAACCGCCACCAATCGAGTCGATAATTCATCCAGATAGTGATAGTAAGCACCAGCTGCATTCGAACCGCCGCCAACGCAGGCAACAATCAGGTCCGGATTTTCAGAGCCCGTTTGTTCTTTCAACTGCCAGCGCATTTCTTCGCTAATCACCGATTGAAACCGAGCCACCATATCCGGATAAGGATGCGGTCCCACCACCGAACCGATGATGTAATGTGTGTTTACCGGATTCGCAATCCAATCGCGGATCGCTTCATTTGTAGCATCTTTCAGCGTACGACTTCCACTCAATGCCGGTACCACTTTTGCGCCAAGCATCCGCATCCGCGACACGTTAGGTGCCTGTCGCGCTATGTCCACCTCACCCATGTATACGATGCATTCTATCCCCATCAAGGCACAGACTGTCGCCGTGGCTACACCGTGTTGACCTGCACCCGTTTCAGCAATGATCCGGCTTTTGCCCAACCGCTTTGCCAGTAAAATTTGTCCAATGGTATTGTTGATTTTATGTGCCCCCGTATGGTTGAGGTCTTCCCGCTTTAGATAAATTTTTGCCTGATACTTTTCAGAAAGTCGCTTGGCAAAATACAGCGGACTTGGTCGCCCAACATAATCTTTTAGCAATGCCTGAAACTCCTTTTGGAAATCAGCCGCTTCCATAATTGCGAGGTATCTGTTTTGCAGTTCCTCTACATTCCCAAACAACATCTCGGGAACAAAGGCACCACCAAACTCACCATAAAAACCGTTCTGATCAATTTGAAAGGTCATGTTTGAATTTTTTTATTAGTTCAATATTTTTTAATCCCGGTTCGATTTCAAAACCACTATTGATATCGACGCCTACGCAGCGGGGATGTTTAAATTGTTTAATCACTGTGGCCATGTCTACTTTGATACCACCACTTAAAAGAAATGGCGTTTCTCCTTTATACTTTTCCAAAATATTCCAATCGTACGTCACACCATTACCACCCGGATTCTTACCCTTTGTATCAAAGATAAAATAGTGGCAACTCTCTTCGTATTTTTTGGTCAAGCCAAAATCAAAGTTTTCATCTATTGAAAATGCCTTGATGCTGGTCAGCCCTTTTGCTTTATAGCTTTCGCAAAATGCTGGAGTCTCTTTTCCGTGGAATTGAATTCCTGACAAACCGTACTTCACAATTCGTTCATCAATATATTCCTCCGTCGCATTCACAAATACGCCAATCCGTTTCAATTTATTTTCCAATTCCAATTCCAATTCCAAATGTCTCGGCGACTTTTCGTAAAAGATCATACCCATCCAATCTGGTGCCAGTGCTACCAGCTCCTGAATATTTTTTTGATCTTTCATGCCACAGACTTTTAGAATCATTTTTTTTGTTTTAAGGGATCAGGAGACAGGAGTCGGGTGTCAGTTTCCAGCAATCGTGTACCCTGACTCCCGACTCCTCTTTACTTACAGTCGTTTACTTACAGCTCCAGCTGCAGATGCAAATTCCACCTCAGAAATAAACTCCCGACAAGCCAAAGCCGGATCAGAAGTTTTCATAAAAGTCTCCCCAATCAAGAACCCATCAAAGCCCGCCTTCTTCAATTCCAGAATCGACTCCGGCGCACTAATCCCACTCTCCGATATCTTCATAAAATCATCCGGAATCATTTGTATCAACTCCAAACTCTTTTTAATCGAAACCTTAAATGTTTTTAAATCTCTGTTGTTGACCCCTATGATATCAATGTGCTGATTTAGTTTGCTAAACTGCTCCTCACCATGCACTTCCATCAGTACTTCAAGTCCCAGCGACTTCGCAAATTTTGCCAAAGCTTCGACTTCTTCTTTCTCCAGCACTTCTGCAATCAACAAAATCGTATCTGCGCCAATAGCCCTCGCTTCAATAATTTGGTATGCATCAATAATAAAATCCTTCCGAAGAATCGGACAGAAGTTATAAGTCCGCGCCGTTTCCAAATCTTTATTGGATCCACCAAAGTAATGCTCATCCGTCAATATCGACAAACCGGAGCAACCCGCCTGCATATACCCGATGGTCACTTCTTCCACTTTCGCATAAGCGTTGATCATGTCCTTTGATGGAGACTTTCGTTTAAACTCCGCAATGATCCCGGTCTTGTCATCCCGCTGCAGGTATTTTTTCATTGAAACGATAGGTGCATTAAAGTGCAGGGATTTTTCAAGAAGTTTACTTGGGTAAAGTTCTTTCTTCTCTGCTACTTCTTTTCTTTTGTTGTGAACGATTAGAGTTAGGATGTCCATGATTGGATATTTTTGGTTTTAAAATTTTTATTTAAAAAAAAATTGACTGATGTATCGAGTCGTATCCGCTAAATTTATCCCGATAAATCGAGGACAAGTTTTGCCTGCCCGCCTGAATGATCTTTAGATTGGGCAGGGATCATCAACTAACTAAATAGCAAGTAGTTGAACCTACCAAAAAAATGTCGTGCGCTATAATGTTGTAGCAGTAAAAGCGACAAAAAGTTGTAGCTTCTCGATAGCGCTGTATTGCCTTGCTCTTTCGCCAGATCCTACGCCAGATCTCCTACGCCAGATCCTACGCCAAGGCTTCGGCTCCTGAAAAAGGCTACAGCGCACACGTCAATCGTCGGTTTGAAACACATAGGTACAATAGAGACATAGCACTCGACCGTAGAGGACAGAGTAGATTTTGCTGGTCGCAAACCATAGACCGCAATAGATTTTTTAGCCTTAGGAGATTTTATTTTCCTGTTATTGTGAGCTATTGATTTTTGCTCCTAACAAAAATAGCTATGTGTTCTCCTACGGTCGCGTGCTATGTCCCTATGCCTCTATGCCTCTATGTGTTTCAAAAAAAAACGTCAGAAGTGTATCGCGTTAGCATTCTATAGAAAGTGTTACAACTTTTGACGATTTAAGAGACAGAACATTATGTCGCACGACATAAATTTGGCGGTTACGGGATTCACGTTCTTGTCCAGTCTGTAAAATCCTGCCGGCCGATTCCCACTAGCGCGTCTCACGTTATTTTTTTCGAAGAAAAGAGTAACACCTCTGCGGCTCTTCTACGTTCAATTACATTAGTGGGCAACTTAGCGTCTCTGCGTCTCCGCGTTCAAAATCGTGTTAGTGGGAAAACTCATTTTCATATCACAGCTCAGCAATCCCTCCGATTTGATGAATCAAAGGGAGTGCTTACTGGCTTGTACACCGAAGCTTCAGCGTAGGTGTATCTTTAAAACGCATTCACGACGCACTCACACAATCCACCAAGCGCCTCAAACAACCCAAAGCCGCCCCAGCATCCAAAGACTCCTTCGCCTCCCCAATACAATCTTCAATCGACTTCCCAACATCAAACTGCTGAATAGCCATCCCCGCATTCGCATAAATCGCAGACCGCTGCGCCTCCGTACCTTTCCCCTCCAGGATCGAAGTGAAAATATGCGCCGCCTCCGCCACCGTATCCCCACCAAAAAGTGCCTCCTGAGCAATCGTCTCAAAACCCAAATCCTCCGGCTGAAAAATACGATCCATATGATTAGATCGAATGCTAAATGCATCCGTCAATGAAATTTCATCATAACCGTCGAGTGAATAAACAACAGCGTAAGACTTGTCTTCCTCCTGCAAAATATAGTGATAAAGACGTGATAAGTGCATGTTGAAAACGCCCAGAAAACTTCGCGTCGGACGTGCCGGATTGACCAATGGCCCCAGCATATTGAAAAAGGTTTTTAAACCCAGTGCTTTTCGAACGGGGCCAACTGCTTTCATCGCCGGATGGAAAAGTGGCGCGTGTAGAAAGACAATATTGGCTTTATCGAGTTGTTGATTCAGGGCAGCCTCATCATTGGTGAATTGGTAGCCGAGGCTTTCCATTACATTGGACGAACCGCTGACACTTGACACACCGTAGTTGCCGTGCTTGGTCACTTTATATCCGGCTCCTGCCACCACGAAACAGGTCAGCGTAGAAATGTTGAAGGTGTTTTTTCCATCTCCTCCAGTACCCACTATGTCAATAGAATCGACGCCATTGAAATCTACTTTTTTGCGCAAAGCAAGTAAAGCATCGCGAAAACCCTGCAACTCTTCTTTGCTAATCGGACGCATTTTGAAAACACTTAGAAAGGCAGCCAGGTGCGCATCATTGTATTTTGCTTCGCTGATTTCTATCAAGGTATTTTTCGCTTCTTCGCGACTTAGTTTCTTTTGATCAAATAGTTGTTCCAATAGTGCTTTCATTAGGCAGTTGCATTTGTCTGAATTAATTTAGAACTGTATTCCAAAAAGTTTTTCAACAATCCTTTTCCCTCTGGTGTCAATATACTCTCCGGGTGAAATTGAACACCACGGACGTTATACGCTTTGTGGCGCAAAGCCATGATAATGCCATTTTGATCTTCTGCCGTTACTTCCAGACATTCCGGAAAACCTTCTTTCTCCACAATCCAGGAATGATATCGCCCCGCTTCATATGGTGATGACAAACCTTGAAAAAGCACTTCGTCTTCTGATACATTCAGTTGAGTGGCGATACCGTGATAAACTTTTTCCAGATTTTTTAGCTTGCCGCCAAATACTTCACCAATCGCCTGATGTCCCAGGCAAACTCCGAGGATTGATTTTGTACTATGGTATTTTTTGATGACCTCCATGGTGATACCTGCGTTGACAGGTACACCAGGTCCGGGAGAAAGTACGATGATATCGTAAGCTCCAACTTCTTCCAGGGTAATCGCGTCGTTGCGAAATACGTCGACTTCTTCGGAGGTTATTTCCGAGATGTATTGGACTAGATTGTAGGTGAACGAGTCGTAGTTGTCTATTATTAGAATCTTCATTTTTTATTTATGATATTGAAAGGTGCAGCGCATCGGCACCGTTTGTTCGTTTAAATGCCTGATTTTCTTTTTTATACAATACTAATTCTAAACTCAGGCTCGGGAGTCTCCTTGCTTCGCGATGGAGCTTCCCGGTCATTTAAAAGACGTTAAAGAGTTCACGTTCAAAGAAAAAAATCCGTGTAAATCAGTCAAATCCGTGTTCCCATCAACGTTAGAAGGCTTTGTCATTCCTAGTGAGTTTACGAGCCGAGGAACTACCCCACAATCTCCTCCGCCAAAACCAACGCCTTCTTCAAAGCCCCCAACTTATTCTTCACCTCCTGCAACTCCTTCTCCTCATTACTCTCAGAAACGATACCTGCTCCCGCCTGCGAATAAAGCGTATTATTGATACTCAAAAACGAACGAATGATAATCGCATGATTTACATGGCCATTAAAATCAATGAAACCAATTCCACCTCCGTAAAAAGAGCGGTTGGTATTTTCGTATTCGTTGATGAGTTGTAGTGCCTTATATTTTGGTGCGCCGGAGAGTGTGCCGGCCGGGAAGGTGTCTCCAAAGACTTCAAACGGATTTGAATTTGGAGGAAGCTCCCCTTCCACTTTTGAGACCAGGTGAATGACGTGCGAAAAATATTGAATTTCTTTCAACTCTTTTACTTCCACTTTTTTGCTGTGTCGACCCAGGTCATTTCTGGCCAGATCAACCAACATAATGTGCTCTGCATTTTCTTTTGGATCTTTGATGAGCTCTTGTGCGTTTTGAGCATCTTGTTCGTCGTTGCCGGTGCGCTTGTAGGTGCCGGCGATGGGGTTGACCCGGGCGGTGTTGCCTTTGATTACCAATTGCGATTCAGGCGAACTTCCAAAAATATGATAGCTTCCAAAATCAAAATAATAAAGATAAGGCGATGGATTGACTGACCGCAAAACGCGATAAACGCAAAAGTCATCGCCCTGATATTGCTGTGCATATTGTCGCGACAAAACTATTTGAAAAACATCTCCAATCTGACAATGGTGTTTTCCTTTGGTCACCATGTTGCGATATTCCTCATCCGTCAGATTGCTTGTTTCTTCCCCTTTTAGTTTGAACGGATATTTTGGAATAAGCTGATCGAAAACGATGCGACGAATTTCTTCTAATTTAGAAGTGTCGCCATCCAGGCGATTTTCCGTCAGGTAAAGTTCCTCCTTAAAGTGATCGATATTGATGAGGTAACGATAGAAAATATAATGTACATCGGGAATATCAATCTTGCGCTTTTCCAGCGGGCAGTCGATGCTGTCGAAATATTGGATAGCATCGAAGTTGGTGTGACCAATGAATCCGTTGACGGGAGCTTGTTCAGTTTCATGTTGAAAAGTAAATCGTTTCATGAAATTCTGAAAAATGCCAGCCAATTGCATAGGCGTTTCTAAAACCGTTTTTTCTTTACTGCCATTGGGGAGATACAGGGTTAGGACTTTTTGCTTGACTTCAATTCTGGCCAAAGGCTCAAAACCTATGATAGACTGGCTGTTTTCAGCAGATCGGTAGTCGTTACTTTCCAGCAAACAAGGAGAAAGAAAGCGATCCCTGATCTTTAGAAAGATGCTCACCGGCGTGATGGTATCGGAGAGCAATTTGAGCGTATGGGTTGTGATATGAGTCGACATATGTTATGTACTGATTTTAAGAGCGTTTGTTACTGCTTTAGGCTTGGTTTTGTTGGGTTATGGGCTTATGTCAGGTGTATGGCAGTGTTGCCAATTTTGAATGATTGAATTTTGAATAGGCCCTCTAACGCGGATCGCTAGCGCGATTTTTTTTGATGGGACACGGATTTGACGGATTGAACGGATAAGGACGGATTTCCCTCTGACGCGTTTGTTTTTACGATCGTAGAAAAAATCCGTGTAAATCCGTTCAATCCGTCAAATCCGTGTCCCATCCCGATCGCTTTAGCGATCCGCGTTAAAGGGTATTATTCAAAATTCACCCATTCACCCATTCAAAATTCCTTATATCCATAATACTGGCTTAGGCACATAGAAAAAGCGGCCTACCGAGTGTCTCGACAAGCCGCCTTTTTTGTTTCAAATAAATGAATAGCTAAACCCTACACTCTGTTTGCGTAAAATTCAACCACCACCAATTTGTATTTAAATATTGCATTTATGCTTGATTATTAGGCTAAGGTATGATTATTTGTGTTCTGTTGCAAGTTTTTTTGTTAAGTAACGCGTTTAAAAGATCGGTAAGCCTGTCTGGTCAGCCGGGCAGGCTTACCGGTCTTTAATTCGAGTTACCTGACAGAAAATTTATACTTGGCGCCACCAGAAATCCAGGTACCCGGCATTTCCACCAAGTTAGATTCCCGGTATTTCTCATTCAAAATATTGTCAAACTGAAGAAAGGCAGACCAGTTTTTTTCTTGCCAGATCAATTTGGAGTCGAGTACCACGTAATCGTCCATCGACACGCGATCGAGATAGCGGAAGCGAAAGCTGTGAGATAGCTTAGCAAATATTTTGTGCTGGATACCGGCTACCAATTGATGACGCAGGTTTTCCAATACGTATCTTGAGAAGGCAACGTCCTTTTGTGGAACTTCAGCATCGATGTAGGTATACCCGAAATCTAAGGATTTTATCCAGCTATTTTTACCATACAATTTGGTAAAATCAATTTTGGTACTTAAATCAATGCCGCTCATGTTAAGTGAGGCAAAATTTTGAGGTTGCCATTTAGCGTTAAGACTGTCTTTTGTCCAGTCAATGAGATCGCTGCCGTCGCGTAAAAACCAGCTAAGTTGTGCGCTAAGAGCCGCATCGTTGTATTTAATTCCTGCTTCGTAAGAAAGGGCAGATTCTGGTTCTAATGCTTCATTCCCTTTATTGGCTGCATCCTCATAGTAAAGATCAGTGAAGGTTGGAATTCTCCAGGTGTAACCAACATTGGCGAAAGCTTTTAGATTTGGAGAAATCCGATATCCTACATCCAGACCCGGAAATAAAACATTTCCAAAGTCAGAATAATAACTGGCAGAGAGGCCGGGGCTGATGTCGAGATTGTCATTCATGAATTTAAAACGGTGTTCCAAGAACAAGGTAGCGGTTTTCCTTTCGCGATTTCCAAGGTTATTGGATTCCAAATCCATTTGAATTAATTCAAGGCCGAATCCTGTTGCACCTAGCTGACTGTTTAGTTCCGTATGAAGTTCGAAGCTCAGTACATTTGAAGTGTGAATATTGTGATAGAACTCCGGATCTTGACGAACGAGAACATAGTCGTCGTTATTTCGGCGCCAGCTTATTCTTGGTTTGATGACGAAATTGCCAAAAGCTCTTTTATAACCCATAGACAGCATAGAAGTTTTTACTTCTTCATATTGATTGGCGAAAAAAGCGATGGTATCTCCATAAAAGCGGTTGGCACCAAATGCACGATCGGTGTGTGAAGCCATGATGTCAACGCTTTGCACATCATCGTTCCAACTGGATTGATAAAAATAATTAGAAATTTTATAATCTGTATTTGGACGATAGCCATCAGAAAAATTGCTGGAGTAAGAAAAATTTTGTCGGTAGTTCTTTACAGGAAGGGATAGGGTGGCCTGTACACCTCCCAGTTCGTGTTGACCACCACGTACACCAATACTTGCGAAAGTTTCATCCGAAGTTTTGGTTACAATATTGATCGCTCCAGCAAATGCATTTTGACCGTATACACGGGCTGCTGGTCCTTTCAGGATTTCAATGCGTTCGATGTTTTCCAGGTCAACAGGGATATTGAGGTTGTGGTGACCTGTTTGTGGATCGGCCATTTTTACGCCATTGATGAGAATGAGTGTCTGATCGAAAGTGCCACCTCTCAAGGAAATGTCAGCTTGTACCCCATGTGGCCCACGTTGGCGTATGTCGATACCTGCCTGATATTGAAGTACTTCAGCAATGGAGTTGGCAGGGCTCGAGGCAATCTGCTCTTTACTGATAATATTGATGGTGCGAGAGGATTCGGCTACCGGAATTTGCAATCGGTTTTCAGCGACTATTACAAGACCGAGTACTACGTCGGTACTGTCCTGGCTGGAATTCTGACTGCTACTTATAAGAGGACTTAGTAATAAGCATAAAAAGAAAAATACGTTTAGTTGGCAATTCATTCGTTTTAATTTTAGCGGATTTAATGAAGCTGTAAAAGTATTTAGAATAGGAGGCGCTAGGTAGTTCTTTATGTCATGGTTTTGTCATGGATGGGAAAGTGGCGAAAATTCATTGGGATGCGGGAATGGAACACGGATTTAACAGATCGAACGGATTGGAACGGATTTTTTCTTTTTGTCGCGCTCCGATTATACTTTCTGATCTACGTTAAAAGGCTCACAGTTCTACGAAAAAAATCCGTCCTGATCCGTTGGATCCGTTAAATCCGTCTCCCATCCTATCTATTCGGCTTCTTCAATATTTATAATCTGAATAGCCAACAAAGAAATCAGACAATAAGCTAAAAAGTAATAAAATCCGGAGTGGATATTCGCCTCAATACTTTCATTCGATTTAGTAGCCAAAAATGCCAAAAAGACACCAACTACAAATACATCTGCCATCGACCATTTTCCAATGATGTAAACAAATTTATGAATTCCCATCCGTTGCTTTAAGTTTTTAAAAAACAAAACAACCAGTAACAAAATGGCTTTTATCAGAGGAACAATTATGCTGAAAAATAAAATTAGAAAAGCGACGAGCGTATTATTGTTTTCATGCAAAGTCTGGATCGTATTGAGAATGCTTTGGGTGCTTTCGTGCAAAGTCATATTCCCAAGAATTGGTATTTTGGCTCCGACCTTAATACTAAGGACTGGTTCTGTAAGGCCTGGATAAAGACAAATCAGGGAAATGATGATGAGAATTAGGGCGATAATATGGCGTGTTTTCATGTCTGTATGCTTAGATTTTTCACAAGAAAGGAAATTTTTTCCCTTTAGGGAAAAAAGTAGCCTCCCGACTTTGATTAGAGCGTGTAATCACTTAGGTATTATTATGTTTCCCTTTATCGGGTTCATTATACCTAATTTGTTCACCACACAACCTTTTGACCCAAAATCTCATCGGAAAGATTAACGCATAGAAGTTAAAAATTAGCATCCGCATTTTTAATCAAACGGGCAAAGTGATAAAACATATTCTTTCGAACGAATCGCGCACCGCTGGCGAGCAAATCATTAACTACTCACTGGGAAGTTTGGGCGGCAGGTACTTATTATGTGCAGTTGATGGTGGAGGGTAGGCGTGTGGTTAAGCAATTGGTGAAGAGCTAGAGGAATTGGAATGTGAATGTGAATTGGAATTAGAATGCCCCTCTGTCGTATGTGAGGCTTAGCTCCGCGATAAAGGGACATTCCAATTCACATGCTTCTAAACCATATTATGAAAAACATTCTGCACATCATCATCTTCCTCAATCTTCTCCAGCAGTTTGTCAATGTCAGCTTGTTGTTGATCGTCTGTGATTGCTTTGGTCACGTTAGGCGTACGTTCAAATCCGGATGAAATGATTTCGAAGCCTTTCTCTTCCAGTGCTTTTTGTAAAGAACCAAAGGATTCAAAGGCACCATAAATCATGATCGTTTCTTCGCTATCCTCTACGTCTTCATCAGCTTCTTCGATAAATACTTCTTCAGCGCCGTAGTCGATGAGTTCTAATTCTAATTCCTCAATATCCAGGTCGCCTTTCTTGATCTTAAATTGACAATTATTATCAAACATAAAAGAAACGGAACCACTGGTTCCCATACTTCCATTGCATTTGTTGAAGTAAGACCTGATGTTAGCAACGGTACGATTATTATTGTCCGTAGCCGTTTCTATAAGGATGGCAACACCATGTGGTGCATAGCCTTCGAAAAGAACTTGCTTATAGTCTGATACATCTTTGTCCGTTGCTTTTTTAATCGCACGCTCAATATTTTCCTTAGGCATATTGGCAGCACGGGCATTCTGTATGCAGGCACGTAAGGCTGAGTTGGTGTCAGGGTCAGGGCCACCCGCCTTTATTGCAATGACGATATCTTTTCCAATTCGGCTAAACGTTTTAGCCATTTTTGCCCAACGTTTAAACTTACGGGCTTTTCTAAATTCAAATGCTCTTCCCATTATCAAAATGTTTTATTAGTTCGGTTGCAAATATAAGGTCTTAGCCTTGCTATGACAATTATTTGGTGCTTGATTTTGGTCTTTTGAGTGGGGATGGGACACGGATTTGACGGATTGAACGGATTTTTGCTTATTAAAGATCGGTAAGCACTCCCTTTGATTTATCAAATCGGAGGTATTGCCGAGCTTTTACACGCAAAAATCTGTTTCCCATCCTTATTACCCTTTCTTAGGAATCCGCTTCAAAGTCTCCAACAAAAACTTCCAATACTTCTGCACCGAACTAATCTGTACCTTCTCATCAGGAGAATGCGCACCACGAATATTAGGCCCAAAAGAAATCATTTCCATACCCGGATAATTGGTACCCAAAATACCGCATTCCAAGCCAGCATGACAGGCATTGACATTCGCCTTGGCATCAAACATTTCTTCGTACAAAGTACTCATAACTTTTACAATTTCAGCCCCTGGTTTTGGTGTCCAACCCGGATAATCACCTGAGAGAGAAACATCGGCACGCAGTAATTCAAAGGCACTTTTTATAGAATTGCTCAGGTCCATTTTTTCACTGTCCACAGAACTTCTGGTCAGACACTGTATGGAATAGCTGCCATCTTTTACTAAAACTCGTGCAACGTTATTCGACGTTTGTACCAGGTCAGCAATGTCAGGACTCATCCGATAAATCCCATTTGGACAAGCATAAACTGCCCGCAATAATTTGGATTGAAAATCAGCTGAAGCTACATGTTTTGGGGTGTCAATGGCATCACACAAAACCTGCATGTCGCTATCAGTTGTACCATGTTCTGCGGTCAAGGTATTTCTTTGTTCCGCCATGAATTTTTTAAAGTCATCCGCTTTCTCATTCGGCACTGCCACTGTTGCAAATGATTCTCTTGGAATAGCATTTCGCAAAGAGCCACCATCAATCCCTTCCATCCGCAATCCAACATCATCGGCTGCCTGATACAAAATTCGGTTCATTAGTTTGTTGGCATTGCCACGTCCTTTATGAATATCCATACCGGAGTGGCCTCCTGTCAATCCTTTTACAGCGAGTTTAAAACCTTGCATGCCTTCAGGTGTGGTGTCTTGCGTGTAGGTACCTGTACCCGTCACATCTATACCACCTGCACAGCCAATTGTCAATTCGTCATCGTCTTCTGTGTCGAGGTTTAACATAATGGTTGCGTCAAGCAAGCCGCCTTTCAGACCCATCGCGCCAGTCATTCCCGTTTCTTCATCAATGGTGAACAACGCTTCTACTGGAGGATGCGCAATGTCTGTTGACGAAAGAATGGTCATGATAGATGCCACCCCAATTCCGTTGTCGGCACCCAGTGTAGTTCCGCGCGCTTTGATCCAATCGCCTTCGATAAACATATCAATGCCTTGTTGGTCAAAATCAAAACTGGTATCTGCATTTTTTTGATGTACCATGTCGAGGTGGCTTTGCATGACGATGGTTTGCCGATCTTCCATCCCCGCACTTGCCGGTTTTTTGATGATGACGTTTCCTACTTCATCTACGGTAGTGGGTAGTCCGAGGCTTGCGCCAAAATCGACTATGAACTGGATGACGCGTTCTTCTTTTTTAGATGGCCTTGGTACGGCGTTTAGATCGGCGAAATGGTTCCAGAGTGTTTTGGGTTCTACTGTTCTTATTGTTGTACTCATTTTATAATTGTTTTGTTCTTTAAGTAGTTTGACCTAAATATCTTTATATAGACTTGATGACCTTTTTGCCCCATACTTCTTCAAAAATACTCGCCGTAGCTAAGGCTATGGCTGTGTTTTTTGAATCGTCTGAAACAAAA